>Ga0208056_100033_pt1 | contig 61127 bp, 56 predicted proteins | sample DeeseametaMP2052_FD_184178 | JGI IMG/M metagenome (GOLD analysis project Ga0208056, IMG submission 184178) | Marine microbial communities from the Deep Pacific Ocean - MP2052 (SPAdes) | ecosystem: Environmental > Aquatic > Marine > Oceanic | place: West of Cabo San Lucas, Mexico, North Pacific...
GCGGCTCGAGCCGGGCGCGACGTACACCGTGCGCAGCGAGGGCCGCACCGCGGCGGGGGAGCCCGTGCAGCGGACCGCTCGCTTCAGCACCGCCGACCTGTCGCTCGCCGAGCAGACCTATGCCTCGATCGCCCCTCTCGACGGGGAGACGGTGGGCGTCGGGATGCCCGTGGTCGTCACCTTCGACGTGCCCGTGACCGATCGTGCCGAGTTCGAGCGACACATGCACGTCGAGTCGACGCCGCGCCAGCGGGGCACGTGGCACTGGATCAGCGACACCGAGGCGCACTGGCGTCCGCGGACGTACTGGAGGGCCGGCACCGAGGTCCACGTCGACCTCGACGTCAACGGCGTCTCGGCCGGTGGCGGTGTCTACGGCCAGCACGACCGGGAGATCGACTTCTCGGTCGGTGACGCCCACGTCTACCGGGTGGACGCGCGCACCCACCAGATGCAGGTCTTCTCCAACGGTGAGCTGCTGCGCACCCTGCCGGTCACGACCGGCAAGGCCGGTTTCGAGACCCGCAACGGGGTGAAGGTGATCATCGAGAAGTTCGACGAGAAGCGGATGAACTCCGAGACCGTCGGCATCGCCGCCGGCTCCGCGGAGGCCTACGACATCGACGACGTGCAGTGGGCCATGCGGCTCACCTACTCCGGTGAGTTCATCCACGCCGCGCCGTGGTCGGTGGGCAGCCAGGGGAGGGCCAACGTCTCGCACGGCTGCACCGGCATGTCCACCGCCGACGCCGGGTGGCTCTACGCCATGACGCGGCGCGGCGACGTCGTGGAGACCGTCGGGACCCAGGGGGACGACATGACCCTGACCAACGGGTACGGCGACTGGAACGTCAGCTTCCAGGAGTATCGCCGGGGCTCTGCTCTGTAGGAGCACAGGGCGTTCTGACAACGACTCAGCCCCCGGTCCGATCGGACCGGGGGCTGAAGTCTTCTGCTGCTGAGTCAGCCTCGCGACTGGGTCTCGACACGCGGGTCACGGCTTCGCAGGCTCAGCCGTGCCGCTCGCTCGACCAGCATCGTCGTAGCCGCTGGCGCGTCTACGACCCGCGGAGCGTCTCACCCTCGACGGCGTGGTGACCGTCGAACTGGTGGCCGTCGGCGGCGTGGCCGTCCAGCGACGCGGTCAGCTCGTGCTCGTGCTCGGCGTGGTGCCGGGCCTCCTCGAGCTCCTCGGCCGTCGGCTTCTGCACGTTGTCGGCGAACCACAGCTCGGAGAGCTTGGCGCGCAGACCGTTGAGGCGTCCACCGGGGGCGTCGACACCCGAGGCGTCGGTCTCGGCGTCGGGGGAGTAGACCTCGTCGCGGTCCCGTGCGGTGAGCGTGTAGGCGGCACTCTCGCTGATCGGCAGGTGACGCTCGGTGTACCCGCCCTCGGGGGAGCGCAGGATGACGCCGGTCTCGTAGCCGTGGAGCAGCTTCTCCTGGTCGTGACGCTGCAGCGAGATGCACCAACGGCGCGTGATCCAGAAGGCGATCGCAGGCCCGACGAACACCGCCACCCGCATGAAGTAGGTGATCTGGTTGATGCTCAGGTTGAGCTTGATCGCGATCAGGTCGTTGCCGCCCGCGGCCCACATCAGGCCGTAGAACGTCATCAGCGAGACCATCAGCGCCGTGCGCGTCGGCGCGTTGCGCGGACGCTCCAGCAGGTGGTGCTCGCGCTTGTCGCCGGTGATCCAGGACTCCAGGAACGGCAGGAGCAGCAGGATCGTGAACATCAGGCCCGGGAGCACGATGATCGGCAGGAAGACGTTGAGCGCGAAGGAGTAGCCGAAGAAGTGGAACTCCCAGCCCGGCATGATGCGCAGCGCGCCGTCGGGCCAGCCCATGTACCAGTCCGGCTGGGAGCCGGCGGTGACCTTGGTCGGGTCGTAGGGGCCGTACTTCCAGATCGGGTTGATGCCGAGCAGACCACCCATCAGCGCGGTGACGCCGAAGACGATGAAGAAGAAGCCACCGGCCTTGGCGGCGTACACGGGGAGCATCGGGAAGCCGACGACGTTCTCCTCGGTGCGGCCGGGTCCGGGCCACTGCGTGTGCTTGTGGTAGACGAGCAGCAGCATGTGCGCACCGATGAGCGCCAGCAGGATGCCCGGGATCAGCAGCACGTGGACGGTGTAGAGCCGGGGGATGATCTGCTCGCCCGGGAACTCGCCTCCGAAGAGGAAGAAGCTCATGTAGGAGCCGACGACGGGCATCGACTTCATGAAGCCGTCCGCGGCGCGGACACCGGTGCCCGAGAGCAGGTCGTCGGGCAGCGAGTAGCCGGTGAAGCCCTCGAGCGTGCCGAGCAGCAGCAGCAGCGAGCCGATGACCCAGTTGAGCTCACGCGGCTTGCGGTAGGCGCCGGTGAAGTAGACGCGGAGCAGGTGCACCATCATGGAGGCGATGAAGATCATCGCGGCCCAGTGGTGCATCTGGCGCATCAGCAGGCCGCCGCGCACGTCGAAGGAGATGTGCACCGTGGAGGCCATGGCGTCGGACATCAGGACGCCGCGCAGCGGGTCGTAGGAGCCTTCGTAGACGACCTCGGCCATGCTCGGGTGGTACCAGAGCGTGAGGAAGACGCCGGTCAGCAGCAGGACCACGAAGCTCCACAGGGCGATCTCGCCCAGCATGAAGGACCAGTGGTCGGGGAAGACCTTGCGCAGGTTCTTCTTCATCGCCGTGCCGAGGCCGAGGCGCTCGTCGGCCCAGTTGGCCACGGCGCCGGCCTTGCCCGGCTTCTTGGCGGTGGCGGCCGAGCTGTTGCTCGTGGCCACCTTGCTGGTGTCGATGCTCACAGGTCAGCCTCTCCCTGGTCGCCGATGTCCTTGTGGTCGCGCTCCCAGTAGGTCGGCCCCACCGGCTCGGTGAAGTCGGACTGGGCCACCAGGTAGCCCTCCTCGTCGACGGCGAGGGGGAGCTGGGGGAGGTGCCGGCCGGCCGGCCCGAAGACCACGCGACCGGAGTCGGCGAGGTCGAAGGTGGACTGGTGGCAGGGGCACAGCACGTGGTGCGTGGTGCGCTCGTAGAGCGAGATCGGGCAGCCGACGTGGGTGCAGATCTTGGAGTAGCAGACGATGCCGTCCACCGACCAGTTGTCACGGTTCTCGCCGGGGATGATGCTCTCCGGCTCCATCCGGACCACGATGACCGCGGCCTTGGACTTGGCGATCAGCAGCTCGGCGCCGTGGAGCTCGGGGTAGCCGTTCTCCTCGGTGGGGAAGATCGCCTCGGGCTCGGCGTTGACGAGGTCGCCGATCTCGAGGTCGGAGGCCTTGATCGGGGTGCCGACGACGTCACGGACCACGCGCATGCCGGGGGTCCAGACGGTCTTCTCCAGTCCGGCGCCGGGGTAGTCCGCCTCGGCGGCCTGGCTGGGGGTCGGGCCGAGGTCGCGCAGCAGCACGACGGCCGGGGCACCGAGCAGTCCCAGCGACGCCAGCAGCGTGTTGCGCACCAGCGGACGGCGAGCGATGCCGGAGTCCTCGCCTCCGGCGGAGAGCGCAGCCAGCGTGGCCTCGCGGTCCTCGTCGGAGGAGCGCGCCGGGTGGCGCATCTCGACCATCTCGACGTCGCTCATCAGCTTGCGCGCCCACTGGATCGTGCCGGCGCCGATCAGCAGCAGGGCGAGTCCGAGGAAGACGCCCAGGCCGACGGTGGAGGCACCCAGGCCGAGGATGGTGTTCCAGTTGTCACCGACGTCGGCGACGAAGTAGGTGATGACGAAGAGGACCACGCAGACCATCGACAGCAGGTACATCGCCGCGATCTGGCGCTCCGCGCGCTTCTCGGCGGCCTCGTCGATGTCGGTGGGACGCCACGTGTGCTCGGGCAGACCCGGGTTGGGGATCGGCTCCTCGGCAGGGAGGTTGCTCCCGCCGTGGCCGGGCAGCTCGTTGCTCACGCCTCCACCTTCTTCTTGTTCGACCGCGTCGTGTGAGCGGCGATCCAGACTGCGAACCCGACCAGGGCGCCGATGCCGACGACCCAGGCGAACAGGCCCTCGGCCACGGGGCCCAGACCGCCCATGGTGAAGCCACCGATGGCGGCGGCGTCGTCGAGCGAACCGAGGTAGGCGATGATGTCGCGCTTCTCGTCGGGGGTCAGGTTGCCGTTGCTGAAGGTCGGCATGGTCTGCGGACCGGTCAGCAGGGCCTCGTAGATGTACTTGGGCTCGACGCCGCGGATCTTCGGGGCGTAGCCACCGCGCGGCATGGCGCCGCCTGAGCCCTCGAAGTTGTGGCAGGCGGTGCAGTTGGTCAGGAACAGCTGGCCCCCGCGGACGATGGCGGCCTCCTGGGCCGCGCTGTCGAGACCCTCGATGCTGTAGTCGCTCTCGTCGGGGATGGCCGGGCCGGGGCCCAGCGACGCGACGAAGGCCGCCAGCGCGGCGGTCTCCTCCTCGCTGTAGGCGACGTCCTTGCGGGGTGCCTGGGCGCCGGGCTGGGCCATCGGCATGCGGCCGGTGCCGACCTGGAAGTCGACGGCGGCGGCGCCGACGCCGACCAGCGAGGGGCCGAGGTTGTTGCCCCGGTCGGTGGTGATGCCCTCGCCGTTGGTGCCGTGGCAGGTCGAGCAGCCGACGAGGAAGAGCTTGCGGCCCTCCTCGACCTGGCTGGCGAGGTCCTGCGTCCGCTCGGCGGAGGCCGGGGTCATCACGGCGGTGTAGAGGCCACCGGCGGTGACCAGCCCGAGGAGGAGCAGGAGCGCGCCGGCGATCGGCCCGCGACGGTGGCGGGACAGTCGGCCGGCGGTGAGGTTCAGGATGCGCACGTCAAGAGTCCTTGGTCCGGGGTCAGTCTAAGGAAGCAGTTCAAGGTCACTTGACGAGGTAGATGGTCGCGAAGAGACCGATCCACACCACGTCGACGAAGTGCCAGTAGTAGGAGACGACGATCGCGCTGACCGCCTGCTCGTGGGTGAATTTGCGCGCCAGGTAGGTGCGTCCGAGCACGAGCAGGAAGGCGATCAGGCCGCCCGTCACGTGCAGGCCGTGGAACCCGGTGGTGAGGTAGAACATCGAGCCGTAGGCGGAGTCCTGGATCGTGACGCCCTCCTGCACGAGGGTGGCGTACTCGATCGCCTGGCCGCCGATGAAGATCGCGCCCATGACGTAGGTGAGGATGAACCACTCACGCAGGCCCCAGCCCTTGAGCTGCAGGACCGAGCCGGAGCGGCCCACCTGACCTCGCTCGGCGGCGAAGACGCCGAGCTGGCAGGTCAGCGAGGACAGCACCAGGATCGTGGTGTTGACCGCCGCGAACGGGACGTCGAGGAGCTCGGTGTTCTGGGCCCACAGCTCCGGGCTGACCGAGCGGATCGTGAAGTACGCCGCGAACAGTGCCGCGAAGAACATCAGCTCGCTGGAGAGCCAGATGATCGTCCCGACGCTGACCATGCTGGGTCGGTCGTGGTGCCCGTGGAGCCGGGATGCTGGGATCGTTGCCGCTGTCGCCACGCGAGCATTATGTCGTGACCTGCCCGAAGGGCCACCCCGACCCCCCGATCGTGGTCGACCTAGACTCGAGCGCGTGCTCGTGACCCCCCTGGTGGACGCCTCGGCGACCTCGGCGTACCTGCCTCCCTTCGACCTGGCGCGGGTGTTCACGGCCTGGTCGTTCGAGCCCGTCCCGATCGTCCTCGTGGCCTGGTTCGGGGGGCTCTACCTGCTCGGGGTGCGCCGCCTGAGGGCCCGCGGTGACGTCTGGTCGCCCGCGCGCACGGTGTCCTTCGTGGGGGTGGGGCTCGGGTCGTTCCTCGTGGCCACCTCGTCGGGGCTCGGGACCTACGACACGACGCTGATCAGCGTCCACATGGTCCAGCACATGATCCTGTCGATGCTGGTGCCGCTGGCGCTCGCGCTGGGCGCGCCGGTGACCCTCGCGCTGCGCACGCTGCCCCGGACCCCGCGCGGCTGGCTGCTCGCCGTGCTGCACTCGCGCCTGGCGAGGGTCCTGACCTTCCCGCCGCTGGTGCTGGCGGCGTACGTCGTCTCGCCCTGGGCGCTCTACTACTCCGGCTGGTACCCCGCGACCCTGGAGTCGACGTTCTGGCACGAGACGATGCACCTGCACCTGGTGCTCGTCGGAGCGATGTTCTTCTGGCCGCTGATGGGCATCGACCCCGTGCCCGGGCGGGTCGGCTACCCGTTCCGGGTGCTCATCACGGTGCTGACCCTGCCCTTCCACGCCTTCCTGGGCGTCACGATCATGGGGCAGGAGACCCTCATCGCCGGCGAGCACTACCTGGCGCTGCGCGAGGGGCCGATGGGGGCGTGGCTGCCCGACGCGCTCGACGACCAGCACCTGGCCGGCGGCATCCTGTGGGGCTCGGGGGACCTGATCGGGTTGGTCTTCTTCGGCGTGCTGTTCACCCAGTGGGTCCGCTCCTCGATGGCCGAGGCCCGCCGTGAGGACCGGCGTCTGGACCGGCTCGAGGCGCAGGAGGCGGCTCGTGTGGCGAGGGTCTCGGCGGAGTGAGCCGGGTGGGGCCTACGATGGCCCGCGTGAGCGACTCCACTGCCTCCCGCAAGCCGCTGAAGGTCCTCGTCTACTCCGACGACGTCACCACGCGTCAGCAGGTCATCCTGGCGCTCGGCCGGCGCCCGCACCCCGACCTGCCCGAGGTGGAGTACGTCGAGGTGGCCACGGAGCCGGTGGTCATCCAGAACATGGACGCGGGACACATCGACCTCGCGATCCTGGACGGCGAGGCCGTGCCGGCCGGCGGCATGGGCATCGCCAAGCAGCTCAAGGACGAGATCTTCCAGTGCCCGCCCGTCGTGGTGCTGACCGGCCGGCCGCAGGACGCCTGGTTGGCGACCTGGTCGCGGGCCGAGGCCGCTGTGCCGCACCCGCTCGACCCGATCGCGCTGGCCGAGACCGTCGTGGGCCTGCTGCGCTCCCGGGTCCCCGCCCCCACCAGCTGAGCACCGCGTGAGCACCTGGCCCGAGGTCCTCGGCGACCTCGTCGCCGGCCGCGACCTCACCGCGGGACAGACTTCCTGGGCGATGGCCGAGCTCCTCGAGGGCAACGCCACCCCTGCCCAGGTGGCGGGTTTCGCGGTCGCGCTGCGCGCGAAGGGCGAGACCAGCGAGGAGCTGACCGGCCTGGTCGCCGCGATGTACGAGCGCGCGACGCCGATCTCGGTGCCCGGCCGCCTGCTCGACGTCGTCGGGACCGGTGGTGACCGCTCGATGTCGGTCAACATCTCCACGATGTCGGCGATCGTGGCGGCTGGTGCCGGGGCGACCGTGGTCAAGCACGGCAACCGCTCGGCCTCCTCGCAGTCCGGCTCCGCCGACGTGCTCGAGGCGCTGGGCATCCGGCTCGACCTCCCGGCCGACCGGGTCGCCGAGGTGGCGTCCGAGGCCGGGATCACCTTCTGCTTCGCCGCCACCTTCCACCCGGCGATGCGGCACGCGGCGGTGGCCCGCCGCGAGCTGGGCATCGCCACGGCGTTCAACCTGCTCGGTCCGCTGAGCAACCCGGCACGGCCGGCGGCCCAGGCCATCGGCTGTGCCGACGCGCGGATGGCGCCCATCATGGCCGGGGTCTACGCCGCCCGTGGTGTCGACGCGTGGGTGTTCCGGGGCGACGACGGCCTCGACGAGCTCACCACGACCACGACCTCGTCGGTGTGGGTCGTCCACGACGGCCAGGTCCACGAGGACCGGGTCGACCCTGCGTCGCTCGGCCTCGCGCCGGCCACGACCGAGGACCTGCGCGGCGGGGACGCCGCCCACAACGCCGAGGTCGTACGTCGCCTGCTGGCCGGCGACCGCGGCCCGGTGCGTGACGCGGTGGTCCTCAACGCCGGTGCCGCGCTGGCCGTCCACGACGAGCCCGGTGCTCCGGTCCAGGAGTCCCTCGAGCGTGGGATGGCGAAGGCCGCCGGTGCCATCGACAGCGGTGCGGCCGGGTCGCTGCTCGAGCGCTGGGTCGCCGCGACCGCACGCTGAGGCGGTCCGGCCGGGGAGGCCCTCACCAGCCCGAGGGAGCCTCCAGCAGCTCGACCTCGTCGGAGGTGGCCACGACCCGCCAGCCGGCATCCTCCAGCGCGGCCGTCAGGCGGTGGTCGGTGCGCAGGAAGGCGACCTCGGCGCCGGTCTCGCGCACGAGGTCCTGCCAGCCCCGGTCCAGGCCGAGGATGGAGGTGTTGCGCTCGAGCTCCTCGGTGGTGAACGTGTCGCCGTAGCCGTGCATCACCAGGTCGAGATGGGGGTGGGCCCACATGACATAGCCCCCGTCGCCCCAGTCGTTGAGCACGGTCGTCCCGGCCGGCAGCGCGCTCAGGCGGTCGTCGACCCACGCGGCACGCACGGGCGTCTCCGCGGACGTGTGCGGCACCAGCACGGCCAGGACCGCCAGTGCCGCGGCCGCAGCGCCGAGCCCCCACCGCGTCTCCCGGCGCGAGGGTGCGGTCGGTCCCCCCGGGATCAGCGACTGCAGGGCCAGGGCCGTGACCGGGGCGAGGGTGACCGCGGCCAGCGGGAGCGTGCGGTTGGAGTAGAGCGCCAAGCCGAGGCCCAGCCCAAGGAACAGGACCGTCGGCCACGGGGCCCCGCGGCGCAGGACGACGAGCAACGCAGGAGCGGCGAGGAGGATGAGGGCCGTGCCCGTCGGACTGGTGAAGTCGGGGGCCGCCCACTCGCCGAAGAACCGGCCTCGGCCCGCGACCGTCAGCACCGCGGCGTACAACGCCGGCCCGACCGGGGTGAGCGCGGCGGCCACGGCACAGGCGAGGAGCACGACGGCCTGACGTGGGAGCTCGCGCGCCCGGACCCCACGGTGCAGCGTCGCGGCCAGGAGGCCGACCGCACCCACGACCAGTGCGAAGGGCCACATGCCGTGCCACATCGCCCACAGCCAGGTCAGTGGGACCAGCAGCCAGGGGCGTGCGCCGGTCAGTGCGGCCTGCCACCAGGCGTGCACCGCGAGTGCCATGAAGGCGTAGCTCAGCACCTGGGGACGCATCGACAGCGCCGGCCAGCACGCCCAGAGGACGAGCGCGGTGAGCACGGCGACGACGACGGGGTCGGCGCGACGACGGCACACCCAGGCGACCGCGAGGACGAGGACGACCAGCTGCAGGCCCGAGAGCCAGGCGACGCCGGGGAGGCCGGTCCGGTCCTCGATCGCCGCCATCAGGACCTGAGGGAGCCACTGGGTCGGCAACCAGTCACGGGTCGCCGAGGAGGAGACGCTGCCGGGGTCGCGCAGCGACCAGCCCGCCAGGAACTCCGCACCGAAGCGGAGGTGGAAGTAGGTGTCGGGGTTCGTCAGTGGGCGGGCTGCACGCGTGACCGCGACGACCAGGACGCCCAGCAGCGTCAGCGCGGGCAGCCACACCCGCGCGGCGCGCGACACCACGACGCGATCAGTCCAGGCCGAGCGAGAACGCGGCCTCGAGGTCGTGACGGGAGTGGGTGCGGAAGGCGATGTGGGTCTCGGTGTCGGTGACCCCGGGGATCTTGTTGATGCGGTCGGCCACCACCCCGGCGACGTCCTCGTGGTGGCGCACCCGCACCAGGACGATCAGGTCGATCTGGCCGGTCACGGAGTAGACCTCCGAGACGCCCTCGATCGAGGCGATCTCCTCGGCGACCTCGGGGATCCGGGCGACGTCGGCGTTCACGAAGACGATGGCGGTGATCACGGGCTCACCGTACCTGCGAGCTCGTCCCGTGACCGGCGTACGCGCTCGTGCACCGCGAGCTCCTTCGTCGCTCCCGCCACCGGGCACACCCACTCGCCGAGGACGTCGACGAGTCGGATGCCGGGCTGCTCGAGCCAGGCGAGGATCTTCTCGGTCTCCTCCACCGTGGCCGCCGGTGCCGGCCCCGGAGCCGTGCGGACGGTCTCGGCGCCCGCGCGCAGCTGCTCGACATAGGCGACGGCATCGGCGCCGGAGGGGATGACGCCCGCGGCGGCGAGCCGGCCGAAACGCACCACGTGGACGGCCCACCGGCCGTCGTCCTCACGGCGTGCGGCCACGACCTCCGGGCAACCGCTCAGTGCCCCGACCCGTTGGGTGCGTGCAGCGGCGCGGACGAAGGCGGCGAGCCGGTCGCGGTGCACCCCGGCCTCCTCGAACCGCTCGTCCTCGGCCAGGGCGCTCATCCGGCGGTTGATCTGCTCGACGACCGCATCGGGGCGCCGCAGCAGGGTGTCGCGCAGCTGCCGGACGACCGCGGCGTACGTCGCCTCGTCGGCCGACCCGTCGCAGGGGGAGAGGCAGCGCCCCATCTCGGCCAGCACGCACGGCGTCCGGCGGGTGCGCGGGCCGAGTCGGTCGGAGCACTGGCGGACGGGGAAGGTCTCATGCAGCACGTCGAGACCCGACTGGGCCGCCCTCCGGGAGGCGAAGGGACCGAGGTAGTCGGCGCCGTCGTCGAGCACCTTGGAGACCAGTGACAGCCGTGGCCAGGGCTCGCGGGTGAGCTTGACGAAGTGGGTCTTCTCGGGGTGCTTGGAGCGCCGGTTGTAGCGGGGCTTGTGCTCGGCGATCAGCCGGAGCTCGCGCACCGCGGCCTCCAGCGGCGTCGCGCACTCGATGCCGGTGACCGATGTCGCCAACCCGACCATCTCGCCCATCCGGGAACGGGTCTCGGAGGCGGTGAAGTAGGACCGGACCCGGGTGCGGAGGTCCTTGCTGGTGCCGACGTAGAGGATGCGCTGGGTCTGGTCCCGGAAGAGGTAGACGCCGGGGGAGTGCGGCAGTCCCTCGGCGAGGTGGCGCTTCTTGCGCTGCGCTGCGGTGACCCGAGAGGTGAAGGTCTGCAGCTCCTCGAGGGTGTGCACGCCCTGACCTCCGAGGCGACCCATCAGGCCGTGCAGCACGTCGACGGTGGCGCGGGCGTCGGCCAGTGCCCGGTGGTTGGGCGTGGTGGTGGCACCGAACAGGCGGGCCAACGAGGAGAGCTTGCAGTTGGGGGCGTCGTCGCGCGTGACCACCTTGCGTGCCAGCCGGGCGGTGTCGACCACCTCGAAGCGTGGCCACGGACGCTGCTGCAGCGCCGCGAAGTGCTGGAGGAACCCCACGTCGAAGGGTGCGTTGTGCGCGACCAGCACGCTGCCGGCCGCGAACTCCAGGAAGGCGGGCAGGGCGGACTCGATGCGCGGAGCGCCGGCGACCATGGCGTTGGTGATGCCGGTGAGCACGGCGATGAACGGGGGGATCTCGGTCCCCGGGTCGACCAGGGTCTGGAACTCCCCGAGGACCTCGCCGCCCCGGACCTTCACCGCCCCGATCTCGGTGATCATCGAGCCCGAGGTGGGCGAGCCACCGGTCGTCTCGAGGTCCACGACGCAGAAGGTGAGGTCGCGCAGCGGCCGGCCGAGCTCGTCGAAGCTGCGCTGGCTCTCCCAGAGGACTCCCGCACGGCTGCTGCTCATGGGCACGACGCTAGAGCGGTGCGCCGACAACCCGGCGGCGACGCGCGGCCGGGGCCCACCGCCGCACTAGGCTGCGGACAGGTCGAGTGGTCGATCCAGGTGACGGGCGCAGGGTCGTCGAGAGGCGCGAGGAGGACGGGCGTGAGCGAGACGGTGCGGCTGCAGGAGCTGCCGGTGGCCGTGCGCACCAGGGTCCTGACCCTGGTCGCGGACGTGCTGCCGGACGTGCCCCAGCTGCCCGCGGCGCTGCGCAAGGTCGCCGGGTTCGCGCCGGCGCGCCGTGCTCGTCTCGGGGGCCAGGCGATCACCGCCGGGCTCGCCGACGAGGACCTGCGCGCGCGGATCGCCCACCAGGTGTCGGTGCGCCGACAGGACGAGCTCGTCGCGCTGCGCGACGGCACGATGCACGACGCGCTGGAGGCGGCGGCCCTGGATTGGCTGGTCCGGCCCCAGGGGTGGACGCGACGACTCGACACCTCGGTGAGCCAGGTGGAGGAGCACGCGGCCCAGCAGCAGGAGGTCGTCGCGCAGGCGAAGGAGGAGCGCTGGCAGCAGCGCGCGGAGCAGGCCGAGGCCGAGCTGCGCGACCTGCGAGCGTCGTACCGCCAACAGGTCGAGGGGTACAAGGCCGAGGTCTCCCAGCTCCGACGCAAGCTGGGCGAGGCCCGGGCCAAGCGCCGCGACGTCGACGAGGAGACGCTCGCGGCGGCGCACGCCGCCGAGGAGGCCCGCGCCGCGGCCGAGGTCGCACTCGCCGCCCGCGACAAGGAGGTACGCCGGCTGCACGCCGAGGTCGAGCGGCTCGAGGCGGAGGCGCGGCAGGGACGACGCGGCGGGCGCGCGGAGAAGGAGCAGGCGACGGCACGCACGCGGGTCCTGCTCGACACCATCCTGGACGCGACCGCGGGGCTGCGTCGCGAGCTCGCCCTCCCGCCCGCGACCTCCAGCCCCGGCGAGCGGGTCGAGGAGTCCCTGGCCGCACCGGACGTCCCTGGTCCACGGGCGGTCCCCGACGTGGGCCCGGCGCTGCTGGAGCAGTACCTCGCACTGCCGCGCGCGCGGCTGGTCGTCGACGGCTACAACGTGTCCATGGGGGCCTGGTCCGGTTCCTCGTTGGAGGCGCAGCGGACCCGGCTGCTGACCGCGATGGCCCCGCTCGTGGCGCGCACCGGTGCCGAGACCACCGTCGTCTTCGACGGCGCCGACGCCGACACCCGGCCGCCGACGTCGCAGCCGCGCGGGGTCAAGGTCCTCTTCAGCCCCAAGGGTGTGATCGCCGACGAGGTGATCGGCCAGCTCGTCGAGGCCGAGCCGCGCGGCAGGGTCGTCCTGGTGGTCAGTGACGACAGGGAGGTGCAGGCCCGCTGCCAGCGCGCCGGCGCCCGCGCGGTCGCCTCAGCCTCGTTGGTGGGCCTGCTCGGCGGGTGAGGCGTTGCGCCACGGCGTGAACCAGCCGGGGGCCAGGACGCGGACTGCGAGCGTGGCGGTCGCCGCTGCCACGACCAGGGCGCCCCCCGTGGTCGGGATGTCGGTGACGGCCCACCACAGGGCGTTGCTGTGCCAGGCCTCGTCGGGGTCCACCGAGTAGGCGTCACGCACGGCGCCGACCCCGACAGCCACCGCCTGCGCGGCCAGCAGCCCGGGCAGCAGCGCGCGGGCCACCAGTCCGGCCCGCGCTGCGCTGAGCGCCAGCGCCGGGAACGCGCAGGCCATCGTCTCCAGCATCAGTCGGTAGCCGTAGAAGCCGGTGCCGCCGGCGAAGAGGTTCATCAGCCCCTGCGCGACCGAGTAGGCGAGTCCGCCCAGCAGCAGGGCTGTCGCCCAGTCGGGGAGAGCCCTCCAGCTGCGTACGAGCGCCGGCACGAGCAGCAGGATGCAGGGGGTGACGACCAGGAGCCCCCGCCCCGGGGACACCCAGAGGCCGGCGAGGTTCACGAGCTGGTCCCAGCGCTCCCCCTCGGCAGCTTTGGTCGCGTAGACGTCCACCGACGCGTAGCCACCCGCGGGGTCCCACTCGCCGTACACCCAGCGGCTCCATGCCGTGGCGCCGGCGAGGAAGACCGCGCTCACGACCCCGGCGGACAGGGCCGGGCGAAGACTGCGCCGGCGTGTCGAGACGACGAGTCCCAGGACGGCGACGATCAGTGACGCGTGCAGCCGTCCCCACAGGGCGACGCCTCCGAAGGCGCCCACTGCTGCCCACGAGCCCACGGGGGAGCGCGAGGCGGCCCACGCCATGCCGGCGATGCCCAGCAACGTCACCGTGTGCGGCCACAGGCTGTCGGCCGAGACCGACCAGACGGGGGTCGCCAGGGCGAGCGCGCTGACGGCGACCATCGTCGCAGCGTGTCCCAGGTGGGGGAGCAGGGTACGGGCGAAGAGGCCCAGCGTCAGGAGGGTCAGGAGGACGGCGAACGTCGATGCCGGGACCAGCGAGAAGTCCTCGGGTGCCGTGCCGCGGGGCCACAGGTAGGCCGGGATCCCGGCCGCCACGGCGCCCGGTGAACGGAAGACCACCTGGTGGCCGTGCAGGGACTCGCGCACCCACAGGAACTGGCCCGGCTTGGTCTCGATCGCGTCCAGCGGGAAGCCGTCCAGCCAGGGCACCCCCGTCGTCGCGATGCGCCAGGCTCCGAGGTTGGCCGAGAGGACGTCGTTGACGACGTAGCGGGTGGAGATCGTCGCCAAGAGGACGCCTGCGACCGCCACTGTCCACACGGTCCACGCGAGTCGGCGGCGCATCGAGGACGACATCCGCAGGATCGTGCCACGTGCTCGAGGTCCTGTGTCGGGAACGCGACACGCCACGGTCGCCGCTCCGGGCCCGGAGTGTCGGTGCTCGCTGCGAACGTGCGGAGCATGACGACGAGGATCGACTGCGACACCTGCGTGGTCCGCGGGCTGGCCTGCCACGACTGCGTGGTGACGGTGCTGCTGGGACCACCGCCCGAGATGGGCTTCGACGAGGAGGACCGCGAGCTGCTCGGCGCACTCGCGGCGGGGGGACTGGTGCCGCCGCTGCGGCTGGTCACCCCCACCGACGGGCCCGGCACCGACCCGACCGGCACGGACGTGCCGGGCTCGGACATCGCGAGCGCCTGACGGACGCCGCACCCGGTGTATGCGTGTGACGGATGTGACGGATGTGACCCCAGACTCCTGCTGTGGCAGGAAGGCCGGTCGCCACGTGTGAAATCGGCGTGCGACATGCCCCGGAGGTTTGGCCGGTCTCCGCTCCAGCGATTACCGTCACGCGGGGCGTTCGTGACCAGCGGGCCGGCCGGGTCCGCGCGTGCGCCGTCGACACAGCAAGGGAGACCACCCGCTCGTGCTGCAGCGTCGCTCTCGACTCGCCACCCTCCTCTCTGCCACTCTGCTGGCGGGACTCGTCGGCCTCGTGCCGTCCACGCCGGCCCAGGCCGAGCCGGACATCGACGACGTCAAGGCGCGGGTCGACCGGCTCTACCACGAGGCGGAGCAGGCCTCCGAGCGCTACAACGACGTCCGGCTCGAGCTCGGCGAGCTCAAGCGGGACCTGAAGGCCGTCACGTCGGACCAGGCGCGTCAGGACAAGCAGATGCGCGCGGTGCGCAACCGCGTGCGCGACGCGGTCATCCGCACCTACGAGGGTCACCGGCTCTCGGCCGTCGGCCAGGTCGCCCTCTCCGGCGACCCGTCGGCATTCCTGTCGCAGATGTCGACCATGTCGGCCTACGACAGCCTGACCGACCAGCTCTTCGACTCCTACGCCTCCGAGGTCAAGGCGCTCGGCATCCGACTGCAGGCCACGACCCGCCGCACCGCCGAGGTCGCCCGGCTCAAGGACCGCCTGGCCAGCGAGAAGTCGACCATCGAGTCCAAGCTCGACGAGGCCGAGAGCCTGCTGGCCCGCCTCGAGGAGGAGGAGCGCGAGGAGGTGCTCTCCCGCGACAGCGACCGGGTGCCTGCTTCTGTGCCTGCCTCCGGCCGCGCCGCCGCGGCGATCCGGTACGCCATGGCCCAGGTCGGGAAGGCCTACGTCTACGGCGCCGCCGGCCCCAGCGCCTTCGACTGCTCCGGGCTGACGATGCGTGCCTACGGCACCGCGGGTGTCGGCCTGCCGCACTCCTCGGGCGCCCAGTTCTCCTCCGGGCCCCGCATCGCCGCCAGCGCGCTGCAGCCCGGTGACCTGGTCTTCTACTACAGCCCGATCAGCCACGTCGGCATCTACATCGGCAACGGGATGATCGTCCACGCGGCCAACCCCAGCCAGGGGGTCCGGGTCTCCCCGCTGCACTCCATGCCGTACGTCGGCGCGGTCCGTCCTGGCTGACCCGGCAGCACCCTCGCCGATCGACGCCGCGCCCGCACGGTGGCGACGACCTCGGCTCGTCCTGGCGCTGATCCTCGCGGGCGTGCTCGCTGCGGTCCTGGTCGTCACCCGACTGGCCGACGGGCCCTACGTCGCGGCGCCGCCCGCGGACGTGCCGGCCGCCGCCGACCCCGTGGCCGCCACCACGGCCCTCGACTCCCTCGAGCGCGCCCTCTCGACCGGCGACGGCGCGGCCGCCGCCTCGCTCGCGCCGGCCGACGACGCCGCGGCCCGCAGTCTCCTGGAGTCGCTGGCCGGGAACGCCCGGACCCTGCGGGTGCGGGACCTCGACCTCCGCTACGTCGACACCCTCGGTGTCCCCGCCGAGGACGGCAGCTGGGCGGTGCGGGCCGACCTGACCTGGTCGCTGGGTGGGGTCGATCGTGGAGTCGCGCGCACGGAGGTGGAGGTGGGCCTCCGGTCGTCGGCGCAGGACGTGGGGGTGACCGGGTTCACCGGGGGCCGGGTGCCGCTGTGGCTGCGCGGACCCGTGCTGGTCGACCGAGGCGAGGACACGCTCGTGATCACCGCGGGCGCCGACCCGGCGCCGTACTCCGTGCTGGCGCGCCGCGCGGTGCCGCAGGCGGCGAAGGTGCTCGGCGACAGTGCCGGGCCGCTGGTGGTGGAGGTGCCGCAGGACGCAGCGGGGCTCGACACCGTCCTGGGTGTGCCCGAGGGGACCTACCGCGAGGTGGCCGCGGTGACCGCGTCCGTGGACGGCCTGCTGTCCACCTCGTCGCCGGTGCACGTCTTCGTCAACCCGGTCGAGCTCGGTCGACTGCGGCGGACCGGCGCCCAGGTGGTGATGACCCACGAGGCCGTCCACGCCGTCACCGGGGCACCCACCAGCCGGGCACCGGTGTGGCTGGTGGAGGGGTTCGCCGACTACGTCGCCCTCCTCGACGTCGACCTGCCCCTCTCCCGGACCGCAGCCCAGGTGCTCGAGCGCGTGCGTGAGGACGGGGTGCCCGAGCGGCTGCCCGACGAGTCCGACTTCGACCTCACGGCGCCGCACCTCGGCGCCGCGTACGAGGCGGCATGGCTGGCCTGCCGCGCTGTGGCGTCGATCGCGGGGGAGGATGGGCTCGTCGAGGTCTACCGGCGGACCTCCGACGGTGAGGACGTGGCCGCCGCCCTGGCCGCCGTCGGCACCGACCCGGCCGAGGTGACGCGCACCTGGCAGCGGTTGCTGGCGGAGGCCGCCGGATGATCGCGCAGCGGCGCGTGGCGATCGCGGTCACGGTGGTCGCGACGGGTGTCTTCGTGCTCCTGGCCGCGCTGTTCGTGCCGTGGTCGCCGGTGCCCGGAGGGACGCCGGACCCGGTGCCGGTGCGGGACGTGCTGACCAGCACGGAGGTGGCCCGCGCCGAGCAGTTCACGGGCGTGCTGCGGCGATGGGGGTGGGCGGCGACCGCCGTGAACCTGCTCGTCGTGGTGCTGCTCGCCCTGTCCACCCGCGTACGCCACTGGGCGGGCCGGCTCCCCGGCCCCTGGTGGGTCCGGGTGCTCCTCGCCGTGGCGGGGGTCGAGCTGGCGGCGCGGGTGGCGACCCTCACCTTCTCGGTGCTCTCACGCCGGCACGTCAGGGCCGCTGGGCTCTCGGACCAGGCATGGACCGGCTTCGCCAGGGACCTGGTGGTCGCCGAGGCGCTGGACATCGTGGTGACGGGCCTGCTCGCGCTGGTGGTTGTCGGTTGCGCCCGCCGGTGGCGACGGGCCTGGCCGGCCGTGGTCGCTGGACTCGCGGCGGGTCTGGTGGTCGCAGGCAGCTTCGCCTACCCGCTGGTGGTGGAGCCGCTGTTCAACGACTTCGCCCCGCTGCCCGACGGCGACCTGCGAACGGGTGTCCTCGAGCTCGCCGAGGCGGAGGGGGTCCCCGTGGACGAGGTCCTGGTCGCGGACGCCTCCCGCCGGACGACGACCCTCAACGCCTACGTGTCCGGGTTCGCCGGCAGCCGCCGCGTGGTCCTCTACGACAACCTGGTCCGCGACGTGCCGCGCGACGAGGCGCTCTCGGTGGTGGCCCACGAGCTGGCCCACGCCAGGCACGACGACGTCCTGGTCGGCACCGTGCTCGGTGCCAGCGGCGCCGCGGCGGCCGTGGGCCTGCTGGGCCTGGTCCTGGGCCGTCGGCGAGCCGACGACCCGGCGACGGTGCCGACGCTGCTGGCGCTGCTCGCGGTCGGGAGCCTGCTCGCCCTGCCGGTCCAGAACGGGATCAGCCGCACCATCGAGCTGCGCGCCGACGTCGAGGCTCTGCGGGTGACCGAGGACCCCGAGGCCTTCGTGGACCTGCAGCGGCGCCTGGCGCTGCGCTCCCTGGCCGATCCCACGCCGCCGGCGTGGTCGCACTGGTGGTTCGGCAGCCACCCGACCCTGCTCGTGCGTGTGGCCCTCGCCCGGTCCTGAGACGGGGCGAGGGCCACACGGCCGCGAGGCGGCAGGTCCGCTAGCAGGTCTGCGAGGTCGTGCTGGCCACGGTCTCGCAGGTGTCGTCGAACAGCCCGGCGACCTCCTCGCCGAAGAGGAGGATCACCAGCACGATCACGGCGGCGATGCCGGCGATCAGCAGGCCGTACTCGACGGAGGACGCCCCGGTCTCGCGGTCGACCGGGAGCGCCGACATCAGCAGCTGGCGCCGCCGCCGGCGGAGATGCAGCTGCTCGTGTCGGAGAAGATGTCACCGACGACGCCACCGAAGGCGAACACGACGACGACGATCAGCGCGGCGATGCCGGCGATGAGCAGGCCGTACTCGACGGCGGAGGCGCCGCGCTCGTCGCGGTCCTCGGTACGGACGTCCAGCATGATGCGCAGGAACTCGAGCATGTGATTTCTCCCTGTGGTCTGCGGCCCCCGACGAGGAGCCTCATGGACTCCATTCTCGATCGGGGGCCACGCACGGTTCATCCCATGAAGGTCCGGACCGGCGTAGTCATTCCGGACTAGTGCGGGGCTGCTACAGGAGACCTGAGAGACGTCTCAGCCGGTCCGGTCGGCGACCAGCCGGCGTTCAGTCGGCCACCAGTCGGCGATCAGGGGGTGTCGGCCTGGCGCTGCACGCTGGAGAGCAGCCCGATCCGCATCGCCGTGACCAGGGCCTGGGCCCGGTTGGCCGCGCCGAGCTTCTGGTAGATCCGCGCGATGTGGGACTTGGCGGTCGACTCGCTCATGTAGAGCTGCGCACCGATCTGGGCGGCGCCGAGGCCGTCGGCGAGCAGCACGAGGACCTCGTGCTCGCGGTCGGTGAGCCGGGTGGACTCCGCCGCCCCGCGGCGCATCATCGCGCCGACCAGTCCGCTGCAGATGAACGAGCGGGGGGAGACCGACGCGTGCCGGGCGGCCTTGACGACCTCGGGGGAGGGGGCGTCCTTGCCGACGAATCCCGAGGCGCCGGCCTCCATGGCGGCGAAGATCTGGTCGTCACCGGAGTGCATGGTCAGCACGATGAGGCCGACGTCCTCGTGGTCGCGGCGCAGGGCCCGGACGATGTCGAGACCGGTGCCGTCGCCCAGCTGCAGGTCGGTGACCACCACGTCGGGCCGCACCTCCTCGAAGCGGGCCAGCGCCTCGGCCACCGAGCCGGCCTGCCCCACGACCGTCATGTCGGGCTGGAGGTCGAAGACCCCGGCCAGCCCCGTGCGGATCAGCTCGTGGTCGTCGACCAGCATGACGGAGATGTTCTCGCTCATCTGGGGGTGCTCACCTGCTTCGTCTCGGGGGTGGGTGCGGCCGGCGGCCGCTGCTCCGCGGGCAGGCGGACGCTGACGCTCAGCCCGCCGCCGGGTGGCTCCTCGATCGCCAGGTCGGCGTCGATGAGGTGGGCTCGCTCTCGCATGATGCCCATACCGTAGGAGTCCGAGCGTGCCTCGCCCAGACCCTTGCCGTCATCGATCACGGTGATGGCGGCCGTGGGCGCGGCCACCTGGCAGTGCACCCGGATGGTGCGGCACTCGGCGTGCTTGACGGCGTTGTTGAGCGCCTCCTGGGTGATCCGGAACAGCTCGGCCTCCACCTCGGGCCGCAGCCGCTGCGCCTGCTCGTCGAGGGTGACCTCGATGGGGATGCCCGAGGTCTGGCTCAGGTTACGGGTGACCCCGACGATGGCGGTGCCGAGCGACTCGCTGGTGCCCACGGTCGTGCGCAGGGTGGTGACCGAGCGGCGTACCTCCGAGACGATCGCGGTGACGCGCTCGCGGAGCATGCCCAGCTGGGCCTCGGCCTCCGGGGTCGGGGCCTGGGCGGCGAGTGCGTCGACGAGGTAACCGAGGGAGGCGATGTCCTGCGCCACGCCGTCGTGCATCTCCCGCGAGAGCCGCTGCCGCTCGTCGGCGGTCGCGGTGTCACGGAAGGCCTCGAAGAGCAGCCCCGTCTCGAGCTGCACCGCCTGCTCCTCCAGGGCCACCTGCAACCGGGTCACGCGGTGGCGCAGCTCGTCGGGTCCGACGCTGGAGCCCGAGGGGAGCGAGCCGCTCACCACGGCGACCGTCGAGCGGTGCCCCTCGAGGGGGAAGGCGAAGATGCCGTCCTCGACCACGACCTGGTCGCGCGCCCAGGCCGCCGTGGCGAAGTCCGCGCACCGGTCGAGGTCACCGCCGGGCAGCGACTTGGCGGTGAGGGTGGCGAGGTGGTCGTCCAGCGGGACGTGGATGCTGATCGCCGACGCGGGGACCTCGTCGAGGACGGTGCTGAGGATGACCCCGCCGAGGCTGCGCGGCTCCAGGCCCGAGGAGAGACCGACGCTGAGGTGGTTGAGCTCGCGCAGCAGGTCGGAGGCGTGCCGGTACGGCGCCATCGGGTCGTCGTCGCGCAGCGCCCCCCGCACGAAGGTGGCGACCATGCCGAGCGCCAGCCCCATCGCCGCCCAGGTGAAGATCGCGAAGGACTGGTCCGCGGTGAGCGGCCCGCCCGAGGCGATGCCGACCACCACCACCGCGATCAGCTCCGCGGACAGGGCCAGCAGCACACCGCGCAGGCCCCGCCACAGACCGGCGACGAACGGCGGCACCGCCAGGGCACCCAGCACCGCCTGGGTGCCGAGCTCGGTGCCCGCGACCAGCCCGACGAACCCCGCGTCGAGCACGACCAGGGGCACGCGCAGCCGGGGCGCCCGCATCTCGAGGCTCAGGGCCAGCAGCCAGCCGGTGCCCAGGGCGGCCAGGGCGATGACGGAGGGGACCTTCTGGTCCCACAGGATCGGCCCACCGAGCGCGAGCAGCACGAAGCCGCGCGCGGCGGCCGCGATGCGGAAGTCCGGGGCGTTCCTCATGGTCGTCAGGTCCGCGACGTCGCTCAGAAGCTGTCCATGATGCTGATGACCGCGGGCCCCATGACCGCGACGAAGAGACAGGGCAGGATGCAGAAGATGAGCGGGACGGTGATCTTGACCGGCACCTGCTGGGCCTTCTCCTCAGCCCGCTGACGACGCTTGACGCGCATCTCGCTGGACTGCACGCGCAGCACCTGACCGACGGGCACGCCGAACGAGTCGGCCTGCACCATCGAGCTCACGAAGCTCTTGAGGTCGGCGACGTTGGTGCGGTCCGACATGGCGCGCAGGGCGGCGGCCCGACCCTGGCCGATCTGCATCTCGCGCAGCACCCGCGAGAACTCGTCGGCGAGCGGGCCGTCGGTGTTGCGGGAGACCTGTTGGACCGCGGCGTCGAAGCCGAGCCCGGACTCCACGCTGATCGTCATCAGGTCGATCGCGTCGGGCAGGTCGCGCTGGATCTGCAGGGAGCGGTCGTAGGCCTTCTGGTACAGGTACAGGTTGGGACCGAAGAACCCGACGACCAGGCCGCCGAGCACGACCGCGATCCGGACCGGGGTGCCGGCGCCGAGCATCAGGCTGAAGAGCAGTGCTACCACGAGACCGGCGACGGCTCCGACGATCTTGCCCGAGGTCACCCGGTCGACGGTCCAGCCCGGCGGGTTGCCCGCGAGGTCCAGCTTGCGGCGGATGCGCTCGGCGGAGTCCGCGCCCGACAGCCGGCGGCCCAGGCCCAGGGTCCTGGCCTGCAGCGGCTCCCAGACCCGCTCGGAGAAGGGCCGGTCGATCTCGTCGGTGAGCTCCTTCGGGGCGCTGGTCATCGCCTGCAGCACCGCGAGCGACTTGCCGACCCCGGAGGCCTCGGCGTCGCTGGTGGTGGCGGAGGCCACGAGCAGGATGGCGACGAGGACCAGGAGCACCCCCAGCACGAGCAGCAGGGTCATCTCACACCTCCACCTTCACCAGACGGCTCATCCAGAACACTCCCACCGCGAGCCACAGCCCCGCTCCGACCATCATGAGGATCCCGAGCGGCTCGGTGAACATCACACTGACGTAGTCGTAGTTGGTCAGCAGCAGGTAGACCATGAACAGCGGCGGCAGCAGCCCCAGCACCCACGCCGAGAGCTTGCCCTCCGCCGCCAGGGCGTTGACCTGGCGACGGACATACTCCCGCTCGCGCATGGTGCCCGCCACGGTGTCCAGCAGCTCGGCCAGGTTGCCGCCGACCTGCCGCTGGATGCGGATGGCCATGACGACCCACTCGAAGTCCTTGCTGTCGAAGCGCTCGGCCAGCCCCTCGAGGGCGTCCTCGATCGTCACACCGAGCCGGGTCTCGACCAGGACGCGGCGGAACTCGGTGGAGATGGGCTCGGGCCCCTCGCGGACCACGGTGTCGACCGACTGCGCGAGCGAGAGCCCGGCGGACAGCGACCCGCTGATCAGCTGCAGGGTGTCGGGGAGGCCGGCGTTGAAGGCCTTGCGGCGTCGCGAGCGGCGCAGCCCGAGGTAGACCCAGGGGCCGGCCACGCCGAGCAGGATGAAGACCAGTCCGAGGATGATGTTGCCGGCGCCGAGGAGCAGCCCGAAGACGCCGGCGACGACGACGATCCCTGCGTGCACCAGCAGCCACTCGGCCGGCTTGAGCTCGCTGCCCGCGCCCTCGAGACGGCGCGCGATGGTGGCCTCGAGGCCCTTGGTGCGGCGCAGCACCTGGGCCGCGGCGTCCTTGGCCTGGGCGATGGCCTGCTCGGTGTCGAGCCGCGGCGTCTCGTGCTCGGCCGTCCCGCCGGTGCGGGCGGTGTAGGAGACGACGCGGTCAGCAGCGCTCGGCGCCGGCGTCGGGCGGGGGACCAGGGCGACCAGCAGGACCACCAGGCCCATGCCGATCGCCAGCACCCCGGCGTACATCGCCCACGCGGGCAGCGCCCACCCGCCCGAGCGCAGCAGCTGGTCGTCGACCCCGGTGCCACCGGCCACCGACTCGGCGACGGCGGCGAAGGCCTCGGCGGAGACGGTGCCGGAGCTCGTGGACAGGCTGACGGCGATGGTCTGGTCGACGGAGTCGAGGCCGTCGGGGACCTGTGCGGTCACCAGGACCTGCCGGTCGAGCGCGTCGGCCTCGGCCGCGAAGGTGCGGGTGAGGGCCTCGCTCGTGGCGGGGATGACCCCCCCGCCACCGGCGGAGGCCAGGGTCGTGAGCTCCTCGGCCGGGTCCTGGACCAGGGAGACGACGTCGAGGCGGACCTCGGCGGCCTCGACCGCCGCGGTGACCGTCTCGACCGTGGTGTCCGTGGTGTCGGCGCCGTCGGAGAGGACGACGAGGGTGCGCTGACCCTCGGTGCCCGCCACGTCGACGGCGCTGAGCACGCCGTCGTAGAGCGCGGTCTGCGCGGAGAGCTCGAGACCGGCGATCACGTCGCGCGCCGCGGCCCGGTCCTGGGTGGGCGCGAGCGGCTGCGCGACGGACCGGGCGAACGTCACGATGCCGAGCGACACGTCGTCGGGCAGCCCGTCGACGTAGGCCAGGGCCGCAGAACGCGCCGCCTCGATCTTCTCCCCGCGCATCGAGTTGCTGGTGTCCATCACCAGGACGGCGGTACGCCGGACGGCACCCGACGTGCCGGCGGGCTCGGCCTCCGCGTCGACCCGGTCGCCGCCGATGCGGACCTCGACGCTGCCGAGGTCCGGGGCGGCGTCGGGCGGCAGGGACACGATGACCTGCACCGTGCCGTCGGCGGTCGGCTCGACGTAGGAGATCGAGGCCGCCTCGCCGGCGGCGCCGGCGGTCGCCGGCCACACCACCCAGGCCAGGGCGAGCAGCGCGGCGAGCAGCCGTCCGAGGCGTCCCGCGCGCCGCCTGTTGGAGGATCCGAGAGGGCCGGGCATCACATGCGGTCCGTGGCGAAGACCATCGGGTCGACGGTGACGTTGGAGTAGGCCATCTTCTCCAGGAACTTCGGGCGCAGGCCGGTGGGACGCAGCCGCCCGAGCGAGCGGCCGTCGGCGTCGAAGCCCAGCGAGGCGTCGTACACGAAGATGTCCTGGAGGGTGATCACGTCGCCCTCCATCCGCTCGACCTCGGTGATGTGGGTGATGCGGCGCGAGCCGTCCTTCAGCCGGGACTGGTGGACGATCAGGTCCACGGCGCTGGCGACCTGCTCGCGGATCGCGCGCATCGGCAGGTCCATGCCCGCCATCAGGACCATGGTCTCCATGCGGGAGAGCGTGTCGCGGGGACCGTTGGAGTGCAGGGTGCAGATGGAGCCGTCGTGGCCGGTGTTCATCGCCTGCAGCATGTCCAGCGCCGAGGCGTCACGGACCTCACCGACGATCACGCGGTCGGGTCGCATGCGCAGGCTGTTCTTGACCAGGTCGCGGATCGTGACCGCGCCCTTGCCCTCGATGTTGGCCGGGCGCGACTCCAGGCGCACGACGTGGTCCTGCTTGAGCTGGAGCTCGGCGGCGTCCTCGATGGTCACGATGCGCTCGTCGCCGGGGATGAAGGAGGACAGCACGTTGAGGGTGGTCGTCTTTCCGGCGCCGGTGCCGCCGGAGACGATGACGTTGAGGCGGCCACGGACGCAGGCCTCGAGGAAGTCGCAGGTCTGCGGGGTCAGGGAGCCGAACGAGATCAGGTCGAGCGCGGTGAGCGGGTCGGCGGCGAACTTCCGGATCGTCAGTGCTGAGCCGTCGACGGCCAGCGGCGGGACCACGGCGTTGACGCGGCTGCCGTCGGGGAGGCGGGCGTCGACCATCGGGGAGGACTCGTCGACGCGTCGACCGATGCGGGAGACGATCTTGTCGATGGTGCGACGCAGGTGCGCCTCGTCGGCGAAGGTCGCCTCGGCGGGGACCAGCTTGCCCTTGCGCTCGAGCCAGATGTCCTTGTGCCCGTTGACCATGACCTCGGAGACGTCGGGGTCGCGCAGGTAGGGCTCGATGGGGCCGTAGCCGAGGATGTCGTCGCTGATCTCCTGGGTGACGCGCTGGCGGTCGCTGCTGGAGAGGGGACGGTCCTGGGCGCTGAGCACGTCGGCGAGGACGGCGCGGACCCGCTGGTCGAGCTGGTCCTGGTCCATGTCGGCGTCGTAGAGCTGCGGGCCGAGCTGCTTGAGCAGCTCGGTGTGGACGCTCTGCTTCAGCTCCTCGATCCGGTCGCCCTTCTGGGAGCTGAGCCGGGTCTTCCTCGGCGGCTCGGGGGCGGTACGCCGAGCCGCGGCTGCGGCCGCGCTGGCGGACGTGGCCGGGGGCGCTGCGGGTGCGGCGGCGTCGGCGCTCGGGGCATCGGCCGGGGTGTCGCCCTGGTGGGCGTCTGCGTCCGCAGCGGCCTGCTCGGCCTGTCGGGCGGCCGCGAGGCGGTCGGCGAGGCTGCTCATGGGTTACCTCCTGAGCCGGAAACGGGACCGGCCGCGTTCCGCGGCGTCCTGCCCGTCGGTGTCGGTGGGGGCCGGGTCGGCGTCGTCGTGGTCGGGACCGAGGAGGGGGACCCCCGCGATCTCCGAGGCGAGGGCGCGCACGGCCTGGCTGGACTGGTGGGAGGGCGTGGCCACGACGATCGGCGTGCCCGCGTTGGTGGCGGCAGCCACCTCGACCGCGGAGCTGACCGAGGCCGAGACGGGGATGCCGAGGATCTGCTCGACCTTGTCACCGGTGATGCCGACCGCGTCGTCGGCGCGGTTGAGCAGCAGGTGACGGTGGCCCCGGGCGATGTCGAGCATGTCCAGGGTCTCGAGGGCGACCTTGACGTTCTTCAGGGTGGGCACGTCCAGGGTGGCCACGATGACGCACTCGTCGGTCTCGTCGAGCGCGGTCAGGACCTGTTCGTCGAAGGACGGCGCGGTGTCGACGACCACGAAGTCGAAGCTCTCGCGCAGGGTGCGCAGGATCTTGGCCACCAGCATGGGTGAGACGCGCTCGCGGACGTCGGGGTGGGCCGGGGCGGCCAGCACCATCATGGAGTCGGCGTGCCGGGTCAGCAGGGTGTCGAGCTGGGCGGCGTCGAGGGAGTCCTCGGAGCCGATGGCGTGCTCGATGGAGTGCGTGGGGAACAGCTGCATGGTGATGGCGACGTCGCCGAAGGCGAGGTCGAGGTCGACCAGGCAGACCCGGCGCGCGCCACGCTCGGTGAGCGCCAGCGCGAGGTTGACCGCCATCGTGGTCTTGCCCACCCCGCCCTTGGGCGAGAAGACGGTCACGACGCGCCCGAGCTGCTGGGCACCACTGGGGCCGCGCAGCGCAGTCCACAGCTCCCGGGCCCGGTCGACCGCGCCGCGGACGGCCTCGGTGTCCTCGACGGCCACGACGTCGCGGGCGCCGGCCTTCATGGCGCTGCCCAGCACCCCGGTGTCCAGCTTGTCGCGCACCAGCACGACGCTGACGGTGGGCCGGCTGACCCGCAGGTCCTCGCAGACCTTCAGGCAGTCGTCCAGGTCGAGGTGGGGACCGAGCACGACGACGTACTCGTCGAGGTGCTGGCCGAGCCAGGCACGCATCCGGTCCACGGAGTCGACGCCCTGGCTGCCCGGCGGCATGCCGGCCAGCAGCGCGGTGACCGCACTGGTCTCGGTGTCGACGGCGACGGGCATCGGATCAGCTCACTGGAAGAGGGAGTCGGTGGTGGTGGGCGGGGCGAGGGTGACCTTGGAGTCCTCGGTGAGCAGCGCGAAGGAGAGCTCGCCCTGCTGCTGGCCGAGCAGCACCCGCTGCATCTGGACCTGGCTGACCGAGAGCGTGATGAGGGTGCGGGGCAGCGACTCGACGACCTGCTGGCCGCCCTCGCCGCCCTGCCCGTTGGTCGTGGTCGTGGTGGTGACGGGCGTCGTCGAGCCGACCGCGATGACCTTGACCCGGGTGAGCAGCACGCGGGAGTAGGGCTGGCCGGTGGTGGCGTCGCTGCCGTTGATGAAGATCGCCACCTCGGAACCGGGGTTCACGAAGCCCGCCACGCGGGCGGGGTCGGTGAGGTTGATCGACATCGCCATGTCGCCCTGGTCGGGGATCTGCAGGCGCGGCTCGTCCACGGCGGTGTCGCCGAGCTTCTGCGGCACGATCTGCTCGCCGGGGTAGATGACGGTCAGCGCGAGCTGCTGGTCGACGCCCTCGGTGGTGACCAGGGCGCCGGGCAGGACCTGGCCCTGGGGGACGGCCTGACGGGCGAGCTTGCCGGCCGCGGCGGCGTCGGCGATGCGCTCGCCGCGCTCGATCTGCACGGTGGCGACCAGCACGTCGGTGGTCTCGAACTTCTCCTCGGCCCGGTTGTCGGCGCCACGGACGTAGAGGAACACCAGCGCGGTCCCCAGCGCGGCCACCACGGCGGCGGCGACAAGCAGCATCCTGCGACGGTCCATCACGAACCTTTCGTTGCAGGGACGTGGGGCCCCATTCCCCATGTCCGCACGTCATGACAAAGGCGCGGCAGCGCCTCCCTCCGAGTTCATGCTAGGAGCGTCGGTAGGGCCGTTGGGCCCTTTTCGCGCAATTGCGGACCGCCGTGAGCCTGAGCGGATTCCAGAGGTGTCGTTCGTCCGCTGGTGGGGTGGCGCCCGGGATGGGGCCGGCTCAGCGGTAGAGCGCCTCCACGTGGGCCCGGGACTCGCGCATGACCACGGAGCGACGCAGCTTCAGGCTGGGCGTGAGCTGTCCGCCCTCCTCGGTCCACTCGTCGGCGATGACCACGAACTTGCGGATCGACTCGGCCTTGGAGACCGCCTTGTTGGCGTCCTCGACCGCCTCCTCCACCGCGGCCCGGACGTCGGCGTGGTCCAGCAGGTCCTCGGCCGAGCCGGACAGACCACGGGCCTCGGCCCAGACGGTCAGGGCCTCGCGGTCCAGGGTCACGAGCGCACCGATGAAGGGCTGGCCGTCGCCGACCACGAGGCACTGGTCCACCAAGGCGTGGGCCCGGACCCGGTCCTCCAGGACGGCGGGGGCGACGTTCTTGCCGCCGGCGGTCACCAGGATCTCCTTCTTGCGGCCGGTGATGCGCACGAAGCCCTCGTCGTCGACCTCGCCGACGTCGCCGCTGTGGAACCACCCGTCGCGCTCGAGGGTCTCGGCCGTGGCCGACTCGTTGCCCCAGTAGCCGGCGAACACCTGGCCGCCGCGGAAGAGCAGCTCGCCGTCGTCGGCCACGCGCACGGCCGTGCCCGGCAGGGGGCGGCCGACCGTGCCGATCTTGTGCGCGCCCGGGAGGTTGACGGTGAGGGCGGCGGTGGTCTCGGTCAGGCCGTAGCCCTCGAGGATGGTCAGCCCGACGCCCCGGTAGAAGTGGCCCAGCCGCTCGCCGAGGGGTGCGCCGCCGGAGACCGCGAACGTGCAGCTGCCGCCCAGCGCGGCGAGGAGCTTGCCGTAGACGAGCCGGCTGAAGACGGCGTGCTCGGCCCGGACCCGCAGCGGGACCCGGCCCCGGTCCTGCGCGCGAGACCAGGCGATGGCGGTCTCGGTGGCCCGGTCGAAGACCTTGCCGCGGCCCTCGGCGGCCGCCTTCTGGGAGGCGGTGTTGAAGACCTTCTCGAAGACCCGCGGCACGGCGAGCACGAAGGTCGGGCGGAAGGACTGCAGGTCCGGCAGGAGGTTCTTGATGTCGGGGCTGTGGCCCAGGCGGGTGCGCGACATGACGCAGCCCACCTGGATGATCCGGGCGAAGACGTGCGCCAGCGGGAGGAAGAGCAACGTGGAGGCGCCCTCGGTCTCGAACAGGGACTCGAGCTCCTCGGTGGCCACGCCCAGCTCGAAGAGGAAGTTGCCGTGCGTGAGCATGCAGCCCTTCGGGCGTCCGGTCGTGCCGGAGGTGTAGATGATCGTCGCCAGGTCCAGCGGTGTCGCCGTCGTACGACGTTGCTCCAGCTGCTCGTCGGCGACGTCGGCACCCAGGCGCGACAGGACGTCGACCGCGTTGTCGGCGAAGGACCACACGTGACGGAAGTCCTCGAGGTCGGGGCGGACCGCGGTGACCCGGGCGGTGTGCTCGGGGCCCTCGGTGACGACGGCACGGGCGCCGGAGTCGGCGAGGATCCAGGCGACCTGCTCCTCCGAGGAGGTCTCGTAGACCGGCACCGTCACAGCACCGGCGAACCAGATGGCGTAGTCCAGCAGCGTCCACTCGAAGCGCGTCTTCGACATCAGCGCCACCCGGTCACCGGGCTCGATGCCCGCGGCGACCAGGCCCTTGGCGACGGCGCGGACCTGGTCGTGGAACGAGGCTGCGGTCACGTCGGTCCAGTCGCCGGCACCGTCGGGGCGGCTCATCACCACCGCGTCGGGCGCCTCGGCCGCGTTGCGGACGACGGCGTCGGTGAGGTTGCCGGTGGTGGGGACCTCGACGGTCATGGGCGTCGAGTACTCGCGCACGGCTGCTCCTGTCTGGGCCTTCGACGAACGTGCCCGGGCACGTTACCGCCGTCGGGCGGAGGGGGCCCCATCCGGTACGCTCGCGCAGCCGGAGGTCCCCCCGCTGACCCCTGACGAACCCGTCACGAACCCCCGCTGTCCAGCGTCGGAAAGAGAGTCGCAGTGGCTGAGCAGACCACCTCGTCGATCGTGATCGACGCCACCCCCTCCGAGGTCATGGCCGTGATCGCCGACTTCGAGAGCTACCCCGCCTGGGCCAAGGGCGTCACCACCGCCGACGTCGTCGCCACCGGGGCCGACGGCCGCGCCGAGCAGGTGTTCTTCGCGCTCGACGTCTCGCCCATCAAGGACGAGTACACCCTGGCCTACACCTGGGACGGGGACCGTGAGGTCACCTGGACCCTCGTCGAGGGCAAGATGCTGCGCGCCCTCGACGGCGCCTACGTGCTGCGCGAGAAGGGCGGGTCGACCGAGGTCACCTACCGTCTGGCCCTCGACGTCTCCATCCCCCTCATCGGGATGCTCAAGCGCAAGGGCGAGAAGATCCTCATCGACACCGCGCTCAAGGGGCTCAAGAAGCGCGTCGAGCAGCTGGCCTGAGGGCGGCTGCGTGCGCATCCTCCTGTTCACCGGCAAGGGCGGCGTCGGGAAGTCGACGATCGCGTCGGGCACGGCTGCTCTGGCCGCCGCCGACGGCCACCGCACGCTGGTGCTCTCGACGGACGCCGCGCACTCCCTGGCCGACGCGTTCGGCGCCCCCGTCGGTCCCGAGCCGACCGAGGTGGCCCCCCGGCTCTTCGTCCAACAGGTCGATGCCCAGCTGAGGTTCCAGCAGTCCTGGGCCGACATCCAGCGCTACCTGCTCTCGGTCCTCGACGTCGCGGGCGTGGATCCGGTCGCGGCGGAGGAGCTGACGGTGATCCCGGGTGCCGAGGAGGTCCTGGCCCTGCTCGAGCTGCGGCTCCAGGCCATGTCCGGGCGCTGGGACGTCGTGGTCGTCGACTGCGCACCCACCGCCGAGACGCTGCGGCTGCTGGCCCTCCCCGAGGCGCTGGGGTGGTACATGCACCGCGTCCTGCCCGCCGAGCGGCGCATCGTCAAGGCGCTGAAGCCGGTCCTCACGAGAGCGGCCGGCGTCCCCATGCCCGGGGACGACGTCTTCGACGCGATCGAGCGGCTGCACGCCGAGCTCGAGGAGGTCCGAGCACTGCTGTCCGGACCGGAGGCGAGCGTGCGTCTCGTCCTCACCCCCGAGACGGTCGTGCTCGCGGAGGCCCGTCGCAGCTACACCAACCTCTCCCTCTTCGGATATCGCGTGGACGGAGTGGTGGCCAACCGGGTCTTCCCCTCGGGCGGCGACGCCTGGCGCGCGGGCTGGGTCGCGGCCCAGGACGCCGTGCTCGCCCAGGTCTCGCAGTCCTTCGCGGGGCTGCCGGTGTGGCGCTCGGAGTACCGCCCCGGGGAGCCGGTCGGTGTCGAGGCCCTGCACGCCCTGGCGACCGAGGTGTACGACGGGTCCGACCCGCTCGCGCCGCCGCAGGGTGAGGGGCCCTTCCAGGTCACCCGCACCGAGCGGGGGGCCGAGCTGCGCCTGGCGCTGCCCTTCGTCACCCGGGCGGAGGTGGACCTCGCGCGCAACGGCGACGAGCTGGTGGTCACGGTCGGCTCCTACCGCCGCCTGCTCACGCTCCCGTCCGGCCTCTCCCGCTTGCGGGTCGCCGGCGCCCGGGTCGAGGACGGCCGGCTCCGGGTCCGCTTCGCCGAGCCCGCCGGGGACGTGACCGCGAGCGACCAGGACCGACAACCGCAGGAGGCCCGCCGATGAGCGAGCAGCCGCCCCCGGGGCCGGGGGAGCACGGGCCCGAGGACGTCGGGAGCGTCGCTGAGGAGGCGGCCAAGCTCTTCGGGGCGCTCTCGGACTGGGCCAAGGACCAGGGTCAGGACTGGGCCCAGGGGGTCTCGGGCATCGCCGAGCACGCCGCCCACACCGCCGCGCAGGTGCACGAGCACCTCGACGAGAACCTCCGCGAGAACCTCGCCAACGGCAGCCCGGAGTGCCGCTACTGCCCGGTGTGCCGCACGATCCACGTGGTGCGCCAGATGAGCCCCGAGGTGCGCGCGCACCTCACCACGGCTGCGACGTCGCTGCTGCAGGCGGCCGCCGGGGTGATGGCGGCCCAGCAGGGCGGCACCCAGGAGCGCCGCCAGGGCGTGGAGCACATCGACCTCGACGACGACGGCGCGTGGGACGACCCGCACACCGACACACCGACCGACAGAGGGACCGACGCGTGAGCCTGACCTGCGGCATCGACATCGGCGGCACCAAGATCCTCGGGGGTGTCGTGGACGAGGACGGCGCGATCCTGGCCGAGCTGCGCGTGGAGTCCCCGGCCACGGACGAGGAGGCCATCGAGCGCGCGGTCTGTGACCTCGTGCGCAGGCTGGCCGCCGAGCACGACGTCAGCGCTGTGGGCGTGGGCGCGGCCGGGTACGTCGACAAGAGCCGCTCCACGGTCATGTTCGCCCCCAACATCGCCTGGCGCGACGTGGCGCTGCGGGCCGAGCTGGAGCGCGACCTCGGCCTCCCGGTCGTGATCGAGAACGACGCGAACGTCGCGGCGTGGGGGGAGTTCCGCTTCGGGGCCGGGGCGGACGTGGACGACCTGCTGCTGGTCACCGTGGGCACGGGCGTGGGCGGCGGTCTCGTCCTCGACGGCTCGCTCTACCGGGGGGCGTTCGGCGTCGGTGCCGAGATCGGCCACATGCGGGTCGTGCCCGGCGGGGTGCTGTGCGGCTGCGGCAACCACGGTTGCTGGGAGCAGTACGCCTCCGGGTCGGCGATGGTGCGCGAGGCGCGGTCCGAGGCCCGCGGCGGCTCGTTGCTGGCTCGACGCCTGCTCGACCTCGCCGGTGGCGACGTCGACCGGATCACCGGTCCACTGATCACCGAGGCCGCCCGTGCCGGTGACCCGTTCTCGGTCGAGCAGCTCGCCACCCTGGGTCGCTGGCTGGGCGAGGGCATCGCCTCCCTCGCCGCGATCCTCGACCCTGCCGTCTGCGTCATCGGCGGCGGCGTGAGCGAGGCGGGCGACCTCCTCCTGCAGCCGGTGCGTCAGGCCTTCGCGGCGCAGCTGACCGGCCGCGGTCACCGTCCCAGCCTCGAGATCCGCAAGGCCCGTCTCGGCAACCGCGCCGGCCTCATCGGCGCTGCCGACCTGGCCCGGCGCTGACCGGGGCTCCTGAGATGTCGGTGGTCATCGGCGTGGACGTCGGTGGCACCAAGGTCGTCGCCGCGGAGGTCTCCGCGGAGGGCGAGGTGCTGCGGGTGGCCCGTCGCATGACGCCGGGGCGGCGGGTCGAGGTGGAGCTCGTCGAGGACGCACTGACCCAGGCCGTGGAGGAGGTGGCCGCAGGTCGCCGGGTGGCGGGCGTCGGGCTCGCGGCCGCCGGGTTCGTCGACGCCGCGGGGGAGAGGGTCATGTTCGCCCCGCACCTGCCCTGGCACGGTGAGCAGGTCCGCGCCCGGCTCACCGAGCGCTGGCAGGTGCCGGTCTTCCTCGACAACGACGCCAACTGCGCGGCTCGTGCCGAGACGGCGTACGGCGCTGCGGTCGGTGCGCGTGACGCGCTGGTCGTCACCCTCGGCACCGGCATCGGCGGTGCGGTGGTCCTCGGGCGACAGCTGCACCGAGGCCGCAACGGGATGGCAGGCGAGTTCGGGCACATGCAGGTCGTGCCGGACGGCCGCGACTGCGAGTGCGGCGGCCGCGGCTGCTGGGAGCAGTACTCCTCGGGCAACGCGCTGGTCCGGTTGGCGCGCGCCGCGCTGGAGTCACCCGGGGCGGGCGGGGTGCTGCTCGACCTGGCCGACGGCGACCCCGCGCTGGTGGACGGGCCGATGGTGACCGAGGCGGCCGCGCAGGGCGACCAGGTCGCGCTGCAGGCCTTCGCCTCGGTCGGCAGCTGGCTCGGGACCGGCGTGGCCAACCTGGTGGCGGCCTTCGACCCCGAGGTGGTCGTGGTCGGCGGGGGAGTCTCCGCCGCGGGCGACCTTCTCCTCGAGCCGGCGCGCGCCGAGCTGGCTCGTTCCCTCGTCGGCGCCGCCGATCGCGTGGTCCCGCCGGTCATCCGTGCCGCCCACGGCCCCGAGGCCGGTGCGGTCGGCGCCGCCAGCATGGTGCGCGACGGGCTCGGCAGGGGAGCGCGGCCGCGCCGGGCGAGGTCGCGTCGCCCGCGCCGCACCCGCTAGGTGGCAGGTGCCCGGTCAGACCCGGGAGCCGTCGTCCCAGGGGTCGCGGGGCTCCTTGGGCATCCGGGCGACGAGGTAGCAGAACCCGCCCACGAACCACGCCACCATGAGGTAGCCCACCCACGAGGGCAGCCCGATGCTGAAGAGCAGGGAGACGAGCAGGAGCAGGGGCGCTCCGACGACACCGGCCCAGGCGATGCCGCGGTCGGGCTCGGGGACCGGCAGGGGCGGTGGCTCGGGCGGGACGTAGGTGTCCTCGTCCTCGACGTACGCCGGTGTCGGCTCGGCCAGCTCGGCGGGCTCGTCCGGCTCCGGGGCCACGGCCCAGCCGTAGGGATCCTGGCCGGTCGGCGGCTCCGCGGACGCGGTCGACGAGGAGTCGGGCTCGTCGTCGAGCTCGGCCCGCTCCCCGAAGTTCTCGACGATCGACCGCCAGGCCTCGTCGTCTCCCTCGCGCTGCACGGGAAAGAGCCTACGAGGTCACCCGTGCGACGAAAGCGGCCGACTCCTCCACGATCGTCGGGAGGTCGTTGTCGAGGGTGGCGACGTGGTAGCTCTCGGGCAGTCGCACGACGCTGACCTCACCCGACACGCCGCCGGTGATGATCGGCTCGGACGCCTCGTCGACGACGTGGTCGACGGTCGAGCGCAGGTAGAGCAGCGGCACCTGGATGCGCGGCAGGTCGGTGATCAACGGGCCCCAGGCCCGCATCATCGAGTGCGCGGCCTTGAGCGGGGTTCGGGTGTAGCCGTGCTCCTCGACACCGGGCTTCTTGATGTCGTTGGCGATGCCGGGGAAGGACGGGACGACGTGCTTGAGCACCGGCAGCAGCTTGACGTCGAGCCGTGTGGTGGCGACGGCCGGGTTCACGACGACGACGCCGGACAGGGAAGGGGTGTCGGCCGCCAGGCGCAGCACGAGGGCGCCACCCATGGAGAGACCGGCGGCGACGACTGCGTCGGTCCGGGCGGCGAGTCGGTCGTGGGCCGCGCGCAGCTCGGCGTACCAGTCGTCCCACGTGCGGGTGTTGAGGTCCTGCCACGTGGTGCCGTGACCGGGGAGCCGCGGCACCTCGACGGCGTACCCCTTCTCGGCCAGCGCCTCGGCCCACGGCTTCATCGACGCCGGCTGCCCGGTGAAGCCGTGGCTCAGGAGCACCCCGATCCGTCGTCCGCCGGTGGCGGAGGGATCGGCGTCGGTCGCGAGCGGGCTGGCCAGGGGGTGCAGGGGCGCGGCGGTCATGCCGCGATCCTGCCGCATTGGAATAGGGTGGCGGGGTGTTCTACTGGTTCCTGAAGTGGATCGCCCTCGGTCCACTGCTGCGCGTCGTCTTCCGCCCGCAGACCGAGGGTGCCGAGCACGTGCCCGCGGAGGGTCCCGCGATCCTCGCGAGCAACCACCTCTCCTACGCCGACTGGCTGTTCATGCCGCTCACGCTGCCCCGTCGCGTCACCTTCGTCGCCAAGGCGGAGTACTTCACGGGCAAGGGCCTCAAGGGCTGGCTGCAGAAGACCTTCTTCTCCGGCTCGGGCCAGGTCCCCATCGACCGCTCGGGCGCCGACGCCGCTGCCGGGGCACTGCTCTCGGCCAAGCGGGTCCTCGGTGAGGGCGGGCTGTTCGGCATCTATCCCGAGGGCACGCGCAGCCACGACGGGAAGCTCTACCGCGGCAAGACCGGCGTCGCCCGGCTCGCGCTCGAGACCGGCGTGCCGGTGATCCCGGTCGCCGTCGTCGGCACCGACGTGGTGGCGCCGCCGGGCAAGAAGTTCGGCTCGTTCACGCGCCCGGTGGTGCGCTTCGGCAAGCCGCTGGACTTCTCGCGCTACGAGGGCCTGGAGAACGACCGCTACATCCTGCGCTCGATCACCGACGAGATCATGTACGAGATCATGCGGCTCTCCGGCCAGGAGTACGTCGACATGTACGCCACCCGCGCCAAGGAGCTCTCCAAGAGCGAGGCCGCCCAGGCAGCCCAGCCGGCCCCCGCTGACGGGGAGCGGAAGGCGTCCTGACCGCCGCCCCCGCGGGGACCGGGTCGGACCCGGCGGCCCGCGTCGTCGAGGACCGGCTCTTCCGCGCCCTGGCGGTGCTGCGGCTGGTCCTGGTCGCCAACACCCTCGGCGTCGGGCTCTACACCGCCGACGAGATGGTCCGTCCCGCGCTGGGCGGCGTGGTCGTGGCCGGTCTCGTCGCGTGGTCGTTGCTGGTCACCTGGGCGTACGCCGACGCGTCCCGTCGCACCTGGCGGGTGCTCGCCGTGGACCTCGCCGTGGCGCTCGTGGCGCTGGTGCTGACCCCCGTCGCGAAGCCGGAGGGGTTCGACGCCACGCTGGCCGGCTTCTGGGTGATGTCGCCGATGCTGGCCTGGGCGGCGCGGGCGGGGTGGCGCGGCGGCCTCTTCGCTGGGCTGCTGGTCGGCGGCACGGACCTGCTCATCCGCGACGACGTGACCCAGGGGACCTACGGCAACATCTTCCTGCTGGTCGTCGGTGGGCCCGTCGTGGGTTACCTGGTGGAGTCCCTGCAGCGCGCGGCCGTGGAGCGCGACCGTGCCGAGCGCGAGGCGGCGGCCGCGGCCGAGCGGTCGCGCCTGGCCCGCGCCGTCCACGACGGGGTGCTCCAGGTCCTCTCGCTCGTGCAGCGTCGCGGGGCCGAGCTCGGGGGAGAGGCCGCGGAGCTCGGGCGGGCCGCGGGGGAGCAGGAGGAGGCGCTGCGGGCGTTGATCCGCGCCCAGGACCGGGTCTCGGCCCGCGGGCCGGCGACCCGGGTGGACCTGTCCGACGCCCTGGCCGGGCTGGAGTCGATGAGCGTGGTCGTCTCCCTGCCGGGGCACGCGGTCGAGCTCGACGCCGACCGGGCGGCCGAGGTCGTCGCGGCGGTGCGGGCGTGCCTGGACAACGTCGAGCGGCACGCCGGGCCGGACGCCACGGCGTGGGTGCTGCTGGAGGCGCTGCCTGACGAGGTCTCGGTGTCGGTGCGCGACGACGGTCCCGGCATCGTGGACGGCCGCCTGTCCGAGGCGGTCGCCGACGGGCGGCTGGGCGTCTCGGGCTCGATCGTCGGGCGGCTGCGCGACCTCGGTGGCCGAGCCGACCTCGCGACCGGTCCATGGGGCACCGAGTGGACCCTGACCCTGCCTCGGGAGGCACCGTGACGATCCACGACACCCACCCCTTCGCCGACCCAGACCCCGACCCGGTACGCCGGTTTCGCGGGCGTCTCGGCGGGGCGGTGACCCTGTGGAGCGCCGGCTCGGGGCCCGACCGGGTCGGTCTGACGGTCTCCTCGCTCGTGGTCGCTCTGGGCGAGCCCTCGCACGTGATCGGGCTGCTCGACCCGGACGCCGACCTGACCGAGGCCCTCCGGGACACCGGCCGGGCGGTCGTGCAGGTGCTCGCCTGGAGCGACCGTGCGCTGGGGGAGGCGTTCGCCGGCATGGCCCCTGCACCCGGCGGGCCGTTCCGGATGGCCGACTTCGAGGACACCCCGTGGGGGCCGCGACTGGTCACGGCCGGCACCTGGGCGGGCGTCGAGCTCGTCGACGAGCGCGAGGTCGGCTGGTCGGCGGAGGTCACCTGCCGCGTCGCGCACCTCGAGGTCGCCGACGATCCTGCGTCAGGCGCCCTGGGTCACCGGCGCGGGCGGTGGCTGCCGTTGGTGCACCCGGGCCATCCTCTAGGGTCCGACGCGTGAGCGAGGCGCTGCGCGTGATGGTGGTCGACGACCACCCGATGTGGCGCGACGCCGTGGAGCGGGACCTCGCCGACGCCGGCTTCGACGTCGTGGCGGTGGCCGCCGACGGTCACCAGGCGGTGGCGCGGTTCCCCGCAGCCCGCCCGCAGGTCGTCGTCCTGGACCTGCAGATCCCCGGACCGAACGGGGTCGAGGTCACCGAGACCGTGCTGCGCCACGACCCGTCCGCCCGGGTGCTGATCCTCTCGGCCAGCGGCGAGCAGGAGGACGTCCTGGCCGCGGTGAAGGCGGGTGCGACCGGCTACCTGGTCAAGTCCGCATCGCGCGAGCAGCTGATCGACGCGGTGCGCCGCACGGCAGCCGGGGACCCGGTCTTCACGCCGGGGCTGGCCGGCCTGGTGCTGGGGGAGTACCGCCGGCTCTCGGAGCCTGCTGCCGACGACCCGGACCGGCCGCAGCTCACCGAGCGCGAGACCGAGGTGCTGCGGATGGTCGCCACGGGGATGTCCTACAAGCAGATCGCCGAGAGACTCGTCCTCTCCCATCGCACGGTTCAGAACCACGTGCAGAACACCCTGCGCAAGCTGCAGCTGCACAACCGCGTCGAGCTGACCCGGTGGGCGATCGAGCAGGGGCTCGACGAGCCGGACGGCCCGGCCTGATGACCTCACCCCATGGCTGAGCGCGACGACCTCACCGAGCAGCTGCTCGGGCTCGCCGAGCGGCTCTACGGGCTCCCGCTGGCGGAGTTCACCCCGGCGCGCGACGCGCTCGTCAAGCAGCACAAGGGCACCGACCTCGCCCCGCGGCTGAAGGCGTTGCGCAAGCCGTCGACCGCCGCATGGGTGGTCGACCTGCTGGTGCGGCACGAGACCGAGCAGGTCGAGCAGGTCCTGCAGGTCGGCTCCGCCCTGCGGGAGGCGCAGGCCTCGATGTCGGCCGAGGAGCTCCGTGCGCTGACCAAGCAGCGTCGACAGCTCACGGCAGCGGTCACGACCACCGCCCGCGGTCTCGCCCGTCGGCACGGGCTGAAGGTGACGCAGGCGGTCGCCGACCAGGTCGAGGCGACGTTGACCGCCGCCATGGTCGACGCCGACTGCGGGCAGGCGGTGCGCAGCGGGCTGCTCGTCACCGCGCTCGCGTCCACCGGGGTGGACGCGGTCGACGTGGCCGCGGCCGTCGCACTCCCGGACGCGCTCGGCTTCGAGGCCGCACCCGCGCCCTCGGAGCCGCCCGCGGAGCGACCGGTGCTGAGCGTCGTACCCGACCCCGACGCGGACGCGAAGGCCCGCCGCGCCGCGGAGGAGGCCCTCGCCGAGGCAGAGGGCGAGGTCGAGGACGCCGATGCCGCCTGGGAGGAGGCGCAGGCTGAGGTCGAGCAGCTCGAGGCGCGCGCCTTGGAGCTCCAGGCGGAGATCGACGAGCTCAAGCGACGGCTGGCCGACCTGGAGAACGACGCCGACGACGTGGACGACGCGCTCGAGGAGGCCGAGGAGGTCCGCGACGAGGCCCAGGCCGTGCGCGACGAGGCACGCGCCGCCCGTGACGACGCCGCCGCCGCGCTGGAGCGGCTCACACGCTGAGCGGCCGAGCCTGGGGCACCCCCGACGTGCTGGTGCGGAAACCGCGATGCCGGACCCAGCGCTCGGTAGGGCGCTCGACCCAGCGATGAGCGCCCGCGGCCAGCAGGGTGCTCGCCACCAGCACGAGCGGTGTCCACCACCAGCGGAGCCCGCCCACCTCGTCGCGGCCCAGCGCCTGTGCGAGCAGGTCGAGGAGAGGCCAGTGGATGAGGTACACCGCGAAGGACCAGGCGCCTAGGCGCTGGGCGAGCGGTGAGGCGAGCGCTCGAGGTGATCGTCCGGCGGCGTCGCGCGCCGCTGCCCAGCAGATGGTGCCGATCGTCGCCGGGAGGGCGAGCGTGGCGGAGAGCGACCAGGGCACTCCCACGCCGGCCGACATCTGAGCGCCGACCAGCACCACGGTCCCCAACGCGGCCGCCGCGGCCCACGCGAGCCGAGGCGTGCTGGCGGGCGAGTACCCACGGGAGAGGAGCAGGGCCGCTGCGGCGCCGATGAGGAACTCCGGCAGCCGGAACAGCGGGAGGTCGTAGGTCAGGAAGTGGCCCAGCGGTGTGCCGGCTAGCAGGAGGAGAGCGACCTCTGCCTGCACCAGCCAGAGCAGCACGCACGCACAGACGAGGCCGCGGTTGCTGAGTCGCTGCAGAGCGGGTAGCAGCAGCGGGAACAGCAGGTAGAAGAAGGCCTCAGCCGAGAGGGACCAGCTGACCGGGTTCGCGGCGACGGCGGCATCGGGGGTCCATGCCTGGACCAGCAGGACGTGCTGCAGGACGTCGGTGGCCCCGGCTGGCGTGCGGACCGGCAATGCGAGCACCACCAGCAGAGTCACGAGGTGAAGGGGGTAGATCCTCGCGAGTCGGTGACGCCAGAACATCTGTGAGCCGTCGCGCATCGACCCGGCCCACGTGAGCACGAAGCCGGACAGCACGAGGAAGAAGGACACCCCGAGGTAGCCGAGACCCAGGACCGGGGCCTGCCACCCCACAGTGTGGTGGGCCACCACGGCTGCGGCGGCGACGAATCGCAGGCCCGTCAACGACGGCAGCGCAAGTCGTCGTTGGACCGGGACGGAGGGGGCCACCTCAGGACGGTAGGTCCGTGACTCCCGGCTGTCCGACGGTTTCCACCCGCGGCGCCTGTTTCGGTCCGTACGACGTGGAGGCATGACCCGAAAGGGTCATGCGGAGCGGCTCTCCTAGAGCTGCGCCCAGCCCTTCGACCGCTCGACCGCCTCGGTCCACCGTCGGTGGGCGGCGTCGGCGTCGGCGCGGTCGCCGGACGGGGTGAACGCGCGGTCGAGCTGCCAGGTGTCGCGCAGCTGGTCGGTGGAGTCCCAGACCCCCGTGCCGAGGCCGGCGAGGAACGCGGCGCCGAGCGCCGTGGTCTCGGTCAGGCGCGGCCGGTCGACGGTGACGCCGAGCTGGTCGGCCTGGATCTGGCACAGCAGGTCGTTGGCGCAGGCACCGCCGTCGACCTTGAGCGTGTCCCGGGCCGGCATGGTGTCGATGACGTCGCGCACCTCGAAGGCGATCGCCTCCAACGTCGCGCGCACCAGGTGGGCACGCGTCGTGCCGCGGGTCAGGCCGAGGATCGTGCCGCGGGCGTGCGGGTCCCAGTGCGGGGCACCGAGGCCGGTGAGGGCGGGCACGAAGACGACGCCGTCGGAGGAGTCGACGGTCGAGGCGACCGCCTGGGTCTCGGCCGCGGAACCGACGATCTGGAGGCCGTCGCGCAGCCACTGCACCGCGGCCCCGGTGACGAAGATGGCGCCCTCGAGGGCGTAGGTGAGCTCGCCGTCGGGGGAGCGCCACGCGGCCGTGCTGAGCAGGCCGGCGTCGGAGCGGACGAGCTCGCTGCCGGTGTTGGTGAGGATGAACGAGCCGGTGCCGTAGGTGCACTTGGCGTCGCCGGGGTCGAAGCAGGTCTGGCCGAACAGCGCCGACTGCTGGTCGCCCGCGATGCCGGCGATCGGCAGCTCGAGGTCGAGGAACGAGCGCGGGTCGCTGACCGCGATGTCGCCCCAGCTGGGGACGAGGTCGGGCAGCGCGTCGCGGGGTACGCCGAAGAGACCGCACAGCTCGTCTGACCAGTCGCCCGTGGTGAGGTCGAACAGCAGCGTGCGGCTGGCGTTGGACACGTCGGTGACGTGGTGGAGCCCGCGCGTCATCCGGGCGATGAGGTAGGAGTCGACCGTGCCGACGGCGTACCTGCCCTCCTCGACCAGTCCCCACGTGCGCGGCTCCTGCTCTGCGAGCCAGCGCAGCTTGGTGCCGGAGAAGTAGGGGTCCAGGCGCAGGCCGGTCAGCTCGGTGATGCGTTCCTCGTGGCCCTCCTCGCGCATGCGCACGCAGATGTCAGCGGTGCGGCGGTCCTGCCACACGATGGCGCGGCGCGGGGAGCCGAGGGTCTCGCGATCCCACAGCAGCACCGTCTCGCGCTGGTTGGTGATGCCGATGCCCCTGAGCTGAGACGCGTCGACCTGCTTGAGCGCGTCGCGGGTGGCCTCCAGCGTGGCCTGCCAGATCTCCTCCGGCGCGTGCTCGACCCAGCCCGGCTTCGGGAAGTGCTGGGCGAACTCCTGGTAGCCCTTGGCGATGATGTCGCCGGCGTCGGAGACGACCACCGCGGTGACGCCGGTGGTGCCGGCGTCGATGGCGAGGATGCTGCTGCTCACTGCGCGCCCTCCTCGCCACGGGCGATCGCCAGGATGCGGCGGTCGACCCAGGAGAGGTCCTCGGCGACGCGCATCTCGTAGTTCTCCGCGCCGACCCAGCCCTCGAGGTCGCGGTGACCGGCGGCGCGGGCGATGCCCTCGAGCTCCTCGCGCAGCTCGTCGGTCATCGGCACCTTCTCCTCCTCGGTGGAGGCCGTGAGGTAGAGGTCGTTGAGGCCGAGCAGGCGCTGCAGCTCCTCGACGGGGGCGGCGTGGTCGTCGACGCGCAGGTCGACCTCGATGTCGTCCATGCCGCCGTACCCGGCCCCCTCGCGTACGACGAGGACGGCCGCCGACTGGCGCCCGCGGCTGTCCCCGCCGGCCCGGTCGCCGGCCTCGAGGGCGGCGAGCAGCCGCTGCGCCAGCGGTGCCTCGGGGTCGCTGGCGAGGAACGCCTCCTCCATCGCGAGGACGACCTCCTCGCCGGTGAGGATGTTGCCCTGGATGGCGTACCCGTCGCCGGTGACGCCGCCCGCCCAGTCCAGGCAGGCGCTGCCGGTGTGGCTGGCGGCGTTGCCCTCGACGTCGACGATGCCGACCTGGCGGTGGTCGCGCCCCTCGTCCTCCTCCAGCAGTCGCTGCAGGGCGACCGACGCGGTGGCGCCCTCGTCGAGGTGGGCGAGTGCGAGGCCCTTGTAGGCGACGTTGGCGTGCGCCTGGGTGGCGATCGCGCCGACCTGAGCGACCGCGGCCGGGACGGCGCTGCCGACGGCGAGGAACTTGGAGGCCACGGCGACCCCCCACGAGGCGGTCTCGGGATCGGGACCGGCGGACCTGGCGACGATCGAGAAGGTCATGGCGCCGAGGGTAGTGCCCCTGACCTGTCGGGAAGGTCCGTCGGCGCGTCCATCTCCGCGAGACGCCCTACCTGCCGGCCGGTCACCCGTCCTAGGGTCGGGACATGGTGTCGGACCACGTCGGCTTCGCCGGTCGTGCCCGGGAGCTCGAACGCCTGGAGGAGCTGCTCTCCGCCGCCGAGCGCGGGGCGTCGCGCACCGCGCTCGTCACCGGTGAGGCCGGGATCGGCAAGTCGACCCTCGTCGAGCAGGCCGCGCTCCGCGCGCTCGAGCGGGGGCATCGGGTGCTGGTCGGGCGGTGCCTGCCGGTCCAGGGCATCGTCTACGACGCGTTCGTGGACGCCCTCGGCGGACTGGCGGAGGAGCTCGGCGTGGAGCGCCTCGGTGAGCTGGCCGCGCTGCCGCCGGGCGTGCTTCGTGCGGTCGTGCCCGAGGCGCAGCCGTTCGTCGCCGGCGATCCCCAGGGCCCGGCGGGCCCGGGCGCCCAGACGAGGCTCTTCGACGGCGTGGGCAGGCTCCTGCGCCGACTGGCAGAGCCCTCACCGGTCCTGGTGGTCGTCGAGGACCTCCACTGGGCACACCCGACGACCCTGGCCCTGTTCTGTGTCCTGTCCCAGCGCCTGGCCGATCAACGGGTGACCCTGATCGGCACCGAGAGGCAGCCTGGCCCCGCGTTGGAGAGACACCTGGCACCCCTGCTGACCGAGACCAGCCGAGGCGACCATGTCGATCGGCTGCACCTGCTCGGTCTCTCCGAGGACGAGGTCGCCGGGCAGCTGGGTGTCCTGATGGGCGAGGAGCCCTCACGCGTGCTGGTCCGATCGGTGCTCGAGCGCTCGGAGGGGAACCCGCTGTTCGTGCGCGAGCTGGCGGTGCAGGACGCCCACACCCCCGCTGAGGTGCCGCATCGCCTCCGCGACCTCTTCGAGACCACGCTGCTCTCGCTCCCGGACGAGACCCAGCACCTGGTCCGGCTCTGTGCTGCCGCCGGGCGGCGGGTGCACCACCTCCTGCTCTGTCGGGCCTTCGGGCTTGCGCCGCAAGTGGTGGCCGACAGGCTCCGACCCGCGGTCCGTGCGCAGATCCTGGTCCCCGATGGCGACGGCGTGTCCTACGGGTTCCGCCACGTCCTGCTGGCCGAGACCGCTGGCGACGCCTTGCTGCCCGGCGAGAGCCAGGCCGTGCACGGCCGGCTGGCCGAAGCCCTCGAGGGCGAGCCCGGGTTGGCCAGCACAGCGCCCGCAGCCGAGCTGGCGCACCACTGGGGCCTGGCCGGCGAGCCCGACAAGGCGCTGCTCTGGTCGGTCACCGCTGCCGAGGAGGCCGATGCCGCCCACGCTCTCGATGCGGCGCTGCTCCACCTGGATCGGGCGGTCGAGCTGTGGGACGTCGTCCCCGACGCCGCGCGGCTGATCGGTCGGGAGCGCTGGCAGGTGCTGTCGTGGCAGGGGTCGATGGCGAACCTGGCCGGGCAGAACGACAAGGCGATCGCGCTCATGGAACGTGCGGTGGAGGAGCACAGGGGTGATCCGGACGGGACACCAGCGGAGCTGGGGGCGCTGTACTCACGGCTGACGATCTGCTTGGGCACCGTGGTGCCCCACGCCGAGGAGACCCTGCAGGCCAGTCGTCGCGCTCTCGAGCTGGTGCCGGTGAGTCCCGCCAGCGCCGTACGCGCCGAGGCCCTGGCCAGTGCGGCGCACCTGCACCTGCGCATCGACGTGCATGTCGCGCGAGACCTCGCCCGTGAGGCCGCCGAGGTGGCGGGCACGGTGACGGCGCGGCCGCTCGAGGCGAGGGCCCGCACATTGCTGGGCATGTCGTTGGCCTCCGTCGGCGACCTCGAGGCGGGTCTGGCGAGCATCGACGAGGCCCATGCGCTGGGGGTGCGTCACGAGCTGCACGAGGAGATCGCCCGCAGCGCGATGTGCCGCTCGCAGGTCCTGATCCGCGCCGGCCGGCTGGGAGAGGGGGCTGCTGTCGCCCTCGAAGGGGTGCGGTGCGCCCGGGAGGGCGGTGTGTTCAGCAAGTGGGGCTCCGGGATCGCGGGCAACGCCGCCTCCGCGCTGTTCCTCGCCGGGAGGTGGGACGAGGCGGCCCGGCAGATCGTGGAGGTGGACGGTGACACCGGCGGCACGGCATGGCTGTACACGCTCCACGCCCGACTACTGGGCTTCCGCGGACTCCCCGACGAGGCCGCCCGGGCTCTTCGCCTGGCCAGGGAGCACCGCGGCGAGGACGACCCCCGCTACCCCGTGATCGCTGCCTCACTGGCACTGCTGGTCGACGATCCCGACTCCGCAGCGCGGGAGCTCTCGTCGTGGCGCCGACTCGTGGAGGTCTCCCACGACGCCACGGCCAACGAGCTCTGTGCGACCGCGCTGCGCGCGGCGGTGGACCGCGCCCCCGGCCTGCCTGCGGAGGAGCCACGCGTGGTCGTGGACGAGCTGCTGGGCGCGGTGCGGACCCGACCGACACGAGCGCTGGTGCATGCGAGCGCCTGGGGTGCCACGGCGTACGCCGAAGCCTCTCGTCTGGAGCAGGCGGGACCGGATCCCTGGCGCGAAGCCACCGAGGCCTGGCGGCTCGTCGACGGCTGGTGGCACGCGCGGTCCTACTGCCTCGTGAGGCTGGGGGAGTCCCATGCCCTGGCGGGAGCCCCCGGGCCGGCCCGCGAGGCGCTGGCGGAGGCCGTGGCGGTCGCCGAGGAGCTGGGGTCACCTCCGCTGCTGGAGCTGGCGCTCCGCGTGGCACGGACCCATCGATTGGCCTTCGCGGGACGCAACGCCCCGGCGACGGGGCCGGAGTCGCTGACCGTGCGTGAGCAGGAGGTGCTGCGGCTCATCGCAGCCGGCCACACCAACCGGCTGATCGCGCGCGACCTGGGCATCAGCGAGAAGACGGTCTCGGTCCACGTGTCCAACGTGCTGCGCAAGCTCCAGGTGGGGTCACGCACCGAGGCCGCCGGGATCGCCTTCCGTGAAGGGCTCGTCGCCGACCCCTGAGGACGTGGGCCGCCCCGAGGGGCCGAGCGTCAGGTGGGGCAGGTGACGTCGAGCTCCACGTCGTACGTCGTCCCCGAGCTGCCGCGGCGTGGTACCTCGAACCTGCCGGAGGCCGTGGCTCCGTCGACGGAGAAGTCTCCTGGCACGCCCTTGTCCAGGGTGTCCGCGCCGTCGACGGCGTCGCCCACGATGAGCACGCTCACCTCGGCAGGTATGTCGTCCTCGTTGCCAGGAGTCGGAAGGGTCAGGCGGATGCGGCCGGCGAGGATGCTGTTCTCGACCACGACCGACCTGCTGTCGTCCACGAGGAACCCCTCGGCTCGGAACGCCGCTCCCATGAAGGACGGGTCACAGACCTCGGCCACGCCGTTCATCGCCGCCGCACCCTCGTCGATCGTGAAGTCGTGGAAGGCGAAGCGGTATGTCTTCCCGTCGACCACGACCCGCGCGTCCGACGCCTCGCCGGATGTGGGGGCCGACGACTCCGAGCCTGCGGCACCGACGGCCGGCGCTCTGGACTCCGACGCGTCCGAGTCACCCGTCGGGTCCGTCGCGTCCTCGCCACTGCACGCCGTCAGCGACGCTGCGAGCACCATGCCGCACGCACTCGCGCCCATCCTCCGCCGCATGCCCGGAACCGGGCTGACGGCCCTCACGACCGCAGCTTCAGGGAGAGCTTGTCGGCGTAGGCGGCCCGTACCCCGGAGTCGCCACGCAGGGCCTTCAGGACGACCTTCGCCTTCCTCGCGCGCTGGGGGACGGTGCCTGACGCCGTGCGCTCGGCGAGCAGCGTCACCTCGTCGCCGGGCTCCCCGGGGGTCAGGATGTCGCGATCAGCGAGGGTGACCGGCGCGAGCCGGGCCGGTTTCCCGACCTTCTTGCCCTTGCGGTCCAGCCAGGTGAGCGTGACCTGCATCCGGTCCTCGTTGCCGGCATATCCGCCCAGCCATCCGCTCAGCTCGAAGGTCGCCCCCTTCTTGACCAGGGAACGGTGGTTCCCGAGGTCGATGCGTTGGGTGGCTCGGCCCGTGGTCGCCGAGGACGTGTGGTAGGCCCCGGTGAAGTGGTTCTTCCCGCGGCTCCCGGGGCCGGGGGAGTTCTTGGCCAGGCGCTGGCCGTACTCCTCGGGGTCCGGGGCGTCGGCGGCGTACCTCGCGGCGGTGAACTGCTCGGACTTCTTGACCGACCACCCCTTGAGCGTGACGCGGCTGAAGTCGTCAGGCTTGCCCTTGGTCTTCTCGGCGCTGCCGTTCCGGATCAGGTTGCCGGTCCCTGCCCGCCGGGCGCCGGAGGCGGCAGCGGTTCCTGTGGTGACGTCCGCGGAGGCGGTGAGTGCCGTCGGTTCGCTGACGGCAGGAGCGCTGGCCGCTGCTCCGGGACCGGCGGATGCCGCGAGTGCCAGCACTGCGAGGGTGACCAGGCCGCGGGAGCGGTGGGGGACGGATCGGGTGTGGTGGGGGAGTCGGCTCATGCCTCCACGGTCGGTGCCTGGAGGTGACTGACGCCATCGGGACAATTCCCTATCCCCCGGCGGAGCACTCCCATGACCGCTGCGAGGACAGCTGCGCAGGACGCGTTGGGGTGCGCAGCGCCCGCGCCGCGGCAACCCCCTCCTGGACGACCGCCGACATGGTTAGGTGGTCGCGTCAGACGTCACTCGGACCCCAGGAGGAACCATGCGCGTCGGTGTGCTCACCGGAGGTGGGGACTGCCCCGGCCTCAACGCCGTCATCCGTGCCGTCGTCCGCAAGGGCGTCAAGGAGCACGGGTTCGAGTTCGTCGGCTACCGCAACGGGTGGAAGGGCCCGTTGGAGGGGCTCACGATGCCGCTGGGCATCGAGGAGTGCCGCGGCATCCTGCCCCGCGGCGGCACGATCCTCGGCTCGTCGCGGACCAACCCGTTCAAGCTGGACCACGGCGTCCAGCAGATCACCGACAACCTCGCGCGCGACGGCGTGGACGCCCTGGTCGCGATCGGTGGCGAGGACACCCTCGGGGTGGCCACGAAGCTCGCCGAGCTGGGGGTCAACGTGGTCGGGGTCCCGAAGACCATCGACAACGACCTGTCCGGCACCGACTTCACCTTCGGCTTCGACACCGCGGTCAACATCGCCACCGAGGCCATCGACCGGCTGCACACCACCGCCGAGTCCCACCACCGCGTGCTGGTGGTCGAGGTGATGGGCCGCCATGCCGGCTGGATCGCCCTGCACTCCGGGATCGCCGGGGGCGCGAGCGCCGTGCTCATCCCCGAGCAGCCCTTCGACATCGAGGCCGTCTGCCGGCACGTGGAGGCGCGCTTCGAGTCCGAGTACGCCCCGATCATCGTGGTCTCCGAGGGAGCCGTCCCCAAGGAGGGCGGCGGCATGACCCTGCAGTCGGGGGAGAAGGACGACTTCGGCCACGTGCGTCTCGGCGGCATCGGCGACCGCCTGGCCTCCGAGATCGAGGAGCGCACCGGCAAGGAGGCACGGGCGGTCGTCCTCGGGCACGTCCAGCGCGGCGGCACGCCCACGGCCTTCGACCGCTGGCTCGCCACCCGCCTGGGCCTCCACGCCGCCGACGCGGTCGCCGAGGGCGACTTCGGCACCATGATGGCGCTGCACGGCACGAGGATCGCCCGGGTCCCGCTCGCCGAGGGCACCGGTGAGCTCAAGGTGGTCAGTCCCGCGGAGTACGCCGAGGCCGAGGTGTTCTTCGGCTGATGGCCGCCGCCGCGCCCGGTGCCGCCGGCGACCGTGACCGCAACGCCGAGGGTCGCGCCGAGCAGGCGCGACCCCGCGACCGACTGGGACGGCCGCTGCCCTACGGCTCGCCCGGGGTGCCCCCGATCGACGAGACGCCCCGGCCGCCGGGGGAGACGCTGGCCTACGCCCGGTCGCTGCTCGACGACGGCCGCCCCTTCGCCGCGCACGAGGCGCTCGAGGTGCGCTGGAAGTCCTGCCCCGAGCAGGAGCGCCCGCTCTGGCAGGGGTTGGCCCAGCTGTGCGTGGCCCTGACCCACGCCGAGCGGGGCAACGCGGTCGGCGCCCGTCGGCTGCTCGACCGCGCCGCCGGCCACCTGGGGGCGTACGCCGACGGTGACCCGCCGACGTACGGGCTGGACCTGGACGAGGTGCTCGCCTGCGCGCGGCGCCGGGTCGAGGGGTGACGTCCGCGGTCGGACGAGTCGACCGATGACCCGCCGTCAGAGTCGCCCGGCGGTCCGGCCCGGGGTGGTTTGCCGTGCTCGTCCGCGGGAGAGCATCTGCGGTTGAGCGGGCCGGGACCGGCTCCGGGCAGGGAGGCTCCCATGACCAGCGAGAGCGCCACGCAGGTGGACGCACCGGACGACACCGGCGACGGGAGCCCGCTCAAGCGGGCGATCGGCCCGCGGCTGCTGCTCTTCTTCGTCGTCGGCGACATCATCGGGGCCGGTGTCTTCGCGATCACCGGTGACGTGGCGGCCCAGGTGGGCGGGGTGGCGTGGCTGCCGTTCCTCGTGGCCTTCGCCGTGGCCGGCCTGACCGCGCTCAGCTACCTCGAGCTGGTGACGCGGCACCCGCAGGCGGCCGGCGCGGCGCTGTTCGTCCACAAGGCCTTCGACATCCACTTCGTCACCTTCCTGGTGGCCTTCGCGGTCGTCTGCTCGGGCATCACCAGCGCCTCGACGTCCTCGGGGCTGGTGGCCTCCAACCTGCTGCTGGGCCTGGACAACCTCCTCGGCGGTGTCCCCACCGGCACCGGCGCCACGCTCGCCGTCGCCCTCGGCTTCATGTTGGTGCTGGCAGCGGTCAACCTGCGCGGGGTCGGCGAGAGCGTGAAGCTCAACGTGGTGCTGACCTCGGTGGTCGTCGTGGCGCTGGCCGTGATCATCGCCATCGGTGCGTGGGCCGTCGTCAGCGGCGAGGGCGAGGTCGGTCGTGTGGTGGTCTTCGAGACGCCGGGGGAGAAGTCGGCCTTCCTGGCGATCACCATCGCCACCACCGTCGCGTTCTTCGCGATGGTGGGCTTCGAGGACTCGGTCAACATGGTCGAGGAGGTCACGGACCCCTCGCGCACCTTCCCGCGCATCCTGCTCACCGGCCTCGGCATCTGTGCCGGCGTCTACGTCCTGGTCGCCCTGGCCGTGGTCGTCGTGATCCCGCCCGGCGACATCGCCGACCCCGCCAACCCCGACGCCGGCATCCTGCTGGACGTCGTGCGGGTCGGAGCCCCCGGCCTGCCGATCGACGACGTCTTCCCCTTCCTGACCATCTGCGCGGTCGGCAACACGGCCCTGATCAACATGCTGATGGCCAGCCGACTGGTCTACGGGATGGCCAAGCAGGACGTCCTGCCGCGCTCCCTGGCGGCGGTGCTGCCCGGGCGGCGGTCCCCGTGGGCGGCCATCGCGTTCACCACGCTCATGGCCCTCGGGCTCATCACGTTCGTCCGGCTGCGCTCGGAGACCGAGGTGGTCTCCGCGCTCGCCGGCACGACGGGCCTGCTGCTGCTCGCGGTCTTCGCCGTGGTCAACGTCGCCTGCCTCGTGCTGCGTCGTCGCGACCCCGGGGACGCGGACGGCTTCAGCGCGCCGCGCTGGACGCCGTACGTCGGTGCCGTCAGCGCGGCGTTCCTCGTCGGCCCGTGGGCCCGCGTCGCGGAGGACCACGTGCAGTACCGCATCGCCGGGGTCCTGCTGGCCATCGGCGTGGTGCTCTGGGTGCTGACCTGGCTCACCAACCGCGGCATCCGCGCCAAGAAGACGGGGTTCCGCGACCCCGACGCGCTGCGCGAGTAGACCTCGCCCGACGCCGACGGCCTGTCCACGTCGCGCCGCGGAGTCGGAGCCGGGCCGGGGCCCGACGTACCCTGGATCGGTGAGCATCCCGACCCTCGAGAGCCTGCACGCGATCGGCGCCCTCCAGCAGCCGACGTACCCCGACCGCGGGGCGCTCGACGACGCCGTGGCCCGACTGCGCACCATGCCCCCGCTCGTGTTCGCGGGCGAGTGCGACGACCTCACCGACAAGCTGGCCGCGGTCACCCGCGGCGAGGCGTTCCTGCTGCAGGGCGGCGACTGCGCCGAGACCTTCGCCGAGGTCACCGCCGACAACGTGCGCAACAAGCTGCGGGTGCTGCTGCAGATGGCCGTCGTCATGACCTACGCCGGCTCGGTGCCCGTCGTGAAGCTGGGCCGGCTGGCCGGGCAGTACGCCAAGCCCCGCAGCTCCGACGAGGAGACCCGGGTCGTCGACGGCCAGGAGGTCACCCTCCCGGCCTACCGCGGCGACGTGGTCAACGGCTTCGAGTTCACCCCCGAGGCGCGCATCCCCGACCCCAAGCGGCTGCTCGACGCCTACAACGCCTCCGCCGCGACGCTCAACCTCGTGCGCGCCTTCGTCACCGGCGGCTACGCCGACCTGCGCCAGGTCCACACCTGGAACACCGACTTCGTGAAGACCTCGCCCGCGGGCCAGCGCTACGAGCAGCTGGCCGGCGAGATCGACAAGGCGCTGTCGTTCATGAAGGCCATCGGCGCCGACCCCGAGGAGCTGCGCCGCGTCGACTTCCACTCCAGCCACGAGGCGCTGCTGATGGAGTACGAGCACGCGATGACCCGCGTCGACTCCCGCACCGAGCAGCCCTACAACGTCTCGGGCCACTTCGTGTGGATCGGTGAGCGCACCCGCCAGCTCGACGGCGCCCACGTGGAGTACTTCCGCCACATCCGCAACCCCATCGGCGTCAAGCTCGGCCCCACGGCCACCGCCGACGACGCGCTGGCGCTCGCCGCCCAGCTCAACCCGGAGAACACCCCCGGCCGGCTCACCTTCATCACCCGCTTCGGCGCCGACAAGGTCCGCGAGGGCCTGCCGGGCCTGGTGGAGAAGGTCACCGCCGAGGGCGTCCAGGTGGCCTGGGTCTGCGACCCGATGCACGGCAACACCTTCACCTCCTCCACCGGCTACAAGACCCGTCGCTTCGACGACGTCGTCGGCGAGGTGCAGGGGTTCTTCGACGTCCACCGCAGCCTCGGCACCTGGCCCGGCGGCATCCTGGTCGAGATGACCGGCGACGACGTCACCGAGTGCATCGGCGGCGGCGAGGAGCTCGACGAGCACGGCCTCGCGCACCGCTACGAGTCGGTCGTCGACCCCCGGCTCAACCGCGTGCAGTCCCTCGAGCTGGCCTTCCAGGTGGCCGACATGTTGCGAGCCGTCTCGCCCTGAACGAAGAGAAGGACGAAACGCGCGCGAGCAAGGTTGAGGAGCGTCGACGGAGCGACCGAGCTGGCGAGGTCGGACCGTGACGCGTCTCGAAACACCGGTTGGCCCCCTGGGTAGGGTCGCGCCGTGATCGACCTCCGCTCCGACACCCTCACCCGCCCCACCGAGGCGATGCGCGCCGCGATGGCGCGCGCCGAGGTCGGTGACGACGTCTACGGCGAGGACCCCACGGTCCGTGCGCTCGAGGAGCGCGTCGCGGGGATGTTCGGTCACGAGGCCGCGCTGTTCACCCCCACCGGGTCGCTGGCCAACGTGCTCGCGGTGGGCCTGCTGGTCCCGCCCGGGCAGGAGGTGCTGTGCGAGGCCTCGGCCCACATCGCGCGTGCCGAGCTCGGCGCCCACGGCGCGGTCAGCGGCGTCACCATGCGCACCTGGATCCACGAGCGGGGTGGTGTCGACCTCGACGTCCTGCGCCGGCTGGTCGCCCCCGACATGGGCCCGTTCTTCGTGCGCACCGCCGCGATCTCGCTGGAGAACACCCACAACTTCGCCGGCGGCACCGTCCTGCCGCTCGCGGACCTCAAGGCCGTGCGCGCCCTGGCCGACGAGGCCGGTGTCGCCGTCCACGTCGACGGCGCCCGCCTCTGGAACGCCCACGTCGCGACCGGCACCCCGTTGGAGGAGTACGGCGCCGCGACCGACTCCCTGGCCGTCTGCCTCTCCAAGGGGCTCGGTGCCCCGGTCGGGTCGCTGGTCGTGGGCTCCGCCGACGCGATGGCCGAGGCCCGGGTGCGCCGCAAGCGCCTCGGCGGGGGCATGCGCCAGGTCGGCATCCTCGCCGCTGCCGGCCTGCACGCCCTGGACCACCACGTCGAGCGCCTCGCCGACGACCACGCCCACGCCCGGCTGCTGGCCGAGGCCTGCGGCACCGACCCGGACACGGTCGACACCAACATCGTGGTCGTCGAGAAGGCCGACGCCGCCGGGTTCGTGGCCCGGGCGAAGGAGGCCGGCGTCCTGGTCGCCACGGTCGGGCCCACCACGGTCCGGCTCGTCACGCACCTCGACGTCAGCCGCGCCGACGCGGAGCGCGCCGCCTCGGTGCTCGCCGGGCTGTAGCGGGCCAGGAGCAGGCCTCAGCCGGGGTAGCCCTCCAGGGACACCTCGGAGATCGCGGTCTTGTCGCGTGCCGCCGGCCCCTCACCGGGTGCGGAGACCTCGACCAGGCGCAGCTCCACGACGGTGACCTCGACCGCGCCGGTGTCCACCCGCTGCAGCCCACGCTCGCCGTCGGAGAGGGTCTGGTCGATCACCGTCCCCCCGTCCAGGACCCACTGCACCGCCAGGACGCGGCGGCTGCCGGCGTACAGGTCGAACTCGGTGCCGGAGCCGTCGACCGAGGTCTTCGCGTAGCCGTTGACCAGCCCCAGGCTCGTGAGCGTCACCGGCTCGTCGAAGGTGAAGGTCAGGGTCTCGCCCGTGGCGTCGCCGTCGACCCGCCACGCGGTCTCGGGGTCGCCGTCGAGCATGTTCCCCGCCTCGTACGACGTCGGCTCACCCGTCGAGATGTCGACGCTGTCCGCGTCGCTGCGCGGCGCCTCCGCGGTCACCTGGTCGACCAAGGGCTCGGGGTCGGCGGTGGGAGCGGGGTCGCCGTCCGCGCTCGAGGTCCCGGCCGCAGGGCCGGACCCGGACGGGTCCTCCACGCTCTCGCCGGTGAGCAGCGCCAGCGCGACGACGAGCACGAGCAGTGCTGCCACCGCGAGGCCCACCCAGACCAGCGCGCCGCGGCGACGGTGCCAGCCGCCCAGGGGTGGCTGGCCGGGGGCGACCGGTGTGGGAGCCGGGGCAGGGGCGGGGGAGCCGGGCTCCTCGGCGTACAGCGGGAACCGCTGCGGCGGGGGCGCCTGGTGCACGGGGGGCGGCTCTGCCACGGGGCCGGCGACGGCGCCGCGCGGGGCACCGCAGTTGGTGCAGAAGCGGCCCACGGAGTCGACCGGGTGCTCGGCGCCGCAGCGCGCGCACGTGCTCGTCATGTCCCTCCCGTCCCGGACCGGGATCGCCGGCAAGCCGCAGCGTAGCCGTGCTGCCCGACGGGCCCACGGTCGCGCCCGCTCAGCCCTCGCGCACCCGCTCCGAGGCGTCGCGACGACCCAGCGCCGCGGGCAGCCTGCGCACCGCGGAGGCCAGCTCGCGCAGCTCGCTGCCGAGCAGCGCCTGGGGGCCGTCGCACAGCGCGGACTCGGGGTCGGGGTGGACGTCGACGATGACCCCGTCGGCGCCGACGCCCATCGCGGCGCGGGCCAGCGGGACGACCAGGTCCTTGCGGCCGGCGGCGTGGGAGGGGTCGACGATGACCGGCAGGTGGCTGGTGGCCTGCACGACCGGCACCGCGGAGATGTCGAGGGTGTTGCGCGTGGCGGGCTCGAAGGTGCGGATGCCGCGCTCGCACAGGACGACGTCGAGGTTGCCGCGGCGGGCGATGTACTCGGCCGCCATCAGCCACTCCTCGATGGTGGCCGTCATGCCGCGCTTGAGCAGCACCGGCTTGCCGGCCTCCCCGACCGCCTGCAGCAGCCCGAAGTTGGCCATGTTGCGGGTGCCGACCTGCAGCATGTCCGCGTGCTCGGCGACCACCGCGACGTCGCGGGCGTCGACGACCTCGGTGACGACCGGCATGCCGGTGGCCTCGCGGACACCGGCCAGGATCTCCAGCCCCTTCACCCCGAGGCCCTGGAAGGCGTAGGGGGAGGTGCGCGGCTTGAACGCGCCGCCGCGCAGCAGCGTGGCCCCCGCGGCCTGCGCCATCTGGGCGGCCTCGAGGGTCTGCCCGGGGGTCTCGACGGCGCACGGGCCGGCGATGAAGGTGAAGGTCTCCGGGCCGATCGGGACCTGGCGGCCGGTGCCGACCCAGACCGTGGACCGGTCGGGGTGGTGCTGACGGCTCACGAGCTTGTAGGGGTCGGAGATCCGGTGCACGTCCGCGACGCCGCGCAGGGTGCGCAGGTTGAGGTGGTGGAAGGACTCGATGTCCCCGACCAGGCCGATGATCGTGCGCGTCAGGCCCTTGCTGACGTTGGCCTCGCCGCCGACGGCCTCGACGCGTGCGACGACCGCCGCCACGTCCTCCTCCGTGGCGTCGGGGGACATCACGACGACCATGGGCCGAACGTAACCGGGGGGTGGGTGTGACCGGTCACACGACCAGGTGTTGGACCTAGGGGGTGACTCGCGACGACAACGCCGCGAGGTGCCCGCAGGGCGGCGCGCAGCAGGCCATGGAGTCGCGAGACACCCCCTGACCTTGCACCTTGCGCCTGGGGGCCAGCTCGACGAGCAGCATCGCGGTCAGCACCATCAAGCCGCCGCCCACCATCCGCAGCGTCGTGGGCTCCCCACCGAGCCACACCGCGAAGGTCGCGGCGAAGACCGGCTCCATCGACATGATGATCGCGCTCCGCGTGGGCGGCAGGTGCGCCTGCGCCCAGGTCTGGGCCAGCATCGCGGCGGCACCGGCCACCACGGCCATGTAGACCACCGACGCCCAGTCGGCGCCGGTGCTGGGCAGCACCACGCCGTCGGGGATCGTCGCGATCGAGCACAGCACCGCGATGACGGTGATCTGCACGATCGACATGCCCAGTGCCTGGCGCGGGTCCGACCATGCGCCGAGCCCGACGATGTGCAGGGCGTAGAGGACCGCCGACATCAGCGTGATCGCCTCGCCGTAGCCCATGGAGACGCCGTCGAGCGTCAGGACCGCCAGCCCACCGGCGGCGATCGCGACCGCGACCCACGTCAGCCCGCCGATGCGGGTGCGGAGCAGCACCGCGGCGAGCAACGGCGTCATGACGACGTACATCCCGGTGATGAAGCCGGACACGCTCGCGGGGGTGTGGGCCAGGCCGGCGGTCTGCAGCACCTGGGCGACGCCGTACACCCCGCCCAGCACCACCGCGTGCCGTCGGGACTCGGGGCTGAGCCGGGCCACCGCGCGCGGCGCGACCAGCAGCATCGCGGCGGCGGCGACGAGGAACCGCACCGCCAGGAAGTCCAGCGTCGGCACCCGCTCCAGCAGGTCGCGGATCAGGAAGAAGGTCGACCCCCACGAGGCGGTCATCGCCAGCAGCGCCAGCGACGCCAGCAGCGAGGTACGCCGCGTGGTCACCGCCGCATCACTGTGCCCCGGGCTGGGCGCCGGCCCCGCGCCGGGCGACGTCGCGCAGCGCCTTCAGCACGTCCACGTCGCCACCGGGCTCGCGGGAGCCGGGGGTCTCCAGGACGAACGGCACGCCCTCCAGCGCCGGGTGCGCGAAGAGCTCCACGAACGCGTCGGAGCCGATGTGGCCCTTGCCGATCTGCTCGTGCCGGTCCTTCATGGCGCCGCGCACGTCCTTGGAGTCGTTGGCGTGCACCAGGCGCAGCTTGCCCGGCCCGGCGATCTCGCCAATCCGCTCGACGGTGGCGGCGGCACCGCCGGCCTCGTCCAACGGCGCACCGGCCGCGAAGACGTGACAGGTGTCGAGGCAGATGCCGGCGCGCGGGTGGTGGTCCAGCACGCCGAGGTAGTCGCCGAGGTCCTCCACGCCCGCGCACAGCGAGCGTCCCTGGCCCGCGGTCGGCTCCAGCAGCAGCCAGGGACCGTCCTCGCCGAGGGCATCCAGGATCGGGAGCAGGCCCTCGCGGACCTGGGTCAGCGCGGCCGCGTGCCGCTGCGCCGCGCCCTCGGGGTGGGCCTGGGAATCGACGTACGACCCGGTGTGGACGACGACGCCCTCGGCGCCGATCTCGGCGGCACGGCGCAGGTTGTGCGCGACGACGGCGACGCTGTTCTCGTAGGTCTTCGCCGTCGGGGAGCCGAGGTTGACCAGGTACGGCGAGTGGATGAAGGTCCGGATACCCCGCTGTGCCGCCGCGGCCCGGAAGGCCTCGTCCTCGGCCGGCTTGCCGGGGGTCAGCGCCCACCCGCGCGGGTTGCCCACGAAGACCTGCAGCGTCTCGCAGCCCAGCCGCTCGGCATCGGCCAGCGCACCGGCGACCAGGCCCTTGCCGACCAGGACGTGGGTGCCGATCGGGTTGCGGTCGGAGGTGCTGGCAGCTGCGCCGGGGTCGGTGGTCGGGGAGGTCACCGGAGCATCCTCACGGCGGACGCCGTCACCCGTGAAATCTCAGATGAGGGTGAGCGTGATGGTGCTGCCGCGCGGGAGCCGCTCACCGGCGGCGGGGTCCTGGCTGAAGACGTAGCCCAGCCCGAGGTAGCCGCTGGCCTCCCGGGTCTCGACGACGAAGCCGAGCGCCTCGAGCTCCTGGCGCGCCGACTCCACGCCCTGCGCGCGCACGCTGGGGACGGTGACCAGGTCGGGCCCCAGGGAGACGACCAGGGTGACGGTCTCGCCGCGGAAGAGGGTGCCGCCCTGGGGGTTCTGGGCGATCACGAAGCCCTCGGGGACGGTGTTGTCGTACTGCTCCTGCGAGCGGTCGACGACCAGCCCCTTGCGCTCCAGCGTCTGCTGGGCGCGGTCGGCGGGCTTGCCGACCCAGTCGCCCACGTTGAGCGGGCGTCGGCCCTTGCTGACCACGACGTCGACGACGCTGCCCGGGCGCAGCTGCTTGCCCTCGGCGGGGTCGTGACGGATCACCAGGCCGGACTCGACCTCCTCGGAGAACTTCTCCTTCACCCGCCCCAGCTCCAGCTGCACCTCCGCCAGTGCCGCGCGCGCGGCATCGGTGGTGAGGCCCTGGAGGTCGGGCACGGGGTACTTCTCCACGCCCAGGGACAGCACCACCGTCACCGTCTCGCCGGGCAGCACCCGCTCGCCGGGCTCGGGGCTGCTGCTCACCACGTGGTTCTTGTCGACGGACTCGCTGTAGACGCCGTCGGCGAGGTCGACCTCGAAGCCGGCCTCCTCCAGCTCCTGGATCGCCGACGCGCGGCTCTGGCCGAGGACGGTCGGCACCGTCTCGTAGCGCGCCCAGCCGAACCACCAGGCGCCCAGGCCGACGCCCGAGGCGAGCAGCAGCGCGAGCAACAGGACCAGCGGGCCCTTCCAGCGGCGGCGTCGACCGGGCTGGCGGGGCGATCGGGAAGCAGGTCGGGACGCGGGTCGGGCAGCCGGACGGGGTGGGCGCGGGGGAGCGGCGGCGCCTGCAGTGGCGCCCGCACCGGAGCTCGTGGCGGCCTCGGGGCCGGCCCCGGGCTGCGTGAGACCGGCCAGCTCCTCGGGCTCCCAGACCTCCGGCGAGGTGTCGCCGACGCGGTGCTCCTCCACGGGCGCCGCGTCCGCCACGGGGGCGGGGATCGCCGCCAGCAGCGGCGTGAGGTCCTGGGTCAGCTCCTCGTCGTCGGAGACGCCGGAGGACAGGGCCTGGGAGACGCGGTGCAGGTGGTGGAGCAGCACGCTCGCGTCGGCCGGGCGCTGGCTGCGGTCCCGGGCGGTGGCGCGGGCGACCAGCGCGTCGACGTACGACGGGACGCCGGAGGCGCGCAGCGAGGGCGCCGGGACGTCCTCGTGGACGTGCTTGTAGGCGACCTGGATCGGGGTGTCGCCCTCGTGCGGCTTGGTGCCGGTGAGCAGCTCGTAGAGCATCACGCCGACCGCGTAGACGTCGGCGCGGGCGTCGCTGGTGCCCTCGGCGACCAGCTCGGGGGCGAGGTAGGAGACGGTGCCGATGAGCACCCCGCCGGTCGCGGTGTGCTGGGTGTCGGTGCCGACGGCCTTGGCCAGCCCGAAGTCGGCGACCTTGACCCGGCCGTCGTCGGCGATGAGGACGTTCTCCGGCTTGACGTCGCGGTGCACGATCCCGGCGCGGTGCGCGGCGGCGAGTGCGGAGACGACCGGCTCCAGCAGCGCGAGCGCCCGCGACGGCGACATCGGGCTCTCCTTGGAGATGGTGTCGCGCAGGGTGTGCCCGGTGACCAGCTCCATCGCCAGGAAGACGGTGCCGTCGTCCTCGCCCTGGTCGTAGACCGCCACGACGTTGGGGTGCGACAGCTTGGCAGCGGCGCGCGCCTCGCGCACGAAGCGGGCGGCGAAGTCGGTGCCGTCACCGAGACCGGGGTGCATGATCTTGACCGCGACCGTGCGGTGCAGGCGCAGGTCGAGGGCCTCGTGGACCGACGCCATGCCGCCACGGGCGATGCGCGGGCCCACGCGGTAGCGGCCGTCGAGGAGCTGGCCCTGCGGCTCCCGGTCTGTCACTGCGGACCCTCCTGCGTTCCGGAGCGTCCATCGTACGGTCGCCGCGCCCGGGCGCCGGGCTGCCCCCGGCCCGGCGTGGCGCCCGCCCGATCCCGTGGCGCCCGCCCGGCCGGGCGTTGCCGGGCAGTGACACCATGGACCCATGAGTGAGACCCGCCTGGCCGACCACGACCTCTCCGCCCTCGTGGAGGACTGGCTGGAGTGGTCCGAGGTCGCCGAGCAGCTCGGCGTGAGCGTCGGCAGGGTGCGCACGATGATCCGCGAGCACCAGCTCGCCGCCGCCGTCCCGTGGGAGCGCGCCGGCCAGCGGGTGCCTGCGCTCTTCATCCAGGACGGCGAGCCGGTCAAGGGGCTGCCGGGCCTGGTGACCCTGATGCACGACAACGGCTACGACGACCGCGAGATCATCGCCTGGGTCTTCCTCGACGCCGACCTGCCCGGCCGGCCGATCGACGCGCTGCGGGAGAACCGCGGCTCGGAGGTCAAGCGCCGGGCCCAGTCGATGGCCTTCTAGGTCCCGCGAGGTCCTGGCCGTGCTCTACCGACGGGCTCCCGAGAACGTCCAGCCGCCACGGGGCGGCCCGTCCGGTGCGCTCGCGATGGTGCTGGTGCTCGCCGTCGTCATCGCCATCTGGCTGCTCGCCGGGCGCGACCCGGGGTCGCAGACCGGTGACCCGGACCTGCCTCGGATGTCTCCGACGACCTCCAGCCCGACGGGGACCGCGACGCCATAGGCGTCGGCCGGGTCGGGCCGGGTCGGGTCAGACGCTGCGCTGGGTGGCAGCGGCGGCCAGCTCGCGCAGCACGGCGTCGGCCTCCGGTCGCAGCGCGGCGTCGTCCAGGACCGTCAGTGCCCGCTCGGTCAGCGCCGCGATGACGTCCTCGACCTGCTGCTGCGCCCCGCTGCGGGCGATGATCCCGCGCAGGTCGTCGACCTGAGCAGCCGACAGCGCCCTGCCGAGCGCGCCGTCGAGCCGGGCCGCCTCATCGTCGGGGGCGGCGTCGAGCGCGAGCGCGACCAGCACGGTGCGCTTGCCCTCCACCAGGTCGTCGCCGGCGGGCTTGCCGGTCTCGGCGGGGTCGCCGAAGACGCCCAGCAGGTCGTCGCGCAGCTGGAACGCCTCACCCAGCGGCAGCCCGAAGGAGCGCAGCGCAGCGGTGGTCGCCTCGTCCGCGCCGGCGAGGGCGGCTCCGGTGTGCAGGGGCCGCTCGATGGAGTACTTCGCGGACTTGTAGCGCAGCACCGTCATGGCGGCGTCGACGTCGGCACGGCCACGGGCCTGCACCGAGACGTCGAGGAACTGGCCGGCGATCACCTCGGTGCGGGTGCGGTCCAGGACCTCCAGCGCCGGGCCCACCTGCTCCAGCGGCAGCCCGCAGGTGCGCAGCAGCTCGTCGGCCCACGCCAGGAGCAGGTCGCCCAGCAGGATCGCTGCGGCGGCGCCGTACTGCTCGGGGTCGCCGCGCCAGCCCCGGCCGCCGTCGGCGGCGCGGTGCTCCGCCTCGAACCCGCGGTGCGTCGCGGGGCGACCGCGCCGGGTGTCGGAGGCGTCCATCAGGTCGTCGTGGACCAGGGCGCTGGCGTGCAGCAGCTCCAGCGATGCGCACGCGCGGGCCAGGGCCTGCTCGTCGGCGGCGGGTGCGACCGCGAGGTGCCCCCACCAGCAGAAGGCTGCCCGGAACCTCTTGCCGCCCGAGACGGCCGCGCGCGCCTCGGCGAGCAGCCGCTCGGCGTCGGGCCCCAGCGGGGCCATCCGCTGGCCCTGAAGGTCGAGGAAGTCGTCCAGCGCGTCCTGGACGCGCTGGCGGAACTCGGTCGCGTCCCAGGTCACCGGAGCAGCGTACGGGGGTCACCGGTGGGTGGACGTGACCGGCCCGGGTGGGGTGCCGCGACCTAGACTCGTGGCCATGAGCATCGGCCGTGGGCGCTCCCTGAAGGAGCTGATCGAGGCGGGGGAGCAGTCCTTCTCCTTCGAGTTCTTCCCACCCAAGGACGAGGCCGGTGAGGAGCAGCTCTGGTCGGCGGTGCGCGCGCTGGAGCCCTACCACCCGACGTTCGTCTCGGTGACGTACGGCGCCGGCGGCTCGAGCCGCGGCACGACCGTGCGGGTCACGCGGCGCATCGCGCAGGAGACCTCGATGCTCCCGATGGCCCACCTGACCTGCGTGGGCCACACACGGGCGGAGCTGGAGGAGATCCTCGACGAGTACGCCGCGGCCGGTGTCCACCACGTCATGGCGCTGCGCGGCGACCCCGAGGGTGGCCCGCGGGCGGAGTGGACCCCCACCGAGGGCGGGCTGACCTACGCCAGCGAGCTGGT
>Ga0208056_100035_pt1 | contig 60657 bp, 49 predicted proteins | sample DeeseametaMP2052_FD_184178 | JGI IMG/M metagenome (GOLD analysis project Ga0208056, IMG submission 184178) | Marine microbial communities from the Deep Pacific Ocean - MP2052 (SPAdes) | ecosystem: Environmental > Aquatic > Marine > Oceanic | place: West of Cabo San Lucas, Mexico, North Pacific...
TCGACCGACTCGGGGCGGATGCTGCTCTCGGACGCCGTGGAGGCCAAGCACCGGCTCCCGAAGATCTGGCAGCGCCTCCTCGACGGCCAGGTCCAGGTCTGGCGGGTACGCCGCGTCACCGACCTCACCCGCGGCCTGACCGCTGAGGCTGCGGCGTTCGTCGACGCCCACCTCGCCCACGTCATCCACACCGCCTCCTTCACCACCGTGAAGCGACTCGTCGCCGAAGCCGCCGCCCGGTTCGACCCCGAAGCGACCGAGATGGAAGAGGTCGACACCCAGTCGACACTGCACGTCACCCTCGACCTGACCACCGCCTGGTCCATCGGCGCCGCCAGCGGTGTCCACCTCAGTGGGCTCCTCGACCGTGCTGATGCCGAGGAGCTCGAGCACGCCATCCGCACCATCGCCGACCAACTTCTCGCAGCCGGCTCCACCGACTCCCTCGACGTCCGCCGCGCCAAGGCCGTCGGGTACCTCTCCCGCGGCGACCTCACCCTCGACCTCCCCACCGAACTGACCCCCAACGACGAGGCCGACTCAGGTGGTCGAGCAGCGACGAGCGCCAGCGAGGAGCGGGCGTCGAGACCACCCACCCGCTCCCGCCAGGTCGTCCTCCACATCCACCTCTCCGAGGCAGCCCTCCGCGGCAACGAAGGACCCGGCACCCCCGAGGTCGACCCCGACACCGGGATGCTCGGCCTCCACCTCGCCCGCGTCGAGAACCACCACCAGACCCTCACCGCCGACGCCGTCCGAGAGTGGCTGTCGGTGCCCGGCACCCAGATCACCGTCAAGCCCGTCATCGACCTCCACGACCAGATCGCCGTCGACTCCTACGAGATCCCCGACCGCATCAGCCAGCGCGTGAGACTCAAGCGGCCGACCTGCGTCTTCCCCCACTGCACCCGCACCTCGACACGGACCGACCTCGACCACATCGACGAGTACGTCCCACCCGACCGCGGCGGACCACCCGGCCAGACATCAACTCAGAATCTGGCCCCACTGTGCAGGCGACATCACCGAGCCAAGACCCACCCCTCACCGGTCTCGGCAAGCTCGACCACCATCGCCTGGGACTACCAGCAGCTCACCCCCACCACCTGGCTCTGGACCAGCCCCCACGGCCTGCGGTTCCTCGTCCACCCCGACGGCACCACGACTCTCTGAGGCGCGGGCGCCGAGGTCCCGGCGCGCTGCGCGTCAGCGCGTGCCCCGGGTCACGGCAGCAGGCTGGCCAGCGCGTGCCGTGGTGCCGGGTGGACGCGACTCTCCTAGGGTGGCGCCCGTGCCGACCGACCAGCCCGTACGCCGAGTGGTCGCCGTCGTCGTGACCTTCAACCGCCGGCGGCTGCTGGAGACCCTCGTGGCGCGACTGGCCGAGGTGCGGGAGCGCACCCCGGCGCTGGTCGACGTGCTGGTGGTCGACAACGCCAGCACCGACGGCACGGCGCAGTGGCTGGCCGGGCGCAGCGACGTGACCGCCAAGGTGCTGCCCGACAACCGCGGCGGCGCGGGCGGTTTCCACGAGGGCCTGCGGTGGGCGGTGGAGGAGACCGACGCGGACCTGGTGTGGCTCATGGACGACGACGGGCTGCCCGAGGTCGAGTGCCTCGAGCGGCTGCTGCGCGAGGACGACCTGGACTTCTGGGGCCCGCTGGTCGTCGACGAGCAGGACCCGGGGCGGTTGGTGTTCCCGATCCGGCTGCCCGGCGGCACCCGCGTGGTGCGGGCGCTGGCCGACGTGGAGCGGGCCGGGGGAGAGCGCCAGCGGATCGACGACATCGTCATCCCCTTCAACGGGGTGCTGGTGACCCGTGAGCTGGTCGAGCGGATCGGCTACCCCCGTGAGGAGTTCTTCATCTGGGGCGACGACCACGAGTACCGCCTGCGCGCCGAGCGCGCCGGGGCCCGCATCGCGACCGTCGCCGACGCGCGCGTCCACCACCCGTCCGTGGGCGAGCTGGGGACGCCGATGATGGCCGGCCGCACGACGTACAACCACAGCCCCAGCGACCTCAAGGCCTACTGCATGGCCCGCAACAACACCCTCAACCTGCGCGAGTACCGCGGCTGGCTGCACGTGCTGCTCTTCTGGGCCAAGACCGTGTGGTTCTACCTCCTCACCCGCCGCGACCCGGCACGCCTCGCGCTTAGCGCCCGCGCGGCGTACGCCGGCCTGCGCGGCGACTTCACGGGGCACCGGAGGTACCTGCGATGACCATTGACGAGACCGGGGAGACCGTGGCGGTCGTGGTCGTCACCTTCAACCGCGCCGACCTGCTCACGGGCATGCTCGACGGCCTGGCCGCTCTCGAGCACCGCCCCGACGCGGTGCTCGTGGTCGACAACCACAGCAGCGACCACACACCGCAGGTTCTCGCCGACGAGCAGGGCCGCGGCCGGCTGCCGCTGCAGGTCATCCGCACCGAGGAGAACCTCGGCGGCGCCGGCGGGTTCCACCTCGGGCTGCGCACCGCCTACGAGCAGGGCTGGGACCGCGCCTGGTTGATGGACGACGACGTCGTGCCGGCGCCGGACTGCCTCACGGTGCTCATGGCCCAGGACGAGGACTGCCTCACCAGCGTGCGCGAGGACTCCCACGGCCGGCTCTGCGAGAAGGCCGCCACCCGCTTCGACCTCACCCACCCCTGGGCGATCAAGCCCAAGACCGGCATGGTCGAGGACTTCGGCACCCGCGCGGCCATGCCCGAGCGGGTCGAGGTCGAGAACGTCGCCTTCGAGGGATTCATGGTGCGCCGCACGGTGGTCGAGGAGATCGGGCTGCCCGACCCGTCGTACTTCATCTTCTACGACGACGTGGACTTCGCCATCCGTGCCCGCCGCAGCGGCCGGCGCATCTGGGCGGTCCGCGACGCGGTGCTCGTGCGCCAGCTCGACTTCGACCAGCAGCACGACCTGGCCGGGTGGAAAGGTTTCTACATGTACCGCAACCTCTTCGCGGTGCACCTGCGGTACGGCGAGAACGCAGCCGTCCGGCTCAAGCCGCTGCTCATCGTGCTGGCCGTCCTCCTGCTGGCGCCCGTGCGCGGCGGACGGGCGGAGGCGGGCAACGTGATCCGAGCCATGCGCGCAGCGTGGGGGATGCGCTCGCTGCCCCCGTCGTCCGTAGACTGACCGATCGTGTCTGCTCCTGACTCCGCCCCCGATCTCGTCGTGGTCGGCTCCGGCTTCTTCGGCCTCACCATCGCCGAGCGCTGCGCCACCGAGCTGGACCTGAAGGTCCTCGTCCTCGAGCGCCGCCACCACATCGGTGGCAACGCCTACTCCGAGTTCGACGAGGAGACCGGCATCGAGGTGCACAAGTACGGCACGCACCTGTTCCACACCTCCAACAAGCGGGTGTGGGACTACGTCAACCGGTTCACCGACTTCACCAACTACCAGCACCGGGTGTTCGCGAAGTACCAGGGGCAGGTCTACTCCTTCCCGATGAACCTCGGACTGATCAACCAGTTCTTCGGCAAGTCCCACACGCCCGACGAGGCGCGGGCGCTGATCGCCGAGCAGGCCAGCGAGATCGCCACCGAGGACGCCACGAACCTCGAGGAGAAGGCGATCAGCCTGATCGGCCGCCCGCTCTACGAGGCGTTCGTCAAGGGCTACACCGCCAAGCAGTGGCAGACCGACCCGACCGAGCTGAGCGCCGACATCATCACGCGCCTCCCGGTCCGCTACACCTTCGACAACCGCTACTTCAACGACACCTACGAGGGCCTGCCGGTCGACGGCTACACCGCGTGGCTCGAGCGGATGGCCGACCACCCCAACATCGAGGTCCGCCTCGAGGTGGACTTCCTGGACGTCAGGGACGAGTACGTCGGCAAGGTCCCGGTCGTCTACACCGGCCCTGTCGACGAGTACTTCGACAACTCTGAGGGCCGCCTGTCGTGGCGCACCATCGACCTGGAGGCCGAGACCCTCGACGTCGACGACTACCAGGGCACCGGCGTGGTCAACGCCAACGACCAGGAGCTGCCCTTCACCCGGGTCCTGGAGTTCAAGCACCTGCACCCCGAGCGGACCTACCTGCCGGGCAAGACGATCGTGGTCCACGAGTACAGCCGCTTCGCCGAGGAGGGCGACGAGCCGTACTACCCGGTCAACACCGCGGCCGACCGCGAGATCCTGATGCGCTACCGCGAGAAGGCCAAGGCCGAGGACATGGTGCTCTTCGGCGGCCGGCTCGGCACCTACCAGTACCTCGACATGCACATGGCGATCGGCTCGGCGCTGTCGATGTACGACAACAAGATCAAGCCGCACTTCGCCGAGGGTGCGCCGTTCGCCAGCGGAGGTGTGGCATGAGCACGCGCAGGATGCTCCAGCGGCAGATCATGCCGCTGGACCGCGACTTCGACGTGATGGCCCTCTACGTCGACACCGAGGAGGCCCGCCTCGACGCCGACAAGTACGAGGTCGGCGGCAACCGGGCGGCCAAGGACCTCAACAACGCGGCGGTCCGGCAGTCCACCAGCACCGGCAAGAGCCTGCACCCGGACCAGATCGAGTCGCGCACCGCGCTGCGGGTCCCGCAGGGGGAGAAGCTCTCCTTCGGCACCTACTTCAACGCCTTCCCCGCCTCCTACTGGCGGCGGTGGACCGTCGTCGACGCCGTCCGCCTCACGGTGACGCTGCGCGGCGAGGGCGCCACCCTGCTGGTCTACAAGTCCATGGCGCGCGGCCACTCCCAGCGCGTCGACTCCGCCGAGACCAGCGGCAGCGGCTCGGAGACCTTCACCTTCGATCTCACGCTCAAGCCCTTCATCGACGGCGGCTGGTACTGGTACGACGTCGTGGCCGGTGACGGCGACGTCGTCGTCGAGTCCGCGGAGTGGAGCGCCGAGGTCCCCGAGGACCGCGCCCAGCACGGCACCACCGACATCGCGATCACCACGATGAACCGCCCCGACTTCTGCGCCGAGCTGCTCGTCCAGCTCGGGGAGGCCGAGGAGCTGCACCCCTACCTCGACACCGTGATGGTGATGGAGCAGGGCACCGACAAGGTGACCGGCTCCGAGCACTTCGCGACCGCCGAGAAGCTGCTGGGCTCCACGCTGACCGTGCTCGAGCAGGGCAACCTCGGCGGCTCGGGCGGGTACGCCCGTGGGCAGCTGGAGTCGGTCAGGCGTGGCTCGGCGACGTACTCGCTGATGATGGACGACGACGTCGTGTGCGAGCCCGAGGGCATCATCCGCGCCGTCACCTTCGCCGACCTGGCCAAGCGCCCCACGATCGTGGGCGGCCACATGTTCAACATCTTCAGCCGCTCGCGGCTGCACAGCTTCGGCGAGATCGTCCAGCCCTGGAAGTTCTGGTGGGAGAGCCCCCGCGACACCTTCCCCGACTGGGACTTCGCGGCCCGCAACCTGCGCTCGGCGCGCTGGCTGCACAAGCGCGTGGACGTGGACTTCAACGGCTGGTTCATGTGCCTGATCCCGCGGGTGGTCCTTGAGGAGGTCGGCCTCTCGCTGCCGCTGTTCCTCAAGTGGGACGACTCGGAGTTCGGCCTGCGTGCCCGTGAGCACGGATTCCCGACCGTCACCCTGCCCGGCGCCGCGGTCTGGCACGTGCCGTGGACCGACAAGAACGACGCGGTCGACTGGCAGGCCTACCTGCACCAGCGCAACCGCTTCGTCGCGGCGCTGCTGCACTCGACCTACCCCAACGGTGGCCGGATGGTGCGGGAGAGCCGCAACCACCAGATCGCCCACCTGGTCTCGATGCAGTACTCCACCGTCGAGATGCGCCACCAGGCGCTGCTCGACGTGCTGTCCGGCCCCGGCCACCTGCACCAGCGGCTGCCGGAGACGCTGACCTACGTCAACGGCATCCGCAAGCCGTTCCAGGACGCCAAGCTCGAGGTCGACCGCGACGCCTTCCCGCCCGTACGCCGGGAGAAGCCGCCCCGCAAGGGCCGCGACTCCGCCGAGGTGCCCAGCCGCGTCTCGCAGCTGGTCAGCGCCGGCCTGCAGCCGCTGCGCCAGCTGAAGAAGCCGCGCGAGCTGTCCCGGGAGTTCCCCGAGGCGGAGGTCCGCGCCATGGACGCCAAGTGGTACCGCCTGGCCTCCTACGACTCCGCCATCGTCTCGATGAACGACGGCACCTCGGCGGCGTTCTACCAGCGCGACCCGGAGAAGTTCCGCGAGCTGCTCACGAAGACGCTGAAGCTGCACGAGCAGCTGAAGAAGGAGTGGCCGCGCCTGGCGCAGGAGTACCGCGCCGCGCTCGGCGACATCACCTCGCCGGAGACCTGGGAGCAGACGCTGTCGCCGTGGCTGGGATCCTCCAGCGATGACTGAGGGCCGCTACCTGGTCGACGCGCCGCTGGCGCCGCCGACCGCGACCCAGGGCCTGCTCGAGGTCTTCCGGCGTCGCTACCTGCTCAAGCTGCTGGTGCGCCGGGAGATCAATGCGCGCTACTCCGGGTCGTTCCTGGGGCTGATCTGGTCCTACATCAACCCGCTGACCCAGCTGTTCATCTACACCTTCATCTTCGTGCTGGTGCTCGGGCGCGACCGCACCGAGAACTTCGCGATCCACGTCTTCTGCGGCCTGATCGTCGTCCACTTCTTCACCGAGACCTTCAACGCGGGCACCCGGTCGATCGTGCGCAACAAGGCGCTGATCAGGAAGATGGCGCTGCCCAAGGAGATGTTCCCGGTCGCGTCGATGATGGTCTCGTTGTTCCACGTGGCCCCCCAGGTGGTGATCCTGCTGGTCGCGGTGCTGATCATCGGCTGGGCGCCCTCGGGGCTCGGCATCGCCGCGTTCTTCCTGGCCCTGGGCATCATCATGGCGCTCGGCACCGGGCTGGCCCTCATGTTCAGCGTCGCCAACGTCTACTTCCGCGACTTCGCCAGCGTGGTCAACATCCTGACCAACTTCGTGCGCTTCGGCGTCCCGATGATCTACCCCTACTCGATCGTCGACGAGCGCTTCGGCGACGCGGCCGCCTACTACCTGTGGAACCCGCTCTCGAACGCCGTGCTGCTCGTGCAGCGCGCCTTCTGGGTGGGCACGACCGAGGATCCCGAGAAGACGATGCTCACCGAGATGCCCGACGCGATGTTCTCGCGCGGCCTGGTGATGCTCGGGGTGGCCGTGGTCGTCCTGCTCCTGGGGCAGTGGGTCTTCCGCCGGTTCGAGAACAAGATCCCGGAGCGTCTGACGTGACCAGTGCGCTGAGCAACCCGAACAGCTACCCGCCCGAGACGTCGATCGTCGTCGAGAACGTCACCAAGACCTTCAGCCTGCGCTACCACCGCACCTTCAAGCAGGTGACGGTGGCGAAGTTCCGCGGCCAGAAGACCAAGGACGACTTCAACGCCGTCGACGACGTCTCGTTCACCGTCAAGCAGGGGGAGTCGATCGGCCTGATGGGCCTCAACGGCTCGGGCAAATCGACCCTGCTGACGCTGATCAACGGCACCATGAAGCCCGACTCCGGCCAGGTGCTGACCCGGGGCCGGATCGCCGGCCTGATCGCGACCGGTGCCGGGTTCCACCCGCAGCTCTCGGGGCGCGACAACATCTACCTCAACGCGGCGGTCTTCGGGCTGACCGAGGAGGAGACCAAGGACCGCTTCGACGACATCGCCGGCTTCGCCGACATCGGTCGTCACCTCGACTCACCCGTCGGCAACTACTCCTCGGGCATGAGCTCGCGACTGGGCTTCGCGATCGCCATCAACGTCGACTGCGACATCTTCCTGGCCGACGAGCTGCTGGCGGTGGGGGACAAGCCCTTCAAGCGCAAGTGCATGGCGAAGATGGAGGAGGTGCGCGACTCCGGTCGCACGCTGTTCTACGTCAGCCACGCCGCCGGGTCCGTACGCCGCATGTGTGACCGGGTCCTGGTGCTGGAGAACGGCCGACTCGGCTTCGACGGCGACGTCGACGAGGGCATCAAGTACCTCCACTACGACTCCGACGACGAGAACAACGACGACGACGAGCTCGGCGCCGACGTCTGACCCCGGCCGGCCCGGCGAAGAAATTCGGACCCTCTCGGCGTGTCGAGTGGAAATTACACGTTTGTAGTTACTCACGAACTCTTCCGTGACCTGTGTGACTCGTGTGAAAGTTGCGCGCAGTGTGAACTTCCCCGCGCACGCAAAGGTCCTCGATGTCGCTCTTCCGGTCACGGTTCGTCACCGCCTGCCAGCAGCTGCTGGCCCTCGGTGCGGTGCTCGCCGTGCTCACCCCTGCCGCGAGCCTGATCAGCCTCGACGTCGTGCGCCAGCCGCCCGCCGGGGTCACGATCTCGGGCACCGGCTCCGAGGTCGGCGTGCTGTCGGCGTACGCCCAGGTGGCGCGGAGCACGGCGACGCTGCCGGCCACCGCGGTGGACCCGGTCGTGCGCGAGGTGTCGCTGACCGGCACCGCCGCGGCCCGTGCCGTGCCCGGCGGCGGTCAGCGGCTGGTCAGCCGTCCGGAGGTCGTCACGGGTGACGGCATGGTCGGCGTCACCTGGGCGCCGGGCGCCGAGGTCGCCGAGGAGGACCTGAGCATCGCGGCCCGCACCCTCACCGACGGCGAGTGGTCGGGCTGGTCGGAGCTGGAGCACCACGACGAGCACGCCCCCGACCCCGACACCCGCGAAGGCCGTCGGGCCCGCCCCGGCACCGAGCCGTTGTACGTCGGCGACGTCGACCGGGTCCAGGTGCGGGTCGTCGACACCGCCGGCGCCGCGCCCGCCGACCTGCGGCTGGCCGTGATCGACCCCGGCACCCCCTCGCGGACGGTCAGCCAGCGCGCGGCGCTCGACACCGCCGAGACGACCTCGGCCGCCGGGCCCGCCGCCCGCGGCGGGGTCACGCCGGAGCCGCAGATCTTCTCCCGGGCCCAGTGGGGCGCCGACGAGAGCATGCGCGACAAGGGCTCGCTTCGCTACTACGAGGTGCACGCCGGCTTCGTGCACCACACGGTCAACGCCAACGACTACAGCCGCGACGAGGTGCCGGGCATCCTGCGCAGCATCTACGCGTACCACACGAAGTCCCGCGGCTGGTCCGACGTCGGCTACAACTTCCTCGTCGACCGCTTCGGCCGGATCTGGGAGGGCCGCTACGGCGGCGTCGACCGCCCGGTCGTCGGCGCGCACACCCTGGGCTACAACGACTACGCGTTCGCGATGTCGGCGATCGGCAACTTCGAGCAGGTCAAGCCCAGCCAGGCCGTCATCGAGGCCTACGGCGCGCTGTTCGCCTGGAAGCTCTCGCTGCACGGCGTGGACGCCTCGTCGACGGCGCAGACGGTGGGCAACGGCGTGTTCGCGGCCGTCAACGGCCACCGCGACGCGGGCTCCACCGCCTGCCCCGGCAAGCACCTCTACGCCCGGCTGCCCGACATCCGCAGCCTGGCCACCACCGCCCAGACCGGGTGGGAGGGTCGCGACCTCGACGCCGACCTGCTCGGCACGCCGCACCCCGACGTCGTGGCCCGACGCTCCGCCGACCACCGCGTGGTCGTCATCCCGACCGGGGGCCTCACCAAGGTCCGCAAGCCGGTCGTCGACTCCACCGGCTGGGGCTCGTACGCCGCCACGCTGGTCTCGCCCGACCTGACCGGCGACGGTCGACCCGACCTCCTCGGCCGCACCGCCGACGGCTCCGTCGAGGTCAGCGTGGACGGCCGGGTGCTCCGCACCGCCACCGCCACCCGCGGTCACGACCTGCTCGCGGCGCCCGGTGACGTGGACGGCGACGGCCTCGGCGACCTGGTCGGCCGCGAGGAGTCGACCGGCCGCCCGACCCTGTTCCGGAGTCGCGGCAACGGCGGTCTCGCCTCCTCGGCCATGACCGGCGACTGGAGCGGCTACGACCTGCTGGCCGGCGCCGGTGACCTCGACGGCGACGGCGTCGGCGACCTGGTCGCCCGCGACGGTGCCGGGTCCCTGTGGCTCCTGCCCGCGGGCGGCACCGGGACCCCGAGCGTGCTGGTCCAGGGCGGTCCCCGCTACGACGCGGTGACCGGCTCCGCGGACTGGAACGGCGACAGCCTCGTCGACCTGGTGGTGCGCCGCGAGGGCGGCCACGCCTACGTGCTCCCGGGCCGCGGTGACGGCACCGTCGGCGCGGCCCGGGGCCCGGTCAAGCGGCTCAAGGGCCGCGGCGACCTCTCCGGTGCCGGCGACGTGACCGGCTCACCGGCACCCGACCTGGTGTCGCGGCGCGGGGACGAGATGCTCGTCTTCACGGGCACCGGCACCTTCGACACCGGCGCCGTGGTGGAGACGAACGTCCGCGCCAAGGGTGCGGACCTGGTCCTCAACGCCGGCGACTGGGACGGCGACGGCCACGGCGACCTCATCGTGCGCCAGCGCAAGAAGGGCGCGGTCAAGGTCCGCACCGGCGACGGGACGGGCAGCTTCGCCAAGGCGGTCAAGATCGGTCACCGCATGGGCGACGTGCGGATGCTCGAGGTCGTCGGCGACATGACCGGCGACGGCTGGCCGGACCTGATGGGCCAGCCCAGCGGCGGCGCCATGCGGATCTACCCCGGACGCGGGCTCGAGCCGCTCGGGCCGTCGTACCAGGCGCACTCGGCGCTCTCGGGCACCCGCCAGGTCGGCGTGGGCCGCTGGGACTCCGACGGCGCCCCCGACATCCTGGTCCGGCGCGGTGACGACCTGCTCGTCTACACCGGCAACGGTCCGGGCGGGCTGACCGGCGGCCGCACCCTCTCCCTGGACCTCTCCGACTACGACCTGATGACCGGCGTCCCCGACGTCACGCTGCGCGACCGGCCCGACCTGGTGGTCCGCGAGCGGGGCACCGGTCGCCTGCTGCTCGTGGAGAGCCGCGCAGGTGGCTTCAAGAGCCCGCGGGTCATCGCCGACGGAGCGGAGGTCTACGACCTCGTGGACTGAGCAGACGACCTGGTGGACTGAGCGGGGAAGCTCAGAGGTGCCGCGCGGTGACGCGCTCGTCGATCGCGACCGACTCGAGCCGTTCGTCGTCGGCACCCACGACCAGGACCAGCGAGCCGCTGCGTGCCAGCGGCTCGGTGAGGACGCAGATCCCCGGTGGGGAAGCCGGGTTCTGCGTCGACAGGAGGCGGCCGCCGTCGGTGAGGAGACTCCCGGTGGCGGCCGCTTCCCAGTCCGGCTCGCTCGGACCGGGCGGGTTGAACCCCGCGTACGCGTCGGGCTGGCCCCAGATCTCCACGCCGAGGTCGTGCACCCCGGTCGGCAGCGGGTCGCTGAAGCGCAGGCCGAGCGGGTGCAGCGCGGAGGCCACGACCGGCAGCGAGCCGGCGCGGGGGCCCCAGCTGTCCAGGCCGTCGGGGCCGCACACGACGGCGTCCGGTGACGCGGTGTCGTCCGGGAACGCGACCTCGAGGCCCACGCTCCACGCGGCGCCGAGGAAGACCGGGCCCAGCCAGTGGCAGGGCAGGTCGACCAGCAGCACGTCCTCGTGGTCCAGGCCCAGCTCGTCCTCCAGCAGCCCGGCGGCCTTGGCCACCCAGTTGGCGTACGTCGTCAGCGACAGCTCGGTGCGCTCACCGGTCGCGACGTCGTAGAAGGTGAGGAACGGGCGCCCCGGGTCCCGGCGGACCTGGGCGGCGAGCAGATCGGCGAACGTGGTCACACCACGACCCTAGGCGCCCCTAGGGTTGACGCCATGATCGACAACTTCTGGGCCGTCGTCCCCGCCGGCGGTGCCGGCACCCGTCTGTGGCCGGTGAGCCGGGCGAGCGCGCCGAAGTTCCTGCGCGACCTGCGGGGGAGCGGGCGGACGCTGATCCAGGAGACCCACGACCGGCTGGTCCCGCTCGCGGGGGAGCGCCTCGTGGTGGTGACCGGTGCGGCGCACGCGGCCGCCGTCGCCGAGCAGCTGCCCGACGTGCCGGCCGACTCGATCATCGCCGAGCCCTCGGCCCGCGACTCGATGGCCGCCATCGGGCTGGCGGCCGCCCTGCTGGAGCGGCGCGACCCCGACGCCGTGATGGGCTCCTTCGCCGCCGACCACGTGATCACCGACCCCGACGGGTTCGGCGAGGCCGTGCGGACCGCCGTCGCGGTGGCGCGCGAGGACTGGCTGGTCACCCTCGGCATCGAGCCGACCTTCCCGTCCTCGGCCTTCGGCTACATCCGCTCCGGCGACGGGCTCGACGGGCACCCCGGCGCCCAGCGCGTCGCCGCGTTCGTGGAGAAGCCGTCGGTGGAGGTGGCGACCGGCTACCTCGCCGAGGGCGGCTACCGCTGGAACGCCGGCATGTTCGTCGTGCGCCCCACGGTGCTGCTGGACCTGCTCGGCGAGTGGCACCCCGAGTTCGCGGCGTCGCTGCGGGCCGTCGCCGCCGCCCCGGACACGCTGAGCGAGGTGTGGCCCTCGCTGCCGAAGATCGCGCTGGACCACGCGGTGGCCGAGCCGGCCGCCGACGCGGGCCGGGTCGCCACCGTGCCGGCGTCCTTCGCGTGGGACGACATCGGCGACTTCGACTCGCTGGCGACCCTGCTGGAGGGCGAGGACCCGGTGACCGTGCTCGGCGACGCGACCGCGGTGCACGCGGTCGACGCGACCGGCCTGGTGGTGACGGGGGGCCGCACCATCGCCGTCGTCGGCCTCGAGGACGTCGTGGTCGTCGACACCCCGGACGCGGTGCTGGTGACCTCCCGTGCCCGCGCCCAGGAGGTCAAGGCCGTCGTGGCCGCGCTGAAGGAGTCCGGCCGGGCCGACCTCGTGTGAGGCCATCGTGTGAGGCCATCGCGTGAGGCCGGCCCGCGCGGCTCACATCGCGACGTCGGGCTCCGGGCTGTCCTGCTGCGGGTAGTCGCGGACGAAGGTGTCCACGGCCTCGCCGCTGGGCGCCTCGCAGTACTGCCACACGCCGACCTGCTCGCCGTCGGTCTCGCCGACCCCGCCGACCGACCAGTGGGTCAGGGCGACGTGCTGGCCGTCGGGGAAGTCCGCCCCGTCCTCCTCGGTCCACGGCGCGATGATGAACGCGTTGCGCCGGTCGGTGGTGTCGGAGAACTTGCGGGCGATCGCACGCAGCTCGGTGAACTGGTCGGCGTCGTCGGCGACGGTCTCGTCGTACCACATGATCGTGAAGCCGTGCTCGAGGTTGTGCACGAGCTGCTCGAGCTCGGGACGGTCGGACTCGGTGTAGAACTCGCGGCCGATCGGGACCGGCGCCTTGCCGAAGACGTTCCAGTGCGGGCCGAAGGCGGGCGGGGCGTCGTCGTAGAAGACCTGCTGGCCGTCGGGGACGTGGTTGCCGCTGCCCTCGGCGGACTTCGTGGTGATCTCGCCGCAGACCGAGGCGGGCGCGCCGATGGCGGCCAGGTCGGTGTCGGAGAAGCCGCGCTGGTCCCACCAGCTCTTGATCGGCTGGTAGGCGGCGGCGGCCACGATGACCACGGCGATGAGCGCGCAGGTGCCGATGATGGCGAAGCTGCGGCGGCTCTCGGCTCCGCGCTGCTGCTTGCGGATCTTGTCGAGCTTCGCCTGTCGTTCGGACTTGACGGTCTTGGCCACGGTTCGGCAGTCCTCGGGTGTGCGGTGGTGCGATGGGGTGTTGCGCGGATGTCGCGGGGGAGTCTACGGAGTCAGCGGTCGCAGGCGTGCCCCGACGTCGGCATCTCCCGCGACACCGCCTGTGTCATCGGCCTCGACGAGCCAGCCATGAGCGAAGGCCAGCACCTCCAGCAGGCGTACGTCGCCGGGCGCGACGTGCACGACCAGCGCGCCACCCGGCTCGGGCCCCATCTCGCGGCAGGCGCGCCCGGTCACCGCCTCGACCGCCGAGCGCACCTCGGCGGCCGCGGCCGGGGCGCCGAACGGCGCCCGGTCGGCCGGGTGCCCGGTCAGCGCGCGGACGACGGCCTCGCGAGCGCCGTACCCGAACAGGTCGCCGCCCTCGGGGCGGACCAGCGCGCGGGCCCCGGGGCCGTGCTCGTCGAGGGGGAGCACCAGGTCGGCTCGGCCGCGCACCACGGCGAAGGGCCGCCCGCCGAGCTTGCCCTGGGCGAGCTCTGCCGCCCCGGCCAGCTCGTCGGCGACCGCGGGAGCCGTGACGGCCAGCTCGTTGCCGTGGCCGTCGACGCGTCCGGCGAAGTCCTCGGCGACCAGCAGGCCGGCGGCACCGATGGCGATGTCGGTCTGCCCCTCACGCCAGGCGCGGCCGGCGGTGTCGGTGACGACGACGCCCACCCGGGCGCCGGTGAGCTCGTGGAGGCGGCGACGCAGGGCGCGCGCGGAGGCGTCGGGGTCCAGCGGGAGGAGCAGCACCGTGCCCCGTTCGACGTTGGAGGCGTCGATGCCGGCGGCGGCCATGGTGAGCCCGTGGCGGGTGCGCGCGATCGTGGTGGGACCGCGGCGGGCGACGACCCGGGCACCGGGCGCGGCCAGCTCCTCGGCCAGCGCGGTGTCGCGATCGCCGCGGCGGCTGCGGCCCTCGGCCTTGCTGACGACCTTGCTGGTCACCAGCACCACGTCGCCGTCCTGCAGAGGGCCCGCGGTCGACGTCTCCAGCGCCTCGACGAACAGCGCCGCCAGGTCGCTGCCCTCGGTGACCTCGCCGACGCCGTCCGGCGCCAGGACGCTCAGCCCACCGCTCACGCGGGCTCCCCGGGGGTCACCAGCGAGACGGCGGCGGCCGCCATCGCGGCGGTCGCGTCGGGGTCGGTCATCATCAGCGGCACCGCGGCCGCCCGGAGGCCGGCCTCGCGCAGGACCGGCACGGCGGCCTCGTCCCGGGAGTCCACCAGCCACCCGTCCAGGACCCCACCGCGCGAGCGCGCGCCGTAGTGGCGGCCCACACCGGCGGCGCTGACCTCCACGCCGATGCTGGTGAGCATCTGCTCGGCCATGCCGCGCACGTGCGCGCCGCCGACGATGGGGGAGAGGCCGACCACGCGGGCCGAGGTGTCCCGGACCGCGGCACGCAGGCCCGGCACGCCGAGGATCGTGCCGACGGAGACGACGGGGTTCGACGGCGGCAGCACGACCAGGTCGGCGTCGCGGATCGCGTCGAGGACGCCCGGCGCCGGGGTCGACCGGTCCAGACCGACCATGACGACGGTCTCGGCCGGCACGGACGCGCGCAAGCGGATCCAGTACTCCTGGAAGTGCATGACGCGTCGACCACTGGGCTCGGCCTCGTCGGCGACCGCCACGTGGGTCTCGACCCGGTCGTCGGTCATCGGCAGCAGCCGCAGCCCCTCGCCGTACGTCGGCGTCAGCCAGCGGCGGCACAGCGCCTCCGTCACCGCGGAGAGCGGGTAGCCGGCCTCGAGCATCTGGGTGCGGACCAGGTGGGTCGCCACGTCGCGGTCGCCGAGCCCGAACCACGTCGGCTCGACGCCGTACTCGGCCAGCTCGGTGCGGACGCTCCAGGTCTCCTCGCGGCGACCCCACCCGCGTTCGGGGTCGATGCCGTCGCCGAGGGTGTACATCACGGTGTCGAGGTCGGGGCACACCTTGAGCCCGTGGACCCAGATGTCGTCGGCGGTGTTGGCCACCACGGTGACGTGCGCGTCGGGGGAGACCCCGGGCAGCGTCCCGCCGCGGACACCGTGCAGCAGGCCCTGCAGGAACCGGGCACCGCCCATGCCGCCGGACAGGACGGTGATGCGACTGATCTGCATGCCCTCACTCTGCCGCAGCAGCGCACGAGGGTGCCGGGCGGGTGGTGACAGGGACCAATACCAGACTTCCGCTTGACGACAGTGCTACGACAGGCATGTAATTCCAACAGTGTTCTTCGGTGCCGGACGAGGAGCACACCAGGGTCGAAAGGGCGTTGAGCCATGAGAGAGCTGTTTCTGCTCGAGGCGGAGACCGAGGAAGGGTCGTGGCAGGAGCGCGCGCTGTGCGCTCAGACCGACCCGGAGGCGTTCTTCCCCGAGAAGGGTGGATCCACCCGCGAGGCCAAGAAGGTCTGCCTCACCTGCGAGGTGCGCCAGGACTGCCTGGAGTCCGCACTGAGCAACGACGAGCGCTTCGGGATCTGGGGCGGGCTCTCGGAGAGGGAGAGGCGCAAGCTCAAGAAGCGCGCAGTCTGAGGTGAGCGTGGCCCCGGTCCTGGTGACCGGGGCCGCTCGCATTTGGGCCGCTCGCGTTTAGGAGGGCCCGGAGGGGCTCGCGCTACTGTCTCCGATCGTGTCCGGGGCAGGTCAGGGGGCGGTCGCCGCCCTCGTGGTGAGCCACGACGGCGCCCGCTGGCTGCCCGTCGTGATCGACGGCCTGCGCGCCCAGACGCGGGCGCCGGACCGGGTCGTCTGCGTCGACACCGGCAGCCGCGACGAGGGGCCCGACCTCCTCGAGGCGGCCTTCGGCGCCGTGCGGTCCGCGCCGGCCGGCACCAGCTACCCCGAGGCGGTGCGCCTGGGCCTGGTGGAAGCGGGCGACGCGGAGTGGCTCTGGCTCCTCCACGACGACTCCACCCCGGCCCCCGACGCCCTCGAGCAGCTGCTCTCCGCCGCCGAGGCACATCCCGAGGCCGACCTGCTCGGCCCCAAGCTGCGTGAGTGGCCGTCGCTGCGGCGCCTGCTCGAGGTGGGCGTCACGATCTCCGGCACCGGCCGCCGGGAGACCGGTCTCGAGCGCGGTGAGTACGACCAGGGCCAGCACGACGACGTACGCCGCGTCCTGGCCGTCAACAGCGCCGGGATGCTCGTGCGTCGCGAGGTCTTCGAGGCCCTCGGCGGCTTCGACGACCACCTGCCGGTCTTCGGCAACGACCTCGACCTGGGTTGGCGCGCCGCGGCCGCCGGCCACACCACGCTGGTCGTGCCGCAGGCCGTGGTCTTCCACGCCGAGGCTGCGCACCGCGGCGTGCGGCGGACCCCGCTGACCGGTAGGCACACGCACTTCCAGGAGCGTCGGGCCGCGCTGTTCACGCTGCTGGCCAACAGCCCCGGGTGGACACTGCCCCTCCAGGCCGTGCGGCTGACCCTCGGCACCGTGCTGCGGACGCTGGGCTTCCTGCTGGTGCGCTCGCCCGGGGAGGCCCTCGACGAGCTGGCCGCGCTGGTCTCCCTGCGCCCCCGCACGATCCTGGGGGCGCGACGCTCGCGCACCGCCGGCGCCGACGTGCGGCCGCTGCTGGCGCCGTGGTGGCTGCCCTACCGCCACGGGCTCGACGTCGTGGGCGGGGTGGTGGCCGCCGCCGGCAACCAGGCCGCCGACGTCGCCGAGCGGCGGCGCATCGCCGCCGCCGAGCGCGACCCCGAGTCCTTCGCGGCCCGCCGGACCGTGGAGGAGGACGACGTCCTCGAGGCCGACTCCGGCTGGGTCGCCCGGTTCCTGTCCAACCCCGTCGCCGTCGTCCTGGCGCTCGTGGTGCTGGTCAGCGTGGTGGGTGCCCGGGCGGCGTTCGGCCCCGTCACCGGTGGCGCGCTGTCCCCGGCCCCGGAGGGCGTGGGCGACTGGTGGCGCCTGCACCTGGAGTCGTGGCACCCCCTCGGGGCGGGCACCGCCGTACCGGCGCCGCCGTACCTCCTGCCGATGGCCCTGCTCGGCACGCTCCTCGGCGGCAGCGCGACCGCCGCGGTCTCCGCGCTGCTGCTCCTGGCGGTGCCGGTGTCCCTGTGGGGGGCCTGGCGGCTGCTGCGGCTGATCGGTCGCCTCGTGTCCCCGCGCGGCCTGCCGCGCTGGCTGCTGCTGTGGGGCGCGGTCGTCTACGGGCTCGTGCCCGCGACCAGCGGGGCCTGGGGGCAGGGACGCCTCGGCGTGGTGGCCGCGGTCGTCGTCCTGCCCTGGCTGGCCCACGCCGCCGTCGGGTTCGCCGACCCCGAGCCCGACCGACGCTGGCGCGCGGCCTGGCGCAGCGGCGTGCTGCTCGCCCTCCTGGTGGCCTTCGCCCCCGTCGCCTGGCTGCTCGCGCTGGTGCTGGCGGCGCTGGGCGTCGCCGCGGCCGCCCGCCTCGTGCCGGACGCGGCCCGCGAGCGCTCCGCGTGGGGCCCGCCGGCCCTGGCTCTCGGGCTGCCCGTGGTCCTGCTGCTGCCGTGGTGGCTGCCGGCCGTCCAGCACCGTGCCGCCGAGGGGCTGCTGCTGGGCGCCGGGCGGCTACCGGCGCCGATGCCCGACGGCCTCGACGTCCTGGCCGGCCGGCTCGGCGGGCTGGGTGCTCCCACGTGGGTCGGTCTCCTGGTCGTGCTGCTCGCCGTGGCGGCGCTGTGGCCGCGTCCGACCCGCATCCCCGTGCTGATCTGCTGGCTCCTCGCGGCCGTGACGGCGGTGCTGACGCTGGTGCTGTCCTGGGTGACCCTCGACGTCGCCGGCGGCTCGACCCCGGCCTCGGTGGCCGTGCTGGTCGTGGTGCTGCAGGGCGCCCTGGTCACCGCGGTCGTGCTCGGCGCCCTCGGGGCCGTCGAGCTGCGCCGGGGCGCCTCCGCACCTCTGCCCGCGCCGTGGCGGGCCGGCGTCGTCGCCCTCGCGGTCGTCGCGTCGCTGGTCCCGCTCGTGGGACTGGGGTGGTTCGCGGGCGGTGAGCACCGACTGGCCGCCGAGGACGCCGCAGGGATCCCGGCGTACATGGTGCAGAGCGCGGCGCAGGCTCCCGAGCGCGGCATCCTCGTGCTCACCGGCTCCGTGCGCGACGGCGTGGACTACGTCGTGCGTCGTGGGGACGGCGTGACCGTCGGCGAGGACGAGGTCCTGGGGCTGTCGCCGCGCGACACCGACCTGACCGCGCTCGTGCGGCGGGCGGTCAGCGAGCCCGACGACGAGCTGGCCACCGACCTCTCCGAGCGGGGCATCGAGTACGTCGTGCTGCCGGCGCCCGCAGACGGCGACGTCGCCTCCGTGCTCGACGCGGCGGCGGGGCTGGTGCAGGCCTCGGCCGAGGACCGTGACACCCGCGCCTGGCGGGTCTCCAGGGAGCCGGCGGCCGACGCGCTCGACGGGCCGGGATCCTGGCTGCGCCCCGTCCTGCTGCTGGTCCAGCTCGCCGGTCTGGCCGTCGCACTGGTGCAGTGCGCGCCCACGCGGGGCGCCAGCCGGACCGAGGGGAGCCGCAGATGAGATGGCCCCCCGTGACCCGGTCCTCGTCCTCCCGGCCGGGCCCGCTCGCGGTCGTGACGGCGGTCGTCCCGACCCTGGCGATCTGCGCGGCCCTGCTGGCCGACGCCGAGGTGCAGGTCGACTCCGTCGACCGGGCGCCCAGCGAGGTGCCGCTGGCCCGCAGCGTGCTGGTCTGCCCGACCGGCAACGAGGCCGGAGGCGTGTTCGTGGCCTCCGACGCCGTCGAGGCCGGCGGGACCGGCGAGGTGCAGGTCGTCGCCGGCGGCCGCGCCAGCGAGCCGCGGACCGTCGAGGTCTCCCCGGGCCGTCGCGTCGAGCTCGCGGACGCGACCCGGGTGAGCGGGGTGGGGGCGACGGCCCCCGGGCTCGTCGTCCAGCGGTGGTCGACCCCCGGCCTGCGCGCGGTCGACTGCCCGGCCACGAGCAGCGACCAGTGGTTCACCGGTGTCGGCGCGGGTGCCGAGCACACCTCGGTGCTGGAGCTGCACAACCCCGACGCCGGGCCCGCGACCGCGACCATCACCGTCCTCGGCCAGTCCGGACCCGTGGGCGCCGGCGGCCGCCTGCGCGGCGTCTCCGTGGCGGGCGGCGCGACCGTCCGACTCGACCTCGGCGCCGAGATCCCCAAGCGCGAGGAGCTCGCGCTCCGCGTCACCACCGAGCGGGGTCGGCTCGCGGCCACCGTCATCGACGCGTTCGTGCCGATCGGACGGGGCGAGACCACCAAGGAGTACCTCAGCGGGCAGCGCGAGCCCGCGACCTCGCAGCTGCTGCTGGGCGTGCCGGACGGGGTCGACGAACCCGAGGTGGTCGTCGCCAACACCTCCGACAGCGTCTCGCGGGTCTCGCTCCGCCTGGTCACGGCCGAGTCGACGTTCACCCCGGCCGACCTGGAGGAGGTGCTGGTCGACCCGTCGAGCGTCCGGCGGTTCTCGATCACCAAGCTGCTGCGCTCGGAGGTCGCCGAGGGCCTGCTCGGGATCGAGGTCGTCTCCTCGCAGCCGGCCACCTCCTCCTTCCGCGGCCGGGTGCGCGGCGACCTGCTCACGATCGTGCCCGCGGGCGCGGTATCGCAGCCGACGCTGCTCCCGGTCGCCTACCCGGGCTCGCGACTGGTCCTCGGTGGCGCGCAGGCGCTGGGCACGGTCGATGTCGTCGCCTACGACGGCCAGGGCCGCGAGGTGAGCAGCAAGGTCGCGGAGGTCGGCCCCGAGGCGGCCGTCGAGCTGAAGGTCCCCGGTCGCGCGGCGCTGCTGCGCGTCACCCCGCAGGGCACCCCGGTCGTCGGGTCGCTCGTGCTCGGCAACGACGACGGCGCGGCCGTCGTCGGGCTGCGTGAGCTGCTGCGCGAGGGGCTGGTCCCCGACGTGCGCCCCGGCCTGCGCTAGTCGGCGCTCAATCCTCTGGGTAGCGCGGGTCGACGACCGAGGGCTCGACACCGAGCAGCTCGGCGACCTGCTCGACCACCACGGTGAGCACCAGCGCCTCGAGGTCGCTGCGGCGCTCCGCGCGGTGCTCGATCGGACGACGGAAGACCACGAGCCGGGTCGGCCGGTCACCGGCCCCGCGGACCAGCGAGGACAGCGGCACGGCCGGGCTGTCCCAGTCGTCGGGGACCTGGGGTGCGTCCTCCACGGCGTACTCGACGAGGCCGAGGCGGTCCTGCCAGCGCTCCTCGATGGCCGTCACCACGTCGAGGACCAGCGCGTCGAAGCGCTCGCGGCCGGTGCGGAGGACGGGGCGGCCGGGCTCGGCCGGCATCACGCCGGGTCCGCGCATGCCGCGTCCCCGACGGTCACGAGTCATGTCCGCGAGCCTAGTCGCCGTGCGCGGGAGGGCCGGGTAGCGTCTGGGGCGTGAGTCCCGCCCGTCGCTGCAGCCGCACCGCGTGCGGTCGTCCGGCGGTCATGACGCTCACCTACGTCTACGCCGACCAGACCGCCGTGCTCGGTCCGCTGGCCACCTACGCCGAGCCGCACGCCTACGACCTGTGCGAGGCGCACAGCGAGCGGCTCTCGGCGCCGCGGGGCTGGGAGGTGCTGCGGCTGGCGCAGCCGGCGCCGCCGGGTCCGAGCAACGACGACCTGCTCGCGCTGGCCGACGCGGTGCGCGAGGCGGGGCGCCCGCAGCAGCCGCGGCGGGTCGCGCCGGAGCAGGAGACCGGGCGCGAGACGGGCCGCCGGGGACACCTGCGGGTCCTGACCACGGACCACTGAGGGACCACTAAGGTCGTCGCATGGCCGACACCCTGAGTGCGGAGAACGTCCACGCGATCTTCAAGGCGTACGACGTCCGCGGCACCGTCCCCGACCAGCTCGACGAGGCCCTGGCCCTCGCCACCGGACGCGCCTACGTGCAGGTCGTGGGCGCGAGCACCGTCGTGGTGGGCCACGACATGCGTCCCAGCTCCCCGGGGATGGCCGGCGCGTTCGCCCAGGGTGCCTCCGAGGCCGGCGCCGACGTGATCATGATCGGCCTGGCCTCCACCGACCAGCTCTACTTCGCCTCCGGGCACCTCGGTCACCCCGGCGCGATGTTCACCGCGAGCCACAACCCCGCCCAGTACAACGGCATCAAGATGTGCCGCGCCCACGCGGTGCCGGTCGGCGCCGACACCGGGTTGCACGAGATCCGCGACCTGATCGCCTCCGGCGCAGCCACCGACGGCTTCACCCCAGCCGCGCAGGCCGGCACCATCAGCGAGCACGACGTGCTGGAGGCCTACGCCGCCCACCTGCTCTCGCTGGCTCCCGTCACGGGCCGCCGGCTCAAGGTCGTCGCCGACGCCGGCAACGGCATGGCCGGCTGGACCGCCCCGGCGGTCTTCAACCGGATCGGTGCCGAGCAGGTCGACCTGGTGCCGATGTACTTCGAGCTCGACGGGACGTTCCCGAACCACGAGGCCAACCCGCTCGACGAGACCACGCTGGCCGACCTGAAGGCGCGGGTGCTGGCCGAGGGCGCCGACATCGGTCTGGCCTTCGACGGCGACGCCGACCGCTGCTTCCTCGTCGACGAGAAGGGCCGTGCGGTCTCGCCCTCGACCCTGACCGCGCTGATCGCCGCGCGCGAGCTCGCCAAGGAGCCCGGGGCCACGGTGATCCACAACCTGATCACCTCCCGGGCGGTCCCCGAGCTGGTGAGCGAGCTGGGCGGCACCCCGGTCCGCACCCGGGTGGGGCACTCCTTCATCAAGGCCACGATGGCCGAGACCGACGCGATCTTCGGCGGTGAGCACTCCGGGCACTTCTACTTCCGCGACTTCTGGCGCGCCGACTCCGGCATGCTCGCGGCGCTGCACGCGCTGGCCGCGCTCGCGGGCGCCGAGGGGACGCTGAGCGAGCTGCTGGCGGCGTACGAGCGCTACCCGATGTCGGGGGAGATCAACTCCGAGGTCGCCGACCAGGCGGCGGTGATGGACGCGCTGGAGGCGGAGTACGCCGGCCGCGACGGCGTCACGACCGACCGGCTCGACGGGCTGAGCGTGTCGCACGCAGACTGGACGTTCAACGTGCGTCCCTCCAACACCGAGCCGCTGCTGCGGCTCAACGCCGAGGGGCGCGACGAGGAGACGATGGCGGCCGTGCGCGACGACGTGCTGGCGAAGATCCGTGGAGGAGTGGCGTGAACATCGACCCGGCCCTGATGGAGATCATCGTGTGCCCCGACTGCCACGGTGACCTGGCGCCCGCCGCGGGTCCCGACGGCTCCGACGAGCTGGTGTGCCAGGGCAGCTGCGGTCGCGCGTACCCCGTGCGTGACGACATCCCGGTGCTGCTGGTCGACGAGGCCCGCACTCCGTGACCTGGTTCGACGAGGCCCGCCTCGACGACGAGTCGGCCCTCGGCACCATGGACATGCGGCTGCGCCACCTGGCGGAGTCGGGGTCCCGGGTGCGCCGGGAGGTCGGTGACGCCGCCGAGGCGGCCGACAGCGCCGTGGAGCGGGCCCGCGAGCTCGACCGGCCGCGTGCCGTGGTGGCCGCCGGACCGGACTCCCGGCTGCTGCGCGCGGTCCTCGAACCGTGGTGCCCGGTGCCGTTCGTCGCCTGGCCCGGTCCCGCCCTGCCGGGGTGGGCCGGCAGCCTCGACCTGGTGATCGTCCTGGCCCCCGACGGCAGCGACAGCGGCACGGCCTCCGCGGTCGCCGAGGCCGTGCGCCGTGGCTGCCAGGTGGTCGTGGCGTGCCCGCCGGGCTCGCTGGTGGCCGAGCACACCGTCGGCCGCTACGCCACCGTCCTGCCCTCGACCACCGGTGACCAGCTCGCGGCCGCGGTCGTGATGCTGTCCTACCTCCACCGCGTCCAGCTGGGCCCCGAGACCGCCCCCGACGCCGTCGCCGACGCGCTGGACCAGGTGGCCATCGACTGCGGTCCCCGCAAGGACCTCGCGGTCAACGAGGCGAAGATGCTGGCCATCGCGCTGGCCGACGCGACGCCGATCGTCTGGGGAGGCTCCGTCCTCGCCGCCCGTGCCGCGCGCCGCGTCGCCGAGCAGGTACGCCGCGCCTCCGGGCGCACCGCCATCGCCGGCGACGCCGAGCACCTGCTGCCCGTCATCGAGGCCGCCCGGCCCCGCGACGTCTTCGACGACCCGTTCGCCGAGGGCGGTGCCGGCCCGCGCCCGGTGCTCGTCGTCCTCGACGACGGCTCCGAGGACGCCACCGTCCGCGAGCAGCGCGGCCGCCTCCAGGCCACCGCCGCCGAGCGCGGCGTCCGCGTCGAGACGCTCACCACCGAGGCGCCCACCGAGGTCGCGCGCTATGCCTCGCTGCTGCTCTCGGGCACCTACGCCGCGGAGTACCTCAGGTTGGGCCTGGTCGAGGACTGAGCTCCACTCACTCGTCGTCGTGAGGGCGCGCCGTCAGAGAGTCGTGGTGCCGTCGGGGTGCACGAGGAACCGCAGGCTGTGGGGGCTGGTCCAGAGCCAGGTGGTGGGGGTGAGCTGGACGTAGTCCCACCTCACGGTGGTCGAGCTTGTCGAGACCGGGGATGGGTGGGTCTTGGCTCGGTGATGTCGCCGGCACAGTGGGGCCAGATTCTGAGTTGATGTCTGGCCGGGTGGTCCGCCCTGGTCGGGTGGGACGTACTCGTCGATGTGGTCGAGGTCGGTCCGTGTCGAGGTGCGGGTGCAGTGGGGGAAGACGCAGGTGGGGCGCTTGAGCTTGACCCGGGTGGAGATGCGGTCGGGGATCTCGTAGGAGTCGACGGCGATCTGGTCGGCGAGGTCGATGACGGGCTTGACGACCACCTGGGTGCCGGGCACCGACAGCCACTCGCGGACCGCGTCGGCGGTGAGGGTCTGGTGGTGGTTGTCCACGCGGGCGAGGTGGAGGCCGAGCCTGCCGGTGTCGGGGTCGACCTCGGGGGCGCCCTTGAGCGCTGCCTCGGAGAGGTGGACGTGGAGGACGACCTGGCGGGTGCGGGTGGGTGGTCTCGACGCCCGCTCCTCGCTGGCGCTCGTCGCTGCTCGACCACCTGGGGCGGGGTCGTTGGCTGCTGGACCACCTTCGTCGGTCGGTGAGGTGTGGAGGTCGAGGGTGAGGTCGCCGCGGGAGAGGTAGCCCAGCGCTTTGGCGCGGCGGACGTCCAGGGAGTCCTGAGACCCGGCGGCTGCGAGTTGGTCGGCGATGGTGCGGATGGCGTGCTCGAGCTCTTCGGCATCAGCACGGTCGAGCAGCCCGGAGAGGTGGACGCCGCCCGCGGTACCGATGGTCCAGGCGGTGGTCAGGTCGAGGGTGACGTGCAGCGTGGCGGCGGTGTCGACCTCTTCCATCTCAGTCGTCTCGGGGTCGAACCGGGCGGCGGCTTCGGCGACGAGTCGCTTGACGCTGGTGAAGGAGGCGGTGTGGATGGCGTGGGCGAGGTGGGCGTCGACGAACGCGGCAGCTTCTGCGGTGAGGCTGCGGGTGAGGTCGGTGACGCGGCGGACCCGCCAGACCTGCACCTGGCCGTCGAGGAGTCGCTGCCAGATCTTCGGGAGCCGATGCTTGGCTTCGACGGCGTCGGAGAGCAGCATCCGCCCGGAGTCGGTGGACCTGCCCAGCGCTGCGGCGAGCTCGATGATGGCAAATTCGCTGATCTCGGGGGCGCCAGGGCCGGCGAGCTCGAGCATGGTGTCGGCCCCGGGCATCCCGAACCGGGACACCCAGGCGTTCTCCGCTTCGGTGTGGGCGTCGTCGTCGGGCAGACCGAAGGTGCCGTAGAGGTCGGGGAGCAAGGCGCCGGTGGTGTGGCGGTCGGCCCACTCGGCGATCGCGATGAACCGGTCGCGGTCGGCCTGGTCAGCTGCCTGGTCGAGGTCGCGGATCTCGGTCAGCAGGTCACCGGTCGGGACAGGAGCTGAGTCCTGTGCCGGGTGGTCCTGGTGCCCGAGTGCCATGGTTCAAGTGTAGTCGAACACGTGTTCGAAAGGAACCCGGTTGTGGGCTCCGAAGTGAATCTCTGGAAGACGAAGCAGCCGCAACCCGAGCGAGCACCTCGAGCTGCCGCAAGGCAGGCGAGCGGCGCGCAACCAAGTACCGCAATCGAAGCCCGCCGGAAGCACGCCACTCAGGAAATGCAGGACCTGCTGCAGCGCGAACGTCCAGGCGCCCACCCGCGGCGACCACGGACCAGCCCCGACTGGAGGGCGTGTCGTGAAAGGGGTTCACGAGGAACCCTCCAGTCGGCCCTTGCAGAGGTTGCTTGTCGGCGTACGGGGTTTCGAGGCTCGTCGCTGGCGCTCCTCGCACCTCAACCAGCGGACAGGGCGGGGTCTCGACGACGGCTCGCTGCCGCTCGCCTGCTCGAGCAGCGGTGGTCAGAGGCCGGCGGCGGCGCGGATGTCGGAGCCCAGGGCGTCCAGGCGGGTGGCGGCGGAGATCCGGGCGGCCTCGACGGCGTCGGTCTGGTCCGGGTTGTCGCTGGCGTCCTCGACGGGGACGACGACCTCGAGGTAGCACTTCACCTTCGGCTCGGTGCCGCTGGGCCGCACGACGACGCGGGCGCCGTCGGCGAGGCGGAAGCGCAGGCCGTCGGTGGGCGGCAGGTCCTCGGAGCCCTCGGCGAGGTCGTCGACGCCGAGGACGTCGAGGCCACCGAGCGAGGTCGGGGGAGCGGTGCGCAGCCGCTCCATCGCGCCGGAGATCAGCGACAGGTCGGAGACGCGCACGGAGACCTGGTCGGTGGCGTGCAGGCCGTGCTCCCGGGCGAGGTCGTCGAGCAGGTCGAGCAGCGAGCGGCCCTCGGCCTTCAGGGAGGCGGCGAGCTCGCAGAGCAGGACCAGCGCGGAGACGCCGTCCTTGTCCTTCACGTGGTCGGGGTCGCAGCAGTAGCCGAGCGCCTCCTCGTAGCCGAAGGCCAGGTCGGGGACGCGACCGATCCACTTGAAGCCGGTGAGCGTCTCGACGTACGGCTGGCCGGCGGCGGCCGCGATCTTCGACAGCAGCGTGGAGGACACGATCGTGGTGGCGTAGGTGCCGGTGCGGCCGCGGCGCAGCAGGTGGGTCGCGAGCAGCGCGCCGACCTCGTCGCCTCGCAGCATCCGCCACCCGGTGGGGGTCGGGACGGCGGCGGCGCAGCGGTCGGCGTCGGGGTCGTTGGCGACGACCAGGTCGGCCCCGCGCTCCTCGGCGAGCGCCAGGGCGAGGTCCATCGCGCCGTCCTCCTCGGGGTTGGGGAAGGCGACGGTCGGGAAGTCGGGGTCGGGCTGCGCCTGCTCCGCGACGGCGTACGGCGCAGGGAACCCGGCCCGCTCGAGCACCTGCGCCACGGGGGAGCCGCCGACCCCGTGCAGCGAGGTGTGGACCACGGCGAGGTCACGAGGCCCGTCGGCGACGAGCCCGGCGATGCGGTCGAGGTAGCGGTCGAGGAGGTCCTCGCCCAGCACCTGCCAGTCCGACCCGCGGGGGACCGAGGTGAGGTCGCCGACCTCGGCGATCCGCGTGGCGATCTCCTCGTCGACCGGGGACACGATCTGGCTGCCGTCGCCGAGGTAGACCTTGTAGCCGTTGTCCTCGGGCGGGTTGTGGCTGGCGGTGACCATGACGCCGGCGACGCATCCGAGCTCGCGCACGGCGTAGGCGAGGACGGGGGTCGGGAGGGGGCGGGGCAGCAGCCACACGTCGAGCCCGGCGCCGCGCATGACGGCGGCGGTGTCCTCGGCGAAGGTGTCGGAGAGGTGGCGCGCGTCGTACCCGATCGCCACGGCGCCGCCCGGGCCGAGGTGGGCGGCGAGCCCGGCGGCGGCTCGGAGGACGACGACCCGGTTCATCCGGTTGGGGCCGGCGCCGAGCCTGCCGCGCAGGCCGGCGGTGCCGAACTCCAGCGTCCCGTCGAAGCGGTCGGCGAGGTCGGTCGGGTCCCCGCCGGCCTCGACCTCGGCGACGATCCGCTCCAGCTCGTCGCGCGTCGTGGCGTCGGGGTCGGCCGCGGCCCAGGCGCGGGCACGGGCGAGGAGGTCGGTCAGCTCGGACTCCGAGGGGGTCGTCATGGACCGGACGGTAGCCGCAGGATGGTGCTCGTGCCGATCCTGCAGCCCGTCGCGGCGTACTCCTTCCGTGACCGCTGGCACGTCGACGCGCCACCCGCGCGGGTGCGCGAGGTGCTGGTGGACGTCGAGCGCTACGTGGAGTGGTGGCCCGAGGTCGTGGCGGTGGCCGTGGCCGGGGAAGGGCGGGGGCTGGTGCTGTGCCGCTCGGTGCTGCCCTACACCCTCGAGCTGCTGCTCACCGAGGAGGTGGACCGGCCCGAGCGGCTGGAGGTGTCGGTGGAGGGCGACCTGGAGGGGCGGGTGTCGTTCGACCTCGCGCCGGAGGGGCCGGGGACACGGCTGGACTTCGCCCAGGACGTGCGGGTGCGCGGGCTGCTGGCCGTCGCGTCGCTACCGGCGCGGCCGCTGCTGCGCTGGAACCACGACCGGATGATGCGGTCGTGCGTGGCGGGGCTCAGGCGGCGCGTCGCCAGCGGGGGAGGTCGCGGCCCAGCTCCTCGAACAACGCCTGGTTGAGCCCGAAGGCGACCTTGACCTCGGCCACGACCCGCTCGGTCTCCTCCGGGGAGGTGCCGAGGGCGTCGAGCCGCGCGCGGTAGGCGTCCTTGTAGGGCTTGGGCTTGCCGATCGCTGCGAAGTCGTAGAACGCGATGCCGCGGCCGTCGAGCTCGAAGGCCCGGTCCAGGCAGCGGCCGATGGCCTGGCCGCCGGACAGGTCGCCGAGGTAGCGCGTGTAGTGGTGCGCGGCGAAGAGGCCGCCCCAGGCCGAGGAGGCGCGCAGCCGGGCGGCGTAGGCGTCCGCGGCGGGGGAGTCGACCTCGCGCGGGCCGCCGGGGGCCCAGTGGTCCAGGTCGGCGTCGATGGCCGCCAGGCGCTCGAGGTCCACGTGGTGCACGGCGGCGACGAACGGGTCGTCGAGGTGCTGGCGCCCGACGGACTCCATCGCGGCGTAGACCGTGCGCAGCCGCAGCAGGTAGGCGGTGTAGCCCTCGGGTGCGATGCCGCCGTCGAGCAGCTCGCTCATGAACGAGGAGCCCTCGGCAGCCTCGTGCTCGGCGCGGGAGCCCTCGCGCATGGCGGCGGAGAGGGCGAGCAGCGTGGTGGTCATCGGGTCCTCTGGGAGTGGGGACGTGCACGGGCGTCCGTGCGGGCGGAGTTCTCGACACAGTGTCGACAACAAGTCGACACTGTGTCAACAAACGTCTGGACAGGTAAGGCTCACCTTGGTTAGATGATGTTAGCCTCACCTAACTTCGCGTGGCCAGGCCGCGCCCGGATCGAGAGACGGTACCCATGCGTTCCCCCCTGCCCGCGGCCCTGGCCGCCGTGTGCGCCCTCCTGCTCACCAGCGTGCTCGCGGGCTGCGCGGCCAGCGCGGACGGCACCGCGTCCTCGTCCGCCACCACGAGGGTGGCGCCCTCGCTCGCCGACGTGCGCGACGACGTGCTGGCCGACCCGCGCTCCTGGGAGGGCCCGACGAGCGCCGTCACGGCCCCGACACCCGTCGACCCGGTGAGCGGTCCCGAGCCGCAGCTGCCGGTCACGATCGAGGACGCGCAGGGGACCGAGGTCACGATCGCCGATGCCAGCCGCATCCTGGCCCTCGACGTCCACGGCACCCTCTCGCGCACCGTCCACGAGCTCGGCCTGGGCGGCCAGGTCGTCGGGCGCGACATCTCCACCCAGTTCGCCGAGGCCGCCGACCTGCCGCTGGTCACGCAGAACGGCCACGACCTCAACGCCGAGGCGATCCTCGCGCTCGACCCGACCGTCATCCTCACCGACACCTCTCTGGGCCCCTGGGACGTCGTGCTCCAGATGCGCGACGCCGGCATCCCGGTCGTCGTGACCGACTCCCACCGCGGCCTGGACAACCTCTCCTCGCTCACGATGGAGGTCGCCGACGCCCTCGGCGTGCCCGAGCGCGGCCGCACGCTGGCCGAGCGCATCGAGTCCGAGGTCACCGCCGTCACCGAGCAGATCGAGGCCGTCGCCCCGGCCGACCCGACCCAGCGGCTGCGCACCGTCTTCCTCTACGTCCGCGGCCAGTCGGGCGTCTACTACCTCTTCGGCGAGGGCAGCGGCGCCGACTCCCTCATCGACGCGGTCGGCCTCTACGACGTGGCCGAGGAGATCGGCTGGGACGGGATGAAGCCGATCACCGACGAGGGCATCGTGGCCGCCCAGCCCGAGCTGGTCCTGATGATGACCGACGGGCTGGAGTCCGCCGGCGGGGTCGACGGGCTGCTGGAGCGGCTGCCCGCGCTCGCCAGCACCCCGGCCGGGCAGCAGCGCCGCTTCGTCGACATGGCCGACGCCGAGATCCTCGGCTTCGGGCCGACGACGGCCACCACGCTCAACGCCCTCGCGGTCGCGGTCCACGCCCCCGGAGCCGTGTCGTGACCGCGGTCCCCGTCACGGCCGCCCAGCGGCGTACGTCGGTGCGGCGGGTGGGCCTGTTGGGCATGCTGTCGCTCGCGCTGCTCACCGCCGTCGTCGTGGCCGCGGGTCGCGGCCAGCTCGACGTGGCCCCGGCCGAGGTGGTCGGCTCGCTGCTGCACCGCCTCGGCCTGGACCTCGGCCCGATGCCGAGCCACCCGCAGGGCGACGTCACGCTGTGGACCGTCCGCTTCCCCCGCGTCGTGATGGCCGCGGTCGCCGGCGCCGCGCTGGCCACCGCGGGGGCGCTCATGCAGGGGATCTTCGGCAACCCGCTGGCCGAGCCCGGTGTCGTCGGCGTCTCCGCCGGGGCCGCGCTGGCGGCCTCGACCGTCATCGTCTTCGACCTCGCCCTGGTGGGGACCTGGACCGTCGCGCTCTTCGCGTTCGTGGGCGGCCTGGTCACCACGATCCTGGTCTACCTGCTCTCCCGCGACGGCGGACGCACCGAGGTGGTCACCCTGGTGCTCACCGGCATCGCGGTCAACGCGGTCGCCAGCGCCGGGCTGGCCTTCCTGCTGTTCCTGGGCGACCAGCAGGCGCGTGAGGAGATCGTGTTCTGGCAGCTGGGCAGCCTCAACGGCTCGCGCTGGGAGCAGGTCGGCGTCGCGGCACCGTTCATGGTCGTCGGCCTGGTGGCCGCGATGGCCATGTCGCGCCGCCTGGACCTGCTCGCGCTCGGCGACCGCGCCGCCCGGCACGTCGGTGTCGACGTCGAGCGGCTGCGGATGGGAGCCATCGTGGTGGTCGCCCTGCTGACCGCCGCGGCCGTCGCCTTCTGCGGGATCATCGCCTTCGTCGGCCTGGTCGTCCCGCACCTCGTCCGGCTGCTCGCAGGCCCCGGTCACCGACTGCTGGTGCCGGCCAGCGCGCTCGGCGGGGGGCTGCTCCTGGTCGTGGCCGACCTCGGCGCGCGCACCCTCGTGGCGTACGCCGACCTGCCGATCGGCATGCTCACCAGCCTGGTCGGCGGCCCGTTCTTCTTCTGGCTGATCCGTCGCGCCCGCCGCACCTCGGGGGCCTGGGCATGAGCGCGACCCGGCTCCGCGCCGAGGGCGTGTCGGTCCGCCTCGGCGGCAGCACCGTCCTCGACGGCGTCGACCTCGACGTCCGCGGGGGAGAGCTGGTCGCGCTCGTCGGCCCCAACGGCGCCGGCAAGTCCACCCTGCTCGCCGCCCTGGCCGGCGACCTCGACCTCGACGCCGGGACGGTCCGCCTCGGCGAGCGCGAGGTCCGGTCCATGCGCTCCCTCGACCTCGCCCGGCGCCGCGCCGTGCTCCCGCAGCAGGGGCGGCTGGCCTTCGGGTTCCTCGTCCGTGAGGTCGTCGCGATGGGGCGTGCCCCGTGGGCGCGCACCGGCCACGAGGACGACGACGACCGCCTCGTCGAGCAGGCGCTGCAGCGCGCGGACGTCGTGCACCTGACCGAGCGCAGCTACCCCACGCTCTCCGGCGGCGAGCGTGCCCGCACCGACCTGGCCCGCGTGCTGGCGCAGGACACCGCGGTGGTGCTGCTCGACGAGCCCACCGCCGCCCTCGACATCCGGCACCAGGAGGCCGTGCTGTCGGTGGCCCGCGACCTCGCGCGCGCCGGTCGCGCCGTGGTGGTCGTGCTGCACGACCTGAGCCTGGCGGCGGCGTACGCCGACCGGATCTGCGTCCTCGCCCGCGGCGCGGTCCGCGCCGACGGGGATCCCCACGAGGTGCTCACCGCCGAGCTGCTCGGCGAGGTCTACCAGCACCCCGTGCGGGTGGTCGACGTCGACGGCGCGCTGGTCGTCGTCCCGGTCCGGGAGGAGGCGTCGTGCGACGCGCTGCTGTCCTGATCCTGCTGCTCGCCGGGCTGGTCGTGCCGGTCGGGGTGGCCGGCCCCGCGCACGCGCAGGGACGCGTCACCGTCACCGGACCCGACGGCGGTGCGGTCGTGGACCCGACGTACGCCACCACGCTCACCGTGCGCGGCAGCGGGTTCCAGGCCGTGCAGGGCGGGCACGGCGGCGTCTACGTCTTCTTCGGACACGTCCGCGACGGCTGGCGTCCCAGCCAGGGCGGGCGCACCGGCGAGGACTACTTCTACGTCCCCGACAGCGAGTCGCGCGACAACCAGGGCTTCCAGCAGTTCGTCGCCTTCCCCGGCTCCGACACCTCCTCGTCCGCGCAGAGGACGATGAGCCGGGCCGGCGCCTGGTCGGCCACGCTGACCGTCCCCGGGGCGGTCTTCGAGGCCTTCGACCGCAGCGGCGGGTCGCGCACCATCGACTGCCGCGAGGTCACCTGCGGCGTGATCACGGTCGGCGCGCACGGCGTCAGCAACGCCAGCAACGAGACCTTCACCCCCGTCACCGTCTCCGACCTGTACGACGCCGACGACCCGACCGCCACGGGGGAGCCGACACCCGTGGCCGGTGCGGAGGTCACCGAGCCGGCGCCCGAGGAGGGCGGCTCGCCCGCTGGGCGACGCACCCGCTCGGCGACGGCCGCCCTCGAGGTCGACCGGGAGTCCGCGGTGGCCGGCCACGTCCTGCCGTTCTCGGCGGTGGGCCTGACGGCGGGCCGGCAGTACTCCCTGGTCCTCGACGACGGGGTCGCGGGAGCCGGCCCCTTCGTCGCCGGTCCCGACGGCACGCTGGCGGGGGTCCTGACGCTCCCGGTCGACCTCGGCCCGGGCACGCACGTGCTGCGCCTGTGGGCGGGGGAGGGTACGGACGCGCCGGAGGTGTCCTTCGCGGTGCAGCCGGCCAGCGCGGTCCCGGTCGAGCGGGTCGCTGTCTCCGGCGAGGCAACGGGCCGGGACCCCGGAGCCTTGCTGCTCGTGGTGGCCGGCGCGCTGCTGCTGGCGCTGGCCCTGCTGCGCTTGGCCCTGCTCGTGCGCGGGAGGCGGGCATGAGCCGCCGTCTCCTCGCCGCGCTGCTGCTCGCCGTCGGCGCCGCGGGCGTCGCCCTGCCGGCGGCGGCCCAGGACCAGCCGGCCGAGCCCGACGCCCCCACCAGCACCGCGCTCGAGGACGTCACCCTGCGCTGGGGCCTCAACGACGAGTCGAGCAACCGCGCCTTCGCTCCCGACACCTACAACTTCTTCTCCGCCGGTCGCATCCCCGACCCGGGCCGGGGCGGGACCACGATCGACCGGGCCGACTGGAGCAGCCGCGACGGCGCGGTGCAGGTCGAGAAGTGGGACGGCACCGCCTGGCGGCGCGCCACCTGGGCCGGTCTGCGCACCACCAGCGCCGGAGAGCCGCTCGGGTCCCCGACGGCCGGCACCTTCAGCAACCACACCGTCACCGTCTCGGGTGGCGACGGTGTGGTCGACCCCGTCGAGGGCACCGCCACCATCGCCTGGGAGGGCGAGGTGACGGTCCTCTACTACTCCGGGATGAGCTTCTTCCACCTCGCCGACCCGGTGCTCGAGGTCGCCGACGGTGCCGGCGTGCTCACCGCCGAGGTGTCGGGCTACGCCTCCTCACAGGCGGACCCGGACCTGTGGGAGCCGGTCGCCCCGGAGCGGGTCACGGTCGCGGACCTGCCCGACGTGGAGGTGGACGCGCTCACCGACGGCAGCCTCGACGCCGGGCTCAGCTGGCGGCCGGCGTACCTCGGGGTGCGGGTGAGCGGCGTCCCGCAGCAGCGCGACGGCGAGCACGCCGGCTCCTTCCCGCAGTCCTTCGTCGACGTCATGGACCGGCTCGGCACCGCCGCGTTCTGGTACTCCAGCGGCGGCTCCACCGATGCCTTCAAGGTCGCCGCGCCGCTGACCCTGTCGACGGGCGAGGACGACGTCGTGGGCCCGACGCCGACCGCCGCCCCCACCAGCCCCGGCACCACCGCGGCGCCGGCTCCGCCGACCGTCGTCCCGCCCCCGGCAACGGTGACCGCCACGGTCACCGTGGCGGCCGCGCCCACCACCGCGCCGACCACCGCGCCCACCACCGCCTCGTCGGCACCCGCACCGGCGGTCGGCGAGGCCTCGGCGACCTCGATCGCCCCGGTCACGACCGTGACCACCCAGACCCGCCTGCTGGCCGCCCCGGCCACGGCGACCCCACGTGACCGTCCCGACCCGCTGTGGTGGGTCGGGGGCAGCCTGCTGCTGCTCTCGGTCGCGGTCCTGATCGTCCCCGTCAAGAAGAGGAACACGCCATGAACCGCGCCACCGCCCTCGGTGTCAGCCTGGCCACGGCCCTGGTCCCGACGCTCGCGGCCTCCGCCGCCGTCGTCGGGCTGGCCGCCCCGGCCCACGCCGACGCCGCCGCGCCCGTCCTGAGCTGGGAGATCTCGCCCCGCTTCGACGATCACCTGTCCACCCACACGCTGTCCGACGGCGCGAGCGAGGACGAGGACGGCGTCGTGTCGTTCCCCCTCGTCGCCGCCGACCTGGACCCGGCGACCGGTGCGGGCACCCTGACCTACGACGGCTCCGTGAAGGGTGCCTTCGCGATGATGGGCACGGAGTACTACTCGGTCACCCTGGCCGACCCCGTCGTCTCGGTCGCCGAGGACGGCAGCGGGTCGCTGACCGCCGTCGTCTCCGCCGCCAACGCCGCCTCCCAGCAGGGCGAGGCGGCGGCCACCGACCCCGCCCGGGTCCTGGTGACGACGTTCGCCGACGCGGCCTGGACGCCGACCAGCGGGCTCTCCACGCTGCAGGCGACGCCGGACTGGGCCGGCGTGCTGCCCACCGGCAGCCCGGCCGCGCTGGCGCTGGGCCTCTCCGACACCCAGCCGGTCGACGGTCAGTCGTTCGCGCCGGAGTTCCTGGCCCAGCTCACGCCCGGCGTGCGTGCCCACTTCTACGCCTCCGGCTCCGGCTCCGACGCGACCAAGCAGCCGGCGGCGTTCGCTGCCGAGGCCGCCGGGCCGCAGGTCGCGGTGAGCACCTCCTCCGCCACGCCCGACGCCCTTGTGCTCGACGTGGACGGCTCCGGCTTCACCGGCGTGACCAACCCCGGTGACGACGGGGTGTACGTCGGCCTGGCGCCGGCCGGCGGCCTCCCGGACACCGACTCGCAGGAGGACCAGGACGCCTTCGCGGCCGCCGCCTGGGTGCCGGCCGCGCAGATGACCGACGGCACCATCGACGTCACCCTGACCGCCGACCCGGCGGACCTGGACGCTCAGCGCGACTACAGCGTCTACACGTGGCAGGCCCACGCCCACTCCAACACCAGCCAGGACACCGAGACCGAGGTCGCGATCGACTGGGCGGCCCTCGGGCTCGCCGACGTCGCCTCGACGACCACGGTGAAGGTCAAGAAGAAGCCGACGACGAAGCGTCGTGGGGTGATCCTCGCCAAGGTCACCGGTGAGGCGGGCAAGGCCACCGGCAAGGCCGTCGTGACCGCGAAGAAGGGCGGCAAGACCAAGAAGGTGACCAAGGCGGTCACCCGTGGCAAGGCCCGCGTCACGCTGCCCAAGCTGTCCCGTGGGAAGTGGAAGGTCGTCGTGGTCTTCAAGCCGTCCGACACCTACGCGCGGTCGACCGACCGGCTGACCCTCACGGTGCGCTGAGCCGTGCGCAGGATGCTCGCGGGCCTGGTGGTCTGCTGCCTCGGCACGCTGCCCGTCGGGCTCGCGGGCGTCCTCGCGGCGCCCGCCGCCGCCGACGAGGGCAGCGGCGACACCACCGCGACGGCCCCGGTACTGCGGTGGGAGGTGTCCCAGCAGTTCGACGACCACCTCAGCAGCCACGAGCTCGGCGGGGGCGCGACCGAGGACTCCGACGGGGTGGTGACCTTCCCCGAGGGGACCGGCACCTACGACCCCTCGACCGGCGTGTCCGACGTGGCCTACCAGGGCTCCGTGCGGGGTGCCTTCCAGCTGGGCCAGGAGTTCTACCACGTCCGGATCGCAGAGCCGGTGCTGCACGTCGACGGCTCCGGGCGCGGTGAGATGACGGCGCTGGTCTCGGCTGCCAACATCGCCGCGCAGGGCGAGGAGGCGCAGGAGACCCAGCCCGCGAGGGTCGTGATGTTCGGCTTCGACGCCGGCTCGTCCGACTGGTCACCGGACGGTGCGCTCGCCTCGCTGTCGGCGACCCCCGACTGGGCGGGTGTCGTCGAGCCGGGCAGCGACGACGCCGCCGAGCTCGGCATGGACGAGGGGACCCCGATCGACGGCCGCGCCTGGGCCGTCCCCTTCCTGCACCAGATCACCTCCGGTGTCCGCGCCCACTTCTACGCCACCGGCGCGGGCTCGGACGAGAAGAAGCGCCCGGCGGCCTTCGTCGCCCAGGCCACCCCCACCGACGTCGTGCCCGAGCCCGAGCCGGCGGCCCCGCTGACCCTGGACTGGGCGGTCTCCCAGGAGTTCACCGACGTCTTCGACCGCAGCCTCTCCGGAGGTGCGACGGAGTCCGACGGGGTCGTCACGTTCCCCGACGGCCGGGGCAGCCACGACGAGGCCACCGGCGTCACCACGGTGTCGTACGCCGGCTCGGTCACCGGATCGGTGCCCGACCCGTTCCTCGGCATCTCGACGCAGTACTCCCTCACGCTCGCCGACCCGCGGCTCCAGGTGGACGGGACCGGCGCCGGGCAGGTCACGGCCGTGGTGTCCGGCGAGACCCCCAGCCCCCTGTCGGCCGTGCTCCCGATCCTGCCCGGCACGAGCACGACGCCGACAAGGGTGGTCGTCGCGACGTTCACGGTGACCGGCGAGGACTGGTCCGTCTCCGACGGGGTCGCCACCCTCGGCACCACCCCCGACTGGGCCGGCGTGGGCAGGAGCTTCCCCGCGGCCTTCCTGGACCAGGTGACCGAGGAGTCGCGCGACCACTTCCGGGCCACCAGCGAGGACGCGGCGGAGGACATCAAGGCGCCCGCGCCGCTCACCGCCACCGCGGTGCACGTCCCGGCACCCGAGCCGGAGCCCGAGCCGGAGCCCGAGCCGGAGACGTGCGAGCCGGCCCCGGCCTCGCCGTCGGTCGCGGTGTCCCGCCTCGACACCACGAGCGGCGACACCTTCCGTGTCGTCGGCACCGGGTTCCGCGCGGAGAGCTGCCCCGGCGACAGCGGCGTCTACGTCGGCATCGCCGAGGGCGACGTGCTGCCGGACGTCTCGGAGCGGGAGGACACCGAGCAGTTCCTGGCCGTGGACTGGGTGACCCCCGGACGGATCGTCGACGGGGCGTTCAGCAGCACCCTGTCCCTGCCTGATGGGGCGCCGGAGGGCACGGTCTCCGTCTTCACCTGGCAGGCCCACACGCGCTCCAACACCAGCCAGGACACCGTCACCCCGCTGCCCGGGAGGGACGCCGGACCCGTGACGACCACGACCACGCTCCGGGTCCTGAAGAAGCCGGCCGCCGGTGGACGCGGTGCGATGCGCATCCTCGTGACCGCGGACGGCGCGCCGGCCACGGGGCGGGTGGTGCTGAAGGTGCGCCAGCCCGGCCGGGTCGAGACCCATCGGGCCAGGCTGCGCTCCGGCGGCAAGGTCAAGCTGCGGCTCGACCGGGCCAGCGAGGGCAAGCTCGTGGCCATCGCCACCTACGAGGGCGACGAGGACCACGACCGGTCCAAGGACCGGGTCCGCTTCAAGGTGCGCTGATCACGGTGCGCTGACCGCGCGCAGCACGAACGTCGCCACGCTCTCCGGGGCCAGGCCCCGGGGAGCGAGGCAGGCGTGGATGAGCGCGAGCGTCGCGTCGAGGTCCTCGACGGTGAAGACACCGGCGCGCTGGCCGTCGTCCAGCACCTCGCGCAGCACCTCCTCGACCGCGACGACGTGCTCGCGGATGGCCTCGCGCGACTCGGGTGGGAGCACGCCGTACAGCCGTGGGCCCAGGCCGAGGTGGAACTCCTCGCCGGACGCCAGGTGGTGGTGCACGTAGGCGCGCAGCCGCGCGGCCGGGTCGGGGGCCTGTGCCAGGACCTCCTCGAGACGCTGGAGGTAGCGCGAGGTCTCATGGGTGGCGAAGGCGACCACCACCGACTCCTTGTCGGGGAAGTGGTGGTAGATCGTGGTGCGGCCGACCTCGGCGCCGGCCGCGATCTGCGCCATCGTGATCGCGTCGAAGCTGCGCTCGGCCAGCAGGTCGGCGAAGGCGGCGAAGACGCGCTGGTGGATCTGTGCGCGGTGCTCGGCGAGCGACCCGCCGGTGATCCTGGGCACGGGGCTACGTCAGGTCCGGGGCAGGTCGGCGCGGAGCATGCCGGTGGCCATGGAGACGAGGTTGCGCACGAAGGTCTCGGTGTCCAGCCCCAGGCGCTGCGTCGAGCCGCGCTCCTCGGCCCGGGCACGATCGCCGATGGCCCGCAGGACGAAGGAGGTCAGCAGTGCCAGGCGCTCGGCCCGGACCTCCTCGGGCATCTCCGGCATCCGTGCGGAGATGAGCTCGTAGACGGGGACGCCGCCGGTGCGCTCGAGCGCGGCACGGACGTCGGCGTCCTTGTCGTGCTGCTCGTCGGCGATCAGGTCGGCGACGATCACCAGGTAGCAGCGACCGCTCCACCCGGTCTCCGAGAGCTCGGTCGCCGGTCGCACCAGCGCCTCCAGGGCCGCGGGGAGGTCGTCGGCGGGGCGCTCCAGCGCCGCCTGGTGCAGGCGGTGCTCGCGCTCGGCGAGGAAGTCGGCGTGCTGCTCGAGCACCGCGGCGAGCAGTCCCTCGCGCGAGCCGAAGTGGTAGTGGACCGCGCCCCGGTTGCGCTGGCCGGCCTGACGGGTGATGTCGAGCAGCGAGGCGTTGGCGACGCCGTGCTCGGCGAAGGCCCGCGTGGCCGCGACCAGGAGCCGCTCGCGGGTCTCGGCGCCGCTCGAGGCAGGACCCGTGGAGGGACCGGCGGAGGGACCGTCAGCGGGTGTGTCCGGGGAGGAGGGTGCGGTCATGATGGGCTCCTGTCAGATCCGGGGGACGACGCGGCTGAGGAGGTCGCCCATGCGCGAGGCGGCCGCGCGACCGGCCTCGATCACCTCGGAGTGGTCCAGCGGCTGGTCGCTGATGCCGGCCGCCAGGTTGGTGACCAGGCTGATGCCCAGCACCTCCATGCCCGCCTCCCGGGCGGCGATGGCCTCGAGCGTGGTGCTCATGCCCACCAGGTGGCCACCGAGGACACCGGCCATCCGGACCTCGGCGGGGGTCTCGTAGTGCGGTCCGGGGAACTGGACGTAGACGCCCTCGTCGAGGGACGGCTCGACCTCGCGGCACATCGCGCGCAGCCGCGCGGAGTAGAGGTCGGTCAGGTCGACGAAGCGCGCACCCACGATCGGGGAGCGGCCGGTGAGGTTGATGTGGTCGCTGATCAGGACCGGGGTGCCGGGGGTCCAGGACTCCTTGAGGCCACCGCAGCCGTTGGTCAGCACGATCGCCCGGCAACCGGCGGCGGCGGCGGTGCGCACGCCGTGCACGACGGCCTCCACGCCCTTGCCCTCGTAGTAGTGGGTGCGGGAGAGGAAGACCAGCAGCTGGCGGTCACCGGCGCGCACCGAGCGGATCTTGCCGCTGTGCCCGGCGACGGCCGCGGCCGAGAAGCCGGGCAGGTCGGTGGTGTCGATCTCGGCGGTCGCCTCGCCGAGGGCGTCCACGGCGGGGAGCCAGCCGGACCCGAGGACCAGCGCGACGTCGTGGCGCTCGACCCCCGTCAGCTCCGCGAGGCGGGCGGCGGCGTCGTCGGCGCGGGTGTAGGGCGTCGGCTCGTCAGTCACGAGCGGTGAGGATACGCCCCTCCGGTCCCGTGGAGGGACCGACTCACAGGCCCGTCGAGCGGCAGGGGCGCCGGCGCAGGGCGGCGACGTAGTCGTCGGGCGCGTCGGCGGCCTCGGCGGCGTCGGCCAGCACGCCCAGGTGCAGGGCGGAGGGCAGCCCGCCCTCGTAGGCGTCGAGGACGTAGGCCCAGGCCACGACCTCCCCGGTCAGCGTGGAGACCCGCACCTTGGTCTTGCGGTAGAGCCCGCTGTCGGCGGACTCCCAACCGTCCAGGGCCGTCTCGTCCTCACGGGTCACGTCGTAGATCGCGACGAAGACCTGCTCGAAGGCGTCCTGGACGATGGTCGGCAGGGCGCCGTCCCACCCGTGCTCCTCACCACCGAACGTCAGTCGCCAGCCCTCCAGCCAGCCGGTCGTGCGCAGCGGCGAGTGCGGGCAGCGCTCGCTCATCCGGGCGGGATCGAGGTTGGTCCCGTAGGCGGCGTAGAGCGTCACGACACCGAAGGCTAACGCTCGTGCGTCCGGGACTAGGGTGGACCTCGTGACGACCCACTTCGATGTCCTCGTTCTCGGTGCAGGCCCCGGCGGCTACGTGGCCGCCATCCGCGCGGCGCAGCTCGGCAAGACCGTCGCCGTCGTGGAGGAGAACTACTGGGGCGGTGTGTGCCTCAACGTCGGCTGCATCCCCTCGAAGGCGCTGCTGAAGAACGCCGAGCTCGCCCACGTCCTGACCCACGACAAGGCCAAGTACGGCATCGAGGGCGACGCCACGATGTCCTTCGGCCCCACCCACGCGCGCAGCCGCAAGGTCAGCGAGGGGATCGTCAAGGGCGTCCACTTCCTGATGAAGAAGAACAAGATCACCGAGATCGACGGCTGGGGCACCCTCACGGGCCCGACCTCGATCGACGTCAAGGGCAAGGACGGTGGGACCACCTCCTACACCTGCGACGACCTGATCATCGCCACCGGCGCGAAGGTCCGGCTGCTGCCCGGCCTGGAGCTGAGCGAGAACGTCGTGACCTACGAGGAGCAGATCCTCGACTCCGACCTGCCCTCCTCGATGATCATCGGCGGCTCCGGTGCGATCGGTGTCGAGTTCGCCTACGTGATGAAGAACTTCGGCGTCGACGTGACGATCGTGGAGTTCCTCGACCGCATCGTCCCCACCGAGGACGCGGACGTGTCCAAGGAGCTCGCCAAGCACTACAAGAAGCTCGGCGTGAAGATCATGACCTCCACGAAGGTGGAGAAGGTCGAGGACACCGGCTCGGGCGTCAAGGTCACCGTCAGCCCCGCCGACGGCGGCGAGAGCCAGGTGCTCGAGGCCGACAAGTTCCTCGCCGCCTTCGGCTTCGCGCCCCGCCTGGACGGCTACGGGCTCGAGGCCGCCGGCGTCGCGGTCTCCGATCGCGGTGCCATCGAGATCGACGAGTTCTGCCGCACCAACGTCGAGCACGTCTACGCGATCGGCGACGTCACCGGGAAGCTGATGCTGGCCCACGTCGCCGAGGCGATGGGCATCGTGGCCGCCGAGACCCTCGCCGGCGCCGAGACCATGCCGGTCGAGTACGACTTCGTCCCGCGCGCCACCTACTGCCAGCCGCAGATCGGCTCCTTCGGCTACTCCGAGGCGCAGGCCAAGGAGAAGGGCTACGACGTCAAGACCGCGACCTTCCCGTTCTCGGCCAACGGCAAGGCCCAGGGCCTCGGCGAGGCCATCGGGTTCGTGAAGGTGATCGCCGACGCCGAGCACAACGAGATCATCGGCGCGGCCATGATCGGCCCCGACGTCACCGAGCAGCTGCCGGTGCTGACGCTGGCGCAGAAGTGGGACCTCACCGCCGACGAGGTCGCGCGCAACGTCTTCGCCCACCCGACGCTGTCGGAGGCCGTGAAGGAAGCGGTCCATGGCATCACCGGCCACATGATCAACTTCTGAGCCACATCGAAGACCAGCTGACCCGGAGGGGAGCCGCATGACCGACCGCGTCGTCATCGTCGGGGGAGGCCCCGGCGGCTACGAAGCAGCCCATGTCGCCGCCCAGCTGGGCGCCGAGGTGACCATCGTCGACACCGACGGCCTCGGTGGCTCGGCGGTGCTGACCGACTGCGTGCCCAGCAAGACCCTCATCGCCACCGCCGAGGTGATGACCGAGGTCGCCGAGGCCGGCGAGCTCGGGATCACCATGCGCGACAAGGAGGGCGACGCCGCGTCCGGCATCGCCGTCGACCTCGCGCGGGTCAACACCCGCGTGAAGGCGCTGGCGGCCGACCAGTCCCGCGACATCGCCCGCCGCATCGACCGCGACGGCGTGCAGGTCGTCCAGGGGCGGGGCCGTCTCGACGGCCCCGGCCGCGTGGTGGCCACGGCCGCCGACGGCTCGGAGACGACGCTGGAGGCCGACGCCGTCCTCGTCGCGACCGGTGCCGCGCCCCGCACGCTGCCCAGCGCCCAGCCCGACGGCGAGCGCATCCTGACGTGGGAGCAGGTCTACGACCTCGACGAGCGGCCCGAGTCGCTGGTCGTCGTGGGGTCGGGCGTCACCGGGGCCGAGTTCGCCTCGGCGTACCAGGCGCTCGGCATCCCCGTCACCCTCGTCTCCTCCCGCGACCGGGTGCTGCCCGGGGAGGACGCCGACGCCTCGCTCGTGCTCGAGGAGGTCTCCAAGCGCCGCGGCATGAACGTGCTGTCGAAGTCGCGCATGGAGTCGGTGACCCGCGACGGGGACGTCGTCACCGTGGCTTTGACCGACGGCCGCGAGGTGCAGGCCTCGCACTGCATCCTGGCGCTCGGGTCGGTCCCCAACACCGCCGACATGGGCTTGGAGGAGGCCGGCGTCCAGCTCAAGGACGGCGGGTTCGTCTGGGTCGACCGGGTCTCGCGCACCTCGGCGCGGGGCGTGTACGCCGCCGGCGACTGCACGGGCGTGCTCATGCTCGCCTCGGTCGCCGCGATGCAGGGCCGGATCGCGATGTGGCACCTGCTGGGCGACACCGTGCACCCGCTGGATCTGAAGAAGGTCTCCTCCAACGTCTTCACCGCCCCGGAGATCGCGACGGTGGGCTGGTCGCAGCAGGCGGTCGACTCCGGGGAGATCCAGGCCGAGGTCGTCATGCTGCCGCTGTCGGGCAACCCGCGGGCCAAGATGCAGGGCGTCCGCGACGGTTTCGTGAAGCTCTTCATCCGTCCCGGCACCGGGATCGTCGTCGGCGGGGTGGTCGTCGGGCCGCGGGCCTCCGAGCTGATCCACCCCGTCTCGATCGCGGTGGCGGAGTCGCTGACCGCGGACCAGCTGGCCCAGGCGTTCACGGTCTACCCGTCGATGAGCGGGTCGATCGCCGAGGCGGCCCGGAGGCTGCACCGGGTCTGAGCCGGGTCTGAGCCGGGTCTGAGCCGGTCAGCCCCTGACCGTGATCGAGATGCCGGCCAACGAGGCGTGGATGCGGGCCTCGGTGAGCGCTGCGGTGACGAGCGGGCCGTGCTCGACGGACTCCGCGAGCGGCATGCTCGTGAAGTGGGCGGCCGACGGTGCCTGCCACCACGGGACGTAGCGGTCCCCGACCCGCACCTCGCGGTGGGCGGGGTCCGCACCGGTCTCGACGCGCAGCTCGCACCCCCGGCACACCTCCACCCTGCGGCTGCTGCCGTGCGGGGGAGCCCAGTCGAGACGGGCCACCGCGGGCCCGTGCTGGGGGTTGAAGAAGCACGGTCCGCGTCGCGGGGGCAACGGCTCGCCGGCCTCCAGGGCCCGGACCGCGGCGAGCTCCCAGCGCGCCAGCTGGAGCACCTCGTCGAGGCGGTCGACGTCGTCGGTGCTGTCCGCGGCGTCGAGCATCCCGCGCGCCCGGTCGTAGCCCTCCAGGGCGAACCGGTGGCGCTCGTGGACCTCCTGGGAGGCATCGGCCGGCAGTGCCAGGCCGGCGACGTCTTCGCCGAGGACCAGCAGGTCCTCGCGCGCCAGGCGCTTCGCGGCCCGGAACGCCTCCCGCTCGAGCAGGTGGGCCTCGCGCCGCTCACGGCGCCGGCGGATGGGGTTCCACATGAGCGATACCTGTCCCGTGGTGGAGGGTGTGAAACGCCGCGGTCTGGTGGAGGGCGTCAGGAGGAGCGCAGCACCTTCTCCAGCGGGCGACCCTTGGCCAGCTCGTCGACGAGCTTGTCGAGGTAGCGGATGCGGCGCATCAGCGGGTCCTCGACCTCCTGGACCTTCACCCCGCACACGGACCCGGTGATGAGGGAGACGTCGGGGTTGAGCTCGACGGCGTCGAAGAACTCCTCGAAGGTCGTGCCGGCGTCGAGGTGCTGCTGCACCTGCGCGGGGGAGAGACCGGTCAGCCAGGTCACGACGGCGTCCAGCTCCTCGCGGGTCCGTCCCTTCCGCTCGACCTTCGCGACGTAGTGCGGGAAGACCGACGCGACGCTGGTCGTGTAGAGGCGGTGCATGGCTGCTGACCCTACGTAATGGATGCGACAGATGTCGGTCCGGAGGGACAGAATCCGAGGCGATGTTCACCGCTCTGCTCCGCCACGCCCGCCCGCCCTCGCCACTGGCCGGGAGGCTGGCTCGCCAGTCGCTCCTCTTCGCCCTCGGCGACGGCACGTTCCTGGCCGGGTCGGCGGCCTTCTTCACGATCATCGTCGGGTTGAAGCCGGTGGAGGTGGGCATCGGCCTGACCGTCGCCGGCGTCGCCGCTTTCCTGGCGGCGCTGCCCATGGGCAAGCTGGTCGACCGGTTCGGTCCTCGCCGGATGTGGGCGGTCAGCGCCTTCGGGCAGGCCGCGACGTTCGCCGTGTGGCCGTTCGTGGAGAACTTCGCCGGGTACGTCGCGATGGCCGTCGCGATGGAGGTCGTGGGTGCGCTCGGCGGCGCCGCCCACGGGGCGTACACCATCGACGTGCTGCCGCCGGCCGAGCGGGTGCAGTCGCGCGCCTACATGTACTCCGCGCTCAACGCCGGCTTCACCGTCGGCGCCATGGTCGGTGCCGTGGCGCTGGCCTTCGAGTCCGACGCGCTGCTGCACGCCCTGCCGTGGTTCACCGCGGCGGTCTTCCTGCTCAACGCGTTCAACATCGCCCGGCTGCCCAATGCCTCCCACGACGAGAGGACCCCGGAGCAGCGCAAGCAGAGGATCCCCGGCCCCGGACCCCTGCGCAACCCCGGTTGGCTGGCGACCACGTTCCTGCTGGGAGTCTCGTGGACCAACCAGGTGCTGCTGCACATGGTCATCCCGCTGTGGGTCCTCACCGAGACCGACGCACCCCGCGAGCTCATCGCGCTGCTGCTCGGCACCAACACCGTGATGTGCATCTTCCTGCCCATGGTCGCGGCGCGCGGCGTGGCGGACCTGCCGACCGCGTTGCGCTCGATGCGCATCTCCTCGGCGTTCTTCGTGACCTCGTGCCTGATCACGATGGCCACGCACGAGACGGCCGGCTGGTTGACGATCGTGCTGATCTGGCTGGGGCACGTGACCCTGACGGGGGCCGAGCTGAAGCTCTCCGCAGCCAGCTGGACCTTCGAGGCCGAGCTGATGGACCCGCGCCAGCGCGGCTCCTACCAGGGGACGGCGGAGTTCACCGGGACCCTGGGCCGCGTCTGGGCACCGGCGCTCTACACCTTCCTCGCGATCACGTGGAGCTCGCTGGGCTGGTTGGTGATCGCCGGCATCATCGTGCTGGCCACTGCGGCTCTCCACCCGGTCACGGCCACGGCGCGCCGCTTCCTGGAGCAGCACGTGCCGGCCGACGTCCTGGCCGACGCCCGTGCCGGGACCCCGACCGCCGAGGAGGCCCTCGAGGTGGGCCCGCCGTCGCTCATCGACACCGACACCGCGGTGATGGACCGCCCCTAGTCGGCCGGCCGGCCTGGTCAGGCGGGGAGCTGGTCGAGCAACCGCTCCATGCGGGCGATCTCGGCGAGCTGGCCGGTCGCGACCTCCTCCATCAGCTCCAGGACGCGCGCGTTCGTCGACTCCGGCATCCCCTCGGTCGCCATCTGCACGGCCCCGTCGTGGTGGCGGATCATCCCCTCGAGGAAGAGCCGGTCGAACTCCGTGCCCTCCGCCCGGATCAGTGCGGCCATCTCCTCCGGCGACAGCAGCCCGGCCATCCCGGCGTGGCCGTGGGCGGCGTGGTCCCACTCCGAGGGGTCGTCGCCGGCCTCGGGCACGTCGAGCCCCTCGGCCGCCAGCCACTGGCTCATCAGCCAGATCTCCGGCGCCTGCGCCGCGTCGATGCGGCGCGCCAGCGACAGCACCTCGGTCGACGAGGCCCGCTCGGGGGCCAGAGCCGCCATCTCCAGCGCCTGCCGGTGGTGCGGGATCATCATCTGCACGAAGGCCAGGTCGGCGTGGCTCCAGCCCGGGACCTCGACGTCGATCGGCCCGGACGCGGTGGCGACCGGCTCGCCGGGTGCCCCCGGCACCAGCTCGCGGACCTGCGAGGTCGTGCTCGCCGCCGGGTCGGGGGCGGCCGAGGGCTCGGACCCGGTGCACGCGGGCAGCGCGAGGAGCACGGACCCGGCGAGAGCGGCGGACGCCAGACGGCGCGGCGTGGATGACAGGCGCATGACGTTTCCATTGCACCACGCGACGTTCGCGTCCGACCCGTAACCTCCGGCCCGGTTCGACGGTTGCACGGCCATGAGCCACCGCTCCCTCCCCTCCACGCGCGCCCGACTCTCCTTCGCCGGCCTGGCCGTGACCCTCGCGGCGGGCCTCGGCATGACGGCGGTCAACGTCTCCGCCGAGGCCGATCCCGGGGTCCGGGCCTGCACCGCCGAGGAGTACGCCGCCCTCGTCGAGGCCGGCGACAACTTCGCCCTCGGCTGCCAGCTGCCCGGGTCGGCCCTCGCGGACATCACGGCGGGCTTCGCCGACGCCCTGGCGCAGGAGCCGCTGCCGCTGACCAGCGAGGACGAGGTCGACAAGTCCGACAACGTCGAGCTGGTCGCGCACCTCCCGCTGGAGGGCAGCTTCGCCGAGGAGGGTGCCTACGGCACCGACATGGCGTTCAGGGGCCGCTGGCTCTACGACGGCAACTACAGCGGCTTCCAGGTCTTCGACATCAAGAAGCCGACCCGGCCCAAGCGCGTCGCACAGGTGTTCTGCCCCGGCGGGCAGGGCGACCTGTCGGTCCACAAGAACATCCTGGTGATGAGCGTGGACTCCAGCCGCAGCGACGACTCGTGCTCGAGCACCGCGCTGTCGGCGACCGAGAAGTCGGCCTGGGAGGGCCTGCGGGTCTTCGACGTCTCCAACCCCCGCAAGCCCAAGTACGTCGCGGCCGTGGAGACCGACTGCGGCTCCCACACCCACACGCTGGCCCCGACGAAGAACGGCAAGTCCCTGTTCGTCTACGTGTCGTCGTACTCGCCGAACGCGGACTACCCCGACTGCCAGCCGCCGCACGACAAGATCTCGGTCGTGAAGATCCCGGTGAACAAGCCGGCGCGCGCGAAGCTCGCGGCCACCCCGGTCCTGTTCCCCGACGGCGGCAACCCGGGCGGCCCGATCCCGCTGCTGACCTCGAGCTCGACCAGCGGCTGCCACGACATCACCGCCTACCCCAGCAAGGACATCGCGGCCGGCGCGTGCATGGGTGATGGCATCCTGCTCGACATCAGCAAGCGCAGGAAGCCGAAGGTGACCGAGGTCGTGACCGACGACCTGAACTTCGCCTTCTGGCACTCCGCCACCTTCAACAACGCCGGCACCAAGGTGCTGTTCACCGACGAGCTCGGCGGCGGCTCGCTGCCGACCTGCCACCCCGGCTTCGGCCCCACCAAGGGCGCGAACGGGATCTACGACATCGTCGACGGGCAGCTGGAGTTCCAGAGCTACTACAAGATCTCGCGCATCCAGGCCCTCACCGAGAACTGCGTGGCCCACAACGGCTCGCTGATCCCGGTCAAGGGCAAGGACATCATGGTCCAGGCGTGGTACCAGGGCGGCTTCTCGGTCTTCGACTTCACCGACTCCGCGAACCCGACCGAGTTCGCCTACTGGGACCGCGGCCCCATCTCGACGACGAGCCTCGAGCTCGGCGGCGCCTGGTCGGTCTACTGGTACAACGGCTACATCTACTCCAGCGACATCACGCGCGGCCTGGAGGTCTTCTCGATCGACGACCCGATCGTGAACGCGGCCAAGAAGGTCAAGATGGGCACCTTCAACGCTCAGTCGCAACCGACCTATGGCGGGGGATGTCATAGGGGCATGGGAACTCGGACCCTCGCCCTCACCGTCACGCTGACGCTCGGGCTCCTGGCCCCGGCCGCGCCCGCCGCTGCGGCCGACCCCCTGGAGCTCGAGGGTCGTGGTTTCGGCCACGGCATCGGCCTCTCGCAGCACGGCGCCCAGCGCGCCGCCAGCCAGGGCGTGGGGTGGAAGGAGATCGTCCGCACCTACTACCCGGGCGCACGGCTGGGGAAGGTCGGCGGTGCGATCGACGTCCTGGTCTCCGCCGACGACGACGGGGACACCCGGGTGCTGGCCCGCTCCGGGCTCACCCTCGCCAAGGTCGGTACGACGAGGCGCTGGTCCCTCCAGCGGCTGGACCGTCGCGCGAAGCAGTGGCGGGTCCGCGCCGACGGCCGGGGCCGCAGCGTGCTGCAGGCGCGCCGCGGTGGCGGGGGCTGGCGCACCAGCAAGCGGTTCGGTGGGGACGCGGAGTTCTCCGGCACGGGGCCGATCACCCTGGTGACCCCCGAGGGCCGCACCGACTACCGGGGGCGGTTGCGCTCGGCCTCGGCCGACGACTTTGGCACCGACCGGGACACCGTCAACCGGGTGTCCCTGGAGGACTACCTGCGCGGGGTCGTGCCCCAGGAGGTGCCGGCGCTGTGGGACCCCGACGCGGTGCGGGCCCAGGCGGTCGCGGCCCGCACCTATGCGGCCTTCGAGCGGGGGGAGCCGCTGGCGTCGCACTACGAGATCTGCGACACCGACCGGTGCCAGGTCTACGGCGGCGCCTCCGCGGAGCACCCCGCCTCCGACGACGCCATCCGCGCGACCCGGAGGAAGGTGCTCGTCAAGGGCGGCGAGCCGATCTTCGCGCAGTTCTCCGCGAGCAACGGCGGCTACAGCGTCGCGGGGCCCTTCGACTACCTGCCTGCGCGCGAGGACCCGTGGGACCCCTTCACCTGGACCCGGACGATCTCGGTGTCGGACCTGGAGACCGCCTTCGACACCCTCGGTGACTACGAGGGCATCGAGGTCGTCGAGCGCGACGGTCGAGGGGCCTTCGGCGGTCGGGTGGTGCGCGTGACGGTGACCGGCAGCGAGGGTTCCAGCACCGTCAGCGGCGACACCTTCCGCATCCGGCTGGGCCTGCCCAGCACCCTGCTGCGTGAGGTGCCCTGAACTACAGATCTGTAGTTCGCGCGAGGCCATTGCCGCTCCGTGTGACGCATGGTGCGATGGGGTGCTGGTGTGGTCACACCGGCCCCCTCACCCCCCTCCGCACCAGCCGTCACAGGAGTCCACCGATGCTCGTCCGCGCCCTCGTCCTGGCGGTCGCCTCGGCCCTGGTCGCGGTCCCCGCGCCCGCCTCGGCGGCCTCCGACCGGTGGGACGTCCAGGGCGAGCCGACGCTGCGCATCCAGGGCCGCGGCTACGGCCACGGCCACGGCATGTCGCAGCACGGCGCGGAGGGTGCGGCGCGCGAGGGCCTGAGCGCCGCCGAGATCCTGTCCTTCTACTACCCGGGCACCGACGCCGGGCGCGCCGCGGGCCGGATCAGCGTGCTGGTCAGCGCCGACACGAGCGACGACCTGGTGGTGCGACCCCGGCGCAAGCTGCGCGTGACCGACCTCGGGACGGGCGAGCACACGGTGCTGCCCGAGCAGCCCGACGGGGTGGACGTGCAGGCCTGGCGGGTCCGCCAGGACCGCAAGGGCCGCGCGAAGGTGGCCTACCTGCCCCAGGGCGCCAAGGACTCCGGCGGTTGGCGCAAGCTCCTCGTCCTGCAGGGCGAGGGGGAGTTCTACGCCAAGAACAAGCCGATCACCCTCGTCCTCCCCGGCGGCACCGAGCGGGCCTACCGCGGCAAGCTCCGCGCCGCCGCTCCCTCGCAGGGCAGCCAGGCCCGCGACACCGTCAACCGGCTCCGGCTGGAGGACTACTTGCGCGGTGTCGTCCCCCTGGAGATGCCCGCCTCCTGGAGCCCCGCGGCGGTCCAGGCCCAGGCCGTGGCCGCGCGCACCTACGCGGCGTACGAGCGGGCGCACCCGCGCGCCGGTCACTACCAGGTCTGCGACACGACCTCCTGCCAGGTCTACGGCGGTGCCTCCGCCGAGCACCCCGCCTCCGACGCCGCCATCCGCGAGACCAAGGGCCAGGCCCGCGTCGTCGACGGCCAGCCCGCCTTCACGCAGTTCTCCGCCAGCAGCGGGGGGTGGACCTCCGCCGGCTCGCGGGACTACCTCGTCGCGCAGGAGGATCCCTACGACGGCCACGAGGGCAACCCGGTCCACGGCTGGTCGGTGACCGTGACCGACGACCGGATCGAGTCGCAGTGGCCGGCCCTCGGCGACCTGCGCCAGGTCGAGGTGCTCTCCCGCGACGGCAACGGCCAGTGGGGTGGCCGGGTGCGCTCGGTCCGGCTGACGGGCTCGCAGGGCAAGGTGACGCTCAGCGGCGATGCGTTCCGCTTCGGGCTGGGACTGCGCTCGACGTGGGTGACGGTGCGGACGGGCTGACCCGCCGCAGCACCAGCCCCACCACCAGCGCCCAGAACGCGGCGCCGACGCCGAGGATGCTCACGCCCGAGGCGGCGACCACCAGGCAGCCGATGGCGGCCAGACGGTCGGCCGGGTCGGCGAGTGCGTCGGAGAGAGAAGCAGCCAGGGTGCCGAGCAGCGCCAGCCCGGCAGCCGACTGCACGACCCCGTCGGGGGCGGCCGCCACCAGGGCTGTCAGCGCGCCCGCGCCCGCGGCGAGCACCAGGTAGGTGAGCGCCGCGGAGACCGAGGCGCGCCAGCGCTGGTCCCGGTCGGGGCCGGCGGCCGGCCCCGCGGTCAGCGCGGCGGTGATCGCGGCCAGGTTGACCGCGTGCCCACCCAGCGGGGCGACCAGCAGCGTCCCGAGCCCGGTGACGCCCATCGACTCCCGCCACGGGACGCGGTAGCCGAAGCTGCCCATCACCGCGACGCCGGGGACGTTCTGGGAGGCCATCGTGACGACGTACAGCGGCAGCGTCACCCCGACCATCGCCTGCCACGACCATGTCGGGGCGGTGAGCGCGAGCGTGGGCAGCAGGTCCCCGGCGGCCACCGCGTCCCCGGCGGTCACGACCACCACGACCAGCGCCACGACCAGCGCGGCGGGCACCGCCCAGCGGGCAGCCCGGCGCTGCAGCGCCAGCCAGGTCAGCACGACCGGCGCGACCATCGCCGGGGAGTCGGCCAGCGCGAGGACGGGCTCGACGCACAGCGGCAGCAGGACGCCGGCCAGCATCGCCCGGGCCAGGGACGGCGGGATCGCGGCCACGAGGTCGCCGAGCCTCGGCACCAACCCGGTCAGCACGACCAGGACGCCCGTCGCCACGAACGCGCCGACCGCGGCGGGCCACCCGCCCTGGACGGCGCCGGTGGTCACCAGGAGCGCGGCGCCCGGGGTGGACCAGGCCAGCGAGACCGGGGTGCGGTGCCGCAGCGCGAGCCAGAGCATCCCCAGGGCCTGGGCGACGCAGAGCGCCAGCAGACCCGACGCCGCCTGGGCCGGGGTGGCGCCGACAGCGGTCAGCCCGGCGAGCACGACGACGAAGGAGGAGGAGAACCCGACGACGGCCGCGACCACCCCCGCGGTGACCGGGGTCCCCTGCTCGTGCATGGTGTCTCCTGCGAGGTCGTACCGTTCCGTTTACGGAACAGACTGTAGAGGAGGCCGGCGTGGCCGGACCAGGCGCGTCCACGGGAGCCCGCATCCGCGCGCTGCGCGAGGAGCGGGGCATGTCGCTCAGCGCGCTCGCGGCCGCCGCCGGCATCGGGAAGGCCACCCTCTCCGAGCTCGAGGGCGGTCGCCGCAACCCCACCCTCGACACCGTGTACGCCGTCGCCGGCCCGCTCGGTGTCCCGCTGGTCGCCCTCGTGGCGGAGGCGGGCGACTCCGACGCGCTGAGCGACGACGCCCTCACCGCGGTCCGCCTGCACCTGCTGACCGAGCCCGACCGCACCACGGAGGTCTACCTCGTCCGCGTGCGACCCGGGGCCAAGCGCTCCTCGCCCGCCCATGCCGCCGGCGCGGTCGAGCAGCTCGTGGTGCTGTCGGGGGAGGGACGGCTGACCTACGGGGCGGCCGGGGAGGAGCAGGTGGTCGACCTGGTCCCCGGCACGCACGTGCACTGGCCCGCCGACGTGCCGCACGCCTACGCGTGCACGTCGTCGGTGGAGCTCAGTGCGGTCGACGTGATCGTCACGCCGACCTGAGCGGCCTCACGCGGGGCCGAGCACCACCACGAGGTCGCCGCCGTCGACCGCCTGGGTGCCCGAGAGGGCCACCCGCTGCACGGTGCCGGCCATCGGCGCGGTGATCGCGGCCTCCATCTTCATCGCCTCGATCGTGGCCACGGTCTCGCCGGCCTCGACCTGCTGACCGGCCTCGACGACGACCGACACGACGCCCTGGAACGGCGCGGCCACGTGACCGGGCGTGCCCGGGTCGGCCTTCTCCGCGGCCGCCACCTCGGCGGACACGCTCGTGTCGCGGACCGCGACCGGTCGGATCTGGCCGTTGACGGTGGCCATCACAGTGCGGAAGCCGCGCTCGTCGGGCTCGCTGATCGACTGCAGGCCCAGGATGAGGGTCTTGCCCTCCTCCAGGGTCACCTCGTGCTCGACGCCGCTGCGCAGCCCGTAGAGGTAGTCCAGCGTGGACAGCACCGAGGTGTCGCCGTAGGTCTCGCGGGACTCCGCGAAGGACCGCGTCGGGCCGGGGAAGAGCAGCTCGTTCAACGTACGCCGCCGGGCACTCTCCAGGCCCGCCGACTGCTCCGCGGTGAGCTCGGCCGCGGGCTGCTTCCAGGTGCGGCCTGCCAGCGCCCTGCTGCGGAACGGCTCGGGCCAGCCGCCCGGCGGGTCGCCGAGCTCGCCGTTGAGGAAGCCGATGACGGAGTCGGGCAGGTCGAAGCGGCTGGGGTCCTCGGCGAACTCGGCCGGGTCGGCGCCCAGGCCGACCAGCGCCAGCGCCAGGTCGCCGATCACCTTCGAGCTCGGGGTCACCTTCGGGACGTTGCCGAGGATGTCGTTGGCGGCGGCGTACATGTCCTCGACCTGCTCGAAGCGCTCGCCGAGGCCGAGCGCGATCGCCTGCTGGCGCAGGTTGGAGAGCTGGCCGCCGGGGATCTCGTGGCGGTAGACGCGACCGGTCGGGGCGGTGAGCCCGGACTCGAAGGGCGCGTAGACCCGGCGCACGGCCTCCCAGTAGGGCTCCAGCGCGTTGACCGCCGCGAGCGACAGCCCGGTCTCGCGCTCGGAGTGGTCGGTGGCCGCGACCAGCGCCGAGAGCGGGGGCTGGCTGGTGGTGCCGGCCATCGAGGAGGTCGCGGCGTCCACGGCGTCGACCCCGGCCTCGATCGCCGCGGTCAGGGTGGCGAGCTGGCCGCCGGTGGTGTCGTGGGTGTGCAGGTGCACCGGCAGGTCGAAGCGCTCGCGCAGCGCGGTGACCAGGCGGCGGGCCGCGGGGGCGCGGAGCAGGCCGGCCATGTCCTTGATCGCCAGCACGTGCGCGCCGGCGTCGACGATCCGCTCGGCCAGGCGCAGGTAGTAGTCGAGGGTGTAGAGGCTCTCGCCGGGGTCGGAGAGGTCGCCGGTGTAGCAGAGCGCGACCTCGGCCAGCGCGCTGCCGGTGGAGCGCACCGCCTCGATGGCCGGGCGCATCTGCTCGACGTCGTTGAGGGCGTCGAAGATCCGGAAGACGTCGAGGCCGGTGTCGACCGCCTCCTGCACGAACGCGTCGGTGACCGCGGTGGGGTAGGGCGTGTAGCCGACGGTGTTGCGACCGCGCAGCAGCATCTGCAGGCACACGTTGGGCACGGCCTCGCGCAGCGCGGCCAGCCGCTCCCACGGGTCCTCGGCCAGGAAGCGCAGCGCCACGTCGTACGTCGCCCCGCCCCAGCACTCCAGGCTCCACAGCTCGGGGGTCGTGCGCGCGACGTGCGGCGCGACGGCCAGCAGGTCGGCGGTGCGGACCCGGGTGGCCAGGAGCGACTGGTGCGCGTCGCGGAAGGTCGTGTCGGTCACCGCGACCCGGTCCTGGGCGCGCAGGCGCCGGGCGAACTCCTCGGGGCCGACCTCGCGCAGCAGCTGGCGGGTGCCGGCCGGCGGGGCGGCGTCGAGGTCGATGGCCGGGAGCTTGGTCGTCGGGTCCAGCTCGACGGGGGCCGCGCCGTGCGGCTGGTTGACCGTCACCTCGGCCAGGTAGGTCAGCAGCTTGGTGCCGCGGTCGCCGCTGCCGCGGGCCTGCAGCAGCTCGGGGTGGGTCTCGATGAAGGCGGTGGTGACGCGTCCGGCGGCGAAGTCGGGGTCGTCGAGCACCGCCTGGACGAAGGGGATGTTCGTGGAGACACCGCGGATGCGGAACTCCGCCAGCGCACGGCGGGCCTTGTCCACGGCCTGCTCGAAGGTGCGGCCGCGGCAGGTCAGCTTGGCCAGCATCGAGTCGAAGTGCGCGGAGACCTCGGCGCCGGTGTAGACCGTGCCGCCGTCCAGGCGCACGCCACCGCCGCCGGGGGAGCGGTAGGTCGTGATGACGCCGGTGTCGGGGCGGAAGTTGTTGGCCGGGTCCTCGGTGGTGATGCGGCACTGCAGGGCGGCGCCGCGCAGCCGCACGGTGTCCTGGGAGAGGCCGAGGTCGGCGAGCGTCTCGCCCGCGGCGATCCGCATCTGGGACTGCACCAGGTCGACGTCGGTCACCTCCTCGGTGACGGTGTGCTCGACCTGGATGCGGGGGTTCATCTCGATGAAGACGTAGTTGCCGTCGGGGTCGAGGAGGAACTCCACGGTGCCGGCGTTCTTGTAGCCGATCTCGCGGGCGAAGCGCACCGCGTCGGCGCAGATCCGGTCGCGCAGCTCGGGGTCGAGGTTGGGCGCGGGCGCGATCTCGACGACCTTCTGGTGCCGGCGCTGCACCGAGCAGTCGCGCTCGAAGAGGTGGATGACGCCGTCGGGACCGGTGCCGTCGGAGAGGATCTGCACCTCGATGTGGCGGGGGTCGACCACGGCCTGCTCGATGAAGACCGTCGGGTCGCCGAAGGCGGCGTCGGCCTCGCGCATGCAGGTCTCGACGGCCTCGCGCAGGGCGCCGGGGGAGTCGACGCGGCGCATGCCGCGCCCGCCGCCGCCGGCCACGGCCTTCACGAAGAGCGGGTAGGGGATCTCGCTGGCCCCGGCCGCCGCCACCAGGGCGTCGACGTCGGTGCCGGGCTCGACGCTCTTCAGCGTCGGGACGCCGGCGGCCTTGGCGGCTGCGATGGCACGCGCCTTGTTGCCGGTGAGCTCGAGGACCTCCGAGCCGGGGCCGATGAAGGTGATGCCCGCGGCCGCGCACGCCTCGGCCAGCGCCGGGTTCTCCGACAGGAAGCCGTAGCCCGGGTAGACCGCGTCCGCACCGGCGCGGACCGCGACCTCGACGATGCCCTCGGGGTCGAGGTAGGCGCGGACCGGGTGGCCGCGCTCACCGATCTCGTAGGCCTCGTCGGCCTTCAGCCGGTGCTCGGACCAGCGGTCCTCGTGTGGGAACACCGCGACCGTGCGCGCCCCGAGCTCGTAGGCGGCGCGGAACGCGCGGACCGCGATCTCGCCCCGGTTGGCCACCAGCACCTTGGAGAACATGTCGGGAACCTACCGACGAGGGCGCCGGATGGGGACCGTCCGTCTCGGTGACCGGCGTCACTGCGACGGCGGCGTCCGATATCCGACCTCGGCCAGGAGGTCCGGGGTGAGGGCCGCCGCGAGCACCAGGCCGTCGTGCTCCGGCACGTCGAGCACCTGCACCCGCTGGCTCCCGCCTGCCGTCGTGGCCTCCAGGGTCACCAGTCCCGACCGGCGCTGGAACCAGGTGTCGCGCACGGTCCAGCCGATGACGTGCTCGGCGCCCAGCACCTCCCGGTGCCGGGCCAGGCTGCCCGAGCGCGAGACCAGGAAGCCCTCGCTCGCGAGGTGGCCCAGCGACCGGGCGCGGTCCTCCCCGAGGGCGATGGCGGCCGGCAGCACGAGCAGGGCCAGCACGAGCGACCACGGCGTCAGCAGGTCCGCGCCCACCGACGCGGTCACCAGCGCCACGAGGACCACGGCCGGCGCCAGCGCACGCAGCCGTCTCCGGCGTACGGCGGCGGGCCCGTGGGTCCGCAGCGGAGCCGTGAGCGGGGCGTCGGTCGGTCGGTCGTCGCCCAGGACGGCCCCGGCGACGCCGTCGACCACTGCCCGCGGGGCGGGAGGGACCAGCGTCAGCGTGCCCTTCTCGCCCTGGCCCAGGCCGGTGACGACCGCTCCCAGCTCGGCGGCGCCGGCCAGCCGCAGCCCGAGCGGCTCACGCACGACGACGCCCGCCAGGCGGGCGTCCTCGACGGAGGTCTCGCGGGTCGTGAGGAGGCCGCGGGTCAGCCGCCACTGCGTGGGGGTGCGGGTGAGGGTGAGGTCCCAGTGGGCGACGAGGTAGCCGAGCACCGCGAGCACCGCGCTGGAGACGGCGGCAGCGAGCACCCCGACCGCCGCCAGCAGCAGCCAGCCCCACCCGGCGGGGGCGAGGTCGGGCAGCCGGTCCAGGCGCCAGGCCGAGTCCGGCAGCGCCTGGGAGGCGACACCGAGCAGCGCCGCGGCGGCGACCACGCCGGCACTCGTGAACGGGGCGTAGCGCGCCCAGCCGGGGTCCAGCCGCAGCACCGGCCGCTCGGTCGGGGCCGCCGGAGGAGCGGCCGCGTCGGCGTCGTCGGGCGCGTGGGCCTCGTGCGCGACGCGCGCCAGCAGTGCCTCCCGCAGCTCCTGGGCCTGCGGGGCGCGCAGCCCGTCGAGCTCGAGGTCCTGCTCGGCGCCCGCCCCGGTGCCGATGCGCACCGTGGCCAGGCCGAGGACCCGGTGCACGAGGCTCGCGGTCACGTCGACGGTGCGGACCCGGTCGAGCTGGGCGGTGCGCAGCGTGCGCTGCAGCAGGCCGCGGCGCAGCTCCACGCGGCCGTCGAGGATGCGGTAGCGGGTGGTCAGGTAGCGCGCGACGCCGATCGCGACCGGGACGGCCACGGCCAGCAGCTCCCAGCCCAGTCCGCCACCGCGCGCGAAGCCGCCGGCCAGCAGCGCGCCGAGGAGGACCGGCAGGAAGCGGCGCAGCTCGGAGACCGGCTCGACGACCAGCATCCGCGGGTCCAGGCGCTGCCAGTCGCTCACGTGGCGTCCCCGCCGGCGGCCTCGGCCTTGGCGGTCAGCTCCGCGACCAGGGTCTCGGCGGTGGCCTGGTCGAGCCCGCCGATGCTCAGCGCGCCGGCCGCCGACGCGGTGGTGATGGTGACGTTGGCCAGGCCCAGCAGCCGTTCCAGCGGCCCCTGGTCCCAGTCCACGGTCTGGATGCGGCTCATCGGGGCCAGGCGCCGCTCGCGGGCCCACCACCCGGTCTGGGTGTAGGCCGCCTGCGGCGTGACCTCCCACCGGTGCACCCGGAAGCGCCAGGTCGGCACGACGACGACGCGCACGACGGCGTACGCCGCCAGCAGGACCGGCATCCACCAGCGCAGGTCGTAGAGGTCGGCCACGACGCCGGTGGCGACGAGGACGACGGCCAGGACGAGCACCTCGGTGCCCGCGGCCAGCTGCCACATCAGACGGGCCCGGGGGTGCACCCGGTGGGCCGGGGGGCGCAACGACGTCACGCCCCCCAACCTACGGTCTGCTGTCAGTCCTTGAGCTCGCAGATGACCTGGCCGTTGGTGACCGTGGCGCCGACCTCGGCGGTCAGCCCGGTCACGGTGCCGGCCTTGTGCGCCTTGAGGGGCTGCTCCATCTTCATGGCCTCGATGACCACCACGGTGTCGCCCTCGGCGACGGTGGCGCCCTCCTCGGCGACGACCTTGACGACGGTGCCCTGCATCGGCGAGGTGACGGCGTCACCGGAGGCGGCGGCGCCGGCCTTCTTGCCCGCGGCACGCTTGGGCTTCTTGGCCCCGGCGGCCGGACCGGCCGCGAGGCCGCCGAGCCCGGCGGGGATGACGACCTCGAGGCGCTTGCCGCCGACCTCGACCACCACGGTCTGGCGCTCGCCGGCCTCCTCGGCCTCGGCGGCGTCACCGGAGTAGGGCTGGATCTGGTTGTCGAACTCGGTCTCGATCCACTGCGTGTAGACGTCGAAGGATCCCTCGCCGGAGGGGTTGGAGGCACCGACGTACGCCGGGTCCTCGAGCACCGCCTTGTGGAAGGGGATCACCGTCGGCATGCCGTCGACCTCGAACTCCGAGAGCGCGCGGCGCGACCGCTCGATCGCCTGGGTGCGGCTGTTGCCGGTGACGATCAGCTTGGCGATGAGGGAGTCGAAGGAGCCGGGGACCGTCTGGCCGTTCTCGTAGCCGCCGTCGACGCGGACGCCGGGGCCCTGCGGCGGGGTCCACGCGGAGAGCGTGCCCGGGGCCGGCATGAAGTTGCGGCCGCCGTCCTCGGCGTTGATGCGGAACTCGATGGAGTGGCCGCGGATCTCCGGGTCGTCGTAGCCGAGCTCCTCGCCGGCGGCGACGCGGAACATCTCGCGCACCAGGTCGATGCCGGTGACCTCCTCGGAGACGCAGTGCTCCACCTGGAGGCGGGTGTTGACCTCGAGGAAGGAGATCGTGCCGTCCTGGGCGACGAGGAACTCGCAGGTGCCGGCGCCGTAGTAGCCGGCCTCCTTCAAGATGCGCTTGGAGGACTCGTAGAGCTCGGTGACCTGCTCCTCGGTCAGGAACGGCGCGGGCGCCTCCTCGACCAGCTTCTGGTTGCGTCGCTGCAGCGAGCAGTCGCGGGTGGAGACCACGACGACGTTGCCGTGCTGGTCGGCCAGGCACTGGGTCTCGACGTGGCGCGGCTTGTCGAGGAACTTCTCGACCAGGCACTCGCCGCGGCCGAACGCGGTCACGGCCTCGCGGACCGCGGACTCGTAGGCGTCGGGGATCTCCTCGAGGGTGCGGGCGACCTTGAGGCCGCGACCACCGCCGCCGAAGACGGCCTTGATGGCGACCGGCAGGCCGTTGGCCTTGGCGAACTCCACGACCTCGTCGGCGTCGGCGACCGGGTCCTTGGTGCCCGGGGCGAGCGGGGCGTTCGCGCGGTCGGCGATGTGCTTGGCCTTGGCCTTGTCGCCCAGCGCCTCGATGGCGGCCGGCGGGGGACCGATCCAGATGAGCCCGGCGTCCATGACGGCCTGGGCGAAGTCGGCGTTCTCGGCGAGGAAGCCGTAGCCGGGGTGCACGGAGTCCGCGCCGGACTTCTGCGCCACGGCGATGATCTTCTCGATGTCGAGGTAGGACTCGGCCGGCGTGGCGCCACCGAGGCTGTGGGCCTCGTCGGCCATCCGCACGAAGATGGCGTCGCGGTCGGGCTCGGCGTAGACCGCGACGCTGCCGATGCCGGCGTCCTTGCAGGCCCGGATGACCCGGACCGCGATCTCGCCTCGGTTCGCGATGAGGACCTTCTGCAGTGGCTTGATCTCCGGCACGTGGACTCCTGCCTGGCGTGGTGCGGGGTGGCTGAGGGCGGGCCGTGGGTGGCCCGCGACGCAGGGTATCGCCCGCCGAGCACCCGATCGGGACAGGTACGACGTTCGGACACCGACGCCCGCCACCACCGGCCCCGTGCCGCTCGTCGCGGCGGACCGACCGCTCGGCGCACGCCACCCGGGGGTGTGGTGGGCGTCACGCGTCCCCGGGGAGCCTGGCTGCGCAGCCGCCCGCTCGGAGGTGGCCGCCCCCTAGCGCGAAGGACGAGAGCTCGTGGTCCCGTCATTGCTGTCCCGCGACCGCATCGTCGCCGGCCCCGGCTACTCGCGGTGGTTGATCCCGCCCGCGGCCCTGGCCGTGCACCTCTCGATCGGTCAGGTCTACGCCACCAGCGTCTACAAGCAGGCCCTGGTCAGCCACTTCGACACCAGCCTCACCGCGGTCGGCTTCGTCTTCAGCCTGGCCATCGTGATGCTGGGCCTCTCCGCCGCGCTGTTCGGCACCTGGGTGGACCGCAACGGCCCGCGGGCGGCGATGGCGGTCTCCGCCCTGTTCTGGGTCAGCGGCTTCCTGGTCGCTGCCTTCGGCATCAGCGTCGGCCAGATCTGGCTGGTCTACCTCGGCTACGGCGTCCTGGGCGGCATCGGTCTGGGCATCGGCTACATCTCGCCGGTCAGCACCCTGATCAAGTGGTTCCCCGACCGTCCCGGGCTGGCCACCGGCATGGCGATCATGGGCTTCGGCGGCGGCGCGATGGTGGCCAGCCCGCTCTCGGGCCGATTGATGAGCCTGTACGACGCGGGGTACGACCCCTCCGACACCAGCAGCGTCGCCTCGGGCGACGCGGTGGCGGGGCTCTTCGTCACCCTGGCCGCCATCTACCTCGTCTTCATGAGCCTGGGGGCCTTCCTGGTCCGCGTGCCCGCCCACGACTGGCGCCCCGAGGGCTGGGAGCCCGACACGGCGGCCGCCAAGCCGATGGTCACCGACGCCAGCGTCTCGGCCGCCAACGCCATCCGCACCCCGCAGTTCTGGCTGCTGTGGACGGTGCTGTTCTGCAACGTCACCGCCGGCATCGGCATCCTCGAGCAGGCCTCGCCGATGATCCAGGACTTCTTCCGCGACGGCGACGGGTCCGCGGTGGCCGCCGCGGCCGCCGCCGGCTTCGTCGGGCTGCTGTCGATCTGCAACATGGCCGGTCGCTTCGTGTGGTCCTCGACCTCCGACCACATCGGCCGCAAGCCGATCTACATGGTCTACCTCGGCGTCGGGATCGTGCTCTACCTCGGGCTCGCGCTGGCCGGGACGACCTCCACGGTCCTCTTCGTCGTGCTGGCGGGCCTGATCATCAGCTTCTACGGCGGCGGTTTCGCCACGGTGCCGGCCTACCTCCGTGACCTGTTCGGCACCTTCCAGGTCGGCGCCATCCACGGCCG
>Ga0208056_100036_pt1 | contig 60001 bp, 45 predicted proteins | sample DeeseametaMP2052_FD_184178 | JGI IMG/M metagenome (GOLD analysis project Ga0208056, IMG submission 184178) | Marine microbial communities from the Deep Pacific Ocean - MP2052 (SPAdes) | ecosystem: Environmental > Aquatic > Marine > Oceanic | place: West of Cabo San Lucas, Mexico, North Pacific...
CCGCGAGGCCGCCGACGAGCTCGAGGGCCTCGTCGCCGACGACCTGTGGCCGCTGCCGACCTACCAGGAGATGCTCTACATCCTGTGAGGCGGCACCGACCGGCCACCAGGAGGTGCCCGCCGGCGGTGCCGGCGCGTCACTAGGCTGCTCCCGTGGATCTGGGAGCGGTGCTCGGTCAGGCGTTCGCGGGCGGGGCCACCGGCCTGCCGGAGGACGCGACGGCGACGAAGATCCTCGACGCCGCGGTCGCGACCTGCGCAGCGCACGGCATCGGGGAGCTGACGATCGACGGGGTGGCCCGCCGAGCAGGGGTCAACCGGGTGACGGTCTACCGGCGCTTCGGTGACCGCGACGCCCTGCTCCACGCGATGACCCTGCGCGAGGGGGAGCGGATGGCGAGGGGGATCCTGGAGGCCATCGACGGACTCGAGGATCCGGTGGAGCAGCTGGTGGAGGGCTTCGCCGCGGCGCTGCGGTTGGCCGAGGCGCACCCGGTCGTCCGACGCACCGCCGAGCACGAGCCGCAGGACCTGATCGCGGCTGGGCTCGCCGACGACGCGGCGCTGCTGCGGATGGGCAGCACGTTCGCGGCCACCGGCGTACGCCGCCTGCAGGACGCCGGCCGTGCCACCCACCTCGATCCTGACGCGGTGGGCGAGACGATGGCCCGGCTGTTCGCCTCCTTCGTCCTGCTCCCGGCCCAGCACGCGATCGACGTGCGGACCCAGGAGGGTGCTCGGGACTACGCGCGACGGACCCTGGTGTCACTGCTGATGGGGTGAGCGGGGTCTCTTGACGTCATGCAACACATGTATCACTCTGTGTTGCATGACGCGCACAGCCCTGCAGCCGCTCGACCACGGCATCTTCGGACCCGACTCCGTGACCTGGAAGGTCTACCGCTACCCGACGTCGATGACCGTCGGCTTCGCGCGCACCGCCCTGGTGGAGATGTTCGACCCGCTGGTGGTCGCCTCGGTGGCCGGCACCGGCTCGCTGCGCCAGCGCGCCGCCGACCGCTACGACCGCACGCTGGAGTACGCCGGTGCGCTCGTGCTCGGTGACAGCGCGACCGCAGCGCGGATGGCCGACGCACTGGTGCGCATCCACGGCCGCGTCGGCGGGACCGACCCGGTGACGGGGCAGGCCTACGACCCGAACGACCCCGCCGGGCAGCTGTGGATCCACCTGACCCAGTGGCAGTCGGTGCTGCACGTCTACGAGAGGTTCGGCCCGGGACCCCTCAGCGAGGAGGAGGAGCGGCAGTACTGGTCCGAGTGCCTGGTCGCCGCGGGCTTCCAGACCATCGACCCCGATGACGTCCCGCGTGACCGTGCGCAGATGCGCGCCTACTACGAGAGGGTGCGACCCGACCTGGTGGTGAGCGAGGTCGCCGTGGAGCACGCCCGGCTGGTCCTCGATGGCGCGCACCTCGCCAGCCGACTGCCCGGCCGGTGGCGGGTCCTGGGCCCGGTGGTGCACACGCTGCTGCGTCGCGCGACGGTGGCGACGCTGCCCCGCTGGATGCGTGAGGCCATCGGGACCCGACAGGGTCCCGTGGTCGACGCCCTGGTGACGGCCGTGCTGCGCCCGGCGCTGGCGCTCGCCGCTCGGCGGCCACGGGTGCTCGCCCGGGTGCTCGAGGCGGCGGCACCGAGGGCCTACCCCGTCCTGGCGCCGGCCGTGCTGGGGATCGAGCCCGAGCGTCCCGGCACGGTGACGGTGGAGGAGGCCTTCGCCCGGCTCGGGCGCCCGCTGCCGCGCGAGCAGCACCTGACAGCCGGGCGTCAGGCGTCCTGAGCCCGCGGCGGGATCACACCACCCGGGTCTTCGGGGCGGTCTTCTCGGTCATGGACGGGTCGTCGATGACGGCGTCACCGAGCACGTCGTCGATGGCCTTCATCAGATCGGCGTCGAGCTTCTTGCCGGCAGCGGCGACGTTGTCCTCGACCTGCTCGGGGCGCGAGGCGCCGACCAGGGCGGAGGCGACGTTGGGGTTCTGCAGGACCCACGCGACGGCGAGCTGGGCCATGGTCAGCCCGGCCTCGTCGGCGAGCGGACGGAGCTTCTGGACCCGGGTGAGCAGGTCGTCGTCCATCCAGCGCTTGATCATGTCGGCGCCGCCCTTGTCGTCGGTGGCGCGCGACCCGGCCGGGGGAGCCTGACCGGGCTGGTACTTGCCGGTGAGCACGCCCTGCGCGATCGGGCTCCACACGATCTGGGAGATGCCGAGCTCCTCGCACGCGGGCACGACCTCGCCCTCGATGACCCGCCACAGCATGGAGTACTGCGGCTGGCTGCTGATCAGCTGGATGCCGAGGTCCTTCGCGAGCGGGTGGCCGGCGCGGATCTGGTCGGCGGTCCACTCCGAGACACCGATGTAGAGCGCCTTGCCCTGCCGCACGACGTCGGCGAAGGCCTGCATCGTCTCCTCGAGCGGCGTCTCGGTGTCGTAGCGGTGCGCCTGGTAGAGGTCGACGTAGTCGGTCTGCAGCCGGGTCAGTGACCCGTTGATGGACTCCATGATGTGCTTGCGCGAGAGCCCGGTGTCGTTCTTCCCGCCCGGGCCGGTCGGCCAGTAGACCTTGGTGAAGATCTCCAACGACTCGCGACGCTCGCCCTTCAGCGCCTCGCCGAGCACCGTCTCGGCCTTGGTGTTCGCGTAGACGTCAGCGGTGTCGAAGGTGCTGATGCCGGCGTCGAGCGCGGCGCGCACGCACGCGGTGGCCGCGTCGTTCTCCACCTGAGAGCCGTGGGTGAGCCAGTTGCCGTAGGTGATCTCCGAGATCTTCAGACCACTGTTGCCGAGGTAGCGAAACTCCATGTCCACAACCTAGGCCCTCGGTGGTGAGCCGCCCGGTGCACGCCAGGCCCTCCGGCGTACGCCGCGGGCTCCTTCACGCGGGACCGCCACCGCCGATCGGACCACCCCACATGGCTCGGACGGGGCACAGACATCTTCTGGCCACAAGGGGCAGCATCGAAGGGTTGTCTTCGCTCTGGGAGGGATGCGATGAACACGAAGCGGCGGATCCGCTGTGCCCGAACACTCGTGGGAGCGCTGGTCGGGGGCGTCGCTGCCGCCTCGGCGGCGGTCGTGACGGCCGCCCCGGCCCAGGCCGACGTGCTGCCGTACGTCCCATGGTCGTCGTACCTCGCGGGATGGACCGACGAGTACGTCCCCAGCAGCGACAACGACTGCGTGGCCGGGCGGCCGAGCTGCCTCAAGGCCACCTTGAAGGAGCAGAGCCGCATCGCGGACGAGACCGCAGCGAGCTGCAGCCACAACGCGGTCTTCGCCCGCGCGTACGTGCGGATGACCCAGCTCTACGGCCACACCCGCGACATCGACGGCTACTACGAGGACGAGCCCTACTTCAACCACGTCGACGCCGTCTTCGCCCGCTACTACACCGACGCCTACTACGCCTGGAAGGACGGCGACCGCGACGAGGTGCCGCAGGTCTGGCTGACCGCGTTCGACGCGGCCGAGGACAAGCGGGTCAGCGGCACCGGGGACCTGCTGCTGGGCATGAACGCCCACATCAACCGCGACCTGCCCTACGTCATGGCCGCGGTGGGTCTCGTGGCTCCGGACGGCTCGAGCCGCAAGGGCGACTACGACGCGGTGGAGGAGTGGCTCTACGAGGCCACGGCCCCGCTGATCGCCGAGTTCGCGCAGCGCTTCGACCCGGCCATGGACGACACCCAGGACCCATTCGGCCTCGGCAACTGGACGCTGTTCCAGATGGTGTCGGGGTGGCGCGAGAACGCCTGGCGCAACGCCGAGGCGCTCATCTCTGCCCCCACCCCCGCGGCCCGGGCGTTGGTGGAGGCGCAGATCGAGGCCACCGCCAACGCCGCGGCCCAGACGATCCTCGCCTCGCAGTCCTACCTGCCGCTGGTGCAGTCCTCCGCAGCCCGTGACGCGCACTGCGCCGCGCATGTCGACGAGGACCCGACCGTCCCGTACGCGTTCGGACAGGCGACGGCGTACGGCTACGCGTACTGACGCCCGCCGGGGCGGGCCTCCGTGGTCGCGATCTCGGAGGATCAGAGCCACCTGGTGACGATGATCCTCCGAGATGACTCGGCACCCGCGACGGGCCCGTGAGACTCGACGACGGCCCCGGGGGAGTCCCCCCCGGGGCCGTCGCGTCGACGTGTGAGCGCTCGGCTCAGATGTCGTAGTAGAGCTCGAACTCGTGCGGGTGCGGGCGCAGCTGCACGGGGGCGATCTCGTGCTCACGCTTGTAGCTGATCCAGGTCTCGATCAGGTCGGGCGTGAAGACGTTCCCCACGGTGAGGAAGTCGTGGTCGGCCTCGAGGGCGTCGAGCACGGCACCGAGGCTGGTCGGCACCTGGTCGATCTCGGCCATCTCGTCCGGCGGGAGCTCGTAGATGTCCTTGTCGATCGGAGCGGCGGGCTCGATCTTGTTCTTGATGCCGTCGACACCGGCGAGCATCAGGGCCGCGAAGGCGAGGTAGGGGTTCGCCGACGGGTCGGGGAAGCGGGTCTCGACGCGCTTGGCCTTGGGGTTCGACCCGGTGATCGGGATGCGGACCGAGGCGGAGCGGTTGCGCGAGGAGTAGACCAGCGAGATCGGGGCCTCGTAGCCGGGCACCAGGCGGTGGTAGGAGTTCACCGTCGGGTTGGTGAAGGCCAGCAGCGCCGGGGCGTGCTTGAGGATGCCGCCGATGTACCAGCGGGCGGTGTCGGAGAGGCCGCCGTACCCGGTCTCGGAGTAGAACAGCGGGTCGCCGTCCTTCCACAGGGACTGGTGGACGTGCATGCCCGAGCCGTTGTCGCCGAAGATCGGCTTCGGCATGAAGGTGACCGACTTGCCGGCCTCCCACGCGGTGTTCTTGATGATGTACTTGAACTTCATCACGTCGTCCGCGGCCTTGAGCAGCGTGTCGAACTTGTAGTTGATCTCCGCCTGGCCGGCGGTGCCGACCTCGTGGTGGGCGCGCTCGACGAGCAGGCCGACGTCCTCGAGGTTCTTGACCATGTCGTCACGCAGGTCGCCGTAGTGGTCGTACGGCGCGACGGGGAAGTAGCCGCCCTTGAAGCGGGTCTTGTAACCGCGGTTGTCGCCCTCCTTGCCGGAGTTCCACCACCCCTCCTCGGAGTCGATGTGGAAGTAGCCCTCGTTGGGGCCGGTGGAGTAGCGCACCGAGTCGAAGATGTAGAACTCGGCCTCGGGGGCGAAGAACGCCGTGTCGGCGATGCCCGTGGTCGAGAGGTAGGCCAGCGCCTTGCGCGCGATGTTGCGCGGGTCGCGGGAGTAGGCCTCGCCCGAGATCGGGTCGTGGATGAAGAAGTTCAGCGCGAGGGTCTTCGCACGACGGAACGGGTCGATGTAGGCCGTCGTCGGGTCCGGGAACAGAGCCATGTCGGACTCGTTGATCGCCTGGAAGCCGCGGATCGAGGACCCGTCGAAGGCCAGACCGTCCGTGGCGACCGACTCGTCGAACGAGGACACCGGGACCGTGAAGTGCTGCATGATGCCGGGAAGGTCGCAGAAGCGGATGTCGATCATCTCGACACCCTCGTCCTTCACGTACTTGAGGAGCTCCTCGAAGCTCTGGAACATTCGTCCTCCTGAGGCCGTCCCAGCACGGGGCAGCCGGCCGATCGGTGAAGAGTGGTCAGCCCTCGGCGACATTGCCTCAGACTTGCGCCCCCACCCTAGGAGGGGCGAGGTTTCTCGACCGTATCGGAAGTGTTTCGCCCACGTAACAGCCTGTCCGGAAGAGGGGCGCTCCCGGACGGCTCCTAGGGTGTACGCCGTGAGCAGCTCCCCGCGTCCGTCCCTGGCGCAGTCCCCGGTCGTGCCCGAGGCGGCGTCGTGGCCGCGTCGCATGGTCGCGCTGGCCGTCGACTGGTTCGCCTGCCTGCTGGTCGTCGGGCTGTTCACGCCGGTGTACGGCGCCGACGCCGGCTCGGCCTCGGGGTTCGTCGTGCTCGGCGTGTTCGTCCTGGAGTCCGCGCTGCTCACCGCCACCATCGGCGGGTCCTTCGGCCAGGTCGCCACCCGGCTGCGCGTCGTCCGCGTCAGCGGCGAGTCCCGCCCGGTCGACCTGCTGCCCGCGGTGCTGCGCCAGGTGCTGGTCGCGCTCGTCATCCCGCCGCTGGTCTTCAAGCCCGACGGCCGCGGCCTGCACGACCTCGCCGCCGGCACCATCTGCGTCACTCTCCAGACCGCGCGCGGGGAGTGAGCCGTAGGCTCGGGTCATGCGCACCCGACTCGCCGCCCTGGCCCTGACCCTGCCCCTCGGCCTCGCGGCGCTCACCGCCTGCGAGGACGACACCTCCGCGTCGACGGACGCGAGCGTCGGCTCTGGGACCGGCGACTCCGGCGACGCCGGTGACTCCGGCGGCGAGCTGCCCGACGTCGCCGAGGGCGAGGAGATCAGCGCCGAGGAGCTCAGCGCGCTGATGATCTCCGCCTTCGAGAAGGCCACCACCGCCGACCTGGTCATGTCCATGACCGCCGGCGGCCAGGACATCGACGTGACCGGCCAGGCCGACTACACCAGCGACCCGGTCTCGATGCGCATGGAGATGTCGGGGATGGGCGGCACCGGCGACATGGAGATCATCGTCGTCGACAACGCGATGTACATGAAGCTCGCGGTGATGAGCGACAAGTTCCTCAAGCTCGACCTCGACGACCCCGACAACCCCGTCGGCGGCTCCTTCACCGGCCAGCTCGACCCGCGCGCGCAGGCCGAGGTCATGGAGGAGGGCCTGCAGACGGCGACGTACGTCGGGCAGGAGGAGGTCGAGGGCGAGACCCTCGACCACTACACCGCCGTCGTCGACTCCACCGCGATGCTCGAGCAGATGGAGGGCGCCGCCGACGTCGCCGGCCAGCTGCCCGAGACCATCACCTACGAGCTGTGGCTCACCGACGAGGGGCTGTTCCGCCAGATGGAGATCGACATGGGTGCGGTCGCCGGCGAGATGCAGATGCGCTTCGTGGACTGGGGCACCGACGTCGACATCGAGGCGCCCCCGGCCAGCGAGGTCACGGACATGTCCGACATGGCCGGGATGATGGGCGGGAGCTAGGTCCGATCGCGGGGGGTCAGCGCCCGCGCATCTGGCCGCGCATGCCCTTCATGCTGGTCGGGATCGGGCCCTTGGGCAGCGGCAGCGTGCCGCGGGTGGCGTCGAGCGCCTTGATGCGGTTGAGCACGTCGGTCATGTCGGCCGGACGCAGCTGACGCTTCATCTTCTGCAGGTGGCGCATCAGCTTGGGCAGCGGCACCTCGCCCTCGCCCCGGCCGCACACGACCTCGTGGATCGGCACGTCGGCCGCCACGCGCTCGTGCTTGCGGCGCTCGGAGGCCATCAGGGTGCGGACGCGGCTGGGCTGACCCTCGCCGACCAGCACGATGCCCGGAGGGCCGACCACGCGGTGCACGACGTCCTGCTGCTTGGTGAAGCCGACGGCGGGGTCGACCTTCCAGCCGCGCTTGAGCACGTTGAGGGCCGCGGCGGCCGCACCGGGCTGGCCCTCCATCTGGGAGTACGCCGCCGTCTGGGCCTTGCGGCTGAAGACGATGAGGACCGCGAGCGTGCCGAGGAGAAGACCGCCGATGACCGAGAGGATCCACTCGATGACGCCGCTGCCGGGCAGGATCTTGAAGAGGGTGAAGCCGATGGCACCGGCGAGCAGGAAGGTGCCGAGGAGGACCAGACCGATGCGCGGGTAGGTGCGCTTGGTGATCCGGTAGGTCTCCGCGATCTGCTGGCGGCGGTTCATGGCACCGGGGGTGGCGGGGGTGTCGCTCTTGGCCATCGGTGGGGCAAGCCTCGTCTGCTCGTGGGGGCCTGAACGGGTCAGGCGGACGCACCCTGGCGCGCGTCCATCGCCTGACGGTACAGCCGACCGGCGCGGTAGGACGAACGGACCAGCGGGCCGGACATCACGCCGGAGAAACCGATCTCGTCGGCCTCGTCCTTGAGCTCCACGAACTCCTCGGGCTTCACCCACCGCTCCACGGGGTGGTGGCGCACCGAGGGGCGGAGGTACTGCGTGATGGTGATCAGCTCGCAGCCGGCCTCGTGAAGGTCACGCAGCGCCTGGCTGACCTCCTCGCGGGTCTCGCCCATGCCGAGGATCAGGTTGGACTTGGTCACCAGGCCGAAGTCGCGGGCCTGGGTGATGACGTCGAGCGAGCGCTCGTAGCGGAACGCCGGGCGGATGCGCTTGAAGATGCGCGGCACGGTCTCGACGTTGTGCGCCAGCACCTCGGGGCGGGACTCGAAGACCTCGGCCAGCAGGTCGGGCTTGCCGTTGAAGTCGGGGATGAGGTTCTCGACGCCGGTCTCGGGGTTGAGCTCGTGGATCTGGCGCACGGTCTCGGCGTACAGCCAGGCACCGCCGTCCTCGAGGTCGTCGCGGGCGACGCCGGTGATGGTGGAGTAGCGCAGGCCCATCGTCCGCACGGACTCGGCCACGCGGCGCGGCTCGTCGCGGTCCAGCGGCTCGGGCTTGCCGGTGTCGATCTGGCAGAAGTCGCAGCGCCGGGTGCACTGCTCGCCGCCGATGAGGAAGGTCGCCTCGCGGTCCTCCCAGCACTCGAAGATGTTGGGGCAGCCGGCCTCCTGGCACACGGTGTGCAGGCCCTCGCCCTTCACCAGGCCCTGGAGCTCCTTGTACTGCGGGCCCATCTTGGCCCGAGTCTTGATCCACTCCGGCTTGCGCTCGATCGGGGTCTCCGCGTTGCGGACCTCCAGTCGGAGGAGCTTCCTGCCATCGGGTGCCGGTGCCTGTGCCACGGGCTCGACTGTACGCCGGTGGCCCAGGTCACCCCCCAATCGAGGGCGCCTGCGCGGGGCCCCCGTCAGGGGACGTCGCGACGCCGGAAGGAGACGACCGAGGCGCCGCAGGCCAGCAGCAGCGCCGAGCCGAGGTAGAGACCGCCGTCACCGGCGGTGAGGGTGCGCTCGGGGTCGCAGTCGTCCGCGGGCCCGGCGGTGCCGAACCGGCACTCCGGGGCGATGGCGGACTCGTCGTAGTAGGTGACCTGCCCCTGCATCACCGCCATCACGTTCAGCGGGGGAGTCCAGCGCTGGGTGGTCTGCCCGACGATGCCCAGCAGCGCACCATTGGCGACCGCCAGGCCGAAGAGCACGCCCACGGTCGCGACGGTGCTGCGGAACAGCATCGTCAGCGCGTAGCCGCCCAGCGCCGTGGCCCCGGCCAGGACGCCGGTGCGCAGCGCCTGCTCGTAGCCGTCGCCGACCACACCGTCGGCCACCGCGACGTCGCGCACGGAGGCCAGCGTCGTGACGCCCCACCAGTACGCCGACAGCACGGCCGTCGCCAGCAGCAGGCAGGTGAGCGTGACCGCGACGGCCTTGGTCGCCCAGACCCGTCCCCGGCGTGGCTCGAAGAGCAGCTGGTTGCTCATCGACCCGGTGTTCCAGTCGTGTCCCACGAAGGTCGTGCCCAGCAGCAGCACCAGCGCGAGCACCAGCGTGCTGGCGGCCAGGACGGTCCCGTCGAGCTCCTGCGCGGGCCGGAGCGTCTGCCGTCCGCCGTACCAGCCGGCGATCATCTCGCGGCACCCCTCCGGCTCGACCGCCTCGCCGGAGTAGTCGACGTACTGCTCCGGTCGTCGTTCGCAGCGGGCGACCTCGCGCTGCGCGTAGCGCTCCGAGAGCAGCGAGTCGATCTCGGCGTCGCTCATCGGACGGGTGTTCCAGGCCGTGGTGGCGAGAAGCAGCGCCGGCAGCACCACGACGGCCACGAGCAGCAGCAGGACGGCCCGGCGCCACCGCAGACGCGTCAGCTCGACCAGCAGGCCCCTCATCGGCCCGCCTCCTCGTCGTCGGCGTCGGCGGTGAGGGAGAGGAAGTAGGACTCCAGGTCCTGGCGCGAGGGGATCAGCTCGCTGACCCAGATGTCGCGGGCGGCGAGCAGGCGGGTGATGGCGGCGGGGTCGTCGGTCTCCACCGCCAGCACGGCGCCGTGCGCGTGGTCCGCGTCGTCCTCGAGGTGGACGGTGAGGCCGGCGGTGCGCAGCACACCGGCGGCCGCGGCGGCGTCGGTGCACCGGACCCGGTGGCTCGTGGCGGCGCCGAGCAGCTGGTCCACGCGGCCCGAGGCCAGGACCTTCCCGTGCCCGATGATCGTGGCCGCGGTGCACACCTGCTGGACCTCCGCCAGGATGTGCGAGCTCAGCAGCACGGTCGTGTCCGCCTCGCCGAGCGCGCGGATCGTGTCGCGGACCTCGCGGATGCCGGCGGGGTCCAGGCCGTTGGTCGGCTCGTCGAGGATCAGCAGGGCGGGGTCCTTGAGCAGCGTCGCCGCGATGGCCAGGCGCTGCTTCATGCCCAAGGAGTAGGTCTTGTAGCGGTCGCCGTCACGACCGGTGAGCCCGACCGTCTCGATCGCCGCATCCACCCGGGTGTCAGGGGCGCCGATCGAGCGGGACAGCAGCAGCAGGTTGCGACGCCCGGAGATGTTGGGCGAGAACTTCGGCGACTCGACGACCGCGCCCACGCGCCCGACGACCTGCGGAAGCCGCTCCGGCACGGGCTCGCCGAAGAGCCGCATCGTGCCCGACGTCGCCCGCGCCAGCCCGAGCAGCATGCGGATGGTGGTGGTCTTGCCGGAGCCGTTGGGACCCAGGAAGCCGTGCACCCCGCCGGCCTCGACGGCGAGGTCCAGGCCGGCCACCGCGACGCGGGTGCCGCGACGGGTGGGGTACTCCTTGCGCAGGCCGGTGGTCTCGACGACCGGTCCCGAGAGGGTGCTCACCTCGGGACGATCTCACGCCCCTGGGCGGCTGAGGACCTCGACGCGCGGGCCGCCGACGGCGGCGCGACCCGGCTCCGGACGGGGCTCGTAGTCCGGGGTGGGGAAGTATTCGGCCCAGGCGAGCATCTGGGTCAGCTCGTGCTCGAGGACGGGCACCACGTCTGCGACGCTGATCCGTCGACCGACCTCCGCGGTGAGGGAGGTGACCCCCGCGTCGTCGATGCCGCAGGGGACGAACCGGTCGTACCAGCTCATGTCGACGTCGCAGTTGAGAGCGATGCCGTGCATGGTCACCCCGCGCGAGACGCGGATGCCGATCGCACCGATCTTGCGCTCGGGGCGATCGGTCGTCGCGCGCAGCCACACGCCGCTGCGACCCGGGACACGCGCGGACCGGACGCCGAACTCCGCGCAGGTGGCGATCATGGCTTCCTCCATGCGGCGGACGAAGTCGACGACCCGGACGTGCTCGGGCAGTCTGACGATCGGGTAGGCGACGAGCTGGCCCGGACCGTGGAAGGTGATCTTCCCGCCGCGGTCGACGTCGATGACGGGCGCGCCCCCGGGGTCGAGGGGGCGCTCGTGCGGGTCGGTGCGCTTGCCCGCCGTGAACGTCGGGGGGTGCTCGAGGAGGAGGACGGTGTCCGGGGACTCTGCGTCGACCACCCGCTGGTGGACGCGCCGTTGCAGGTCCCAGGCCGTCAGGTAGTCCACGGCTCGGTCGCCGATCCCGACCAGGTCGAAGTCGATGGTGTCGGGAGTCATTCTGTGAGCCTACGCCCCCGGGTCAGGGGTCCAGCCGCTGCAGCCCCGCCTGCACGACCGCCCGCACGTCGGGGTCGCGGAAGACGAAGCCCTGGTCCAGCAGCGCCTGCGGGCGGGCGTTGACCGACCCGAGCAGCTCGGGGGCCATCGGGCCGGCCGCGACCTCGAGCACCTTGGCCGGGACCCGCGCGAACGCCGGGCGGTGCACGGCCGAGGCGAGCGTGCGGGTGAACTCGGCGTTGGTCGGGGTGTCGACGCAGCACAGGTTGACTGGGCCGTGGGCGTCATCGTCGGCCGCCAGGTGCAGGACGGCCCCGACCCAGTCGCGCAGCGAGATCATCGGCATGTGCTGGGCGCCGTTGCCCAGCTTGCCGCCCAGGCCGGTCTTGAACAGCAGCGTGAGCGGACCGAGCGGGGCGCTGCGACGGTCCATCACGGGCGAGGTGCGGAGCACGACCACGCGGGACCCGGCCTCGCGGGCCGGGGTCGTCGCCTCCTCCCACTGCCGCGTGACGGTGGTGAGCAGCGCGTCGCCGGTGCTCGGGGAGGTCTCGGTCAGCACGGTGTCGCCCTGCGAGCCGTAGATCGCTATCCCGTTGCCCGCGAGGTACGCCGCCGGCCGCTCGCTCTCGGCGATCGCCCGTGCCAGCAGCCGGGTCGTCGTCACCCGGCTCTCCAGCACGTCCTGCGCCCAGCGCTTGGAGTGCACGTTGCCGACCAGCGGAGCGCCCGCGAGGTTGACCACGACGTCGGCGGACTCGATGACCTCGCGGTCGTAGACGTCGGAGTACGGGTCCCACGTCGACTCACCCTCGTGCTCGGCCGGGCGGCGCACCAGGCAGGTGACCCGGTGCCCCTGACGCTGCAGGGCAGCGGTCAGGTGGGTGCCGAGGAACCCCGACGAGCCGGCGACGACGACGTGCAGTGACATGCCATCAGCCTGCCAGGGTGGCTCTCACCCGGCCAGGTCCCTCACGGCAGTCGCTCAGCCCGCCAGATGCGACCAGCGGGCGGCCAGCTCCGACCAGGGGCCGGAGTCGGCGACCCGACCGTCGGTGAGCACCACGACCCGGTCGGCGCGGGCCAGGGCCGCGCCCTTGGAGGTCGCGCCGATGACGGTGGCCCCCCGCTCGCGCAGGGTCTCCCACAGCTCGATCTCGGTGGCGGCGTCGAGGGCGGACGACACGTCGTCGGCCAGCAGCAGCTCGGCGTCGCACGCCAGGGCACGGGCCAGCGCGAGTCGCTGGACCTGCCCGCCGGAGAGCCGGACGCCCCGGTGACCGACGAGCGCGTCGATGCCACCGGCCTCGGCGATGTCGGGACCGAGACGGGAGGCCTCGACCGCGGGCTCGACCCGACGGTCGGGGTGGTCAAGGGCGACGTTGCCGCGGAAGGTCCCCGAGAGCACCCGGGGGACCTGCGCGACGTGGGCGACCCGACCCGGGCGCAGCTCGACCTCGGGGTCGGTGACGACTCGGTCGTTCCACCGCAGCTCGCCGGTGCTGCCGATCAGCCCGGCCATCGCGGCGAGCAGCGAGGACTTGCCCGAGCCGACCTGGCCCAGCAGCAGGACCAGCTCCCCGCCCTCGACCGTCAGGTCGACCTCCTCGGCGCCCAGCGTGCCGTCGTCGTGGAGCGCGGTGAACCCGCGCAGGCTGATCTGGCGCAGCGGCTCCCGGTCGGTCGGCGCCGGCGCGGGGGAGTGGCCGTGGACCAGGTCGACCCCGGGGGCCAGCTCCATCAGGTCGCCGCCGCCGGCGAGCTCGCTGGTCGCACGCATCCACGCCTTGGTGCCGGGGGCCTCGGTGACCACCGAGCCCGCGACGCGGCCGAACCAGTCGAACCCGCTGACCGCGTTGGCGACCAGCAGGGCGGTGGCCAGGCCCCATCCGCCGCCGACGAAGATCGCCCAGGCGGCGACGACGCCGGCCTGCACCATCACGATCGGGACGCCGTCGAGCAGCGCCTGGACACGGTGCTCGCGCACGGCCGCATCGACACGGCCGCCGTCGACCTGGCGCAGGTGACGGTGCACGTCCGGGGTGGCGGCGGCCAGCTTCACGGTGCGCACCGACTCCAGCGTGGAGACCAGCGAGCGGCCGAAGCGGGCCCGTGCGGCGGAGGAGGCGGCGGCCGAGCGGCCCGCCACCCGACGCCCGAGCGAGGACGCCAGCGCGGAGATGCCCATGACCAGCAGCAGGATGCCGCCCGCGACCAGGCTGCGCGCGATGAGCGCGGTGACCAGGGCGATGAGCAGGCCGTTGACGAAGTCGACCCAGCGGTCGGCGTAGCGGGCGAACCGGTCGGCGTCCATGGCGCGGGCCACGACCTCGCCCGGGGGCGTGCGGTGCAGTCGGCGCTGCTCGGTCTGGCCCTGCAGCACGGCGGCGCGGACCCGGATCATCACCGCGACCCACCACCGCGGGTAGCGCCGGATGGCCGAGGCCAGCAGCAGCGGGCTGACCAGGATCGAGACGACCAGGGCGATGGTGAGCAGCCAGGGGGAGCGGCCCTGCTGCAGGTCGGAGACGACCAGGCCCCACAGCCACCCGGTCACCGCGCCGAAGGCGCCGGTGAGTGCCGAGAGCAGGAAGAGCCAGATGGCGACGAAGCCCCAGCGGGGCTCGATGCGCAGCGCGTTCCAGGTGCCGCGCGCGAGGCTCGGGATCGGGCGCAGGGCCGGGGGCGGCGGGGGAGTGCTGATCCGGCGCGCGCTGCCGATGCCCGTGACGTGGGAGTCGAGGGAGGAGTGCTGCGAGGACTCCGGCAGTTCCGGCAGCTGCGGGGTCGGCGTCAGGTCGGTCGAGTCGCTGGCGTCCAGCAGGCTGCGGAACGGACCGGGCCGAGCGGCGAGCTCGGCACGCGGCCCCTGCTGGACCACCCGGCCGTGGTCCATCACCACGATGCGGTCGGCCCGCTCGGTGGTGGAGAGCCGGTGGGCGACCAGGAGGCCGGTGCGACCGGTCAGCAGCCGGTCGGCCGCGCGCACCACGCGCGCCTCGGTGACCGGGTCCATCCGGGCGGTGGCCTCGTCGAGCACGACCACGTGGACGTCGCGGACCAGCAGCCGTGCGAACGCGACCAGCTGCTCCTCACCGGCCGACAGGGTCAGCCCGCCGGGGCCCAGGAGCGTGTCGAGGCCGTCGGGCAGACCGGCCACCCAGTCGGTGAGCGCCAGCTCGGCGACCGCCGCCTCGACGCGAGCCCGGGGGAGGTCGCCGAAGAGCGCGATGTTCTCCGCGAGGGTGCCGGCGAGGATCTCGGTGCGCTGGGTGACCACGCCGACGGACGCGCGCAGCTGCTGCAGGTCGAGCTCGAGCACGTCGGTGCCGTCGATGAGGACGGTGCCGCGCTGCGGCTCCACGGCGCGGGAGACCAGCGAGGCCAGGGTCGACTTGCCCGATCCGGTGCGGCCGACGAAGGCGCAGGTCGTGCCGGGCTCGATGGTCAGCTCGACGCCCTCGAGCGCGAAGGTGCCGGTGCCGTAGGAGAAGTGCAGGTCGCGGAAGCGCACCTCCGGGACCCGGTCGGGCATCGGCACGCCACCGGTCGGCTCGGGCACGGCGCCGAGCAGCGTGCGCAGCCGCAGCACCGCTCCGAACCCGGCCTGCAGGTCCGGGAGGTGCCGGGCCAGCTGGTCGACCTGGCCGACGAACTGGGTGGTGACCAGGAACAGGGTGATGAGCGCTCCGGTCGAGAGACGCCCGTCGATCACCAGGGCGACGCCCGCCAGCCCGATGGCGGCCAGCATGGCGTGCAGCAGGGTGCCGGTGCGGCGGCTGACGCTGCTCTCCATCGCCAGCACCTCGTCGAAGCGCTGGTGCAGCGTCGAGGCGAGCTCGGTGCAGCGGCGTACGACGTAGGACTGGCCCAGGCTGGTGCGCAGGTCGTCGCGGGCGGCCACGCCCTCCTCCATCGCCGCGGCGTGGTCGGTCCAGGCCATCTCCTCGATGACCTTGCGCCGCGAGATCTCCGGGAGCCGCGACTTCACGAACCAGAAGGTGACGACGGCGGTGACGGGGAAGAGCACGAAGGCCGGGGCCCACGTGAGGCCGGCGACCAGCCACAGCGGCCCCGAGGCCAGCAGGGTGCGCATCGCCATCCAGACGCTCTGGCGCAGCAGGCTGCCGACCTCGTGGGTGTCGTCGTCGACGCGGTCGAGGATCTCGCCGACCGCCTGCTCGCTGAGCTCGGCGAGCGGCTGCGCCATCGCGGCGTCCAGCAGGTCGCCGCGCAGCCGGCCCTCGGCCCGGTCGACCACGCCGGCCCACACCGTGCGCGCCACGGTGTCCACCAGGGCGCCGCCGACCACGCACAGGGCCAGCAGGCCGAGCAGCCCGGTGGTGGGCCCGTCGGCCAGACGACCGGCCACGACGGTGCCCAGGCTCGTGCCGATCGCGGCCACGAAGGCGCCGAGCACGCAGGCCGCAGCGACCGGCCCCCGGAGACGGCGCCAGTCGATCGGCTGGCGGTGGTCGGTGGTGGGCAGGACGGGCTGGGTGGGCCGCGGGGTGGGCGGCGAGACGGTGCTGGTCACGGTGGGTCGAACCTACGACGACGGACCGACATCGCGCTCCTTGATTACGGTCCGGTCACGGCCCCGCCGGTCGAGACCCCGGGACGCACGACGACCCGCCCGGGTCTCCCCGGACGGGCCGTCGTGGTGGTGCTGGTGCTGCGGGGCGTCAGACTTCGAACGAGCCGGACTCCAAGCGCTGCTTGACCTCCTGGAGGAACCGACCGGCGTCGGCGCCGTCGACCAGGCGGTGGTCGTAGGTCAGCGCGAGGTAGACCATGTGCCGCACGGCGATCGTCTCGCCGAGGTTCGGGTCGTCGATCACCACGGGACGCTTCACCACGGCACCGGGGCCGAGGATGGCGACCTGCGGCTGGTTGATGATCGGGGTGTCGAAGAGCGCCCCGACGCTGCCGAGGTTGGTGATCGTGAAGGTGCCGCCGGACAGCTCGTCGGGACCGATCTTGTTGGTCCGGGTGCGGGCCGCGACGTCGGCGATCTTCTTGGCCAGGCCCGAGATCGACAGGTCGCCGGCGTCCTTGACCACGGGGGTCAGCAGGCCCTTGTCGGTGTCGACGGCGAACGCGACGTGCTCGTGGTCGTGGAAGGTGACCTCGCCCGCCTCGTCGTCGATGGTCGCGTTGAGCTTGGGGTGCTGCTTCAGCGCGTCGACGGCCGCCTTGGCGAAGAACGGCAGGAAGGACAGCTTCACGCCCTCGCGGGCCAGGAAGTCCGCCTTGGCGGCGTCGCGGAGGCGGGCGACGTTGGTGACGTCGACCTCCACGACCTGGGTCAGCTGCGCCGAGGTCGCCAGCGACTCGTTCATCCGGGTCGCGATGATCTTGCGCAGGCGCGACATCTTCTCGGTGGTGCCCCGCAGCGGCGAGGGGTTCACCGGCACCGGGGCGCCGGTGGCGGCCGGCGCGGAGGGGCTGCTGGCAGGCGCCGACGCGGCGGGCCCGGCGGGCTGCTTGGCGGCCTCCGCAGCGGCGAGCACGTCCTGCTTGCGGATGCGGCCACCGACACCGGTGCCCTCGACGGTGGACAGGTCCACCCCGTGCTGACCGGCCAGCTTGCGCACCAGCGGCGTGACGTAGCCGGGGCCGTCCCCGGAACCGCCCGAGGACGAGGAGGTCTCCTGGCGCGGGGGCTCGGAGGCCCGGGCTGCGGGCTGGGACGGCGACTCCTCGGCCGCCGGTGCCGGCTCCTTCGCCGGGCTGGGCTGCTTGTCCTCGGTCTTCGGCTCGGGCTCCGGCTCCGGCTCGGGCTCCGGCTCGGGCTCGGGCTCGGGCTCGGGCTCGGGCTGGGAGTCCTCTGCGGGGGCAGCGGAGCCGTCGCCGATGACGGCGAGCTCGGCGCCGACCTCGACGGTCTCGTCCTCGGAGACCTTGACCTCCAGCAGCGTGCCCGCGACGGGCGAGGGGATCTCGGTGTCGACCTTGTCGGTGGAGACCTCGAGCAGCGGCTCGTCGACCTCCACGCTGTCGCCGACCTGCTTGAGCCAGCGGGTGACGGTGCCCTCGGTGACGGACTCGCCCAGGGCGGGCAGCGTCACCGACGTGCCGGAGCCACCGCCGGACCCGCCGGAGGCGGCCGGGGACTTCTCCTCCTCGGGGGTCTCGTCACCGGGGGGCAGGTCGCCGGTCTCCTCGGCGATCTCCTCCTCCTGCTCGGCCTTCTTCTCGGCCCCGTCCTCGTCGGCCGGCTCGGCCTCGGGGGTGGCGGAGTCCTCGGCAGAGTCATCGCTGGAGGCATCGCCGGAGTCGTCACCGGAACCGGCGGACTCGCCCTCCTCGCCGATCATCGCGAGGACCGCACCGACCTCGACGGTGTCGTCCTCCTCGGCCTTGATCTCGAGCAGGGTGCCCGCGACGGGCGAGGGGATCTCGGTGTCGACCTTGTCGGTGGAGACCTCGAGCAGCGGCTCGTCGACAGCGACGGTGTCGCCGACCTGCTTGAGCCAGCGGGTGACGGTGCCCTCGGTGACGGACTCGCCGAGCGCCGGGAGGTTGACTTCGGTGGCCAATGCGGTTCCTTCGGTAGCAGGTGGAGTGGAGCTGTCCGGGTGGCTCAGCCGTGCGCGTGCAGCGGCTTGCCGGCGAGGGCGAGATGGGCCTCGCCGAGCGCCTCGTTCTGGGTGGGGTGGGCGTGCACGAGCGGGGCGACGTCGTCGGGATGGGCCTCCCACGCGTAGATCAGCTGGGCCTCGCCGACCAGCTCGCCGACGCGGTCGCCGACCATGTGGACGCCGACGACGGGACCGTCGGTGCGGCGCACGAGCTTCACGAAGCCCTGGGTCTGCAGGATCTGGCTCTTGCCGTTGCCGCCGAGGTCGTAGGTCAGCGTCTCGATCGCGCCGTCGCCGTACGTCGAGCGGGCGGTCTCCTCGTCGAGGCCGACCGAGGCGATCTCGGGGTGGGAGTAGGTGACGCGCGGGATCGCGGACTCCTCGACCGGGACCGGCGCGAGGCCGGCGATCTCCTCGGCGACGAAGATGCCCTGCTGGAACCCCCGGTGGGCCAGCTGCAGGCCGGGCACGATGTCGCCCACGGCGTACACGCCCTCGAGGTTGGTGCGGCAGCGCTCGTCGGCCAGCACGAACCCGCGCTCCATGGCGACGCCCTGCTCGGCGTACCCCAGCCCGTCGGTGGCGGGGCCGCGACCGACGGCGACCAGGAGCAGCTCGGCCTCGATGACCGAGGTGGCGCCCTTGGCGTCCTCGACGGTGACCGCGACGCCCTCGGAGGTGCGCTCGACGGAGCTGAACCGGGTGGAGGTCTTGAAGGTGATGCCGCGCTTGCGGAACGCGCGCTCGAGGGCCTTGGAGGACGCGGGGTCCTCGGCGGCGACCAGCCGGGGCAGCGCCTCGACGATCGTGACGTCGGCACCGAAGGAGCGCCACACGCTCGCGAACTCCGAGCCGATGACGCCACCGCCGAGCACCACCACCGAGGACGGCACGTGCTCCAGGCGCAGCGCGTGCTCGGAGGTCAGGACCCGCTCGCCGTCGACCTCCAGGCCGGGCAGGGAGCGGGAGTAGGAGCCGGAGGCCAGCACGAGGTGCGCGCCGGTGTAGGCGGTGCCGTCGACGGTGACCTCGCGAGGACCGGTCATGGTGCCGGCGCCCTCGATGACGGTGATGCCCCGTCCCTTGACCAGGCCGGTGAGGCCCTTGAACAGCCGGGCGACGACGCCGTCCTTGTAGGCGTTGACGCCGGCCATGTCGATGCCCTCGAGGGAGGCCTTGACCCCGAACCTCTCCGAGTCGCGTGCGGAGTCGGCGACCTCGGCCGCGTGCAGCAGCGCCTTGGTGGGGATGCAGCCGACGTGGAGGCAGGTGCCGCCCACCTTGTCCTTCTCGACCAGACCGACCGTGAGGCCGAGCTGGGCGGCGCGCAGGGCACAGGCGTAGCCGCCCGACCCGGCACCGAGGACGAGCACGTCGAAGTCGGTGTGTCCGGGAGTGTGTCCGGCGTCGGCCACCATGGTCCTTTGCGTAGGGGTGTGCGGGTGACTCCTCGTGGGAGTGCGGTCCATCTTTGCACTACTGCGACGACAGTCCACACCTGCCCGAGGGTGGGTCGGGCAGACTGGAGGCATGGGACTGCTCGACCGCTTCCGTCGTGACCGTGGTCCGCGCATGCGCGGGCCGGCGAAGGACGGCTACCGCACCGGCTCGACCCGGGTGCGCGCTGCCGACTCGACCGACGTCGAGCACCTCACGACCTGGGTCGGCGCCCGGCGCGGTGTCGAGGGCTTCGTCGAGCCGCGCACCGCGGTCAGCGACGTCACCCTGCTGCTCGTCGCGCACGACGGGGAGTGGACGCGTCGCCGCGTGCCGTCGGTGAAGTGGGCCCACGAGTTCTGCAACCGGGCCCAGGTGCCGTCCTACGACGCGGCCGTCGTCGGCGTGCCGCAGCGCATGCGCGACTGGAACCGCCGCCAGCGCGAGGCCCAGAAGCAGCAGGCGCGCGACCTGGACTCCTGAGCCTGGACTATTGAGCCTGGCTCAGTCCGCCAGCGAGCGCGCGAGGTCGACGAGCGTGGCGACGGCGAAGCCGGTGCCGCCGCTGGTGACGTGACCCGTCGGTCCGCCGCTGGCGAAGGACGGGCCGGCGATGTCGACGTGGGCCCAGGGCCGGCCGGCGGTGAACTCGCGGAGGAACGCGCCCGCGAAGAGTCCCCCGCCCCAGCGCACCCAGTCGTGCTGGGCGAGGTCGGCGACCTTGGAGGAGGTGATCCGCTGCTTCATCTCCTCGGGGATCGGCATCGGCCAGCACGCCTCGCCGGCGGTCTCGGAGGCGGCCAGCACCTGGGCGACGACCTCCTCGCTGCCCATGACACCGGCGACCTGGTCGCCGAGCGCCACGACCATGTGGCCGGTGAGGGTGGCGACGTCGACGATGAGGTCGGGCTCGACCTCGGTCGCACGCACGAGCGCGTCGCCGAGGACGAGGCGGCCCTCGGCGTCGGTGTTGAAGATCTCGACGGTCGTCCCGCCGTACATCCGCAGGACGTCGCCGGGGCGCGTGGCCGAGCCGGAGAGCATGTTCTCGGCCATCGGCACGAAGGTGGAGACCTTGACCGGGAGGTCGAGGCGGGCGATGGCCAGCGTGGCCTGGACGACCGCGGCGGCACCGGCCATGTCGGACTTCATCTCGTGCATCGAGCCGGCCGGCTTGATGCTGAGGCCGCCGGAGTCGAAGGTGATGCCCTTGCCGACCAGGGCGAGGTGCGGGGCGTCCTTCGGCAGGCCCTTGGGGGCGTAGGTGATCTCGACGAGCCGCGGCGGGGCGTCGGAGCCCTGCCCGACGCCGAGGATGCCGCCGCAGCCGAGCTCGGCCAGCGACGCCTCGTCGTGGACGGTGAGCGTGAGCTTCTTGCCGCGGCCCTTGGTCAGCGGCGCGGCGGCGGCCACCACGGCGTCGGCGAACAGCGGGGGAGTGAGGTCGCCCGGGGGCGTGTTGACCCAGTCGCGGCAGCCCGAGACGGCGTCGGCGACGACCTGGGCCTGTTCCAGCGCGGTGACGACCTCCTGCTTGCGCGCGCCGGGGCTGAGCACCACGACCTCGCCGGGACCGGTGGCCTCCGACGCGGTGTCGCGCTGGTAGGTCGTGAAGCGGTAGCCGCCCAGCAGCCACCCCTCCGTCACGGCCCGCACCTCGGCGGCACCGGGCGTCGGCAGGGCCAGGGCGACGGACGCCGCGTTCGGCACGGCCCGCGCCGCGGCGCCCGCGGCCCGGCGCAGGTCGGCGGTCGAGGGGGTCGCGCCCAAGCCGACGAGGACCAGCATCGGGGCGTTGATGACGCCGGCGGTGGGGATGCGGGTGGTCTCGCCGAGGCTGCCCTTGAGCGACAGCGAGGACAGCAGCGGCCGCAGCTTGCGGCCGTAGGCCTTGCCCACCTCCTCCCCGCCGGGAGCCAGGTCGACCCCGGAGTCCTGCGCGACCACTCCCACGACGACGGCGTCGACCTTGGTCTTGGCGGGGCTGGCACTGCGGAGGATGAACGAGGTCACCGCCGCAGGATAGCCACGGGGCTGCTGCGATAGGTTCGCGCCATGACGCTGGAGGACCAGACCGACGGCCCGCTGCTCACCTCTGCACTGCACGCCAGGCACGAGGCCCTCGGCGCCAAGCTCGCCGAGTTCGGCGGCTGGTCGATGCCGCTGGAGTACGCCGGTGCCGGGGTCGTCAAGGAGCACACCGCGGTCCGCGAGGCGGTCGGCGTCTTCGACGTCAGCCACCTGGGCAAGGCGACGGTGACCGGTCCCGGGGCCGCCGACTTCGTGAACTCCTGCCTGACCAACGACCTCGGCCGCATCGGCGTCGGGCAGGCGCAGTACACCCTGTGCTGCGACGACGAGACCGGGGGCGTCGTCGACGACCTGATCGTCTACCTGCGCGCCGACGACGACGTGCTGCTGGTGCCCAACGCCGCCAACACCGCGGAGGTCGTGCGCCGACTGGCGGCGGCCGCGCCCGAGGGCGTCGAGGTCACCGACCGGCACCGCGACCTCGTCGTGCTCGCGGTCCAGGGGCCGAGGTCCGACGAGGTGCTCACCGCGCTCGGCCTGCCCGTCGACCACGACTACATGGCCTTCTCCACCGGCACCCACGACGGTCACGAGGTGACCGTGTGCCGCACCGGCTACACCGGCGAGCGCGGCTACGAGCTGGTCGCGCCCAACGCCGCGGCCGAGTCCCTGTGGGACGCGCTGCTGGCCGCCGGTGAGGAGCACGGGATGCTCGCCTGCGGGCTCGGGGCCCGCGACACCCTGCGCACCGAGATGGGCTACCCGCTGCACGGCCAGGACATCTCCATGGACATCACCCCCGTCGAGGCCCGCCTCGGCTGGGCCGTGGGCTGGTCGAAGCCGGCCTTCTGGGGCCGCGAGGTGCTGACCCGGCAGCGCGAGGAGGGCCCCCAGCGCGTGCTGCGCGGCATCGTCGCCACCGGCCGCGGTATCCCGCGCCCCCACATGCGGGTCATGCTCACCGCCGACGTGCCGGTCGGCGAGGTCACCTCGGGCACCTTCTCCCCGACGCTGCGCAAGGGCGTCGGGCTCGCGCTCGTGGCCGCCACCGTCGCCGCCGACGCCGAGGTGTCGGTGGACGTGCGGGGCCGCCGCGAGGTCTTCGCCCTGACCAAGCCGCCCTTCGTCGACCCCTCCGTCCGGGAGTCCTGACATGAACCTGCCCGAGCAGCCCTCCACCTTCCGCGCCCCCACCGCGGCCGAGCGGCCGTGGTGGTGGCGCCTCGAGGACGCGTACGGCACGGAGGTGACCCTCGGTGCCGACGCCCCGGCCGACCTCGTCGACCAGCGCTTCACCAGCCAGGCCGATGCGGAGTCCTGGGTCGGCGAGACCTGGGCCGAGCTGGCCGAGCACGGCGTCGACGCCGTGACGCTCTTCGAGCTCGAGCGCCGGGTCTACGGCCCGATGTCTCTGCACGCCTGAGCACCTCGACCTCGTCGGTGGCAGTAGTGGGGACCGATCGCGGCGCGCGCCCGGACTTCGAGGCGTACGCCGCCGCCCGGCGCCCCGACCTCGTCCGCCTCGCCGTGCTGCTCGGTCACCCCGCCGGGCACGCGGCCGTGCTCGCGGACCGGGCTCTGGTGCGGGCACAGCGGTCCTGGCGACGCCTGCGCGAGGAGCACGACCCCGACGCCGGCCTGCGGGACCTGCTGCTCGAGGAGCGTCGGGCCGCTCTCGCGGCCGGCGAGGCGTGGTGGCGGTCTCCGTGGGCCGAGGAGCAGCCTTCCCTGCCGGCGTCGCTGCGTGCGGACCTGGACCGCGTGCCCGTGGATGCGCGGGCGCGGCTGGCCTGGGCCGCGCTGGGCCGCTCCGACGTCGACCTGCTGGACGCGACCGACCCGGGACTCCTGGCCTCGGTGACGACTGCCGTCCCGGGCCTTCCCGTGCCCCCGCCCACCGGCGCCGTACCTCCTCGCCGTCGGGGACCTGTGCTGCGCGTCGCAGCGCTCGTGGCGGCCGTGGTGATGGTCGGCGGACTGGTCACCGTCCTGCAGCCCGACCCGCCGACGTCCGATCCCTCGACGACCGAGCCGGCGCTGGGACCGGTCGCCATCACTGCGCTCGACTCCAGCGAACCGGTCTCCTGGTACGCCGACGGTCGCATCCGCATCAAGGAGGTGGGGCAGGCCGAGGTGTCGGGGGTAGTGGCGCTGGCCGACGTCTTCGGGTACGTCGTGTACGTCCACGAGGAGGGCGACGTCGTGCGCCTGGGGCCCGACGGGGAGCGGGTGCTGCTCGGCCGGGCTGAGCCGGGAGCCGGGCTGGTGGCCGCCGAGCCCGCCCAGCAGGTCGCGTGGGTGGCCGAGGACGGACGGACGCTCGAGGTGGCCGACGTGCTCGAGGTCGAGGTGGTCGCGCGGCTCGAGACCGTCCTCCCGGGCGACGAGGACGCCCTGGAGGATGCGTCGGCGGAGGTGCCCCGGCTCGTCCGCTTCGCCGCCCCGGAGCTGGTGTTCGTCGACGCGGCCGGTGAGCACCAGTGGCACACCCGGACCGGCTCGGTGAGCACGGTGGTGAGCGAGCCCGAGCAGGGGGACCTGGTCGACGTCGTGGGAGTCACGCAGCTGCGCCAGGTCGGCCGGGAGTCCATCCAGGTCCGCCAGCTGCTCGGCACGCCCGTCGTACGGCTGGGGGAGGGCGGCGAGATCTCCCCGCTGCAGCGGTTCGTGCTGACCCGCAGCGGCGAGGGTGGCACCGGGGTGCGGGTCTTCGCGGTCGGATCCGGGGAGGAGGTCGACTCCGGGGTCACCCGCGACGACGTCGTGCTGGACGCGCGCTTCGTCAGTCCCGCCCGCATCACCTTCCTGCTGGCCGACCGGGCCGCGGTCCCGGGTGCCTCGGAGGCCGGTCGTTCGTCGGCCACCGGGCCGCTGGAGATCCGGACCTGCGAAGTGCGGGCCGCGGGGTGCGTCATCCACTGGGAGGGCGGCGGGTTGGCGGACTCGGGTGCCGTGCTGGCGAGATGACGCGGAATGATCCGGGCGTGACCCACTCCTACCGCTGCGTCGACGTCTTCGGCTCCGGTCCGCTGACCGGCAACCCCGTGGCGGTCGTGCACGACGCCGACGACCTCACCGACGACCAGATGGCCGCGTTCGCCCGCTGGACCAACCTCTCGGAGACGACGTTCCTGCTGCGCCCCACGCACGCGGGCGCCGACTACCGGCTGCGGATCTTCACCCCCGGCGAGGAGCTGCCGTTCGCGGGTCACCCCACGCTCGGGTCGGCCCACGCGTGGCTCGAGGCCGGCGGTGCCCCGGCGACGCCGGGCGTGCTGGTGCAGGAGTGCGGCGCCGGGCTCGTCCGTGTGCACGCCGGGGAGCGACTGGCCCTCGAGGCGCCGCCGCTGCTGCGCAGCGGACCCGTCTCCGAGGAGGACCTCGCCCGGATCGCGCGGGCCCTGGGCATCGATACGGACGAGATCGTCGACGCCGAGTGGATCGACAACGGCCCGGGGTGGGTCGGCGTCCTGCTGGCCGACGCGGCCGCCGTCAGCGCGCTGCGGCCGGACTGGTCGGCCTTCGACGGGCTCGACATCGGGGTGGCCGGCCTGCACGAGCCGGCGCTGCACGAGCCCGGGAGAGACGTGCTGCTGGAGGTGCGGGCGTTCTGCCCGGGCCTGGGCATCACCGAGGACCCGGTCACCGGCAGCCTCCAGGCCGGCCTCGCGCAGTGGCTGACCTCGACCGGGCGGTTGCCGACGTCGTACGTCGCAGCGCAGGGCGCCGCACTGCAGCGACGCGGACGTGTGCACGTGGACGTGGTGGACGGGCAGGTGCGGGTCGGCGGTGAGACCTGCACCACGATCGAGGGACGGGTCGACCTGCGGGCGTGACGTGTCGACCGGCCGCGCGTTGAGAGGAGCATGACCTCGCGACGCCTCGTCCGCTCCGCCCTCGCCGCCCTGCTCCTCGCCACGCCGCTGGCCGCGGTGAGCAGCTCGACCCCCGCCACCGCCATCGTGGGTGGCGGCACCGCCGACGACGGCGAGCACGGGTTCATGGTGTCGCTCCAGCGCGCCGGCTCCGAGGGCTCCGACGGCCACTTCTGCGGCGGCTCGGTGGTCGGCAAGCGGTGGATCCTCACCGCGGCCCACTGCACCGTCTTCGAGCTGGACGAGGTCCAGGCCGTGGTCGGTCGCACCGACCTCACCCAGGGCGGCGGCCAGGTGCTGAGCATCGACCGCATGAAGGTGCACCCGGACTACGACGAGACCGGGTCGAGCGACGTCGCCCTGTGGCGCACCACCAAGAAGATCAAGGCGCCGCGCATCGCGCTCGCCGGCGCGGACGACCAGCCCCTCGAGGAGCCCGGCTCCACCCTGACCGTCGCCGGGTGGGGACTGGACGCCTACCAGGTCGGCAGCGTGCAGGACCGGCTCAAGGAGCTGGACGTGCGCGTGACGACCGACCTGGAGTGCCAGACCAACAGCCTGCTCGGGTACTCGCCCGACACCGAGGTGTGCGCCGCCGAGCTGCTCGGCGACTCCTGCCAGGGCGACTCCGGTGGGCCGCTGTTCGGCTACCGCGAGAACGGCCGGCCGGTGCAGATCGGCGCCGTGAGCTACGGCCTGGGCTGCGCCCTCCCGCTCTTCCCGGGCGTCTACGCCGAGATCAACGCGCCGAGCATCTCCGGGTGGCTCAAGGGCGTGCTGAAGGCCGACAAGAAGAAGAGCAAGAAGAAGGGCAAGAACAAGGGCGGGAAGAAGAACCGGCGGTAGCCCGGACGGCGCACGCCGCCCGTGGTGCTGCCCGGGTAGCGTTCGCCCCGTGCAGGCCTACCTCGACCTCCTCACCCGCATCCTCGACGAGGGCGTCGAGCGCACCGACCGCACCGGCACCGGCACGCTGTCGGTCTTCGGGCACCAGATGCGCTTCGACCTGGCACCCGAGCGTGGAGGCGGCTTCCCGCTGGTCACGACGAAGAAGGTCCACACCCGCTCGGTCTTCGGCGAGCTGCTGTGGTTCCTGCGCGGCGACACCAACGTGCGCTGGCTGCAGGAGCGCGGCATCAGCATATGGGACGAGTGGGCCGACGAGGACGGCGACCTCGGCCCGGTCTACGGCGCCCAGTGGCGCTCGTGGCCCACACCCGACGGGCGGCACGTCGACCAGCTGGCGCAGGTCGTGGAGAACCTCCGCCGCGACCCGCACTCACGGCGCCACGTGGTCTCGGCATGGAACGTCGCGGACATCCCCGACATGGCGCTCGCGCCGTGCCACGCGCTGTTCCAGTTCTACGTCGCACCCGACCCCGACGGCGGGCCGGACCGGCTCAGCTGCCAGCTCTACCAGCGCTCGGCCGACGTCTTCCTCGGCGTGCCGTTCAACATCGCCTCCTACGCGCTGCTGACCCACATGGTCGCGCAGGTGACCGGCCTCGGGGTCGGCGACTTCGTGCACACCCTCGGCGACGCGCACCTCTACCTCAACCACCTCGAGCAGGCCCGTCTCCAGCTCACGCGGGAGCCGCGGCCGCTGCCCACGCTGGTGCTCGACCCCTCGGTCACCGCGCTCGACGAGTTCGAGCTCGAGCACATCGAGGTCGCGGGCTACGACCCGCACCCGGTCATCAAGGCCCCGATCGCGGTCTGAGGCGGTCGTCGTGAGTCGCAGGATCGTCCTGGTCGCCGCCGTCGCCCGCAACGGGGTGATCGGCCACGGCCCCGACATCCCCTGGAAGGTGCCGGGGGAGCAGGCCGCCTTCAAGCACCTGACCATGGGCCACGTGCTGGTCATGGGTCGCACCACCTACGAGTCCATCGGTCGGCCGCTGCCCGGCCGGGAGACCATCGTGCTGTCCCGCGACCCCGCCTGGTCGCCCGGCCGGGGCGACGTCCACGTGGCGCGCGACCTCGACGACGCGCTGGTGCAGGCCACGCGGCTGCCCGGCGAGATCGTCGTCGCCGGCGGCGCCAGCGTCTACGCCGCCGCCATGCCGCTGGCCACCGAGCAGGTCATCTCCGAGATCCCGCTCGAGCCCGAGGGCGACGTGTTCTACCCCGACTTCGACCGGCACCACTGGAAGGAGACCCGGCGCGACGAGCTCGAGGGCTTCGACCGGGTCTGGCTGCGCCGGCGCTGACACCGCCTGCCGGGTGAGGGCCGCTTTCGTAGGGTGAGCGCCATGGAGCTGCGCATCTTCACCGAGCCCCAGCAGGGCGCCACCTACGACGACCTCCTGCGGGTCGCCCTCGAGGCCGAGCGGCTCGGGTTCGGGGCGTTCTTCCGCTCCGACCACTACCTCGGGATGGGCACCCCGGGCCTGCCCGGCCCCACCGACGCCTGGACCACGCTCGCCGGCCTCGCCCGCGAGACCAGCACCATCCGCCTCGGCACGATGATGACCAGCGCCACCTTCCGCTACCCCGGTCCGCTGGCGATCCAGGTCGCGAACGTCGACCAGATGAGCGGCGGACGCGTCGAGCTCGGCATCGGCGCCGGCTGGTTCGTGCAGGAGCACGAGAAGTACGCCATCCCCTTCCCCGGCACCGCCGAGCGCTTCGACCGGTTCGAGGAGCAGCTGGCCGTGGTCACGGGCCTGTGGTCGGCCCCGGCCGCCGAGGACGGTGGCTTCTCCTACGACGGCACCCACTACCAGGTCAGCGAGTCACCCGGCCTGCCCAAGCCCGTGCAGCGCGACGGTCACGCCGGTGGACCGCCGGTGCTCATCGGGGGAGTGGGCAAGCGTCGTACCCCTGCGTTGGCGGCGCGGTACGCCGACGAGTTCAACCTCCCGTTCGTGCCGTTCGACACCGGGGTCGAGCAGATCGCCCGCGTGCACGCCGCGTGCGAGGAGATCGGTCGCGACCCCGGCTCGCTGACCACCTCCTCGGCGCTGGTGCTGTGCGTCGCCGAGACCGAGGGCGAGCTGGCCCGCCGGGCCGCCGCGATCGGGCGTGAGGTCGACGAGCTGCGCGAGAACGGGCTGGCCGGGCTGGTGCCCGAGGTGGTCGACAAGATCGGCCGCTACGCGGAGACCGGGCAGTCGCGGCTCTACCTGCAGACCCTCGACCTGGACGACCTCGACCACCTGCGGCTGGTCGCTGAGCAGGTCGTCCCGCAGATCCCATAACCTTGGCCCTATGACCTCCGCCCCCGTCGCACCCTTCGGTCGGATGCTGACCGCGATGGCCACGCCGTTCCTCGACGACGGCAGCCTCGACCTCGACGGGGTGCAGCGGGTCGCCAAGCACCTGCTGGCGCACGGTCACGACGGGCTGGTGGTCTCCGGGACCACCGGCGAGTCGCCCACGACCACCACCGACGAGGACGGCGAGGTCCTCGCCGCGGTGCGTGACGCGGTCGGCCCCGACGTGCCGTTGGTGGCCGGTGTCGGCACCAACGACACCCGCACCTCGCTGGTGCTGGCCAAGCAGGCACGCGAGAAGGGCGCCGACGCGGTGCTCCTGGTCTCGCCCTACTACAACAAGCCCGGCCAGCGCGGCATCCTCCACCACTTCCGGCAGGTCATCGACGCCGCCGAGCTCCCGGTGATGCTCTACGACGTCCCCGGACGCACCGGCTCCACCATCGGCCTGGAGACCTACGAGGAGGCGCTGGGCTGGGAGCAGGTCGTCGCGGTCAAGGACGCCGTCGGCGACATGCCGCGCGCCGCGCGCCTGGCTCAGATGGGCTACGCCGTCTACTCCGGCGACGACGTCAACACCCTCGGCTTCCTCGCCCACGGCGCCTGCGGCCTCGTCTCGGTCGTCGGTCACGTCGCCGGCAGCGAGATCTCCTCGATGATCGAGGACTTCCTCGGTGGCGACCATGCCACCGCCCTGGCGACCTACCAGCGGCTCCTGCCGGCCTTCGAGGCCGTCATGGGCGTCGCCAACTACGGCGCCACCACCGCCAAGGGGGGCCTGGAGCTCCTCGGCGTGCTCGACAACCGCCGCGTGCGCTCGCCGCTGGTGCCCCTCGACGACGAGGAGCTCGCCGCGCTGCGCACCGGCCTGGAGGCGGCCGGCCTGCTCTAGGCACCGCAGGCCAGCACCCCGGCACCACCCGACCACCGGACGACCCGGCAGAACAGGACGAGATGTCACACCCGCACCCCGAGCTCACCGCACCCGAACCGCTGCCCGAGGGAGCCCTGCGGGTCACCCCGTTCGGTGGTCTCGGCGAGGTGGGGCGCAACATGACCGCCTTCGAGTACTCCGGTCGCCTGCTGATCGTCGACTGCGGCGTGCTCTTCCCCGAGGACCACCAGCCCGGCGTCGACCTGATCCTCCCGGACTGGTCCTCGATCCGCGACCGGCTCGACGACGTCGAGGCGCTCGTGCTGACCCACGGTCACGAGGACCACATCGGCGCGACGCCGTACCTCCTGCGCGAGCGGGGCGACATCCCGCTGGTCGGCTCGGAGCTGACGCTGGCGCTGCTCGGCTCCAAGCTGCGTGAGCACCGGCTCAAGGAGACCGTCCACCACGTGGTGAAGGAGGGCGAGAAGATCACCTTCGGGCCCTTCGAGCTCGAGTTCGTGGCGGTCAACCACTCCATCCCCGACGCGCTGGCCGTCGCCATCCGCACGCCCGCCGGGCTGGTGCTGCACACCGGTGACTTCAAGATGGACCAGCTCCCGCTCGACGGCCGGATCACCGACCTGCGCGCGTTCGCGCGGCTGGGGGAGGAGGGTGTCGACCTCTTCCTCACCGACTCCACCAACGCCGAGACCCCGGGCTTCACCCCGACCGAGCGCGGCATCACCCCGGTCATCGACCAGGTCTTCCGCGAGTCCCAGCAGCGGATCATCGTGGCCTGCTTCGCCTCGCACGTGCACCGCGTCCAGCAGGTGCTCGACGCGGCGTACGCCCACGAGCGCCAGGTCGCCTTCGTCGGCCGCTCGATGGTGCGCAACATGGGCATCGCCCGCGACCTGGGCTACCTCACGATCCCGCCGGGCACGATCGTCGACGCCAAGGAGCTCGCGCACCTCCCGCCGCAGCACCAGGTGCTGATCTCGACCGGCTCGCAGGGCGAGCCGATGTCGGCGCTCTCGCGCATCGCCCAGCGCACCCACAACTTCGTGCACATCGAGGAGGGCGACACCGTCCTGCTCGCCTCCTCGCTCATCCCCGGCAACGAGAACGCCGTCTACCGCGTGATCAACGGCCTGGCCCGCTGGGGTGCGAAGGTCGTGCACAAGGGCAACGCCATGGTGCACGTCTCCGGGCACGCCTCGGCCGGCGAGCTGCTCTACTGCTACAACATCGTCAAGCCGCGCAACGTGCTGCCGGTGCACGGCGAGATCCGGCACATGCAGGCCAACGCCGCGCTGGCGAGGATGACCGGCGTCGAGAACGTCGTCATCGCCGAGGACGGGGTCGTGGTGGACCTCGTCGACGGGGTCGCGTCGGTCGCGGGCAAGGTCGACTGCGGCTACGTCTTCGTCGACGGATCCTCGGTCGGCGACATCACCGAGTCCGACCTCAAGGACCGACGGATCCTCGGCGAGGAGGGCTTCATCTCCGTCATCGTCGTCATGGACTCCGTCTCCGGGAAGGTCGCCGGCGGTCCGGAGATCCACGCCCGCGGCTTCGCCGAGGACGACTCGGTCTTCGAGGACGTCAAGCCCGCCATCATCGACGCGCTCGACAGGGCCGTCGCCGACGGGGCCACCGACTCCTACCAGCTGCAGCAGACCGTACGCCGGGTGATCGGTCGCTGGGTCTCCAACACCCACCGTCGTCGGCCGATGATCATCCCGGTGGTCATCGACGCCTGAGGGTTGGACGCGGCCCCTGTTCCGCCGGGGTGGTCCGTCGCTCCGGCGCGAGGAGTAGCCTCCGGGCCCACCCAGGAGGTGCGACGTGATCGACGACTACCCGCTGCTGACCCTGCTGCCCCCCGTGCTGGCCATCGGGCTGGCGGTGACCACCCGCAAGGTCCTGCTGAGCCTCGGGCTCGGCGTGGTCTCGGCGGCACTGCTGGTCGCCGACCTCAGCCCCGTCGACACCCTCGAGGAGCTGTGGTCGGCGTTCGCCCAGATCTTCTGGAGCGACGGCGAGCTCAACACCACCTACGTCTACATCCTCGTCTTCACCCTGGCGCTCGGCGTCATCACCGCCTTCGTGTCGATGTCGGGCGGCACCCGGGCCTTCGCCGACTGGGCGCACGAGCGCATCCGCACCCGACGCGGCGCCATCGCGCTGCCGGCGGCCCTGGGTGGCGCGATCTTCGTCGACGACTACTTCAACGCCCTGACCGTCGGCCAGGTCAGCCGGCCGATCACCGACCGGCACCGGGTCTCGCGCGCCAAGCTGACCTACCTGGTCGACTCGACCTCGGCACCCGTGGCCGTGCTGATGCCGTTCTCGAGCTGGGGCGCCTACATCCTGGGCATCTTCACGCCGATCATCGCCGCGTCCGCGCTCACCGTGAGCGACCTCGGCGCCTACGTCCGGGCGGCGGCCGCCAACTACTACGCCTGGGCGGCGCTGCTGATGGTGGTGCTGGTGGTCGCGCTCAACGTCGACCTCGGCCCGATGCGCCGCGAGGAGCGACGCGCCCTCGAGGAGGGCAGGACCTACGAGCCCGGCGACGACATCCCGGGCCAGCTCTCCGAGGACCTGCCCGTCCACCGGCCCGGTGCCAAGCGGGCGCTGGTCGTGCCGTTCGTGCTGCTGGTGCTCGGCGTGCTGGCCGGCATCGTGTGGAGCGGGGTGCGCGCCTCCGGCTCCTGGGCCCCGCTGGACCTGCTCGCCGACGCCGACGTCACCTGGTCCCTGCTGGTCGGTGCGGCGCCGGCGCTCCTCGCAGCGCTCTACTACTACTCCCGCGACACCGCCTCCAACCCCAAGTTCAGCCGCTCGACCTTCGGTCGGGGCTGGTGGGAGGGCCTGCGGTCCATGTGGCCGGCCGTCAGCATCCTGCTGCTGGCGTGGATGCTGGGGTCGCTCATCGGCTCCCTCGGCACGGGGGAGTACCTCGGCGGCCTCGTCGAGGACTCCTCGCTGCCCACCGAGTGGCTGGTCCCCGTGGTCTTCCTGGTCGCCCTCGCGATGGCCTTCGCCACCGGCACCAGCTGGGGCTCCTTCGGGCTCCTGCTGCCGATCGCCGGCGGGATCGTCAACGCCGTCGAGGCACCCGAGCTGCTGCTCCCGGTCCTCGGGGCCGTGCTGGCCGGCGCGGTCGCCGGCGACCACGCCTCGCCGATCTCCGACACCACGATCCTCAGCTCGACCGGTGCCGGCTGCAACGTGATCACCCACGTCACCACCCAGCTGCCCTACGTCGCCGTCGCCGTGGTCGCCGCCACGGCCGGCTACTGCGGTCTCGCGCTCACCGGCTCCACCACCATCGGCTTCGTGGTCACCATGCTGGTCGGCGCCGCCGTCCTGCTCGGCGCCCGGCGGCTCTCCCCGCCCCTCGACGCGCTCCCGGACCCCGACCACGAGCCCCGGGACGCCGAGCCGGCGTACTGATGCGCCGGTTCGGCCGGGTCTCGACACGCCGTCGCGACCTCGTGCCTCGGTCGCGGGCTCGCTCGACCTCCTCGCGTCGAGTCCCTCGCTCCGCTCGGGCCGGCAGGTCTCGACACGCCGTCGCGACCTCGTGCCTCGGTCGCGGGCTCGCTCGACCTCCTCCGCGTCACGTCCTCGCTCCGCTCGGACGTGGCTACGGAAAACCCTCAAGCGACACGTGAGGGTGGGACGTGAGTCAATCCCTGTGACTCGTGTGGTGGTCGCCTAGGGTCGTGACCATGGCGACCCGTACGTCTTCCCCGCCGGGGTCGCGGAGCACGAGCACGTCCAGCCGCAGCACCAGCAGCCGCAGCGGCACGAGCACGGGCACCCGACCACGGAGTACCTCCACCACCAAGAGCGCGGCCAAGCGGCCGCCGGCGCGCAAGCCTGCGCCCAAGAAGTCGTCGGCGAAGAAGTCGACGACCTCGCGGCCGGCCCCGCGCTCGGTGCGCAGCGGACCCAACCCGGTCGGCCTCGCGCTCGGCGCGGTGCTGCGGGGGGTCGTCGCCTTCTGGCTGGCCGTCGCCCACGGCATCGGTGCCGTGGCCCGCGGCATCGGCCGCGGCGCCCGCGACCTCGAGCCCGAGCACCGGCGCGACGGTGCCGGCCTGGTGCTGGTCGCCCTCGCGCTGGTCTCCGCCGCCGCGGTGTGGTTCCAGGTGCAGAGCCCGGTGACCGACCCGGTGCGGTTCGCCGTCGCCGGCACGGTCGGCAAGATCGGCTGGTTCGTCCCGATGGCCCTGGTCTGGGCCGGGTGGCGCGTCATGCGCGACCCCGTGGGCCACGGTCCCGCCGGCCGGCAGGTCATCGGCTGGACCGCCCTGTCCTTCGGCCTGCTCGGCATCGTGCACGTCGCCAACGGCAGCCCGCAGCCGGTCGCCGGTGACGCCACGCCGCTGCAGGAGGGCGGGGGAGCGGTCGGGTACGTCGTCTCATCCCTGCTGCTCGACCTGCTGCGCACGACCTACCTCGTGGTGCCGCTGCTGCTGCTCCTGGGCGTCTTCGGCGTCCTGGTCATCACCGCCACGCCGGTCTACCAGGTGCCCGACAAGCTCGCCGACCTGCGCGACCGGGCCCTGGGCCGGGTGCACGACGAGGAGGAGCCGACCACGAAGCGGCGCTCGCGCAAGGGCGAGGACGGCCTCGAGCCCGAGGGCTACCCGGCGTACGACACCCCGCTGGTGGAGGAGACCTCCGCCAAGGGCCGCAGGAAGCGTGGCAAGGACGCGCTCGACGTCGCGCTGGAGGAGGCCGGCGGCACCGACGCCGACACCGACGCGGGTCTGGCCATCTTCGACGACGTGCCGACCGAGGCGATGGCCGCGGTCGACGCCGCTGCGACGTCCCCGACCGCCGACGGTCACAAGGACGTCCTCGAGCCGCCGCCGCACGCCGACCTGCCGCCCCGCGTGGAGCAGCTCCAGCTCTCCGGCGACATCACCTACAGCCTGCCCGCGACCGAGGTGCTGAAGGAGGGCTCGCCGCACAAGGCGCGCTCCAAGGCCTCCGACGAGGTCGTGGACCGGCTGACCCAGGTGCTCGAGGAGTTCTCCATCGACGCCCAGGTCACCGGGTACACCCGCGGACCGACCGTCACGCGCTACGAGGTCGAGCTCGGCCCCGGTGTGAAGGTCGAGAAGATCACCAACATCCAGCGCAACATCGCCTACGCGGTGGCCAGCGCGGACGTGCGCATCCTCAGCCCGATCCCCGGCAAGTCCGCGGTCGGCGTGGAGATCCCCAACCTCGACAAGGAGATCGTCTCCCTCGGCGACGTGCTCCGCTCGGGCCGGGCCCGTGCCGACCACCACCCGATGGTGGCCGGGCTCGGCAAGGACGTCGAGGGCGGGTTCGTCGTCGCCAACCTCGCGAAGATGCCGCACCTGCTGGTCGCCGGTGCGACCGGCTCCGGCAAGTCCAGCTTCATCAACTCGATGATCACCTCGGTGCTGATGCGGGCCACGCCCGACGAGGTCCGGATGATCATGGTCGACCCCAAGCGCGTGGAGCTGAACGCCTACGAGGGCGTCCCGCACCTGATCACCCCGATCATCACCAACCCCAAGAAGGCCGCCGAGGCGCTGGCCTGGGTCGTGCGCGAGATGGACCTGCGCTACGACGACCTGGCCAACTTCGGGTTCCGCCACATCGACGACTTCAACAAGGCCGTCCGGGCGGGCAAGGTCGAGGTGCCGCTGGGCTCCGAGCGCACGCTCGAGCCCTACCCCTACCTCCTGGTCATCGTCGACGAGCTCGCCGACCTGATGATGGTCGCGCCGCGCGACGTGGAGGACGCGGTCGTCCGCATCACCCAGCTGGCCCGTGCGGCCGGCATCCACCTGGTGCTGGCCACCCAGCGCCCCTCGGTCGACGTGGTCACCGGCCTGATCAAGGCCAACGTGCCGAGCCGCCTGGCCTTCGCCACCTCCAGCCTCGCCGACAGTCGCGTCATCCTCGACCAGCCGGGTGCGGAGAAGCTGGTCGGTCAGGGTGACGGGCTGTTCCTGCCGATGGGCGCCTCCAAGCCGGTGCGCGTCCAGGGAGCCTGGGTCACCGAGGCCGAGATCGCCCAGGTGGTCAAGCACTGCAAGGAGCAGCTGGAGCCGTCGTACCGCGAGGACGTCACCGCTCCCCAGCAGAGCAAGAAGGAGCTCGACGACGACATCGGCGACGACCTCGACCTGGTGGTCCAGGCCGTGGAGCTGGTCGTGTCGACGCAGTTCGGCTCCACCTCGATGCTGCAGCGCAAGCTCCGCGTGGGCTTCGCCAAGGCCGGTCGCCTCATGGACATCCTGGAGTCCCGAGGCGTGGTCGGTCCCAGTGAGGGCTCGAAGGCTCGCGACGTGCTCGTGAAGCCCGACGAGGTCGACGGTGTCATCGCGACCCTGCAGGGGGAGATGTGAACGTGGAAGTACGACGCAACACGCTGCTCACCGCGAGCACCGGTGTCGTCGCGGGCGTGGTGGCCGCGGCGTACCTCACCCGTGCCGCCTCCGGTGGCACCGCCCTGGACTGGGTCCTGGCGCTGGTGCTCGCCCTCATCGCCCTCGTGCACGCCCAGGGCGTCCTCGACGCCCGGGCGCCGCTCTTCGTCGCCGACGAGCTCGGGGTGCGCCTGCGCACCGGCAAGGAGTGGCGGGGGCTGCCCTGGACCGAGATCCAGGCCGTTGAGGTGCTGCCGCGCCGGCGCTTCCTGCGTGACGGGTCGATCGACGTCCTCAGCGGCGAGGACCCGATCCAGGTCCCGCTCTCGCTCTCGACTCGAGTCACCGGTCTGGGCGACGGCGACGTCGTCGACGCCCTGGCCGCGCTGGCCCAGGACCGCTGCGAGGTCGCCGAGATCGACGGCTACACCTACGTCTCCGACGAGGAGTGGCACGAGGAGAACCACGACGGGGACTCGCACGACGACTCCCACGGCGGGGGCTCGGCGGCGTACGACGAGCACGAAGCCCCCGAGCGCGACGAGTCAGGGCACGACCCCGCCCCCGAGCGCGTGCACGCGGGGCTGCGCCCGATGCTGGCCCACGCCATCGACTCGGTCGCCCGCTTCCTGCCCGAGCGCGGCGGTGCCGCGCCGGTCCCGACCGCGCAGACCGCTCCGCTCACGGCTCCGGCGATGACCGCGAGCGCGACACCGTCGGCGCTGCGGGAGCCGGTCACCGCGGTGCGTGCGGAGATCCGCAGCGACCTGACGATGACCCAGCCGATCATCGGCGCGACCGCCCTGCGGTTGGACGCCGCGCACGACGAGACCGACGACGCCGACCGTCCCGAGCTCCCCGAGGCCCGTGAGCTGCGGCGCCCGGGCAGCGTGGACCTGGTCGAGGACACCGAGGTCTGGGGCGACCGGGTGCGCCCGATCGCCCGCGAGGGGCACGCGGTCGAGCCGATCGTGCTGCCCGAGGAGGAGCAGCCGGCGCCCGACCCGGTCATCGGCCCCGAGCTGGCCGCCGCCCGCACCCGCCTGGGTCTCACCGTCGACCAGCTCGCCGACCGCACCCGCATCCGCCCGCACGTCATCGAGGCCGTCGAGGTCGACGACTTCAGCCCGTGCGGCGGCGACTTCTACGCCCGCGGCCACCTGCGCACCCTCGCGCGCGTCCTCGGCATCGACGCGGCCCCGCTGGTCGCCTCCTACGACGAGCGGTACGCCGACGCGCCGGTCACCCCGCGCCGTGTCTTCGAGGCCGAGCTCGGCCACGGCGGTGCCCTGCGCGGCACCCGGGGCGGCCCCAACTGGTCGGTCCTCGTGGCGGCCGTGATGGCCCTCGTGCTCGCGTGGTCGGTCGCCCGGCTGGTCACCGACAGCCCGGTCGAGGTCCGGGACCCGCTGCCCAGCCTGACCACCACCAGCGGCACGACCGCCACCGGCGCCAAGGTGCCGGTGGTGCTCACCGCCGCGGGCGGAGGAGCCGAGGTCGTGGTGCGCAACGGCGCCAACGAGCTGGTCTACAAGGGCACGCTGACCTTCGGCCAGGTCAAGGTCCTGCCGAAGGTCTCCCAGCCGGTGCGGGTGCAGTCCTCGGACGGGTCGCTGCAGGTCAGCGTGGGTGGCGTCGACCACGGTGCCCTCGGTGCCACGGGTCGTCAGGCGCAGGACACCTTCGTCGCGGAGTAGTCGCGGAGTAGGTGCGTGCCGGAGCGGCCCGCCATACTGACGAGTCGTCATGAGTACCCACACGCCTGAGTCCACCGCCACCCCGACCGCAGCCGACCCCACCACGGAGCGGCCACTGCTGTCGGTGGCGATGGTGACCCTGGGGTGCGCACGCAACGACGTGGACTCCGAGGAGCTCGCCGGCCGGCTCGAGGCCGGCGGGTTCCGCCTGGTCGAGGACGCCGAGGACGCCGACACCGTGGTGGTCAACACCTGCGGCTTCGTCGAGGCGGCCAAGAAGGACTCCGTCGACGCCCTGCTCGAGGCCGCCGACCTCAAGACCGAGCACGGCGGGAAGGCACAGGCCGTCGTGGCCGTCGGCTGCCTGGCCGAGCGCTACGGCAAGGACCTCGCGGAGTCGCTGCCCGAGGCCGACGCGGTGCTCGGCTTCGACGACTACCCCGACATCGCCGACCGGCTGCGCGGCATCCTGGTCGGCGAGTCCCACCAGGCGCACACCCCCAGCGACCGCCGCCTGCTGCTCCCGATCACCCCGGTCGAGCGCTCGCTGTCCACCGCCGCCGTCCCGGGCCACGCCTCAGGGCCCGCATCCGTGCGCCGCCGCCTGGAGTCCGGTCCGACCGCGTCGCTGAAGCTGGCCAGCGGCTGCGACCGCCGGTGCTCGTTCTGCGCGATCCCGTCCTTCCGGGGCTCCTTCGTCTCGCGGCGACCCACCGACGTGCTCGAGGAGGCGCGCTGGCTGGCCGGCCAGGGGGTGAAGGAGCTCTTCCTCGTCAGCGAGAACTCCACGTCCTACGGCAAGGACCTCGGCGACATCCGGCTCCTCGAGACGCTGCTGCCCGAGCTCGCGGCTGTCGACGGCGTCGAGCGCGTGCGGGTCTCCTACCTCCAGCCTGCCGAGACCCGCCCCGGCCTGATCGAGGCGATCGCCTCCACGCCGGGCGTCGTGCCCTACTTCGACCTGTCCTTCCAGCACGCCAGCGCCACGGTGCTGCGCAGGATGCGCCGGTTCGGTGACCCCGAGTCCTTCATCGGGCTGCTCGAGCAGGTCCGCGCCCTGGCGCCCGAGGCAGGCGTGCGCTCCAACGTCATCGTCGGCTTCCCCGGGGAGACCGAGGAGGACCTCCAGACGCTGTGCGACTTCCTGGTCGCCGCGCGGATGGACGTCACCGGCGTCTTCGGCTACTCCGACGAGGACGGCACCGAGGCCGCCGGCTTCGAGGACAAGCTCGACGAGGACGAGGTGCGCGCCCGCGCCGAGCACGTCACGTCCCTGGTCGAGCAGCTGACCGCCGAGCGCGCCGAGGAGCGCATCGGCGAGGTCGTCGAGGTGCTCGTGGAGTCCGTCGAGGACGGCGAGGTCGTCGGCCGCGCCGCCCTGCAGGGCCCCGAGGTCGACGGTACGACGCTGCTCGACGGCCTCGACGACACGACCGCCTCGGTGGGCGAGATCGTCCGCGCCGAGGTCGTCGACACCGACGGCATCGACCTGGTCGCCCGCCCGCTCGACCCGTCCTGACCCGCTCGTCCGTCTGACCCCACGCCCTGACCCAGGAGTGCCCGTGACCGAGACGTCCCAGAAGCCCAGCAACTGGAACCTGCCGAACCTCCTCACGAGCCTGCGCATCGTGATGGTGCCGTTCTTCGGCTGGGCGCTGCTGGTCGACGGGGGCGAGTCCGCGACGTGGCGCACGATCGCCTACGCGATCTTCGCGGTCGCGATGATCACCGACAAGATCGACGGGGACATCGCCCGCGCGCGCAACCTGGTCACCGACTTCGGCAAGATCGCCGACCCCATCGCAGACAAGGCGATCACCGGCATGGCCTTCATCGGGCTGGCCGTCGTGGGCGACATCTGGTGGTGGGTGACCATCGTCGTGCTGCTGCGCGAGTGGAGCGTGACGCTGCTGCGGCTCTCGGTGCTCTCCAAGGTCGTCATCGCGGCCAAGGACCTCGGCAAGTGGAAGACCACCGCCCAGGGGCTGGCGCTGGGTGGGCTGGTGCTGCCGCTGCGCGACCCGGACCTGCCCGCGGCGCTGCAGACGCCCGGCGAGGTGCTGTTCTACGTCTCGCAGGGGCTGCTGGCGGTCGCCGTCGGGCTGACGCTGTGGTCGGGCTGGGAGTTCTACCGCGACGTCTGGAAGCAGCGCCACCAGCTGCGCGGCTGACACCCTGGTCGACACCCCGGCGGGGAAGGCAACCACTCACCTCATCACGGGGCCTCCGCCCGCGCCAGAGGCAACACCTGACCATCCGGTCAGGTCCGGCATGGCAACCCTTCACCGGATCCCGGCTTTCGTGCAGGCGTCACGCGACGTTAACGATCGGGCCCGTCGAAGAGCCCTCTCACGGGGTTACGGTGCGCTGGTCCGTACCAGCCCCACCTGAAGGGTTCCCCCAGTGCACTCACGCTCCGGGTCCTCGACGCTGCGCGTACGCGCCGCAGCGCTCGGCCTCGGCCTCGCGGTCGCCGCCACCTCGGCGACCGTCGTAGTCCAGGCTCCCGCCGCCCACGCGGCGGAGACCGTCTCCATCTCGCTGCTGAACATCAACGACTTCCACGGTCGTATCGACGCGAACACCACCAAGTTCGCCACCACCGTGGAGCAGATCCGTGCCGAGAAGGGGGAGTCGAACACGCTGTTCATCTCGGCCGGTGACAACATCGGCGCCTCGCTCTTCGCCTCGAACGTCGCCGACGACGAGCCCACGATCGACGTCCTGAACGCCCTCGACCTGGCGTCCTCGGCCGTGGGCAACCACGAGTTCGACAAGGGCCTGGACGACCTGGAGGGCCGCGTCGCCGACCGCGCCGACTGGAACTACCTCGGTGCCAACGTCTACGAGAAGGGCACCGACACCCCGGCCCTGGAGGAGTACGACCTGCTCGAGGTCGCCGGCGTCACGGTGGGCATCATCGGCGCCGTCACGGAGGAGACCCCGACCCTGGTCGCGGCCAGCGGCGTCGCCGACGTCGACTTCGGCGACCCGGTCGAGGCCGTCAACAGGGTCGCCGAGCAGCTGAGCGACGGGGACGAGGCCAACGGCGAGGCGGACGTGATCGTGGCCGAGTACCACGAGGGCGCCACCGCCGGCACGCCCGACGGTGCCACCCTGGAGGAGGAGATCGCCGCGGGCGGCGCCTTCGCCGACATCGTCACCCAGACCCACGCCGAGGTCGACGCGATCTTCACCGGGCACACCCACAAGCAGTACGTGTGGGACGCCCCCATCCCTGGTGGCGAGGGGACCCGCCCGGTCGTCCAGACCGGGTCCTACGGGGAGAACATCGGCGTCATCGACCTCGCGGTCGACCTGGAGACCGGTGCCGTCATGACCTCCGCGGGAGAGAACGTCGCCCGTGTCGCGGAGGAGGACCTCACCTTCCCGCGAGTGGCCGAGGTCAAGCTCATCACCGACGAGGCCCTGGCGAACGCCGAGCTCGTCGGCAACCAGCCGGTCGGCGAGATCACCGGTGACATCACCACCGCCTTCGGCGGCGGCTCCTACGTGGACGGGGAGTGGACCGGCGGCGGTCGCGACGACCGAGCCTCGGAGTCGGCCATGGGTCACCTCGTGGCCCAGGCCCTGCTCGACGGTCTGCCGTTCGGCGAGCCCGACCTCGGTCTGACCAACCCCGGTGGGCTGCGTGCGGAGTTCTACTTCGAGGGCGACCCGACGGAGAACCCTGCCAACACCGACGGCGTGGTGACCTATGCGGAGGCCAACTCGGTCCTGCCCTTCGGCAACACGATCGTCACGGCCGAGCTCACCGGCGCCGACCTGATCCAGGTCTTCGACCAGCAGTGGCAGACGGCCGAGACGCCCGAGGACCCGACGCCGAGCCGCCCGTACCTCGCGCTGGGCGCCTCTGACAACGTCGAGGTCGTCGCCGACCCGACCGCGGAGACCGGTGAGCACATCGTGTCGCTCAAGATCGACGGTGAGGAGGTCGACCCCGAGGCGACCTACTCGGTGGCGACGTTCAACTTCCTCGCCGAGGGCAACGACAACTTCCGTGCCTTCCGCAACGCGACCGTGACCGACTCCGGCATCAGCGACGCCGAGCTGTTCCGTGACTACCTGGCCGACAGCTCGCCGATCGAGCCCGACCACGCGCAGCGCCAGATGTTCGTCGACACCGACGGCGAGCTGACGGCTGGGACCACCGAGACCATCGAGGTGACCCGACTGGGCCTGACCTCGCTCGGCTCCCCGGTGGACCCGTCGGTCACCGTGACGGCCGGCGAGCAGGAGCTCGGGACGTTCCCCGTCACCGACCGTGCCGCCACCATCGAGCTGGAGCTGCCGGAGTCGCTCGGCGGGCAGAGCATCACGCTCACCAGTGCGCTCGGCGTCACCGCCGAGCTCGCGGTGGCGGCCCCCGAGCCGACCGCGGTGGTCAAGGCCAAGCGCAACCCCAAGGGTCCGCTGAAGGCCGGCAAGAAGAAGCTGAAGGTCACCGTCAAGGTCAAGGTCGACGGCGAGCCCGCCTCGGGCAAGGTCGTCCTCTCCGGCGCCGGCGTGGACAAGAAGGTCAAGCTGAACAAGAAGGGCAAGGCCGTGACCCGCGTCGGTCCCTTCGACGAGAAGGGCGTCCAGGTCATCACCGTCTCCTACGGCGACGCCTCGGACATCCTGCGCTTCAAGGTCCGCTGACCCAGCGCCTGTGCACCACCTGAGCACCACCTGACAGCGAACGCCTCCCGGTCGTCCCCGGACGGCCGGGAGGCGTTCGCCGTCGGTCCACCCGGGCCCGTCATCGTCGGCCCGTCACCTCGGATCTCCCTCCCGGGTCCCGGACCTCTCGGGACCCCTCTCGGAAAGGCAGTCACCCGTGCCCACCACCTCCCGGGGCGCAGGCCGCCGGCTCGCGCTGCTCAGCGCCGGCTCGCTCGGCCTCGCCACCCTGGCCACCGGCCTCAGCCTGGCGCCCGCCCAGGCCGCCAGCACCGGCCTCGTCATCAGCGAGGCGTACGGCGGCGGCGGCAACTCCGGCGCCACCCTCACCCACGACTTCATCGAGCTGCACAACCCCACCGACGCGCCGATCAGCGTCGACGGGATGTCGGTGCAGTACCGCTCCTCGGGCGGCACCGGCGCTGGGGCCGTGACCGAGCTGTCCGGCACCGTGCCCGCCGGCGGCTACTACCTCGTCCAGCAGGCGCAGGGCTCGGGCGGCACGGAGTCGCTGCCGACGCCCGACGCCGTCGGCACGACCGCGATGTCCGGCTCCGCCTTCACCGTGTGGCTGTCCTCCGGCGTCGACGCACTGACCCCGCCGACCGGCTCGGTCGGGGTGCTCCCGGGCGTCGTCGACCTGCTGGGCGTCAACAGCAACACCTGGGAGGGCACGGCCAAGGCCGCCGGGGTCTCCAACACGACCTCGTCCTCGCGCACGGCTCCCGACGCCGACGAGAACGGCGCCGAGTTCACCACCGGCGCGCCGACGCCGACCGCCACCGGGAGCGAGCCCGAGCCCGAGCCGGACCCCACCGAGGCGACCATCGCGGAGATCCAGGGCGACGGCTTCACCAGCCCGCTGGTCGGCACCGAGGTGATCACCACCGGCGTGGTCACGGCGGTGCCGCAGTACCTCTACGGTTTCTACCTCCAGACCCCCGGCACCGGCGGTGAGACCGAGCGCACCGCCTCCGACGGGGTGTTCGTCTACTTCCCTCAGGGCTCCGGCAGCATCACCGTCGAGCCCGGCGACCACGTCGAGGTCACCGGTGACGTCTCGGAGTACGCCGGTGCCACGCAGGTCGTCTCCTCGCAGGCCGAGGTGGTCGAGCTGAGCGAGCCGGCCGAGCCGGTGACGGCGTACGCCGGTGCCTGGCCCGCCTCCGACGCCGAGAAGGAGGCGCTGGAGGGCATGCTGTTCGACCCGACCGGCGAGCGCTTCACGGTCACGAACACCTACTCCACCAACCAGTACGGCGAGGTGGGCCTGGCCCTCGGCGACACCCCGCTCCTCCAGCCGACCGAGGTCGCCGACGCGCAGGACCTCGCCGCCATCGCCGCGGTCGAGGCGGACAACGCCGCCCGCGCCATCACGCTGGACGACGGGTCGAGCACCGACTACACCCGCAGCCAGTTCCTGACCCCGCCCTACGTCTCCAACACCGACCCGGTCCGGGTGGGTGCCGCGGCGACCTTCACCGAGCCCGTGGTGCTGACCGAGGGCGGGTCGCCCAGCAGCCCGACGTACCGCTTCCAGCCGACCATGTCGGTCAGCGGCCCGGACTACACCACCACCTCGCCCGCGGTCTTCGAGAACACCCGCACCGCGGCGCCGGAGGAGGTCGGTGGCGACCTGAGCGTGGCGTCGTTCAACGTGCTCAACTACTTCACCACCCTCGGTGACGCCGACGACGACAACGTGGGCGACGACGGCTGCCAGGCCTACGTCGACCGCGACGGCGACGGCAACAACGTACGGACCGGCTGCGACCAGCGCGGCGCCTGGGACCCCCAGGACCTGCAGCGTCAGCAGGAGAAGATCGTCTCGGCGATCAACACCCTGGACGCCGACGTCGTCGGGCTGATGGAGATCGAGAACTCCGCCGCCCTGGGCGAGGAGGCCGACGAGGCCACTGAGGCCCTGGTCGCCGCGCTCAACGCGGCCGCGGGGGAGCAGAAGTGGGCGGCCAACCCGTCCTCGGCCGAGCTCCCGCCGGCCTCGGAGCAGGACGTCATCACCAACGCGATCATCTACCAGCCGGCGTCGGTCGAGCGTGTGGGCGAGGCCCGGGCGCTGGGTGACCAGTCCGCCTCGGGCCAGGCCTTCGGCAACGCCCGCGAGCCGATCGGGCAGGTGTTCGTGCCCGTCGGTGGCGGCGAGGAGTTCCTCTTCGTCGTCAACCACTTCAAGTCCAAGGGCTCCGGCGTCGACGACGGCACCGGCCAGGGCAACGCCAACCCCGACCGTGTCGCGCAGGCCGAGGCCCTGGCGGCCTGGGTCCCCGGCGTCGCGGCCGAGACCGGCACCGACGCGGTGCTGCTCGCCGGTGACTTCAACGCCTACTCGATGGAGGACCCGATGCAGGTCCTCCACGACGCCGGCTACACCAACACCCAGACGGTCTCGGACGAGGAGGAGTGGTCCTACTCCTTCAGCGGCCTGTCCGGCTCGCTGGACCACGTGCTCGCCAACGACGCGGCGCTGGCCGCCGTCACTGGCGTGGACATCTGGAACATCAACTCCGGTGAGTCCGTCGCGATGGAGTACTCCCGCTGGAACTACCACGGCACCGACTTCCACGACGCCGGTCCGTTCCGCTCCAGTGACCACGACCCGGTCAAGGTCGGCCTCGACCTGGTCGCCGACGCCCCGGAGACCGCGCCGTCACGTGTCCTGGTGAAGGTCCGGCCCAAGCAGCCGAAGGCGGGCAAGGGCAAGGTCACGCTGAAGGTCACCGTCCGCAGCAGCGCCGGGGTCCCCACCGGCACGGTGACCGTCGAGGCGGGTGGCAAGGAGAAGACCGCCACGCTGGACAAGAAGGGGCGCGCGACCCTCCGGATGCGCAACCCGTTCCGGAAGCCGGGCGAGTACACCATCACCGCGTCGTACGCCGGTGACGAGGCGGTCGCGGCCTCGGAGAAGACGAAGCAGCTGACCGTCCGCCGCTGAGTCATCACAGAGCAGCGCCGGTCGCGATCCTAGGATCGCGGCCGGCGCTGTCGTGTGTGCAGCGGACGCCGTCAGAGCGTGGTGGTGCCGTCGGGGTGGACGAGGTACCCAGACCACGGAGCGCCACGCGGTCTGGAGGGCGTGACGTGAAAGGGGTTCACGAGGAACCCTCCAGTCGCCAGTGGAGCAGGTTGCTTGTCGGCGTACGGGGTTTCGAGGCGTCGTCGCTGGCGCTCCTCGCACCTCAACCAGCGGAGGGCGTGCTCGCGTCGGCGAGGTCGAAGGCGGCGCGGACCAGCGCGAGGTGGCTGAGCGCCTGGGGGAAGTTGCCGGCCATCCGGCCCTCGCCGGGGTCGTACTCCTCGGCGAGGAGGCCGACGTCGTTGACCAGGCCCACCAGCCGGTCGAAGAGCGCGTGCGCGTCGTCGAGGCGGCCGGCGGCGGCGTACGCCGAGACGAGCCAGAACGAGCAGGCCAGGAACGGGTGCTCGTCGCACTCGATGCCGTCGACGCCGGAGGAGGTGCGGTAGCGCAGGACGAGCCCGTCGCGGGTGAGGTCCTCCTCGATCGCGCGGATGGTGCCCAGCATCCGCGGGTCGTCGCCCTCGATGAACCCGAAGGCGACCAGCTGCAGCAGCGAGGCGTCGACCTCGGTGCCGCCGTAGTGCTGGACGAAGGTCCCACGCTCCTCGTCGTAGCCCCGCTCGAGCACCTCCGCACGCACCTGGTCCCGGACCTCGCGCCACCGCTCCACGTCGCCCTCGAGGCCATGCTCCTCGACCCCGCGGACCGCCCGGTCCAGGGCGACCCAGACCATCGCCTTCGAGTGCGTGAACTGCTGCGGCTCGCCGCGGATCTCCCAGATGCCGTTGTCCGGCTGGTCCCAGTGCTCGAGCAGGTCGCCGACCAGGGCCCTCTGCAGGGCCCAGGCGAAGCCGTCGGGGTCGACGTCGTGCGCCCGGGTCTCGGACAGGGCGTCCATGACCTCGCCGAGCACGTCGTGCTGCAGCTGGCTCACCGCGCCGTTGCCGACGCGCACCGGCAGCGAGCCCTCGTAGCCGGGGAGGTGGTCCAGCTCGATCTCGGGCAGGCGGCGGGCGCCGTCGACGCCGTACATGATCTGCAGGTCCTCGGGGTCGCCCGCGACGGCCCGCAGCAGCCAGTCGCGCCACAGCATCGCCTCGTCGGTGAAGCCGGCCTCGAGCAGGGCGCCGAGGGTGAGCGCGGCGTCGCGGAGCCAGCAGTAGCGGTAGTCCCAGTTGCGGGAGCCGCCGAAGCTCTCGGGGAGCGAGGTCGTCGGCGCCGCGACGATGCCGCCGGTCTCCTCGTGCGTCATCAGGCGCAGGGTGAGCAGCGAGCGCTTGACCACGTCGAGGTGCGGCAGGTCGTCACGGCACGCGTCGACCCAGCCCTCGTCGGCCTCGACGGTCTTGTTGACGACGTCCTCGTGCGTGGCGAGGTCCTCGAGCGGGCGGTGGGAGGGGACCCAGATCATCGAGAAGCGCAGCTCGTGGCCCTCGACGACCTCGACCTCGCCCTCGTGCGTGTGGTCCACGGCGACCGGGAGGTCGGGGCCGCGCAGCACCAGGGTGTCGGGGCCGGCGACCGCGGTGATGACGGGCTCGTCGCCGACCTTCCGGCGACGCACCCACGGCCGGATGTGGCCGTAGTCCATCCGCACCCGCCAGGTGTGCTTGAAGCGGACCCGCCCGGTGACCCCCCACAGGACCCGCACCACGTCGGCGCGCCCGGCGGTGTGCGGCATCAGGTCGGTGAGCGTGGCCTCGCCCTCGTCGGTGCGGAAGGTGGTCTCCAGGACCGCCGAGTCGCCGACGTAGCGCCTCTCGACGGTGTAGTCGTCGACCGGCTCGAACTGCCAGTGGCCGTGCTCCTCGGTGCCGAGCAGGGCGGCCAGGCAGGCGGGGGAGTCGAAGCGCGGCAGGCACAACCAGTCGATGGACCCGTTGGTGCCGACCAGTCCGGCGCCGCGGCGGTCCCCGATGAGGGCGTAGTCCTCGATGCGCAGCGCCATGCCCTCGAACGTACGTGTGCCAGTCTCACCCCCATGGTCGAGGACAGCACGGCGGCGGCTCGGGTGGTGCGACTCCTGCGCGATCGCGGGCAGACCCTCGCGACCGCCGAGTCGCTGACCGGCGGGCTGCTCTCGGGGGCGGTCACGTCCGTGCCCGGCTCCTCGGCGGCGTACGTCGGTGGGCTGGTGACCTACGCGACCGAGCTCAAGCAGCGGCTCCTCGACGTCCCCGCCGAGGTGATCGCCTCCGAGGGGGTGGTGTCGGCGGGGTGCGCGGTGGCGATGGCCCGCGGCGCAGCGAGCGGCACTGGTGCGGACTGGGCCCTGGCCACCACCGGGGTCGCGGGGCCGGACCTGCAGGAGGGAAAGCCCGCGGGCACCGTCTTCGTGGGCCTGGTCGGGCCCGGCGTCGAGACGCATCGACGGCTCGCGCTGGACGGTGATCGGCAGGACGTGCGTGCGGGGACGGTCGTCGCGGCGCTCGACATGCTGGGCGAGGTTCTGCTCTCAGCGAACACGACGGGGTCCTGAGCGCCGACGCACCGCCCGTCGGCGCCGACGCAGGCGTGAGGAACGTGCAAAGACTGCTCGCGGGCGGTCCAGGGGCGGGGGATAGCCACCCGGGAAGGTGTGGGCGTCCGGTAGCGTTGAGCCATGGTGCTGTTCCGACGTCTCCTGGGTGAGGTGCTCCGCGCCCACCGCGTGGACCGGGGCATGACGCTGCGCGAGGTCTCCGCCGAGGCGCGTGTCAGCCTCGGTTACATCTCCGAGATCGAGCGGGGGCAGAAGGAGGCATCCTCCGAGCTGCTCGCCTCGCTGTGCGGCGCGCTCGACGTGCCGCTGTCCTCCGTGCTGCGCTCGGTGTCCGACGCCGTGGCGCTCGAGGAGGCCGCGATGGCCCCCACGCCGATCCCGGTGCTGCCGGTCGACGCCCGCGTGGCCGCCTCGGTCGCCTCCGCCGCCTGACCTCCGGCCGCTCCGCCTGGGACCCTCCCTCCCGCGGTCGCTTCGTGGCCTGTTCGTGACGTAACCGCGCGCCCGCACGCGTCGTTGCGTCACCGTGCCCTCCACGCGTCCGCGCCTGCTGCCCCTGCTCCTGCTCATCGCCCTGTGCCTGGGTGTGGGGCTGCCCACCACGGCGCTGTCCGCGTCGGCCGACGACGAGGGCCGTGAGACCGGGCTGCGCATCGGTGCCTTCACCGCCCTGCGGGGCTTCGCGCTGCCGTCCGCCGACCGCGTCGACGGTGCGCCGGTGCGGGTGCGGCCGGTGCGCTACCGGGCCTTCGAGGTCGACGTCGCGGCGATGGCCGACCGGCTGGCCGCAGCATCGCCCGGCGCCCGCACGGCCCGGGTCGACCTGCCCGCGCCGGACGGCACCCCGCGCACGGTCGAGGTGGTCGAGGACTCGGTGCTGCAGGCCGGCCTCCAGGCCGCGCACCCCGAGATCCGCACCTACGCCGGCCACGTGGTCGGCGACCCGTCCTCCACGGTCCGCCTCAGCGTCACGCCGGTGGGCCTGCACGCCTCGGTGCGCGGACCGCGCGGTGCGTGGTCGGTCGACCCGGTGCTGGCCGAGCGCGGCGCCACCACGCACGTGGTGTACGACCGGGCCGCGCTGGGCGACCACGACGACCTCGAGCGGGTCGCCGAGGGCCTGATCGAGGCCGCGACGCAGGGGCGCGCGAGCGGGTTGCCCGCGGCCGCGCGGACGGCCCCGGGGGCGCTGGTCCAGCGTCGTACGTTCAGGTTGGCGCTGGTCACCGACCCGGCCTATGCCCGCTACTTCGGCACCGACGGCCAGCCCGCCGACCCGGAGATCGTGCTCGCCGAGAAGGCGGTGCTGATGAACCGGGTCAACCAGATCTACAACGACGACCTGGCCATCCACATGGTGCTGGTCGACGGCAGCGAGGCCCTCAACCTCGACACCGCCGCCAAGGCGACCGGTGCCGACGGCCCGTGCGGCGCGAGCGCCTGCTTCGACGCGGCCGACCTCGATCCCGAGACCGGCGGCTGCACCGGCGCGCTGCTCGACCGGATGCAGTTCGTCGCCGGGCAGATCATCGGCGCCGACCGCTACGACGTCGGGCACCTGATGCTGGGCATCAACGGAGGCGGCGTCGCCTACCTCAGCGCGGTCGGTGGAGCCGACAAGGCCGGCGGTTGCACGGGGCTGCCGTTCCCGACCGGCGACTTCATGGCCATCGACTACGTCGCCCACGAGCTGGGCCACCAGTTCGCCGGCAACCACACCTTCAACGGCACCCAGGGCGCCTGCTCGGGCGGCAACCGCAACGGCGGCACCTCCGTCGAGCCAGGCTCGGGCTCCTCGGTGATGGCCTACGCCGGCATCTGCGACACCGATGACCTCCAGCCGCACACCGACCCGGCCTTCTCCCAGCGCACCATCGACGAGGTCACCGCGCACGTCACCGACTCCCCGCGCGTCTACGACGAGGTCCAGACGATCTCGATGACCGGCTTCGACCAGGTCGACGAGCTGACCTTCCACTACCCGGGTGCGGAACCGATCACGATCGGCACGTCCTTCCTGGAGTACAACTCCCTCAACATCTCCAGCACCGTCCACCAGCTGACCGGCTTCCGCCCCACCGTCGTGGGGTACGACGCTGCGCTGCCGCCCGTGAGCGCGGACGGATTCACGCTGCAGTTCAACGTCTCCGCGGGCCGCGGCGTCGACGTCGCGCGGGTCACCGTCACCGGCGACGCGCCCGGCTTCACCGCGACCACCGGCGTGCAGGTGCAGGGCGGCCCGGGCACCAACCAGGGCTTCCTCGTCGAGGAGACCACCAACCACGCGCCCACGGTCACCGCCCCGGCCGACCGCACGATCCCCCTGCGCACGCCCTTCGAGCTGACCGGCTCCGCGAGCGACGTGGACGGCGACGCGCTGACCTACCTGTGGGAGCAGAACGACACCGGCGGCACCACCGGCTCCGCACTGACCAGCAGCTCGACCACCGCCGGCCCGCTGTTCCGTGTCTTCGGCACCGCCGCGGACGTCTCGCGGGAGGAGTCGCTGACCTACGGCTCGCCCGACCTCAACCTCGCCACCGATGACCCGAGCCGCTCCTTCCCCGACCTCGCGCAGGTGCTGAGCGGCAACACCAACGCCGCCACCGGCTCCTGCCCGGCCGCGACGGGTGAGGAGCTCGCCCCCGAGGTCGTCGAGTGCTACTCCGAGCGGCTGCCCACCGCGACCCGGTCGCTGTCGTTCCGCCTCACCGCGCGCGACGGCTTCGCGACCGGCGGCGGCACGCAGCACGACGACGTCACGCTCACCGTCGGGTCGGCCGGCCCGTTCCGTGTCACCTCGCAGGCCACCGCGACGGTCGTGGAGGGCGGCACCACGGGCACCGTGACCTGGGACGTCGCGGGCACCAGCGCTGCGGCGTACGCCCCGCAGGTGCGGATCCTGCTGTCCACCGACGGCGGCGCGACCTTCCCGACCGTGCTGGCGACGACCGCCAACGACGGCAGTGAGCAGGTCACGTGGCCGCGCACCGGCACCGAGCAGGCGCGGCTGCGCATCGAGGCGGTCGACAACTACTTCTACGACGTGAACCGCGCCGACTTCACCATCGAGTCGCCGGTGCGGCTCACCGTGCCCACCTCCGCCGCGGTGCAGCACTCCGACCCCCTGCTCGACGCCGAGGGCGAGCCGTTGACCGTCGAGGTCACCGGTGCCGACGCCGACACCCTGGACGCGCTCGAGGTCGCGGTGACCGGCATCAGCGGGGTGAGCGCCGTGCGCCGCGGGGACACCGGTGTCTTCGACCTGGTCGGCGGCCTGACCGACGCACCGGGGACCGCGGAGGCGACGGTCACCGTGACCGGTCCCGAGGACCTGCTGGTGGAGGAGTCCTTCCCGGTGACCGTCACGCAGGAGGACCTCGACGTGCGCTGGACCGGCCCGAGCGTCGCGCAGCTCGACGAGCCGGTGACGCTGAGCGTCGCGCTCACCGAGCCCGACGACGGCTCCGCCGGTGACCCGCGCACGGCCGCGGTGACGCTGGTCGACCGCGACGGCGGCGAACTCTGCACGGCCACCACCGCCGGCACCGCGGAGGCCGCCACCGCCTCGTGCACCATCACCCCGACCGGGGAGCCGCGCACGATCACCGTCGGCACGGTCGTCACCGGCACGTACGTCGCCGACGACCCGGCCGACGACGCCGCGCTCGACCTCGTGGTGACCGTCGTCGACGACGTGGCGCCCGAGACCTCCTTCGTCACCGCGCCGGCGGAGGTCCTGCCCAGCAAGCGGCTGACCGTTTCGCTGCTGTCCTCGGAGGCCGGCTCGACGTTCCGCTGCACGCTGGACGGCAGGGCCCTGCCGTGCGCGGACGGCACCATCGACGTGGCGCGCGCCAAGAGCGGCACCCGCGTCCTCGAGGCCGTCGCGGTGGACGAGGCCGGGAACGTCGACGCCACCCCGGTGCGCGCGGTCGTCGCGGTGCCCTACGGCCCCGGCAAGCTGAAGAACCTCACCGGCTGGAAGCGCGTGAAGTCCGACTCCGCCCTCGGCGGCTCGTTCTGGCGCAGCGACCCCCGGGGCGCGCTCCTGACGTCGAAGAAGAAGATCAAGAAGGCCGATGTCCTCGCGCTGGTCGTGTCGACCGGCCGCAGGGCGGGCTCGATCACCGTCGACCTCGGTCGGCGGGACCTCGGCCGCTACTCGCTGAAGACCGACGAGGCCCAGGACCACGTGGTGCTGCTGCTGGACCTCGACAAGCGACGCAGCAGCAAGCTCGAGATCCGCACGCTGAGCAAGAAGGACGTGGAGATCGAGGGGATCGCCTGGCTCACCCGGCCGTGAGCCCAGGGCCGGTCGTAGGGCCGGCCGTGGGACCGGTCGTCAGGCGGGGGCCTCGGGCTGGCAGCGCGGGCACCAGTAGATCGCCCGCTCGCGGCCGGCCGGGCCCTGCATGTCCACGGCGATCGGGGTGCCGCAGCGGCGGCAGGGGGACCGGTCGCGGCGGTAGACCCACATCCGCTCGCGCTCGCGCAGGTCACCGGTCGTGGACTGCACGGCCCGCTCCTTGTTGAGCTCGAGCATCTGCTTGCCGCGCCGCAGCATCCGGGGCAGGCCGCTCAGCTCGCCGACGGGTCGCCGCGGGTGCACCCCGGAGACGAAGCAGAGCTCGGCGACGTACATGTTGCCGAGCCCGGCGAGGTTGGTCTGGTCGCGCAGCGCGTCGCCCACCTCGCGGTCGGTCTGGGACAGGAGGCGCCGGAGCGCCTCGTCCTCGTCCCAGTCGGGGCCGAGCAGGTCGGGGCCGAGATGGCCGACGACCCCGAGCTCGGCGTCGGTGGGCAGCAGCTCCACGACGCCGAGGCTGAAGCCGACCGCGACCTTGGCCTCGGTCTCGAGCACCACGCGGGCCTGGTGGGCGGGCCGCGGCCAGCGGCGACCGTGGTCGAGGACCCGCCAGGCGCCCTCCATCTTCAGGTGGGTGTGGAGCGTCCAGGCCAGGCCGTCGTGCTCGATGCGGGTCAGGATGTGCTTGCCGCGCGGCAGCGTGGTCAGCACCAGCCCGCCGGACAGGTCGGCGGTGGCGTGCTGGGGGACGCGGAGGTCGGTGCGGGTCAGGCGGCGGCCCGACAGCTCGCGGTCGAGCAGCCGGGCGGCCCGGAAGACGGTGTCGCCCTCGGGCATCAGCGTCGCCCGGGGCCGGAGTGCAGTCGCAGCCCGCGCGGGGTGGAGACGAAGCCGGCCTCGGTCAGCGCGGTGCGCAGCGGGGTGGTGCCGGAGCCGAGCAGCGGCTCGCCGTCGGCTTTCTCCACCGTCATCCGGCCCAGGGCCCCACGGCCCGCGGCGTCGGCGAGGGACCGCGCGGCCAGACCGAGCAGCTCCGGGTCGTCGCTGAAGGTGAGCAGCGTCTTGCCGCCGCGCTCGACGTAGAGGACCAGGCGCCCGTCGACGATCACGACGAGGGCGCCGGCCTTGCGACCGGGGCGGTGGCCGGCGCCACCGACCGAGCCGTCCTCGCCGCTGGAGCGCTCGGGCCAGGGGAGGGCCGCGCCGTACGGGTTGGCGGGGTCGGTCGCGGCCAGGGCGACCGAGACCACGTCAGCCTCACTGCCGCTCGTGGGGGCGGCGTCCGGGCCGGTGGCCGGCTCGGAGAACGTGCGCAGCCGGTCGATGGCGCCGACGGTGCCGAACTGTGCGGCGCCGAGGCCGGAGACGAAGTACCCGCGGCGGCACCGGCCGGAGTCCTCGAAGGCGGCGAGGACCTTGTAGACCCCCGCGAAACCGCCGGGGATGCGCTCGCTCGCGACGGCGCCGCGGGTGACCACGCCGTGCCGGTCGAGGAGGTGCTCGGCGGCGGCGTGGGCGCGCCGGGTGGGGTCGGTGTCGAGCTCGGGCAGCAGCGCCCACCGACCGGCGGTCTCGGGCGGGCCGGTGCGGGCGCCGGTGGCGCGCAGCCGGCCGGCCGAGCCGGTGGTCGAGGCCAGGCGCGGGCGCGCGGGGGCGCGCTTGGTGCGGTGGGTGGTGCCGCCGCCGCGGGTCAGGGCCCGCAGCGGGGTGAGGGTGTCGCCGGCGACGCGACCCGACCACACCAGCTGCCACAGGGTCCGGGTGAGGACGTCGTCGGTGGCGCTGACCCCGGCGGCCTCGACCTGCTGGGCCAGCTGCCGGAAGAACCACGCGCCTCCGCCGGCCAGTGCGGCGAGCACCGCCTCGGCGGCGTCGCTGTGGTCGAAGGGCACCGGCTCGGGCAGCGTGAGCGGCGCCTGGTCGGCCAGGTGCAGGCTGACCCAGCCGTCGTTGCTGCCCAGCGCGCCGTGGCCGACCCACAGCACCTCGCCGGAGGCGGTGAGCTCGTCGAGCATCGCCGGCTCGTAGTCGCGGACCCGGGAGGCGAGCACCAGCGGCTCCAGCGCGCTGGCGGGGACGGCGCAGCCGGCGAGCTGGTCGACCGCGGCGACCAGACCGTCGATGCCGCGCAGCCCGCGCCTGCCGGAGACGTGCTGCCAGGCGGTGCCGAAGCGGCCCAGCGCCTCGGGCTCGACCGGCTCGACCTCCTTGCGCAGCCGGGCCAGCGAGCGGCGACGCAGCTTGCGCAGCACCTCGGCGTCGCACCACTCGGTGCCGGCGCCGGAGGGTCGGAACTCACCGTCCAGCACCCGCCCCTGGGCGGCCAGACGCTGCAGGGTCAGCCGGACGACGGAGACGCCGAGCCCCAGCCGGGTGGCCACCTCCTCGGCGGTGAACGGGCCGTGGCTGCGTGCGTGGCGCGCGACGAGGTCGGCGAGCGGGTCCTCGACGGGGTCGGCGAAGACGTCGGGGGTGCCGGGCGGCACGGGGACGCCGAGGCCGTCGCGCAACCGGCCGACGTCCTCGATGGCGGCCCAGCGCTCCTCACCGCCGACGCGGACCTCGACGGCCCGGCGGGCGGTGGCCAGGTCGAGCGCCCACTGCTTGACGTCGGCGTCGGGCACCGCTCGGGCGACCAGCTCCTCGGTCGTGAGTGGCCCGAGCAGCCGCAGCAGGTCGGCGACCCCCTCGGCGTCGCGGACCCGACGGTCCTCGGCGGTGCGCTGCAGCTCGGCCTCGACCTCCTCGAGCACCGCGGGGTCGAGCAGCTCGCGCAGCTCGGCGCGACCGAGCAGCTCGGCGAGCAGGCCCTGGTCGAGGGAGAGGGCCGCGGCCCGCCGCTCGGCGATGGGGGAGTCGCCCTCGTAGACGAACTGGGCGACGTACCCGAAGAGCAGCGAGCGCGCGAAGGGCGACGGTGCGTGGGTGGGGACGTCGACGACGGAGACCTCGCGGCGCTCCACCCGGCGCATCAGCGAGACCAGGCTGGGCAGGTCGTAGACGTCCTGCAGGCACTCGCGCACGGCCTCGAGGACGATGGGGAAGGAGGGGTACTTCGAGGCGACCTCGAGCAGCGCGGCCGAGCGCTGACGCTGCTGCCACAGCGGGGAGCGGCGGCCGGGGTCGCGGCGCGGCAGCAGCAGGGCACGGGCCGCGCACTCGCGGAACCGGGAGGCGAACAGCGCGGACCCGCCGACCTCGGCGGTGACGATCTCCTCGATCTCGTCGGGCTCGAAGGCCACCACGTCGGCACCGGGCGGCTCGGCGTCGGTGTCCGGGACCCGGATGACGATGCCGTCGTCGCTGGCCACGGCCTGCCCGTCGACGCCGAAGCGCTCGCGCAACCGGGCGTTGATGGCCAGCGCCCAGGGGGCGTGGACCTGGGTGCCGTACGGCGAGTGCAGCACCAGCCGCCAGTCACCGAGCTCGTCGCGGAACCGCTCGACCACCAGCGTCTGGTCGCTCGGCAGCACCGAGGTGGCCTCCATCTGCTCGTGGAGGTAGTCGACGAGGTTGGTGGAGGCCCACTCGTCCAGGCCCTGCTCGCGCACCCGGGCCTCGGCCTGCTTGCGCGGCACGGACCCGAGCTCGCGCACCAGCGCGCCGACGGCCTGCCCGAGCTCGGCGGGGCGGCCGAGACCGTCGCCCTTCCAGAACGGCAGCCGCCCGGGGATGCCGGGGGCGGGGGTGACCAGGACGCGGTCGTGGGTGATGTCCTCGATGCGCCACGACGTCGCGCCGAGCGCGAAGACGTCACCGACGCGGGACTCGTAGACCATCTCCTCGTCGAGCTCGCCGACCCTGGCGCTCCCCTTCCCGGTGTCGCCGCCGACCAGGAACACGCCGAACAGGCCGCGGTCGGGGATGGTGCCGCCGCTGGTGACCGCGAGCCGCTGCGCCCCCGGACGGGCCGTGAGCTGGCCGGTGACGCGGTCCCACACCAGCCGCGGGCGCAGCTCGGCGAACTCGTCGGAGGGGTAGCGACCGGTGAGGAGGTCCAGCACGGCGTCGTACGCCGAGCGCGGCAGGCCGGTGAACGGCGCGGCGCGGCGGACCAGGTCGTAGAGGGCGTCGACGTCCCACGCCTCCATGGCGGTGGCGGCGACGAGCTGCTGGGCGAGCACGTCGAGCGGGTTGGTGGGCACCCGCATCGACTCGATCGCACCGGTGCGCATCCGCTCGACGGCGACGGCGGTCTGGGCGAGGTCGCCGCGATGCTTGGGGAAGAGCACGCCGCGGGAGACCTCGCCGACCTGGTGGCCGGCGCGGCCGACGCGCTGCAGGGCGCTGGCGACGCTGGGCGGGGACTCGATCTGCACGACGAGGTCGACCGCGCCCATGTCGATGCCGAGCTCGAGACTGCTGGTGGCGACCACGGCGGGCAGGCGGCCGCGCTTGAGGTCGTCCTCGATGAGGGCGCGCTGCTCCTTGGAGACCGAGCCGTGGTGGGCGCGGGCGAGCACCGGGGCGGCGCCCTCGCTGCGCCCGGACTGCGCCATCACCTCGGCCGGGACCTCGCCGGGGCGACGGGCGACCACGTCACCGGGCTCGGGCTCCACGCCGGCGCGCTCGGCGGCGATCTCGTTGAGGCGGGCGGTGAGCCGCTCGGACAGACGCCGGGAGTTGGCGAAGACGATGGTGGAGCGGTGCCCCTCGATGAGGTCGGCGACCCGCTCCTCGACGTGCGGCCAGAGGCTGTTGTCGCGGCCGCCGCCCTCGGAGTCGCCGGTGCCGTCGGGGTCGTCGAGGTCCTGGACGCCGCCGGGGTTGGTCATGTCCTCGACGGGGACGACGACGGACAGCTCCCACTCCTTGCTCGAGGGCGGGGCGACGATCTCGACGGGGGCGCTGCCGCCGAGGAAGCGGGCGACCTCCTCCAGCGGGCGCACGGTGGCGGAGAGACCGATGCGTTGGGCGGGGGACTCGAGCATCGCGTCGAGCCGCTCGAGGCTGAGCGCGAGGTGGGCGCCGCGCTTGGTGCCGGCGACGGCGTGCACCTCGTCGATGATCACCGTGCGCACGCCGCGCAGCGACTCCCGCGCCTGGCTGGTCAGCATGAGGAACAGCGACTCGGGCGTGGTGATGAGGATGTCGGGCGGCTTGGTGGAGAGCCGGCGCCGGTCGGCGGCGCTGGTGTCACCGGAGCGGACACCGACCTGGACGTCGTTGACGCTCGTCTCCAGCCGCTCGGCGGTGTGGCGGATGCCGGTCAGCGGGGCACGCAGGTTGCGCTCGACGTCGACGGCCAGGGCCTTGAGCGGGCTGACGTAGAGGACGCGGCAGCGCTCCTGCGGGTCCTCGGGCGGGGTGTCGGTGAGCACCTTGTCCAGGGACCAGAGAAACGCGCTGAGCGTCTTGCCGCTGCCGGTGGGGGCCACGACCAGTGCGTGCTTGCCGGCGCCGATCGCCTCCCAGGCACCGACCTGGGCAGGGGTGGGCTCGGCGAAGGCCGCGCGGAACCACGTCCGCGTCGGCTCGCTGAACTCCTCCAGCACGTCGGCACCACTGCTCACCCGCTCATCCTGTCCGATGGCACCGACAGTCCTCTCGCCTGATCGGGTAGGGCCTCCCCGTGGTGGTGCCTGAAAAGGTGGAGGCATGTCTCGCGGGTGGGGTGGGCAGGGCCAGGCGGCGGCGTACGCCGCGACGTGCGCGCGGCTGTGCGCGGGGGCGCACCCGGCGCTGCTGTCGGCGCTCCGGCCGCTGACCGGTCGACGCGTGCTCGACGTCGGCGCGGGGGACGGCCGGCTGGCGCGAGCGCTGCGTGGCGCCGGTGCACACGTGGTCGCGGTCGACCCGGACCCGGACATGGCCGGGCTCACCGTGGGCCTACCGGAGCTGCCGTTCGAGGACGGCGCCTTCGACCTGGTGGTCGCCGCCTTCGTGGTCAACCACCTCGACGACCCGCGCGCGGGGGTGGCCGAGATGGCCCGGGTCACGGCGCCCGGCGGCCGCGTGGTCGCGACGATCTGGCCGTCGGGCGCCACCGCGCAGTCGCAGATGTGGCAGCGGGTGCTCGACTCCGTGGGTGTCGCGCCGGCGCCCGGGGTGCGGCTGCCCCAGCACCTCGACTTCGCGCGGACCGTCGAGGGTCTGCAGGAGCTGCTGGCCGGTGCCGGGCTGGTCGGGCCGGCGTCGCCGGTCGAGGTGCGAGGAGCGCCAGCGACGAGCCACGAGACCCCGCACGTCGAGTCGATCGCCTGGACCCACCGCGGCCCGGTCGACGAGCTGTGGGACGGCGCGGCCGCCGGGATCGGTGGCATCGGCGCGACGGTCGCCGCGCAGCCGGTCGAGGTGCGCGAGCGGTTGCGGGCGGCGTACGAGCAGGAGGTGCGGGCGCTGGTCGTCGACGGCGAGCTGTGCTTCTCCGCCGAGGCGGTGCTGGGCGTGGGCGTGGCGCCGGGGAGGATGGGGGAGTGAGGTTCACCGAGCACGAGATGACGACCGCGCTGCAGGGTGCCGTGCGCGCCGGGCTGGCCGAGGACCCCGACGAGGCGAAGGCCGCATGGGAGGAGCTGGACAGGTTCACGCGCTTCCAGACGCTGACCCTCATCGGCGACCAGGTGCTGCCGGTCCTGGTCGGCCTGCCGGACATCACGGTGGAACCGGGCACGCGCGCGGAGTACGACGACGAGACCGTCGCGTCGGTCGCCGGCCCGCTGCTGGCCGCCGAGTGGGACCGCTCGCAGGGTGACGGCTCCTGGGACGCCCAGCCCGCCGAGGACCGCGACGCCTACCTCGACCACCGCGTCGGGCTGGTGCAGGAGGTCCTCTCGCACCTGCCGCCGCGACAGGACCCGGACGCGCTCATCGTGCCGGACCACCTGTAGGGGCGTCGCCTGAGGTCGGGTGCCCTGCCGGGTGCGCGGCGCCCGGTCAGGGCATGTCGGTCGTGTCCCACCACGTGACGCTCGGCCGACCGGTCTCGACCTCGAGGGCCCTCGCGAGCTTCCGACCCTCCGGCTTGAGTGACTCCCAGGCAGCCTCGTCGGCAGCGTTGTCGCGGGCGAGGCTGGAGCCAGCCTGGCCCCACGCCACCAGACGTGACCGCAGCTCGTGGGTGATCGGTAGCCGGTCGAGAGCGACCGATCGGTTGGTGTCGCGATCCATCACCTGTCCGTCAGCGACGGGGGTGATGCACAGACGCTCGGGTATCGGCGCACGGTCCTCCGCCTGCTGGGTCAACCACTCGGCGAACGACTCCAGGGGCACGCGACGGCGCCACGACCTGAACTCGACGTCCACCGTGGCGTGGGTGCCGGCCAGGTCGGACAGCACGTCCTCCATCGCCCGGCCCGTCTTCTGAGCGACCTGCTCGGCCCACCATGGGCGGGAGACGATGAGCTCGAGCCGGTACGGCACCCCCGAGAACCGCGGCTGCTCCCAGCCGTCCGCGAAGCCAAGGTGCTGCCAGCGCACCAGGAGGTCGCGCGACGGCAACCAGACCCCGTCGCCCTGCACGCGCACGACCATGTTGTCGCCGACGGTCAGGTCGACGCTGCCCCCCGCCTCCAGACGGCGCGACCAGTCGTCCCAGTCCCGAGAAGTCATGCCGGCAGGCTAGGCGGTTGCCGACCCTGACCTGCCCGTCGTCTCCGGCGCCAGGCTGCAGCCCGCCGAACCGGCGTATCGATGTGCCGGCTCGGCGGGAGTCCGGACTGGTGTGGGTCACGGTTGGGTCACGACTCCCTGGCGGTGTGGAACGGGCCGGTTCTGGGGGTCGGAATGTCGGTGGTCTGGTGTGTGCTGAGGTATGGCGGTTCTCGGGCAGCAGCACCCTCTCGACCGGGTGGTCGAGA
>Ga0208056_100037_pt1 | contig 59981 bp, 57 predicted proteins | sample DeeseametaMP2052_FD_184178 | JGI IMG/M metagenome (GOLD analysis project Ga0208056, IMG submission 184178) | Marine microbial communities from the Deep Pacific Ocean - MP2052 (SPAdes) | ecosystem: Environmental > Aquatic > Marine > Oceanic | place: West of Cabo San Lucas, Mexico, North Pacific...
GTCGATCATCGTCATGATGTCGCCGGTCTTGGACAGGGCGTTGAGCTCGGGCTGCAGGTCGCCGCGCCCCTCGATCTCGAGCACCGAGCGGTACGCCGGTGTCGAGCCGTAGAACGCGAGCAGCCCGCGCACCCCGACGCTGGCCGCCTCGATCTCCTCGGGCGTGGTCCCCATCGCGACGATCGCCTGCGGGAAGATGTCGATGCGCTCGCGACCGGAGATCTCGAGGCCCTCCGCCACGGCGGCGAGGGTCCGCTCCCGGAAGTGCCGCTCGCTGTGGAACGGCATCACCAGCAGCCCGTCGGCGACCTCGGCGGCGGTGCGGGTCATCAGCGGGCCGAGGGCGCCGAGCAGCACCGGCGGGATGCCGTGCGGGTTGGGGCCCGGAACGAACGTCGGCGGCATCAGCGTGTGCTTGGTGAACTCGCCGCGGAAGTCCAGGCGGGTCCCGTCCTGCCAGGCCTGGAGGATCGCCTTCACCGCGAGGACGGTCTCGCGCATGCGCGCGGCCGGGCGGCTCCACTCCGCGCCGTACCTGTTCTCGATGTGCGGCTTGATCTGCGAGCCGAGCCCGAGGCGGAACCGCCCACCGCTGAGCAGGTGCAGGTCGTAGGCCAGGTTGGCCAGGTGCATCGGGCTGCGCGGCAGCGCGATCGCCACGTTGGTCATCAGGTCGGTCGGCGGGACGTCGGAGGAGCCGGCGGCGACGATCAGCGGGAGGAAGACGTCGTGCGGGCCCTCGAAGGTGAACAGCCCGTCCACCCCGGCCTCCAGGAGCTCGCGGGCGCGGGTAACGGCCTGGTCGGGTCGGGCGTCCAGCTGGATGTCGAGCTTCATCGGTGGCCTCCGGGGGCGCGGTGGTGGTCGGCGGTCTCGGGTCGTGGTCGCTTGGCGATGAGCCTCATCGTCGCCGCACGCCCTCGACGATGAGGTGGGTCGTCGCCTCGACCCAGTCGTCGTCCAGGGCCTCGGGGCCCCGGATGAGGCTCGCCGCGAGGCAGGCGCCGATGGCGACCTCGAGCAGGTGGAGCACGTCCACGCGGTCGTCGAGCTCGCCGCGGGCGATGGCCTCGGCGACGGTCTCCTGCAGGCCGCGCCACCCCGTGCCCTCGAACCGCTCGAGCACCCGGCGGTTGAGGTCGGGGTCGCCGGCGGCCTCGCCGACCAGGCCGGGGACGGCCAGCCGAGCGAGGGGCGAGGTCAGCATCCGGGCGGTGCGCCGCACCAGCTCCGCGACGTCGGTGGCCAGGTCGCCCGACGCGGCCGGGGCCTCGGTGTCCTCGCCCCGGAACACCGTCTCGTGGACCAGGTGCGCCTTGGTCGGCCAGCGGCGGTAGACGGCCGGTCGCGACGTGCCCGCCCGGGTCGCCACGGCGGCGAGCGTCAGGTCGGCGTACCCGACCTCGAGCAGCAGCGCTGCCGCGGCATCGAGCGCCGCGGCGTCGATGCGCGCGTCGCGCGGTCGTCCCTGCTCGTTGGTCATGGCTCTTCCCCCATCAACGTGACAAGCGTAACGTAAGTGGTGTGACGCACACCACGAGCCGGCTGGTCGAGCTCGGCAGCATCGAGGACGCACGGTACGGCGGCAAGGCCTGGGGCCTGGCCCGACTGGAGCGCGCGGGCTTCCGGGTCCCGCCCGCCTTCGTGCTCGCCGACGTCGACCCCGACGACCTGCCGGCAGGCCTGCGCGAACGGCTCGACGCCATCCCGGGGCGGGTCGCCGTCCGGTCCTCGGCGACGGGTGAGGACGGTGCGGCCGCGTCGTTCGCCGGTCAGTACGAGTCGGTCCTCGGCGTCTCCGGCTACGACGAGCTGGTCGCCGCGGTCCGGCACTGCGTGGAGTCGACGGCCTCGGACCGGGCGGCCGCCTACCGCGCCGAGGTCGGCGTCGGCGGCGGCATGCACGTGGTTGTGCAGCAGATGGTGGAGGCGCGCGCGGCCGGGGTGGTCTTCACCGCCGATCCCGCCAGCGCCCGCCGCGACCTCGCGGTCGTCGACGCGGTCGCCGGGCTGGGGGAGTCGCTGGTCAGCGGGGAGGCCTGCTCGGACCACTACGAGGTCGACACGGCCGGCGGCATCGTCGACCGCCTGGTCTCCGACACGCCCGCGCTCAGCGACGAGGAGGTGCGGCTGGTGGCCGCCGGGGCGCGCGAGGCCGAGGTCCGGTGGGGTCACCCGCTGGACCTGGAGTGGGCCTTCGACCGCGAGGGCACGCTGCACTGGCTCCAGGCCCGCCCCATCACCTCGCTGCCCGGCGACCTGTCGGCCATGGACACCAAGGTCGCCGGCCCCGACCACGTCTACACCCGCTGCAACATCGGCGAGATGATGCCGGGGGCCTACTGCCCGCTCACCGCGTCCGTGAGCGGCCGCGCCATCGAGTACGCCATGCAGATGGTGCAGGTGGTCGGCGGCTTCCAGGAGCGCTACCACCCCGACCGCTGGCTGCAGGTCGGCTACTTCTCCGGCCACATGTTCCTCAACATGACCGAGGGCACGGCTCTGAGCTCCGGCATCCTGGGCAACTCCCTGGAGCAGTACTCCATGTCGATCTGCGGTCGCGTGGTCGACGAGCTGGTGCCGCTGCCGCCCAGGTCGCTGCCGCGCCGCCTGGTCAACACCGCCCGCCTGAGCACGTTCGCCCTCACCGCCGGCCCCGCCGTACGACGCATGGAGCAGCGCCTGGCGTCGACCACGACACCGTCCGCGACCGAGCCGCGTGCGCTGCTCGCCGAGCTCGACGCTGCCGTCGACCTCTACAACGAGGTCACCCTCGTCCACGTGCGCTCCTCCTCGCGCGCGGCGGTGCCCGCGAACATCCTCGAGGAGACGATGGTCAAGCGTGCGGTCAAGGCCGGGCGGAGCGAGGACGACGGACGCTCCGAGGCCTCCGCACTCATGGCCGGGGCGACCGAGGCCGAGAGCGCCGTGATGCTGCAGCAGCTCGACGAGATCGTGACCCGCCTCAGTGTCGCCCCCGCCGACTTCCTGGTCGCGCCGCCTGCCGAGGCCGTGACGGCCCTGCGTCGCGGGACCTCGCCGCTGAGCCGCGACTTCGCCGCGTTCCTCGAGCGGCACGGCCACCGGGGCTACCGCGAGCTGGACCTGCGGGACCCGTCGTGGGCCGACGACCCCGAGGGCCTAGGCACGATCATGCAGGCGATGGTGCGCTCCAAGCGCTCGGGTGGGTCGGCCGACACGGCGACGCCGCCCAGCGAGGAGGGGCTGCCCCGGGGTGTCCGGGCGCTGGCCCGGATGGCCCGCGCGGGCGCCGCCGGACGGGAGACCACCAAGTCGCAGATGGTGCGCGTGGCGCACCGGCTCAGCCGCGGCTACCGCCTGCTCGGGGAGCAGCTCACCGCGGCGGGCGCGCTGCCCGACGCCGACCTGGTCTTCTTCCTCGACCGCTCCGAGCTGCCGGCCCTCGTCGAGGGCCGCGACGTCGAGGCCCTCGTGGCCGCGGCGCAGTCGCGTCGGGAGGCGCTGCCCTTCCAGGCCCGGCTGGAGTTCCCCGACGTCTCGGTCGGCCGACCGGTCCCGATCAAGCCCCCGGCGGCGCCGGCGACCGACGGCGTCATCGTGGGCCGCCCCGCGTGCAGCGGCGTCGTCGAGGGGACCGTGCGGGTCGCCACGACGGTCGCCGAGGCGCGGCTGCTCGAGCCGGGCGAGGTCCTGGTCGCGCCCGTCACGGACGTCGGCTGGACGCCGTACTTCACGCTCATCGCGGCGCTGGTCACCGACATCGGGAGCTCGGTCAGCCACGGCGCCGTCGTGGCCCGCGAGTACGGCCTGCCCTGCGTCGTGAACACCCTCGGCGCCTCGCGCACGCTGCGGACCGGCGACCGGGTCCGCGTCGACGGCGACCGCGGCACCGTCACCCTGCTCGAGACCGCCGGCGGTCCCCGATGACCGCACCGATCGTCCACGGCCCCGTCGCCTCCGGTCCGATCTCGCAGGTCTGCTGGGTCGTCCCGGACATCGCCGCCTCCGAGTCGTTCCTGGCCTCCGTGCTGGGGGTGAGCGGGTGGACCTCGATGGGCGAGGTGCGGTTCGGACCCGACGAGGCCGTCCACCGCGGCCGGCCGGCCGACTTCACGGTGCTGGTCTCGCTGGCGTGGGCGGGCGACCTGCAGGTCGAGCTGATCCAGCCGGTCGCAGGGGAGTCGTTGTATGCCGAGTTCCTGGCCGAGCACCCGGCCGGCGGGCTGCACCACGTCGCCTTCGAGACCGAGGACCTGGCCGCCTCGGTCGCGGCCGCCGGGCTGCCCGTGCTGTCGGAGGGGTCGATGGGCGGCGGTCTGATGCGCTTCGCCTACCTGGACGGCTCGGCCCACGGGGTGCCGTTCGTCGAGCTGCTGTGGCTGTCGGAGGAGATGAGGGAGGTCTTCTCTGCGATGCGCCGCGGGTGAGCCCGCCTGGGAAGCGGCGTGCGTGGCCTCGTGGGGTCGGTGTCGAGTGACGACCGTCACGCCACGCTAGTCTCCAGCGATGCAGACCGTCTCCCGTCCCGCCGTACGCCGGCTGCTGCTCGCCGCCGCGTCCTTGGCGCTCACCGCGGGGACGCTCAGCGTCGCCGGCCTCGGCACCGCCGCCGACGTCGAGCCGCGGCCCACGCCGCAGGCGCGGTGCCAGGGCGCGAAGGACCTGCCCGAGACCGACATCCAGGGCCGGGTCCCGCTGGCCGACTACGTGTCGGGGCGGGCGGCGCAGGGCTACCGGTGCAACGCGGCACAGATCGCCCACCACGGCACGTCGGGCGGCTTCAAGGTCGAGCGCTACACCGACCGGCAGGGCCGCACGTGCGCCTACTACGACTCCACCCTGCTGTTCCCGCGCGACGTCCTGTTCAACGCGGTCGAGGGGCTGGGCGTGATCGCCCTCGACATGACCGACCCGCGCAACCCCGTGCAGACCGCCACGCTCACCTCGCCGGCCATGCTGAGCCCGCACGAGTCGCTGCTGGTCAACAAGAAGCGCGGCATCCTCGCCGCCGTGCTCGGCAACCCCGCCACCAACCTCGGCATCGTCGACCTCTACGACGTCGGCACCGACTGTCGATCGCCCGAGCTGCTCTCCTCGACCCGCTCGGCCGCCTTCGGCCACGAGAGCGGCTTCGCTCGCGACGGCCGGACCTTCTGGGTGGCCGGCACCACGGGCGGCAACCTCACCGCCGTCGACATCAGCGACCCGCGCGAGCCGGTGCAGGTCTTCGAGCAGACCGGCGTCCGCTACCACGGGCTGCGGCTCTCCCGGGACGGTCGCACGATGTACGTCGCGGTGACGGGCGGGTCGGAAGGAGCGATGAGCACCGCCGGGCTGAGGGTCCTCGACGTCTCGCAGGTGCAGGACCGACGGCCCGACCCCGACGTCGAGGTCGTCTCCGACCTGACGTGGAGGACGGTCTCGATCCCGCAGTCGGCCGAGCCGTTCACCCGGCGCGGCCGGGACTACCTGCTGGAGAACGACGAGTACGCCGACTACCAGGGTGACCGGGAGATCGGCGCCGCGCGGATCATCGACATCGAGGACCCCAAGCGGCCGAAGGTCGTCTCCGACCTCCGCCTGGCCGTGCACGAGGCCGGCTTCGGCAGCGGCGAGCAGGCGCTCGACCCCGGCGCACTGATCCCCGTGCAGGGCTACGCCTCGCACTACTGCTCGGTGCCCTACGTCAAGAACCCCAAGATCGTCGCCTGCTCGATGATCCTGTCCGGCCTGCGCATCTTCGACATCTCCGACCTGAGGCGGCCGCGCGAGATCGCCTACTTCAACCGGCCGGTCCTGCCCGGCAGCGGGACGCTGCAGCCGACCGCGCTCGGGGCGTTCGCGATGGCGCGACCGGCCTGGGACGTCAAGCGACGTCACGTCTGGTACTCCGACGGCAACTCCGGCTTCTACGTCGTCGCGCTACGCGGGCCGGCCCGGAAGCTGCTCCGCCGCTGACCGCTACCGTCACCGCATGCGACCCCTCCCCCTCGCGCACGTCGCCCGGTCCCTGGCCGCCGTCGGACTGGTCGAGCTCGCGCTGGCCACCCGCGGCCGCAGCGTGCTGGACGACCTGGGAGAGGTCGTCATCGACCACTCGCCGCTGCCACTGATCGAGCTGGGCGTGCAGCTGATGGGCACCACCGACAAGCCGCTGCTGCGGTTGCAGTCGCTCGCGGCCCTGGTCGCGGGCGGCACGGCGCTGGGGGCTCGGGTGGCCCCCGACCACGGTCGCGTGAGCCGGCGTACGACTGCGCTGGGCGTGGCCGGCGTCGGCGCCCTGGCCGCGGCGCGGGTCGTGCTGGCCCGGCAGCAGCCGCGGGTCCGCGCCGAGCTGGCGCGTCCTTCCGCAGCGGCGGTCGACGGCGCGGACGACTGGGCGAGCACGCCGCTGGTCACCCCCGTCGAGGACTTCTACGTCACCGACGTGACGATGCGCGCGCCGGTCGTCGACGCGGATGCGTGGCGGCTCGAGGTCGAGGCCGCCGACGGGACCCGCGCGGTCCTGGACACCGACCTGCTGGCCGGGCTGGACCTGCAGGAACGGCAGGCGCTGCTGGCCTGCGTCCACAACCGCCCCGGCTGGGACCGGCTGGGCCAACAGTCCTGGACCGGTCTCCCCGTCCCCGACCTGCTGGCGGCCCTCGGGCTGCCGGTGCCCGACGCCGCGGACGGGTCGGTCGACCTGGTGATGGAGGGCGCGGACGGGCTGGTGATGACGCTGCCGTGGCCCGAGGTCGTGGCGCGGCGCTCGTGGCTCGTGACCGGCATGGGCGGGCGCCCGCTCACCGCGTCCCACGGGCACCCGGCGCGGGTGCTGACCGCGGGCCTGCCCGGGCAGTACGGCGGACCCAAGTGGGTCACCGCACTGCGGCTGCGCCCCGCGGGGTCGGTCACCGCCTCCTGGGTCGCCCGCGGCTGGCCACGCGGACCGGTCGTGGTGCCGCTCATGGCGCGCATCGACTCCCTCGGCACCGTCGGGATGCCGCCCCGGCTGCCCGCACGCCCGGTGCCGGTCGACCCGCGCGGAGCCGTCAGCGGCGTCGCATGGGCGCCCGCGCACGGCGGTGTCGCCGGCGTGGACCTGCGCGTCGACGACGGCCCCTGGACGGCCGCCGAGCTGGCCGGCGACCTCGGACCGGACTCCTGGCGCCGGTGGCGCGCGCCGCTGGACCTGCCGCCCGGCACCCACGAGCTCGCCGTCCGGTGCCGCGCGGGTGACGGGACCGTCCAGGCCGGCACCGGCCGACCGCCGTACCCCTCCGGCGCCGACGGCTTCCACCGGGTGCGGGTGAAGGTCGCCCGGGCCTAGGGTCGGGTCCGTGGAGACTCCCCGCACCGTCCAGGCCTGGCACGCCCTCGCCGACACCCGCGACCCCGCCGGGCTCGACGCCCTGCTGCACGAGGACTGCGTGTTCCGCTCGCCGGCGGTGCACGCCCCGCAGGTCGGCAAGGAGCTGACCACGGCCTACCTCTCAGCCGCCCTCGTCGTGCTCGGCCCGACGCTGACCTACCAGCGCGAGTGGTACGCCGAGGACTCGGCGGTGCTCCAGTTCACCGCCGACCTCGACGGGGTCGTGGTCGAGGGCGTCGACATGATGACCTGGGCCGAGGACGGGCGGATCACCGAGTTCACCGTCATGGTGCGTCCGGTCAAGGGGCTGCACACGCTGATGGAAAAGATGGCTGCCCAGCTCTTCGGCTGACGGGGACCGTGGCGCCGCTCAGGTCGCGAAGGCGCGGCTGACCCAGACGGCCACCGAGTCCCGCGTGGCGGCCAGGTCCGGGGCCGCCGTGTCGAGCGCGTCGGAGGCCAGCTGGCGGACGCCGTAGAGCGCAGCGATGTAGGCCGCCTCCGGCAGCACCTCGCCCTTCTCACCGACCCACTCCCGGTGCTTCTGGTGCAGCAGCTGGCCGAGCCCGTGCAGGGCCTCGCGGCGGCGTCGACGGGCCTCCGGCCCCAGGGAGTCCATCTCGACCTGGAAGGCGCGAGCGACCACGACGTCCTGGCCGAGCACGTCGAAGTAGGAGTCGAGCACGGCGCCGACGTACTCCTCCCAGGTGCGGCCCTCGCCGTGGACCGCCACCAGCCGCTCGATGAAGACCGCGATGAAGCGGTCGTAGGCGGCGAAGATGCAGTCCTCCTTGGTCTCGAAGCACTCGTAGAAGGCAGCCAGGGAGGCGCCGGCTCGGGAGCAGACCGGCTTCACGCCGACCGCCCCGGGGCCGCCGTGGGCGAGGAGCTCGGTCGCTGCGATGAGCAGTCGGTCGCGCTGACGGGCCACGACCTCGGCGCGAGGCAGGCGGTGACGCCCCCGGGGGAGCGGCTCGGGCACGGTGAAGAAGACGCCGTCGGTGATCGGCGCGGGGGAGGGCTCGGAGCCTGCGGGCACGGGCGGAGTCTAGGAGCACGTCCCGACGGCTGTGACCGCCCGGGCGGCTCGACGGAGGGCGGTGACGGGGTTCCGTGTGACGGGCGTAACTGATAGAAGTAGCGCTCGTTATCTTTATGTGCGACCCAATGGAGACGTCATGTACCAGCTGTCCCGGCGACCCGTCCGCGCGCTCGTCGCCGCCTTCGTGCCGCTCGCCCTCGCGGTGGGGGCTACGCCCGCCGAGGCGGCCGGGGCCGGGGCCGCCCACGCCGCCGACGAAGCTGCCCGCAGCAAAGTCGTCGAGCCGTCGCGACGCGACATGCTGCGCACGGTGAAGGACCTCGTCGCGCTGTCCCCCCGCAAGACCGGGACGGCGAAGGGGCGCGCCGCCGCCCGGTACGTCGCCCGGCGCCTGAGAGCAGCCGGCATGGACGAGGTGTTCATGGAGCGGTCGACCTCCTACTCCTGGAAGGTCCGACGCGACGGACTCCGGATCGCGGGTGAGCGCATCGACCAGACCCCGATCTCGTTCTCCTTCATCACCGGACCCACCGGGACCGGCCGGCGCAGCCTCGGGAAGAAGGGCCTCACCGCGCCCGTCGTGGACCTCGGCGGGCTGTCCACGACCGAGATCGCCACCCTCGACCTGACCGGGAAGATCGCGCTGGTCGACGTGAAGTTCCTGACCCCCCTCGCCGCGCTGGCGCCGCTGATGGAGTTCATCCACGACCCGTTCGGGGAGATCCTCGACGCCCAGACTCTGCTGACGCCCAACCCCTACATCACCTCGCTCGCGCAGACGATCGACGTGCTCCAGCTCGCGGGAGCGGCCGGGATGATCGGCGTGCTCGCGGACTACTTCGACTCGAACGAGTACCACAACGAGTACTACCGCCGCTCGCCCATGACGATCCCCGGCTACTGGGTCACCAAGGCGGAGGGAGCACGGGTCCGCGAGCTCCTGCGCACCGACCCGCGCGCCACGATGCGCCTGGACATCGTGCGCCGCGAGGTCACCGCGCTGCAGCCGATCGGCATCCTGCACGGCCGCACCGACGAGACGATCATGGTCCAGTCCCACCACGACTCGATGGGACCCGGTGCGGTCGAGGACGGCACCGGCACCGCTGAGGTCATCGCGCTGGCCGAGCACTACGGCTCGCTCGCTCGGCGTCCCGGGGCCGAGCCGCGCGACAAGACACTGATGTTCACCACGTTCGACACTCACTTCACCGGCTACCAGGCGCACATGCACTTCGTCGAGAAGTACGTCGAGGACCCGGACTCGCCCTACGACCTCGTGCTCAACGACACCATCGAGCACGTCGCGCGCAAGGGGCAGGTCGCTGCCGACGGCAAGCTCCTGCTGCTCGACGAGTCCGAGCCCCGCGGCTTCTTCGAGAACATCGCGGTCGGCGGGAAGCTCATGCTGGCCCGGTCGATCGTCGAGCACGGCATGAACGCGACCACGATCCTCAACGGCACCGCGATGACGCCCGTGGGCGTCCCGACCGACGCCTCGTTCACGATGGTCGCCGGGGTCCCGACCGTCAGCCTGATCGCCGGTCCGATCTACCTCTACGACACCGCCGACACGATGGCCGCTGTCGACAAACGCTCGATGGTGCCGGTGTTCCGGGTCAATCGCGACGTCATCGAGTGGGCCGAGGCGACGCCCGCTGACCTGATCGGCCTCCCGACCGGAGCGCTCGGATGAGGGGCGCCGGGTTGCGAGCTGCGCGGGTCGCGCTGACCGTGCCGCTGGCGTTGCTGATCGGATCGTCCGCCGGGCTGTCCGTGCGGTCATCGGAGCCGGCGCCTTCCACGGCACGGTCGACGACGGCGTACGACGCTGCGGTCACGCTCGCGGCCGTCGACGACGCTGCGTGGCGCCGTGGCCCAGGGGCTGCGCAACGCCCGGGGCGCCTGCTGTCGCGGCGACCGGCGGGGGAGACCAGCCGGGTCGATGGTGCACGCCGCGCGCTGGAGGTGCGCTACTCCACCACGGACCGGCGCGGGCGCGTGGCGCAAGCGTCGGGCCTGGTGCTGCTGCCCGCACAGCGACGGGCCGATGCGCCGCTCGTGGTCTACGGCCACATGACCACCGGGGCCGCCGATGCGTGCGCGCCCACCCGGGGCACTCCGGACTCCACGGAGCTGCGCCGGATGCAGCAGGGCGACCGGGTCGCCGAGCTGCTCCTCGCCGGCGGTGCCGTGGTGGCCCGACCCGACTACGAAGGGCTGGGCGTGCGCGGGCCCCACCCCTACCTGCGGGGTGACTCGCTGGCCCGCGCGATGGGTGACATGGCCCGCGCGGTGCGCCGGGCCTTCCCCGAGGTGGGGCGCGACTGGGTCGCGGCCGGTCACTCGGAGGGGGGAGTAGCAGCGCTCAACACCGGCTCCCGCACCGGGCCGGCGGCGGACGTTCCCGGCCTGCTGGGCGTCGCCGCGATCACGCCGGTCACCCAGGTCGACGTCCTCGCGACGCTGCTCGGTGACGCCCCGGTCGGCGCGCCGCCCGTCAATGTCGTGGTCTCGCTCGCCGCGCTCATCCTCAAGGGGCAGGCCACCGAGGACCGTGCCCTGCGCCGCCTGCTGCTCAAGCAGGGTGGTCTGTCACCGGAGGCCGTCGCGTTGTGGCCCGATCTCGAGCGGCTGTGCCTGGAGGACCTCGGGGGCACCGACTCCTGGGGCGGGCTCTCGCCGCAGGAGGTGAAGGGACCTCGCGGGGACGAGGCCCTGGAGGAGATGAAGAACGGCCTGCGCGCCGACGACGTCCGCCACCTGCGGATGCGGCTCGACCTGCCGATCCGCATCGATGCGGGAGCGCTGGACAGCGTGGCGCCCCTCCCCTTCACCATGCAGCTGGCCGAGGAGTACCGCTCCCGCGGCTACCCCGTGGAGCTCGCGGTGTGGCCGGCCGAGCACTCGCCGACGGCCGACCAGGCGGCGTCCGAGCTGGCCGCATGGATCCTCGACCTCTTCGACCACACCACCGGAGGCCCGCGATGAGCCCGTCCAGCATCGACCGACGAAGCCTCGTGGCCGGCACGGTCGCCACCGGCGCCGCGGCCGCCCTCGCGGGGAGCCCAGCGGTCGGGGCATCGGCCCTAGCCTCGGGACGAGCACGGCGACCCGACCCGATGTCGCCCGCGCGCCTGCACCGGCGGGTGCGCGAGCTCTGCGACTTCCAGCCACGGTGGGCCGGCTACCGCGCCGAGCGCCAGGCGGGCGCCTGGCTCGCGCGTCGGCTCCGCGACGCCGGGCTCGAGGTCGAGGTGGATCGCTACACCTTCCGCAAGTGGCAGCTCGACGGGTGGCGCACCACGCTGCTGTCGTCCGAGGGGCGCCGCGAGCTGCCGTCCTTCCCGCTCTGGTCCAGCGCAGCCGGGCGCGGCACCGCGCCGCTGGTGGACGTCGGTCTCGGGACCGAGCCCGAGCTGCTGGCCCGGGACCTCGGGGGAGCCGTGGCGGTGGTGACGGGCAGGGCCCTCCTCAACGTGTTCGCGAGCTACCCCGACACCTACCACCGCGCAGCCGAGCTCGGCGCCGTCGCGATGGTCGTCACCTCCGACGCTCCGGACAACCTGGTCCGGCCGACGTCCTCGAGCCGCAACCTCCTCGACGACAACCCGATCCCCGCCTTCCAGCTCGGGGCACAGGATCTCGCGGCCGTCCGCGAGGCCGCGGGACAGGGTGGCCGGCTGCGCTACCGGCTGGCCGCCGAGCACCGCGACGGCACGACCCGGGACGTCGTCGGACGCCTGCGCGGGTCGGGCGAGCAGCCCGGCACCGTGCTGGTCTGCGCGCACTACGACGCGTGGTTCACCGGCGCCCTCGACAACGCGACGGGCGTTGCGGGCCTCATCGGGCTGGCGGAGCACTTCGCGGCCCTGCCCCGTTCGCAGCGGCCACGGGACATGGTGTTCGTGGGCGTCACCGGGCACGACGCGGGCTACCCGCACCTCGGCCTCCACCACTTCGTCGAGAGTCGCCCCGAGCTGATGGAGGACGTGGACCTCTTCGTGAACCTCGACCACCTCGCGGCCCACGGCGAGGAGCACGTGAGCGGCACCGGCGTGACCGAGATGCTGGGTCTCGAGCTGGACCTGGGCCTCCAGCGACCACTGGACGAGGAGCGTGCGCTCTTCACGAGCCGGCACCCGGCCCTGGCCGCGACCTTCCTGCCGCACCTGGCCGCGCACGGCATCCTGCTGACCGCGGCGGTCCCGACCATCCCCGAGGTCAACGCGAACGGGGACCTCGAGGGGCTGGTGGGCGCCCTGGGTGTGCCCTCGGTCAACCTCACGATGGCCACGCCGCACTACCACACGGTCGAGGACACACCGTCCCGCATCCCGGCCCGGCAGCTGGCGCGCTGCGTCCGCGCGCACCGCGACTTCCTGATCGAGGCGATGGCGTTGCCCCGCGAGGTGCTGCGGGCCGGGATCGGTCTCTGAGCCGGCCCGAGCCGGCCCGAGCCAGCCCGAGCCGGCCCGAGTCGGCCGGAGTCGGCCCTGCGTCAGTCGCCCGGTGCCTGCAGCACCAGCTCGAAGCAGCTCCCGCTGGGGGAGTCGGACAGTCGCAGGTCTCCGCCGTTGGCCAGCGCGAGGGCGCGGCTGATGTGCAGGCCCAGGCCGCGACCGGAGACCGCGTCGGCGGTGTCGGGGTGACGGGTGCGGCGGCGGAACACCTGGTCGCGGAAGTCCTCGGGGATCCCCGGGCCGTCGTCCTGGACGGCGATCACGACCTGGCGCTCACCGTCGGGGGTCGCGACGACGCGGGTCGCGCCTCCGGCGTACTTCGTGGCGTTGCCGAGCAGGTTGGCCAGCACCTGGTCGAGGTGGCCGGGCTGGATGAGCGCGACCAGGCCCTCGGGGCAGTGGACGTCGGGCTGGGCAGCGGCGGGCTGTGCCGCCGCGGCCGCGCGCAGGTGGGGGAGGAGCGCCGTGGGCTCGGGTCGGGCGGTGAGGCCGCCGGGGTTGGCCTCGACGAGCGAGACGATGTCACGCAGCACGCCACCGATCTGGTCGGCATTGCGCTGGACGACCCGGACCGCCGGCAGTGCCTCGTCGAGGTCGCCCTCCTCCAGGGCGTCGGTGGCGATCTCGGCGTACCCGGTCACCGACGCCAGCGGGTTGCCCACCTCGTGCGCGAGCATGCCCATCAGGTCGCTCTTGAACTCGCTGACCGCCTCGAGCTGGCGGTTGGTCTCGACGAGCTCGGCGGCCATCACGGCGTTCTCCCGCAGTGGCTCCACGAGCACCGCGCGCTGCATCAGCGCGTAGAGCGGACCGAAGAGCAGCACGAACCACGGCCCGGCCGTCCACACCGCCGCCATCAGGCCGCCGGTGAGCACGACGCCGGCCTCTCCGACGTGGTATCCGGGGCTGGTGAGCTGGGCGCGCAGCCACTGCTCGTCCTCCGCGTGGTTGAGCCAGGCGGACCCGGCGAACAGCACGTGCTCGACCACGAGGAAGACCAGTGCCGCGAGCACGAGCGTCGCCAGGCCCTGGCCACCGTCGCCGGCCATCCAGTTCGGCAGCCCGCCGAGCACCCAGCGCGGCACCAGCGAGGCGGCGCACCCGGCAAGGACCAGGAACCCCGCCGAGCCCATCCACTTCCACAGCGGCACCCGCAGCCCGCGCCAGCGCGCGTGCGCGTAGGTGAGGGGTACGACGACGAGCAGCCACGCGGTGGGCAGCACCATCGCGCAGGCGAACGCCCACGCCGACAGCGCCTTGTGCGGCTGCTGCGCCACCGACAGCCCGCCGACCAGGACCCGGCCGATCTCCACGTTGAGCGCCGACATCGCGATCAGCACCAGGCAGGTGAACCAGTCCGGGGGTGTCATGTCGACCAGGCGGGCCTCCGCCCAGGGGCCCGTCAGCAGCAGCGGCAGCGCCAGGGCCACCACACCGGCTGCGACCAGGTAGACCTGCTCGCGGCGCGGGGCATCGCCGAACGAGAGGGGCGTCGTCACGGCGGCCCCCTTCCCTGGCGGTGGACACCCGTCCGTGGCGTCGCGGCGACCGCGTCCTCAGGTTAGGTGCTGCCGAGGCGGCCGCGCGGCAGAACGGTGGGCCCGGGCGGCCGCGCAGGCATGGCCGGGACTTCCGGCCCACGAAGAGGTACGGGCGTCAAGGTTCGATGAAATTGCGCTGGACCAGATGGCGAGGACGACGGTGACGGCGGATGATGGAGAGTCCTACCCGTCCCGAGCCCAGGAGCACCGATGATCCTCGCCGACATCCCGATCCCTGACCTCGAGCTCGAGGCGCACGACGGGATCGACGTGCCGCACGGCCTGGTGGCGCTCTCCGAGCCGTTGGAGCCGGGGCAGATGCTGCTGCTGCGCACGCTGGACGGCGTGCATCGCTGTGCCGAGGTGGTGGGGTTGGACTTCACCGAGAACGAGACGATCTACCGGCTGACCTACGGCGCCCCGATGGCACCGGAGATCGCCGCCGCCGTGGCCCGGCCGCCGCGCTCGGCCGTCCGGCACTGGGTGGACGACATTGACGTGGAGGTGCTCCTCGGCGAGCTGGCCGACGCGGCCCGTCGGACGGCGACCACGTCGCAGGCCGCGGCTCCCGAGTCGTCATGGTGAGCGCCGGGCGCCTCCTGGTCGCCGAGCGCGACCCGGAGCTGCTCGAGCTGATGGTCCCGGTCCTTCGGCTGGCGGGGCATCGCGTCACCGCCGCCCGCGACGGTCTCCAGGCGTTGGGTCTGTGGCGCAACCAACCCTTCGACCTCGTGATCCTCGACATGGTGCTGCCGCGGCTGACCGGGATCGAGGTCCTGCACGAGATGCGCGCCGACACCGAGCGCACCCAGTCGGCGGTCGTCATGCTCTCCTCCGTGGCCACCCGCGAGGAGGTGCGCACCGGGTTCATGGCCGGTGCCGACGAGGTGCTGGCCGTGCCCTTCACGGTGCAGGCCCTGCGAACGCGGGTCGAGGAGCTGCTGGCCGAGCGGGCCCTGGTGGGCGCCACCTCCTGAGCGGTCCCTCCAGAGCGGCCAGCCCTGAGCAGCCAGCCCTGAGCGGCCGCTCCCGGCCCGCTGAGGGCTGCCGGGGGGACCCTGCGGGCGAGGCGAGGTCACAGACGGTTCACAGCCTGTCCCGGGGGACGCCACAACGTGGTCGGGCCTGATGGTGCGTGTTCACCTGCCATCCACCCGGGAGTCACCCGCCATGCCGTCCTACGTCGCCCACCTGGCCGACCTCGTCGCCGTCAGCGTCCTGGTCTTCGGCCTCTTCCTGCCCCGCCACCGTCGGCCCGAGCTCGTCGTCGCCTACCTCACCACCAACGTCGGGGTCCTCGCCGTCGCCTCGGCCCTGACCACCAGCACCGTCGGCGCCGGCCTCGGGCTGGGCCTCTTCGGCATCCTGTCGATCATCCGACTCCGCTCCGAGGAGCTGGCCCAGCACGAGATCGCCTACTACTTCGCCGCGCTGACCCTCGGCCTGCTCGGCGGTCTCGGCACCGGGACCAGCGCGCTCGACCTGGGCCTGATGGTCGCGGTCGTCGCCGTCGTGGCGATCGGCGACCACCACCGCATCGCTCCCCGGTCGCGCAGCCAGCACGTGCTGCTCGACCGCGCGCACCCGCGCGAGACGACGCTGCGCGCCCACCTCGCCGGGCTGCTCGAGGGCGAGGTCGTCGCGGTGCGCGTGATCAAGCTCGACCTGGTCAACGACACGACGCTGGTCGATGTCCGCTGGCGACCCTCCGGAGCCGTCACCACCGACCCGGACGGCAACGACGACCCGGACGGCAGCCCGCGCACCGCGGCGCTGGAGGCCGTCCGATGAGCGCGCTCGCCATGGAGCCCCTCGCCGAGCTGGCGCCGGTCGCGCTCGCCGACCTCGTCGAGGAGGCCGCCCTGCTGGCCCGGGTCGACCGCAAGTACGTCGTGTCGGTCGCCGCCCTCGACGAGCTGCTCGCCGCGGTGCCGCGCGGGACGCGGGTGCTGGAGATCGAGGGGCGGCGCCGGTTCGGGTACTCCTCGACGTACCTCGACACGCCGGACCTGCGCAGCTTCCACAGCTCCGGCCGCTCGCAGCGGACCCGCTGGAAGGTCCGGACCCGCGACTACCTCGACACCGGCGGTCGCTGGCTCGAGGTCAAGACCCGCGGCGCACGCGGCGCCACGCTGAAGCAGCGCGTGCCGATCGTCGGGGACGGCCTCACCGATGACGCGGCCGGCCTGGTCGACGCCGCCGTCGGCGACGGGACCGCCCGCGCACTACGACCGGTGCTGACCACGGCGTACGGCCGGACCACGCTGCTGCTCCCGGGAGCCGCCGCCCGCGTCACGATCGACACCGAGCTGACCTGGATCTCCCCGGCAGGGGGCTCTCTGCGACCCCCGGGCCTGGCCGTCGTCGAGACCAAGACCGGGTCGACGCCCTCGGCCGTCGACCGGTTGCTGTGGCAGCGCGGCTTCCGCCCCGTCCGGCTCTCCAAGTACGGCGCCGGGCTGGCCGCGCTCGATCCGACCCTCCCGCGGCGCAAGTGGCACGACGTCCTGGCCCGCCACCTCCACCTCCCGACCACCTCCGACCACAGGAGCACCCGATGAACCGCACGCCCACCGCACCCCTGCGCCGCCGGATCGCCGCGGCCGCCTCGACCCTGCTGCTCGTCGGCCTCGGCGCCTGCTCGGCGACCGACGCGACCAGTGACACCGGGGCTGCCACCACCGTCTCCGGCTCGACCGGCACCACGGCGGCCGTCGACACCTCCTCGGTCGCCAGCGGCGTACCGGCCCTCGACGACACGCATGCCGACGACAACGACCTGGAGTGGGACGCCGCGGACGCGACGGTCGTCTCGCTCGAGGACGGCGGCAGCACCGTCGACGGCTCCGGGGCGGAGGTCGACGGCGACGTCGTCTCGATCAGCGCGCCCGGGACCTACCTGCTCTCCGGCACCCTGAGCGACGGCCAGGTCGTCGTCGACAGCGACGCGGACGGGAAGGTCGTCCTGGTGCTCGACGGCGTCGACCTCACCTCCGCCTCGAGCTCGCCGCTGGTCATCACCGCGGCGGACGAGGCCGTGGTCGTGCTCGCCGAGGGGTCGGACAACACCCTCTCCGACGCCGCGGCGTCGGCCGCCGACGACGAGGAGGAGGATGCCCCCAACGCCACGCTCTTCTCGATGGCCGACCTGACCATCGGCGGCGAGGGCGCGCTCACGGTGCACGGCCTGAGCAACGACGGCATCACGAGCAAGGACGGGCTGGTGATCCTCAGCGGTGACCTCACCGTCGACGCGGTCGACGACGGCATCCGCGGCAAGGACTACCTCGTCGTCGAGGACGGCACGCTCGAGGTCGACGCCGGTGGTGACGGGCTCAAGGCCGACAACGAGGACGTCGACGAGTACGGCTGGATCCTCCTCGAGGGCGGCACGGTGACCGTGACCGCCGGGTCGGACGGCGCTGACGCGGTCGGGGCGGTCTACGTCGTCGACGGTGAGCTGGACGTCCCCGCCTCGGAGGAGGGCCTGGAGGCGATGCTCATCCGCCTCACCGGCGGCTCGGTGTCGGTGAACGCCTCCGACGACGGGCTCAACGCGACCGCCGGGACCGCCGACGGCGGGGCCGAGCAGGTCGAGGACGGGGTGCTCCTCGACATCACCGGCGGGACTGTCCAGGTGTGGGCCGGCTCCGACGGCATCGACTCCAACGGCCAGGCCAGCATCACCGGCGGCACCGTGGTGGTCTCCAGCGCCGCGGCCATGGGCGGCAACGGGGTCTTCGACGTCAACGGCGCCTTCGAGTCGCCGGGCGTCGTCGCGCTCGAGAGCGCGATCTCCGAGGGCGAGCGGGTCAGCCTCGTGGACGACTCCGGCACGGTCGTGGCCACCTTCGTGGCCACCGCGGACGGCACCCCGACCGTCGCGGCGGTGGACCTGGTCAGTGGGTCGGCGTACGCCGTGTGGACCGGGTCAGCCGACGCCGCCGCCGACTCCACCGACGGGCTGACGCAGGTCGGCAGCGTCACCGCGAGCGACGCGTCCGTGGCCGGTGGCCCGGGGGGCTTCGGGGGTGGCCGCGGCGGTCCCGGTGGTGGCCCCGGTGGTGGCCCCGGCGGCGAGCGCGGTGGCCCGCCCCCGGGCGTCGAGGCCTCGGAGGGCACCCAGAGCTGAGCAGGCTCCCGGACTCCGTCGGGCCCGGTCGGACCTCAGCCCACGGGCTGGGCCGGCCGGGCCTCCGATGCGAGCTGCCCGTGCTGACCGGACTGCTCCGCGGGCGGGGCGAACGAGGTCAGCTGCGGTGCGGCGTACGCCGCCCGGAGCTTCTCGTAGCGCTTGCGGTTCTGGGCCAGCGGGTCGAGCAGCAGCACGCTCGGCAGGACCCTGCGGGCGCGGCGCAGGAGGGCGAGGTAGACCTTGGCCTCCACGCGGCGACCCGGCGTGAGGCGGACGCCGAGCAGCTCACGCATCCGCGGGTGGGCGGCGACCTCGGCGAGGACGCGCGCGGGACGGGTGAGCACCGGCATCGCGGCCCGCCACAGCGGGGTGATCGCCCGGTGCAACCAGCGCGGCCCGACCAGGGTGAGCACAGGCAGGGCGTCGAAGCTCTGGTTGGCCCAGCGCAGGAACGGGTTGTCGGCCAGCTCGGTGGCGGCGACCGTCTCGTAGTACTCCCGCATCTCGGTCACGGTCGCCGGGATCGCGGCGGCATCGCTGGGCAGCTCGAAGTCGCTCATCCACAGGATCGTGCGGTAGACGACCTCGCGCTGCTCGTCGTCGAGCCGGTCGGCGTACGTCGTGACGTAGCCGGTGTAGAAGACCAGCATGCTCGAGGTGCCGACCCACTTCCACAGCGCGGGGTTGAGCGCGGAGTAGCGCTCGCCCGCGAAGGCGCCGCGGCCCTTGCCCCTCACCTGGCCGTGCAGGTCCTTGAGCCGGGTGGCGGTGGCGGTGCGGTCGGCGTCGTCGCCGAAGAGCATGAGCGGGCCCCAGAGGTAGGAGCGGACGCCGCGGTTGGTGAAGTTCTCCTTGAAGCGGCCGGTGGCGTCGACCGCTGCGGCCACCTCGCGGTAGGCGACCTGGTCGAGCGCGAGGCGGCCGAAGAGACCGAAGGCCAGCGGCATGCCGACCCACCAGCGCACGTCGGCGGCGAGCTCGTGGTGCGGCTGGCTGTGGTGCCACGGCGGGAGCGCCGGGTCGTAGGTGCGGCCGGCCGCGGTCAGGGCGGCGAGGCCGGCGCGGTCGGTGTGGCTCACGGGGCAGGTCACAGCGGGTCCTCCGGGCTGTCCGGGTCAAGTGTCAACACGCGTTGACAGATGCAAGTGCACCAGGGAGGGGCACATCTGTCAACGGGTGTTCCCAGATGTGTGGCACGATGGCCGTGTGACCACCGACGCCCCGACCCCCGCGCGCTCGTACGCCGGCATGTCGGCCGAGGACCGCGTGGCCGAGCGCCGCGCGCGGCTGCTCGAGGCGGCCCTGGAGCTGATGGGCACCAAGGGTGCGTCGGCCACGACGGTGCGCGGCGTGGCGGAGGAGTCCGGGGTCGCGGCGCGCTACGTCTACGAGAGCTTCACCTCGGTCGAGGCGCTGCACCTCGCGGTCTTCGACGCCATCGCCGCCGAGTCCGCTGAGCGGGCGATCGCCGCGCTGATGGCGGTGCCGGACCACGCGGACGACGCCAGCCGCACCGCCCGCGTGCGCGCCGTGCTCGCCGCCATGGCCGACCTGATGCTGGAGGACCCGCGCAAGGGGCGGGTCGTGCTGCAGGAGGCGGTCTCCTCGCCGGTGCTCGGCCCGCGCCTGCTGGAGGAGAGTCGCCGGTTCGCCGCGATGCTGGCCGCCACCGCCTCGGTCGGCGACCCGCTCGCCCCCTCCGCCGACCTGCCGGCCGGGCTGCGGCTGACCGCACACTTCCTCATCGGCGGCGTCGCGCACGCCTTCGCCGCGGTGCTCGAGGGTGACGTCGACGTCGACCGCGAGGAGCTCGTCGACGTCCTCGTCGAGCTGTTCCTCACCGTCGACGCCCGGATCGTCGAGCTCGCGACCTGACGGACTGATCGGCCCTCCCGGTCGGCCGTCGCAGGTCCACTGGTCCAGACCAGGGTCGTGGCGGCGTACCCCTGCGTGGGGGTGGCGTCGATGTGCGGGGTGAGGGGCCGAGGGAGCCCCCGTGGGAGGAAGTCCGATGAGAGCAGTGGTCAAGGCGGTCGCCGTGCTGGCGACCCTGGTCATGGTGCTGGCGGCGTCGCCGGCGGTGGCGGGCAAGGGCAAGGCACGCGTGGGCGGGGTCGATCCCTCGACCTCCAGCGTGCGCATCGACAAGGTCAAGGGTTCGTCGTGGAAGCGCGTCGACCGCCGCACGAAGGTGGTGACGGTGGATCGCAAGGGCCGCCGGACGGTCCGCGACGCCGGACAGCTCACCCGCGGGGCGAAGGTGCTCGGCACCAAGGTCCGGCAGGGACGTCTCAAGGTCGTCCGGTTGGCGGCTCGCGGTGCGACGGGCAACACCGACTGCTCCTTCGACACCGACGAGGACGACGACGACCGCGTCGACGACGACCGCTCCTTCACCTGCGAGCACGACTACGACGACGGCGAGGTCGAGACGGAGTCCGACTGCGAGGTCGAGTCCGAGAGCGAGTCCGACGGCGGGGAGCGCTCGACCGAGACCGAGTGGACCTGCGGCTACACCGAGACCGACTCCGACGACGTCGACGACGTCCTGGACTGGGAGTGCTCCTACTCCGCCGCCTCCGAGCGTGCCTCCGAGGAGGGCGAGGGAGAGGCCGCGGCCGAGCTCGAGTTCGAGTGCGGCTGGGAGGGCGCCGGCGGTGCGGCCCTGTGGGCCTGCGACTTCCTGACCGCCGAGATGGGCTTCCGGTGCGTCTCCGAGCAGCTCGGCCAGGAGTTCGGCTACACGATCGACCCCGACGAGATGGTCGTGACCGGGGGCGTCAGCTTCTCCAGCGGCCTCGGTGAGGACGACGAGTCCGACGACGAGGGCGTGGACTGCCGTGACGGCGGCGCAGCGGACTTCTCCTGCGAGGTCGAGGGTGAGCGCGGCGCCGGTGACTGCGAGGTCGAGTGGGAGCTCGAGCGCTCCCGCGAGGGCGGCGAGGGCGAGGTCGCCGGCGCACTGTCCTACTCCTGCGAGTGGGGCGACTGACACCCCGCGTGTCAGTCACAGACTCCGACCCGTCGAGCGGACGCCCCCTCCGGTCGACGGGTCGGTGCCGCCCCGGCCCCCCTCAGATGGAGCTGCTCGGTGGCCGATGATGGACACATGCAGGAACCGGACGTCCCAGGCGCGCTCGCGCGTGCCCGGGCCGGCCACCAGGACGGCTTCGAGGTCCTGTGGCGGGCGTGGTCCCCACGGGTCGCCGGGTACGTCCGAGGTCAGGGGCCTGACATCGACGTCGACGAAGTGGTCAGCCAGGCCTTCCTGGAGGTCTTCGCCGCCCTTCCCGGCGTCGACGGTGGACCCGAGGCGCTGCTCGGCCTGCTCATGACCGTCGCGCGTCGCCGCGCGGTCGACGGTCGCCGGTCGGCTGGTCGGCGTCGTCGACTGGCGGAGCGACTGAGGGGCGACGCCGCCTCGCTGGACGAGGCGCGACGTACCCATCCGAGCGCGGAGGAGGAGACGGTGGAGCGCCAGGCACACGAACGCCTGAGGGACCTGCTGTCCGTCCTGCCCGCGGACCAGCGGGAGGTGCTGCTGCTGCGCGCCTTCGGTGACCTGACGATCGAGTCGATCGCCGAGCACATGGGGCGCTCGGTCGGTGCGACCAAGGCGCTGCAACGACGGGGGCTGGTCACCCTGCGACGGCACCCGGAGCTCCTCGACGCGATGGGCCTGCGCCATGGGGGTGAGGCATGAGCCAGCACCCCAAGGACGCCGAGCTCCTGACCGCCCTGCGTGCGGGGCTGGAGAGCCGTCCCGTCCCGTCCCCCGAGCTGGCCGCCTTCCTCGCGGATCCGTCGAGCTCCCCGGTGGCCCCGATGGTGCCCGTGGACGGCGGCGCGGGCGGCACGGGGTTGCGCCGCGTGTCCGCCGCGTCCCGCTGGGTGATGGCCGTCGCTGCGGTCCTGGTGCTCCTCGTCGGCGCGGGAGCCGGGCACGTGCTGCCCGGTCCCGTCCAGGACGCCTTCGACACCGTGGTGCGTGTCGTGCTCCCGGATCGGGGTCGCGAGCCTCGCATGCCCGGCCCGAGCCCGGAACCGTCGCGTCGACCGGTCCCCACCAGTCAGGTGCCCGAGCAGGACCCCGTGCCCGCCGACCGACCCGCACGCTCGGACGGCACCGGGGCAGGCCCTCGGGACGAGCGCGACGACGAGCGCGGCGGAGAGGGTGACATGGTCGACGACGGGGCCGACGACACGCGCGATCGTGAGGAGGAGCTCGCCGAGCAGCAGCAGGAGCGGCGCGAGGACCAGCGCGACCAGCGTGAGGAGCAGCGCGATCGTGCCGAGGACGCCGCCGAGGAGGAGGCTGACGAAGCAGCCGACGCTGCGGAGGATGCCCACGACGACGCTGAGGACGAGGCAGAGGACGCCCGCGACCGTGAGGAGGACCGCGAGGAGGAGGGCGAGAAGGACCGCGAGAAGGAGCGGCGGGACTGACCGACCCGGCGGCAGGTTCAGGGGTTGGTCGGGATGTGCATGACGGTGCCGCCGTCGACGGTGAACTCCGAGCCGGTGCAGAAGGTCGACTCGTCGCTGGCCAGGAAGACGACCACGCCCGCGACCTCCTCGACGGTGCCGGCGCGGCCGAGGGGGATCGGGATCAGGTCGGGCGGCATCTGGTCCGTGGCCGGCGTCGAGATCCGGCCGGGGTGGACGGAGTTTGCGCGGATGCCGTGGGGGGCGAGCTCCATCGCCACCGACTTGGTGAGCCCGGTCAGGCCCCACTTCGAGGCGACGTACCCGTGCGCCCAGGGCGTCCCGCGCAGGCCCTCGATGGAGGAGGTGTTGATGATCGAGCCGCCGCCCGAGGCGATCATCGCGTCGGCCGCCGCGCGGCAGCCGAGGAAGGCGCCGGTGAGGTTGACGTCGAGCATCTGCTGCCACAGCTCGCGCTTGTAGCGCTGCAGCTGGCCGCCGTTGAAGATGCCGGCGTTGTTGAACAGCACGGTGAGCGAGCCGTAGGTCGAGGTCGTGGCCGCGACCGCCGCCCGCCACTGGTCGTCGTCGGTCACGTCGAGGTGGACGTACGTCGCCGCGCCGGCGCGCGTGGCGTTCAGCTCGTCGGCGAGCGCCTGCCCCTCCTCGTCGAGCACGTCACCGATGACGACCGAGGCGCCCTCGGCGACGAGCATCCGCGCGGTGGCGCCACCGATGTTGCGCGCGCCGCCACTGATCAGCGCGACCTTGCCCTGTACTCGACCCTCGGCACGTCCCATGAGAGGGAAAGTAGCGTAGGTTGACCGTGAAATAGAACACGTTCTACCGATCGGATCTCCCATGGCCACCACCCCGACCCGCGTCGTCCAGGTCGCCACCGGCAACGCCGGCAAGCTCACGCTGCGCCAGCTCATCGCCGACGAGCGCTTCGAGCTCGTCGGCGTCAGCACCTCCACGGCCGACCGGGTCGGCGTCGACGCCGGCACGCTCGCGGGCCTCGACGTCACCACCGGCATCACCGCGGTGGGCAGCCTCGACGAGCTGATCGCGCTGCGTCCCGACGTCGCGGTCTACTGCGCCATGGGCGACACCCGTCCGGTCGAGGCGACCAAGGACGTCTGCCGCCTGCTCGAGGCAGGCATCGACGTGGTCGGCTCCGCGCCCGGGACGCTGCAGTACCCCTGGGGCACCGCGCCGGACCGGGTCATCGAGAAGGTCGAGGCGGCCGCTCAGGCCGGCGGTGCCAGCCTCTACATCACCGGCGTCGACCCCGGCTTCGCCAGCGACCTGCTGCCGCTCGCCCTGGCCAGCACCTGCCAGCGGATCGAGCAGGTCCGCTGCTACGAGCTGGCCGACTACGCGACGTACGACGGCGCCGAGGTGATGTTCGACCTGATGGGCTTCGGGAAGCCGATCGACACCGTGCCGATGCTGTTCCTGCCCGGCGTGCTCGCGCTGGCGTGGGGCACCGCGATCCGGATGATGGCCGCCGGTCTCGGCATCGAGGTCGACGAGATCGTCGAGCACTGGGAGGTCGAGCCGGCGCCGGAGTCCTACGACATCGCCGCGGGGCGGATCGAGCAGGGCAGGATCGCGGCGATGAAGTTCTCCATCTCCGGGATGGTCGACGGGCACCCGGCCATCGTCGTCGAGCACGTCACCCGCACTCGCGAGGACCTGCGCCCCGACTGGGCCCACCCCGCGGCCGGCGGGGGCGCCTACCGGGTCGAAATCGTGGGGGAGCCGTCGTACACCGTCGACGTCGTGCCGAGCTCCGAGCACGGCGACCACAACCACGCCGCGATCGTCGCCGCCTGCGGACGCATCGTGAACGCCATCCCCGACGTCCTCGCCGCCCCGCCCGGCATCCGCACCACGCTCGACCTGCCGCTGCCCACCGGCCGCGGTACCTATGTCGGCCCGCGCACCTGAGCGGTCGCCGGACCGAGTCGTGCCCCTGAGCGGGCGCTGGAGCGCCCGCTCAGGGGCACGACTGCGTGCATGAGCGGACGCGACCACCCCTCCGGGCTTGGGGCCGCCCGGCATGCTGGTGAAAGTTCAACGAATCCGACTCGGACGGACGTGCGGACATGGCCCAGGACCTGTCGACGACCCCGCGCCGAGCCGCGCTCCTGGCACTCGCACTCGCCGCCACGCTCCTCGTGACGGTGCTGGTCCAGATGCGGACCCCGGACCGGTCCGACGCCGGTGCCGGCGCAGCGCTGGACGGCTCGGGCGCGCGCGTCGACGACGCGGCCACCGCGGCCGGTCCCACCGGGGAGGTGCTGCTCGCGTTCGCCGGCGAGGTGCACCTCGAGGGCGTGCTGGAGGGCCTGGCGGACCAGCCCGGCTCCACTCTCGGCCCGCTGAGCCGCGCGCTGAGCAGTGCCGACCTGGCCGTGCTCAACCTCGAGTCGGCCATCACCGACGGGACGACGGACCGCGCGCGCAAGGAGCTGGAGGTGCCCGGCAACCGCTACTGGTTCGACGCACCGCCCTCCGTGCTCGACCTGATGGACCGCTCCGGCGTCGACGTCGTGAGCATGGCCAACAACCACGGGGCCGACCACGGCCGGGCCGGGCTGCGCACCGCGCTCGACGCCGCCGCGGACTCGCCCGTCGCGGTCGTCGGGATCGGCCGCACACCGGAGCAGGCCTACGCACCGCACCGCGTCGAGGTCGACGGGGTCGGCGTGGCCGTGCTGGCCGCCGACGCCTCGCCGCGCGAGAGTGCGGACCCCACCTGGGCGATCGGTCCCGGCACCGGCGTGGGCATCGCTGCGGCCCGCCGCCCGGGCGCCCCGGCGCTCGTGCGAGCCGTCGAGTCGGCGGCCGCGGGGGACGACCTGGTCGTCGTCTACCTGCACTGGGGCGCCGAGGGTCGCGCGACGCCGACGGCGAAGCAGCAGGACCTCGCGCGCACCCTGGCCGAGGCCGGCGCCGACGTCGTCGTGGGCTCCCACGCCCACGTGCTGCTCGGGTCCGGCCTGCTGGGGGAGACCTACGTGTCCTACGGCCTGGGCAACTTCGCGTGGTATCACGGGCGGCAGTCCGAGACCGGGGTCCTGCGGTTGCGGGTGCGGGTCGAGGACGGCGTGGCCCGGGTCGTGGGCGAGCAGTGGTGGCCCGGGGTCATCCCTCCCGGGGGCGGGGTGCCGCAGGCGCTGCCGCGGTCGGACCGCCCGGCCGCCGTGGGTGCCTGGCGGGCGCTGCGCCGCGGCACCGGGCTGGCGGCGGTGCCGGGGGCCGGCGGGCAGCAGGCTGAGCAGCGCGACGGGCAGCAAGGCGAGCAGGGTGGTGCGGAGGTCGAGGCGCTGCCGGCGTACGTCGGCAGGGTGCGGCGGCTCGACGCCGCCACCCGCGCGCGGATGCTGGGCGTCAGCCACCGCCCGGCGTCGTGCCCGGTGAGGTGGGCGGACCTGCGGCTGCTGACGCTGTCGTACGTCGGCTTCGACGGCGTCCCCGGGACCGGCGAGATGGTGGTCCACCGCGACGTGGCGCGCGACGTGGTCGAGGTGTTCGAGGAGCTCTACGAGGGGCGGTTCCCGATCCGCCGGATGGAGCTGGTCGACGCCTACGACGGCGACGACGACGCCTCGATGGCGGCCAACAACACCTCGGCGTACAACTGCCGGACGGTGGCGGGCACCGACTCGCTGTCCGACCACGCCTACGGGCGCGCCGTCGACATCAACCCGGTGCAGAACCCCTACGTGCTGCCCGACGAGGTGCTGCCGCCCGCGGGGCGCAGGTTCGTCGACGTCGACCGGTCCGCCGGTGCGCAGGCGCCCCGGGGCGTCCTGGTGCGCGAGGACGTCGTGGTGCGTGCGTTCACCAGCCGCGGTTGGGAGTGGGGAGGCCTCTGGCGCTCCCCGGACTGGCAGCACTTCAGCGCCGGCTGACGACCCGGCTCGTGTGGCCCGGCTCGTGTGGCCCAGCGCGGCGCATGGACCGCGCTCAGCCACACGAGGCGCTAGGCGAGGTGCGTGATGGAGTCGTCGGGCCGGCGGTCCAGCGAGCGGGCGATGACCATCCGCTGGATCTGGTTGGTGCCCTCGAAGATCTGGGTCACCTTGGCCTCGCGCATGTAGCGCTCGACGGGGAAGTCGCGGGTGTAGCCGTAGCCGCCGAGGACCTGGACGGCGTCGGTGGTGACCTTCATGGCGTGGTCGGTGGCGACCAGCTTGGCGATGGAGGCCTCGCGGCCGTAGGGGAGGCCGGCGTCCTTGAGGCGCGCGGCGTGCAGGGTGGCGGCGCGGGCGGTCTGGATCGCGGCCTCCATGTCGGCCAGCAGGAAGCCGAGCCCCTGGTGGTCGAGGATCCGCTGCCCGAACGCCTCTCGCTCACGGGCGTAGGCCACCGCGTGGTCCAGGGCCCCTTGAGCCAGGCCGGTGGCGACGGCGGCGATGCCGAGGCGGCCGGCGTCGAGGCCGGCGAGCGCGATCCTGAGGCCCTCGCCCTCCTCGCCGACGAGGTGGTCGGCGGGGATGCGCGCCCCGTCGAGGCGCATGGTCGCGGTGGCCGAGCCGGTGAGCCCCATCTTCTTCTCCGGGGCGTCCGCGGACAGGCCGGGGGTGTCGGCGGGGACGAGGAAGCAGGAGATGTCGCCACGGCCCTCGCCGGTGCGGGCCATCACGGTGTAGAAGTCGGCGTGGCCGCCGTGGGTGGTCCAGGCCTTGGCGCCGGTGAGCACCCAGGAGTCGCCGTCGCGGACCGCCTTGGTGCGCATCGCGGCGGGGTCGGAGCCGGCGTGCGGCTCGGAGAGGCAGTAGGCCCCGAGCAGGTCGCCGGCCAGGAAGTCCGGCAGCCAGCGCTGCTGCTGCTCGGGGGTGCCCCGGGTGGCGAGGGCGAAGCAGGACAGGGCGTGCACCGACGTACCGACGCCGACCGAGGCCCACACGGTGCCGATCTCCTCCAGCACCTGCAGGTAGACCTCGTAGGGGACGCCGCCGCCCCCGAGCTCCTCGGGGTAGGGGAGCCCCAGCAGGCCCGCGCGGCCCAGGGTGCGGAACGCCTCGCGCGGGAAGACCTCGTCGCGCTCGGCGTCGGCGACCAGCGGAGCCAGCTCGGCGGTGACGATCTCGCGGGCGAGGCGGAGCAGGTCGGCGTGCTCCTCGAGGGCGAGGACGCGGCGGGCGGGCATGGCGACTCCTTCGGCGCTTTCGGCGTGCGGCGCCAACCTACGTCGCTAACCTCGATGGGTGAGCACCACCCGGGCGACCCGATCGGACGCCCAGCGCAACCGCGCGGCGATCCTCGACGCTGCCGCGCGCCTGTTCGCCTCGACCGACAACGTCAGCCTCGCCGACGTCGCCGTGGAAGCGGGGGTCACCCGCACCACGCTGTACCGGCACTTCTCGGACCGTGACGCGCTCACCGACGAGCTGATCATCCACGAGGCGGCCAAGGTGGTCCCCGGGCTCTTCGCCGAGATCGGCAGCCTGCCGCTCGCCGACGCGTTGGACGTGCTGGCCCAGGGGGTGGTGACCCTCGCGCACGAGCACCGGTTCCTCATCGCCGCGACGGCCCACCGCTTCGACCAGGCTGTGCGGGAGGCGGCGACGGACCAGCCGATGGTCGGGCTGCTACTGCGGCACGGTGACGTCCTCAACCGCGACGCGGACCCCGAGTGGCTGGCCCGGGCGGTACGAGCGCTCTGCCTGAGCGCCATCTCCGACCCCCGGCCGACCGGCCAGGTGGCAGCGGATCTCGCCAACAGCCTGCGGCGCCTGCTGCTGGCCGAGCCGGTCTGACCCGAGCCGGCCGCCCCGGGTCAGGCGTCGCCCTCCATGGAGGCGACGAAGTCGCGCTTGACCGCGCGCCAGTCCTCGTCGGTCATCGTGCGCCGCCAGTACGGCGAGCACGACATCTGGCCCCGGGCCAGCCCCCGCTCGGTGAGCAGGTGCCGCCGGATCGCGCGGATCTCGTCGGCCTCGCCGTGCACGAAGGCGTGCACCCGACCCTCGGGGAAGGTCGCGGCCTCCACGGCGGCGGGCAGGGGCGCCGGGTCGGCCGCGGAGCGGTGCACCCAGCGCAGGTCCAGGTCGGCCTCCGTGGTCAGGGGGAGCTCGTGGTCGGGCCCGTCGCAGACCAGCACCGCGACCGCGGTCGCGCCCGAAGGCAGCGCCTCCAGGGCCACCGCGATCGCCGGGAGCGCCGACTCGTCGCCGACCAGCAGGTGCCAGTCGGCGGCCGGGTCGGGGTGGTAGCCCGAGCTGGGCCCGGTCATCACCAGCGCGTCGCCCGGTCGAGCGCGCAGCGCCCAGGCGCCGGCCACCCCGACGTCGCCGTGCGCGACGAAGTCCAGCGTCAGCTCCCGCGCCTCGGCGTCCCAGTGGCGGACGGTCAGGCGGCGCCGCGCCGGCCACCAGTCCTTGGCCAGCGTCTCCTTGACCTCGTCGGGGTCGAAGACCGGGCCGTAGGCCGCCCCCGGTGGCGGGAACGCCAGGTTGACGTAGCTGTCGGCCTCGGTGCTGGGGCGGAAGTCAGCGAGTCCGTGGCCCCCCAGGACCACGCGGACCATCGACGGGGACAGACGTGCGGTGCGGAGCACCTCGCCGTGCATGCGGGACCTCCCGGGTCGGATCGGCTGGCCGTGGCGAGCCTATGTCGCGGCCGGTGGGGGACCGGATGCGGTCAGCCCGCAGCGGCCAGCCGCCGCGCGGCGTGCGCGGCGATCGCTGCGCTCTCGGGGTCGGCGGCGGCCTCGGCCGGCACCTGCCCGCCCAGCAGCGCGGCCGGCTGGGTGAGCCAGCCCCAGACCCGCCAGGGGTCCGTGCCGGCGGCCAGCAGCGGCTCGATGAGCGGCGCGAGGTCGACGCGGGGCTCCCCGGCGTCGTCGAGCTGGAAGGCCGGGACCAGCAGCGCGAGCTCGGTGGGTACGGCGAGGAGTCGGTGCTCGTTGACCGCCCGCGTCACCGCGAAGCGCGTCGCCTCCACGCTCGCGCTGCGCCGCTCGGCCAGCGTCTCGTAGGTGCACCACTCCGAGTCGAGCAGCCGGCGGCGTACCCGGGCCAGGTGGGCGGCCTGCACCAGCGGCACCGGCACCGCGTGCACGGGTTCCTCCCCGTGCTGGCGCAGCTGTCGCTCGAGGTCGCCCAGCCGCGCCGCGTCGAGGACGTCGCCGGTGGCCGGGTCGACCCACCGCGCCCGGCCGTCGTCGCCCCGCTCGAGCCGCAGCATGCCCGCCTCGGCGAGGTAGTCGACCAGGCCCAGGCTCCCCAGCCACTGCGCCATCCGCTCGGCGGGATCCCCGGCAGGATCCCCGGTGGGGTCGACGGAGGGGTCAGGGGTGTCCACGGCTCCAGGGTGCCGCACGGCACCGGCCGGGCACGAGCCGGGCGCCTCCCGGTCGCGCGCCACCCGGACGGGCGAGGCAGGTGTGGTGAGCACGGTCACAGGGCACACCTAGGGTGATGCCGGCCCGGTGGACGCCGGGTGCGGACGTGTCTACTCGGAGGCCGACCCATGTCGTCGTTGTGGTTGTTGTTCATCGGGCTCGCCATGCTGGCGGGCGGCTACCTGCTCTACGCGAAGTTCCTCGGCGAGCGGATCTACCGCCTCGACCCGGCCTACGCGACACCGGCGCACGAGATGAACGACGGCGTCGACTTCGTGCCCACCAACAAGTTCGTGCTGTGGGGCCACCACTTCACCTCTGTCGCCGGCGCCGCCCCGATCGTGGGTCCGGCCGTCGCGGTGATCTGGGGCTGGCTGCCGGCGTTCCTGTGGGTCACCCTCGGCACCGTCTTCTTCGCCGGCATGCACGACATGGGCGCGCTGTGGGCCTCCACCCGCAACCGGGGCCGCTCGATGGGCATGCTCTCGGGGCGCTACATCGGCGCGCGGGGCCGCAACCTCTTCCTCGTCGTGATCTTCCTGCTGCTGCTCATGGTGGTCGCGGCCTTCGCGGTGGTCATCAAGAACCTGCTGATCTCCACCCCGAGCGCGGTCATCCCCGCCTGGGGCGCCATCGTCGTGGCGCTGGTCGTCGGGCAGATGATCTACCGCTGGCGGATGAACCTGCTGCTCACCACGGTCATCGGCGTCACCGCGCTCTACTCCCTGATCCTGCTCGGCGACGCCTACCCCGTCGAGCTGCCGGCGTCCACGCTCGGGATGTCGCCGGCGACGTTCTGGATCGTCGCGCTCTTCGTGTACGCCGGCATCGCCTCGCTCCTGCCGGTGTGGGTGCTCCTGCAGCCGCGCGACTACATCAACGGCGTGCAGCTCTTCATCGGTCTGGGGCTGCTCTACGGCGCCACCCTGCTCTCCGCGCCCGACCTCGCGGCCCCGGCGCTCAACGACAACGTCCCCGAGGGCACCCCGAGCCTGGTGCCGCTGCTGTTCGTGACGATCGCGTGCGGGGCCATCTCCGGCTTCCACGGGATGGTCTCCTCGGGCACCAGCTCCAAGCAGCTGGACAAGGAGACCGACGCCCGGTTCGTCGGCTACTTCGGGGCCGTCGGCGAGGGCCTGCTCGCGCTCGGCGCGATCATCGCCGCCACCGCCGGCTACGCCACCCTCGCGGACTGGGAGGCGGTCTACACCGAGTTCAACGCCGGCGGCGTCACCGCCTTCGTGCAGGGCGGCGGCAGCATCCTCAACGCCGGCCTCGGCATCCCGACCTCGCTCTCGGCCACGATCCTGGCCACCATGGCGGTCCTCTTCGCCGCCACCACGATGGACACCGGCGTGCGACTGCAGCGCTTCGTGGTCCAGGAGATCGGCGAGGTGCTCGGCACCCACGTCAGCAAGTACGTCGGCACCGCGATCGTGCTCGCCGTCGCGATGGGGCTGACGTTCTCGGCCGGCGCCGGTGGCGAGGGCGGCATGCGGATCTGGCCGCTGTTCGGCACCACCAACCAGCTGCTGGCCTCGCTGACGCTCTCGATCGTGGCGGTCATCCTGCTGCGCAAGAAGCGCAACCCGCTGCCGGCGCTGGTGCCGCTGGTGTTCGTCTTCGTGATGTCGTTCTACGCCGCGATCGTCCAGCTCGGCACCCTGCGCGACGACGAGGACTGGCTGCTGCTCGGTCTCGACGTGGTCATCATCGTGGCCGCGGTCTGGGTCGCGGTGGAGGCCGTGCTCGCCATGCGTGCGGCCCGGGCGATGCCGGAGGAGACCGACGAGCAGGACCGCGAGGTCGCGGCCTCGGAGACGGTCGGGAGATGACCCGGGGCCGCTGGGCCGCGACGCGGGAGGCGCTGCGTGCGGGGCTGGAGGAGCTCTACGCCGGGCCCTACCGCGCCACCATGCGCCGGGCCCGCCGCGAGGAGGACGACCTGTTCATGCTGGTCGTGCTCGCCGAGGCGCTCGGGGTGCCCGACCCGGCGGCCTACTGGTCGGCCGAGCTGCTGCCCGCGACCTACGAGGAGTTCCACGCCTGGCACCGGCGGATCGGCATGGAGCGCTCGCCGCTGGACCACGTGGGGTGCTGTTGAGCGGCTCCGGGGGAGGCCTGTCGGACGGGGTGGACCGCGACCCGCGGCTGGTGCTCGTCTCCGGCAAGGGCGGCGTGGGCAAGACCTCGGTGTCCTGCGCGCTGGCGCTGCGCGAGGCGCGGGCCGGTCGCCGCGTGCTCCTGGTCTCCACCGACCCCGCGCACAACCTCGGGCACGCGTGGGGCACGGCCCTCGGCGACGACCCGCGGCGGGTGCTGGTCGACGCCGGGCACGTGGACGCCGTGGAGATCGACCCCGCGCGGACGGTCCAGCAACACCTGCGCACCGTGGGGGAGTCGCTGCGCCGGCTGCTCCCCGAGCGGATGCACGGTCCCGCCGAGCAGCACCTCGAGCTGGCCCGGGACGCACCCGGCACCCACGAGTCGGCGGTCCTGGAGCGGCTGGCCGAGCTGGTCGTGGGGGCGTGTCACCCCTCCTCGGCGTACGACGTCGTGGTGGTGGACACCGCACCCACCGGTCACACGCTGCGGCTGCTGGCACTGCCCGAGCGGCTGACGACGTGGACCGAGTCGCTGCTGGCCAACCGCGACCGGTCCGAGCGGTTCGGGGCCGCGCTGCGCGGGCTCGGTGGCGGGGAGGAGCACGTCGACCGCGACGCCGAGCTGCGCCGGGTGCTGGTGCGGCGACGAGACCGGTTCGCCGGGCTGCGCGACCTGCTGGTCGACCCCGAGCGGGCGGGCTTCTGGCTGGTCGCCACGGCCGAGCGGCTCCCCGTCGCCGAGACCCAGGCCCTGCACACCCAGCTGCGGGCGCTCGGCATCCCGGTCCGGCGGTTGGTGGTCAACCGTCGCTCGCCCGCGGACGGTGCGGTGCTCACCGCCCGCCGGGCCGTCGAGGACCAGCACCTCGCCGTCCTGGCCGACGCCGTCCCCGGCGTGCCCCTCACCGAGGTGCCGCTCCTCCCCGGCGACCTGACCGGGGAGCCGGCCCTCGCCGCCCTGGCCGAGCACCTGGCCTGAGCCGGCCAGTTGCTCGGCCAGGTGCTCGGCCGTCCCTCAGTCGTCCTTCAGTCGTGGGCGAAGGAGATGGTGGGCAGCACCCGCTTCAGCCAGGCCGGCGACCACCAGGCGGCGTCGCCGGTCAGGCGCAGCAGCACCGGCAGCAGCACCAGTCGCACCAGGAAGGCGTCGAGCAGCACGGCCACGCCGAGCACGATGCCCATCTCCTTGGGCGGGATGGGGCCGGAGAGGGAGAAGGTGAAGAACACCGCCACCATCACCGCGCCGGCCGCGAAGATCACCCGGCCCGAGTGGGCCAGCGAGCCGACCATCGCCTCGTGCGGGTCGCCGGAGCGCTCGTAGTGCTCCTTGGCCGAGGCCAGGAGGAACACGGTGTAGTCCATCGCGATCGCGAAGATCATCGCGAAGAAGAACACCGGGGCCCAGGCGTCGAGGAAGCCCTGGGACTCGAAGCCGAGCAGGTCGGCGCCGTACCCCTCCTGGAACACCAGCCGGGCCACGCCGAACGCCGCGGCCGTGGACAGCAGGCTGACCAGGGTGCCGAGCAGCGAGATGAGCGGAGCCTGCAGGGCGACGAGCAGCAGCAGGAAGCCCAGCGCCAGCACGACGGCGACCACGATCGGGGTCGACTCGTCGAGCTGCGTCTTGAGGTCGAGGTTCTCCACCGCGGCGCCGCCGACGAGGGCCGAGGACGGCAGGTCGGCGCGCAGCCGGTCGACGGTCTCGGCCAGCTCCGGGTCGGAGGGGTCGACGGTCGGGACGGCGGTGAACATCTCCAGGCCGGACCCGTCCTGCGCCTCCATCCCGGGGAGTACGCCGGCGAGCCCCGGGTCGTCGGCCAGCACCTTCAGCGTGGCGGCGGCCTGGTCGGAGTCCACGACGACCCCGATGGCGCCGGGGGCACCCTCGCCCAGCTCGGCCTGCACGACGTCGTAGCCGACCCGCGCGGACGCGTCCTCGGGCAGCACCTTGATCGACGGCATCGCGGTCTTCAGGCCCAGGATGGGCGCGGCGAGCGCCAGCAGCACCAGCAGCGAGGCCAGGCCCCAGGTCCACGGCCGGGCCCAGAGGCGCTCGCCCCAGGCGGCGAACTTCGGCGAGCGGTGCTCACCCGAGCGCGACCAGGGCAGCGCGAACTTGTTGATGCGGTCGTCGAGCCAGCCGAGCACCAGTGGCAGCAGGGTCAGCGTGGCTCCGAGCACGAAGACGACCGAGAGCATGATCCCGCCGGCCATCGAGCGGAAGGCCGGTGAGGGCACGAGCATCACCGCGGAGAGCGAGATGAGCACGGTGAGGCCGGAGAGCAGCACGGCCTTGCCGGCGGTGTCCATGGTCTGCGCGACGGCCCAGGCGACACCGTCGGGGCCGGGGCGGGCTGCACGCGCGGCGCGGTAGCGGACGACGATGAAGAGGGCGTAGTCGATGCCGAGGGCCAGCGCGAACATCATCGCGAAGTTCATCGCCCAGATCGAGACGGGCACGAGCTCGTTGATGAGCACCAGCGACCCGGCGGAGGCCACCAGGCCGGCGAGGGTGAGGATGAGGGGGAGGCCGGCGGCGACGAGGGCGCCGAAGGCCAGGACGAGGATGGCCAGCGTCACCGGCCACGACATCAGCTCGCTCTTGAGCATCGCCTCGAGGTTGGCCTCGTTGAAGTCGCTCCACAGCAGCGAGGAGCCGGTGGGCGTGACCTCGACGGTGTCGGTCGAGAGTGCGGCCAGCTCCTCCTTCAGGTCGGTCGCCGCGCGCACCATCTCGTTGGTGTCGGCGCCGGCACCGGCCAGCACCACGCCGGTGTCGGTGTCCTGCGACAGCGTCGCGCCGGGCTGTGGGGGCACGATGGTCGCGATGCGCGGGTCGTCCTCGAGCAGCGCGGTGACCTCGGCGACCACCTCGGCCCCCTCGCCCTCGAGGACCGAGCCCTCGCTGGAGCGGACCACGACCTGGATCGCGGAGGAGGCGTTGCCGCCGAAGTGCTCGACGGCGAGGTCGCGGGCAGCGACGGAGTCCGAGCCGTCGGCCTGCCAGCCCGCACCGGACAGGTCGTGCTCGACCCGCGGGGCGAAGATGCCCAGGCCGACGATGAGCAGGGCCCACACGCCCGCGACGAGCCGGCGGTGGTCGAGCACCCAGGTGCCCAGGCGGCCGAGCGGCCCGGGGCCGTGGGCGACTCCCGACCGGGTCGAGGGTGGGTGGGGGGCGGTGCTGGTCATGGAGCTCCTCCTCGGGAGATCGCTTGGCTCAGAACCCCTAGGGGGGTTACGATCGAGAGGTATGGAACCAACCCCTAGGGGGGTTGGGCAAGTCCGAGGAGGGACCATGTCCGACGTCACACCCGGCTACACGCTCAGCGCCCGCTCGCCGCAGGGCTACGACGACACCGTCGAGCGCGTCCGCGCGCTGCTCGCCGATGCCGGCTTCGGCGTGCTCACCGAGATCGACCTCAAGGCGACGCTCAAGGCCAAGCTCGACGTGGACGTCTCGCCCCAGGTCATCCTGGGCGCCTGCCGTCCGCAGCTGGCCCACCAGGCCCTGGCGGCCGACCCGTCGGTCGCCGCGCTGCTGCCGTGCAACGTCGTGGTCCGCGAGGACGCCGACGGCGTGGTCGTCGAGGCCTTCGACCCGCAGGCCATGATCACGATGACCGACGCGGGCGACGCGGTGTGCGAGGTCGCGAACGACGCCCGTGCCCGCCTGCAGGGGATGCTCGCGGCGCTCGAGGGTGCTGACGGCGGGACGGACGGACAGGGCTGATGCAGCTCGAGGCCGAGGCCACCAAGCCTCTCGTCACCCGCATGAAGCGGGCCCACGGCCACCTGGCCACCGTGATCCGGATGCTCGAGGAGGGCGCGGACTGCGAGGACGCGCTGACCCAGCTGGCCGCTGTCAACAAGGCACTCTCGCGCGCCGGCTTCGCGCTGGTCGCCACCGGCATGGAGCAGTGCCTGCTCGAGGGCGCCGACCTCGACGGCACCCAGCGGGCCCGGATGGAGAAGCTCTTCCTCTCCCTGGCCTGACCGACGCCGAACCGGCGCATCCTGCGTACGACGTGCACGCAGGATGCGCCGGTTCGGCACGCTCAGGGGTCGAGCAGGGGTCGAGCAGGGGGCTACTTGCCGCCGTGGACCAGAGCGACGATCTTGCCGAGCATCTCCTCGTGCTTGGCGGTGCGGGCGAAGGACGTCAGCGGCAGCGGCGCCTTCCAGCGCTGGCGCACCACGGAGTGGGAGTAGCAGAACTCCTTGAGGCCCTCCTCGCCGTGGATGCGGCCGAAGCCGGAGTCGCCGACGCCGCCGAAGGGCACCGTCGGCACGACCGCGAACGCCAGCACCGAGTTCACCGACACCATGCCGGAGCGGATCCGGCGGGCCACGTGCTCGGCGTTCGCCTTCCCGTACACCGAGGCGCCGAGGTGGTACCGCGAGGCGTTGGTCAGTGCGACCGCCTCGTCCATGTCGCGCACCGAGCGCAGCACCAACGTGGGGCCGAAGGTCTCCTCGGCCACCGCCGCGCAGTCCTCGGGTACGTCGGTGAGCAGTGTCGGCTGGACGACCTGTCCCTGCGTGGCGCCTCCGCCGGCCAGCACGCGGCCACCGGCGGCCTTGGCGTCGGCGACGTGCCGGTCGATGATCGTGACCTGGGAGGGCATCGTGATCGGGCCGACCGCGGCGTCCGCGTCGGTCCCGGCGCGCAGGTCGTCGAAGCGCTCGACGAGCAGTCGGGCGAAGTCGGCCGCGACGTCCTGGTGGACGTAGATGCGCTCGACGCCGATGCAGGTCTGGCCGGCGTTGGCGATGCCGCCCCAGACCGCCCCGTCGGCGGCGGCCGCGAGGTCGGCGTCCTTGTCGACGATGAGCGCGTCCTTGCCGCCGCACTCGGCGACGATCGGGGTCAGGGTCTCGGCGCAGGTGGCCATCACCCGCTTGGCGGTGGCGGTCGACCCGGTGAAGGCGACCTTGTCGACCCCCGCGCGGCACAGCGCGGCGCCGGTCGAGCCGTCACCGGTCACGAGCTGGAGCACGGGGTGCTCGGGCACGACCTCGGCGAAGGCGTTGACCAGCCATGCGCCCACGCCGGGGGTGAACTCGCTGGGCTTGAAGACCACGGCGTTGCCGCCGGCGAGCGCGTAGACGATCGAGCCCATCGGCGTGAAGACGGGGTAGTTCCACGGACCGATCACGCCCACGACACCGAGCGGGTGGTGCTCGACGGTCGCCTTGAGGTTGGCGTTGATCAGGCCGGTGGGCCGCTTCTGCGGGCCGAGCACCTTCGGGGCGTGCTTGCCGGCCCAGGCCAGGTGGTCCAGCACGAGGGCCACCTCGAGGAAGGCGTCGCCGTGCGGTTTGCCCATCTCGTCGTGGACCAGGTGGGCGAGCTGGTGGATGCGTCGCGCGATGACTCCGCGGAAGGCGTCGAGACGCTTGCGGCGCTCGGCGTACCCGATGCCCTGCCACCACTCGGCCGCCAGGCGCGCCCGGGCGACGGTGTCCTCGACCTCGGCGGCCGACTGCACCGGCCAGGTGCCGACGAGGTCCCCGGTGCCGGGGTGGTGCACGTCGAAGGTGGGTCGGTCCTGCGGGGCCTGCCCGGCCTCGGGGCGGGGGTCCTGGACGGTGGTCATCGGGTCGTCTCCTTCGTGCGGGTGGCGGTGCGGGGTGCGGTCACGGTGGCGGCGGGCAACGAGGTGCCGCGCAGCAGGTCGGCGGCCTTCTCGCCGATCATGATCGTGGGGGCGTTGGTGTTGCCGCGGGTGATGCGCGGCATGACCGAGGCGTCCGCGACGCGCAGGCCCTCGAGGCCCCGCACCCGCAGCTCGGGGTCGACGACCGCCTCGTCGTGCGTGCCCATCGCGCAGGTGCCGACGGGGTGGTAGAGCGTCTGGGTCCACCTGCTGATGAACTCCTGCAACGAGGCCTCGTCCTCGCCGTGGTGCAGGCGCGCCCCGGTGATGATCGAGGCGACGGGTCCCTGGCGGGCGATGTCGATGGCCTGGCGGACGCCCGCGAGGACGGCCGCCCGGTCGGCCGGGTCGGCGTAGTAGGCCGGGTCCATCACCGGCTTCCACCGCGGGTCGCTGCCGCGCAGGCCGAGCCGGCCGCGGCTGGCGACGTCGACGAGGACCACGCCGGCGGTGAGGGAGCGGGCGGTCGCCTCGTGCATCCCGTTGTCGTAGAAGCCCGTCGGCGCGGCGATGAACTGGATGTCCGGGCCCTCGAGGCCGGAGCGGGTCGTGACGAAGGCGCCGGTCTCGCCGACGTTGGAGGTGAGGGGTCCGCGGCCGGTGGCCTGCCACTGCACCAGCCGGGCGGGGTTGACGTGGTCGACGGCGAGGTCCTTGGCCGTCGTCGACCACACCAGCGGCGCGACGACGTGGTCGTGCAGGTTGCCGCCGACCGTCGGGGCGTCGAGCACGACCTCGATGCCGTGCTCGCGCAGGTGCTCGGCCGGGCCGATGCCGGAGAGCATCATCAGCTGCGGGGTGTTGATGGCGCCGCCGCTGAGCACCACCTCGGCGTCGGCCCAGGCGGTCTCGACCCCGCCGGCGACCAGGTGCTCGACGCCCACCGCGCGGGTGCCGTCCACGAGCACCCGGGTGGCCAGCGCACCGGTGCGGATCGTCAGGTTGGGCCGGCGGCGGACCTCGGCACCGAGGTAGGCCTCCGCGGTCGACCAGCGTCGGCCGCGGTGGCAGGTGACCTGGTACTCGCCGGCGCCGAGCTGGGTCTCGCCGTTGAAGTCGTCGTTGGCCGCGAGGCCGGACTGGCGCGCCGACTCCAACCAGGCACGCGTGTTCTCGTGGGTGTAGCGCCGGTCCTCGACGTGCAGCGGGCCGTCGGCTCCGTGGAAGGCGTCGGCGCCGCGCGAGTTGGCCTCGCCGCGCATGAAGTAGGGCAGCACGTCGGCGTAGGACCAGCCGACGGCGCCGAAGTCGCGCTGCCAGCCGTCGAAGTCGGCACGGGCGCCACGGACGTACATCATCGCGTTCATCGAGGAGCAGCCGCCGAGCGCCTTCATCCGCGGCCAGTAGGCGCGCTGGCCGCCCAGCCCGGGCTGCGGGGTGGTGGTGTAGTCCCAGTCCCAGCGGGTCTTGAAGAGGTTGGCGAAGGCCGCCGGCATGGCGATCTCGAGCGCGTCGTTGTCGGGGCCGGCCTCGAGCAGCAGGACCGAGGTGCTCGGGTCCTCGCTCAGGCGCGAGGCGACGACGGCGCCGGCGCTGCCGGCCCCGACCACGATGTAGTCGTACGAGGGGTGCTGGGCCACGGGGACCTCCGGTGAGTGGGGCGAGAGTGTGACCGCAGCCACATGCCTGGACGTGGATGAGAGTCCAGCACAGTCGGAGTGGCGGATCTTGGCGCACCCGGCCAGACTTCACGGCAGTCTTTGGACCTGAGCACAGTCGAGGTGCGGGCGGGCCGGGCACGAGGAGGAGCGCGTGAGCAGCGAGACGGACGCACGACCGGAGATCGTGGCGTGGGTGCAGGCGTACGCCGCCCGGACCGCCCGCCAGAGCGAGCTCGACGCCTTCGTCACCCGTGTCGACGACACGATCATGTCCGCGATCCCCGAGATCGCCCGCGACCCGGCGCTGGTGCGCGACCTGCACGCGAGCACCCGCTCGCAGTTCCAGATCTTCCTCAGCCTGCTGGAGCGGCCGGCCCAGGAGGTGCTGCTGCCGCCCCAGGCCGTCGACCTCGCGCTCTCACTGGCGCGTCGCCAGCTCGACCTCGGGGTGCTGCTGCAGGTCTACCGCAGCGCCTCGTCGGCGGTCTGGGAGTACTTCACCGAGGTGGTGCGCACCGCCGACACCGGGGACCTGGACCGCACCGACCTGCTCGTCTACCTCTGGGGGCACGGCGGTGCCTGGATCAACGGCGCCGTGGAGCAGCTGATCCAGGTCTTCTCCGCCGAGCGCGAGGCCACGCTCCAGGGGGCCATCGCCCGCCGCAGCGAGGTCGTGCACGCGGTCCTGCGCGGGGAGCAGGTGAGCCTCGCGGAGGCCACGGCGGCGCTGGGGCACCCGGTCCGCGAGCACCACACCGCCGTCGTGCTGTGGGAGGACGGCGAGGTCGTCCCGGACGTCCTGAGCAGGCTCGCCGGGGTGGTCGGTGCGCTGGGCGCGGCGCTGGAGGCCAGCGCGCTCAGCATCCCCGCGGGGCGGGCGGAGGCCTGGGCCTGGCTGACCTCCCGCACGCCGATCGACGCGGCCGCCGTGCGGGAGGCGGTGGACGGCGTGGTCGCCGAGCAGGGCGACCCGCCGTGGCGGGTCGCGGTCGGCTGCCCGGCGAGCGGCGTCCGCGGCCTGCAGCACTCCCACCGCGAGGCGGTCGACGCCCAGCGCCACGCCCTGGGGGTGGCGTCGACGTCGCGCTGCACGGCGTACGCCGACGTCGAGCTCGCCGCGCTGGTGGCCGGCAACGAGGCGGGTGCCCGTCGGCTGGTCGAGCGCGAGCTCGGCGCGCTGGCCGACCCGGACCCGTCCCTGGACCGGCTGCGGGAGACCGTCGCGGCGTTCCTGGCGCACGGCGCGTCGGTCGAGGCTGCGGCCGCCGACCTCTTCGTGCACAAGAACACCGTGCGCTACCGCGTCGCCCAGGCCGAGGACCTCCTCGGCCACCCCCTGTCGCAACGCCGCACCGAGGTGGCGGTGGCTCTGGCCTGCCTGGAGAGGTTCGGTCCCGGCCGGTCTACCTGAACGGGTCAGCCGGCGGCCAGGCTGACCACGAACCGTGGGCCCTCACCGTCCGCCGGCGGCAGGTAGGTCAGGTCGCCGCCCATCACCCGGCACAGCTGGCGCGCCAGGTGCAGTCCGAGACCCGTGCCCGGCTTCGACTCCCGCTCGGCGCGGCTGAAGCGCTCGAAGAGCCGCGGCAGGAAGTCCTCGGGTACGCCCCTCCCGGCGTCGCTGACGACGATCCGGGTCGTGGAGCCGACGGTGTCGCCGGAGATGGAGATCGGCGCGGCGCCGTACTTGTCGGCGTTGCTGAGCAGGTTGCCCAGCACCTGCCGCAGGTGGGAGGCGTCGGCGACCGCGCGCAACCCGGTGAGGTCGTCGATCTCCACCTCGGAGATGATCGTGAGGTCGGTGACGGCCTGCTGGACCACCTCCGCCACGTCGACCGGCTCGCCGCGGCTGCGCAGCGTGCTGTAGTCGATGCGGCTCATCTCCAGGACGCTCGCCAGCAGCGACTCGACACGGTGCGCCGCCTCCGTCGCACGACCCAGCATCGCCCGGGCCCCGCTCACGTCGGCCCCGGTCCCTGCGAGGTCGTCGAGCTCCAACCCGGTCATGCTCAGGAAGCCGAGGGAGACCGTCAGCGGGTTCTTCAGGTCGTGACCGACCAGCCCGAGCAGGTCGCTGAGGCTCTGGTTGCTCTCCTCCAGGCGCAGGTTGCTCTCGACCAGGGCGTCGGAGACCCGGATGACGTCGGTCTCGTCCAGCAGCGTCCCGCGCGCGTACGCCGGAGCGCCGGTGTCGTCGAGCTCGACCCGGCCGCGGGCGTGGACGTGCCGGACGGTGCCGTCGGGGTGCAGGAGACGGTGGCCGAGGTCCCAGGCCCCGCCCTCGGTGAACGTCGCGGCGAGGGCCGCGTCCACCCGGGCGGCGTCCTCGGGGTGTGACCGGGCACGGAGGGCGTCGAGCGAGGGCGGCTGGTCGGAGGCGTACCCGAGGATGTCGCCACACTCGCGCGACCAGTCGGTCTCGCCGGTCTCCAGGTCGTGCTCCCAGCTGCCCATCCTCGCCAGGTGCTGGGCCTCGGCGAGCTGGTGCTCACGCGCAGCGAGCGTCTCGGTGGCCCGGCGCACGTCGGTCACGTCCCTGCTGACCACGACGAAGCCGTCGCCCACCTTGCTGGCCCGGACGTCGAAGGCGCGCCGTCGGCGGGAGCCGTCGCCCCACGTGTCCTCGTACCAGACCGTCGGCTGCTCCCAGCTGACCCCGGTGCTGACCACGCGGGAGTAGATCTCGATCATCCCGGCGGGGCCCTGCTCGGGGAAGACGTCCAGCAGTCGGCTGCCGAGCAGCCGCTCGACCGGGTAGCCGGTCATCTCCGCGTTGTAGCCGTTGCAGTAGACCCAGCGGAAGTCGGCGATCTGGCCGTTGCGGTCGCGGACGGACTCGAAGACCGAGACGGCGTCGGGCAGCTGGTCGACGGTGGCGCGGAAGCGCTGCTCGCTCAGGCGCAGCGTCTCGAGGACCCGCTCCCGGTCGGCCACCTCGCGCCAGGTGACCGCGAAGCCCTCGCCGCTGCCGTCGCGCAGGCTGCTCATGTGCTCCACGATCCCCTGATCGGCCGCCTGACGGGGCGCCTGCAGGGGTCTTCACGACTCCTTCACGGCACTTCATCCCCCGTGGGGTGTTCGGTCAATACCGTGACGCCGAGCGGGGTTCGGTCGTTTCATGGTCCGGACGTCCTCGTCACGCCCGGGGGTCGCTGATCGGCCCACCCCCGTCCACGTCCCCGCCGTGCGCGACCCGCGCGGTCGGGCACAGGTATCCCGGCAGTTCATCCGGCACAAGTTCAGGAGTGAGTCCGTGGCCCTACGGCACCGGTGGTTGGCAGTCCTCACAGCGTTCGCGCTGGTCCTCGCAGGTGTGCTGGCGGTGATGCAGCTGCGTGCCTCGGAGTCCCGCTCCGGCGCCGCGGCCCCGACGGGCGAGTGCGCCCCCGGCTTCCAGCCCGTCCACGACGCCCTGCGCGAGATCCGCGCGGAGATGCGCACCGAGGAGGACTTCGAGGAGCTGCGCGAGGAGGGCGAGGTCGGCGAGCAGGCTCGCGAGGCCGAGCTGGTCCGCGAGGCCGTGCGCGAGCTGCCCATGCTGCAGGGCACCGACCCCGACGACTGGGACAGCCTCTGCGTCGTCAGCAAGCGGCCGGAGTCGCTGAAGGAGCTCAACGCGCTCTTCGACACCCGCGCCATCTCGCGCCTGGCGCCGTTCGGCGCCTACGACGACGGCGCGGCCACCGCGGCCGCCCGCCAGTCGGCGGCGCTGAGCCGCGCGTCCGTCCCGGGCACCAAGGGCCGGGCCAAGGAGTACGGCAAGGGCCCGCTCATCGTCGACGACGAGAACTACCCCCAGGTCAACGGCCTCGGCCTCGAGGACAACATGGGCCGCATCGACGACTACGCCTGGGACCCGAAGGGCCGCCGGCTCTTCGCGGCCGTCGGCAGCGGCGGCATCTGGCGCTCCGACGACATGGCGGCCTCCTGGAAGGACGCCACCGGCAACCTGCCGACGACGGTCACCGGCGCGGTCGGCTGGACCAGGGCCAAGGGCGGCACCCTGCTGGCCCTGACCGGTGAGCCGACCTTCGGCTCCTCGGCCTACACCGGCCTGGGCGCCTACTGGTCCGGCAACCTCGGGAAGTCGTGGAAGCGCAGCAAGGGCGTGCCGGCCGGCGCACTCGGCTTCGCGATCGCCGTCGACCCGAAGTCGCCCAAGAAGGTCTACGCGGCCACGCAGTACGGCCTGTTCGTCTCCACGAACGCCGGCCGCTCCTACAAGAACGCCAAGCTCCCCACCGGCCCCTGCGCCGGCGTGACCAACATGAGCAAGAAGCCGCAGTGCGCCCTGGCCAGCGTCGTCACCGACGTCGTCGTGGTCGAGCCGGGCGGTGTCAACACCGAGACCAAGGCCGGCACGGTCGTGGCGACGGTCGGCTGGCGCGGCGGTCAGCGCACCAACCCCGACGGCACGGTGCAGTCGCCCAACAACGGCATCTACCGCAGCGGCAACGGCAAGCCGGGCTCCTTCGAGAAGCTCGAGACCACCGGCTTCGCCGCGCAGGACGCCATCGGTCGCACCGAGCTCGGCCACGCGGTCGGCCCCGAGCAGGACCACGACTTCCTCTACGCGATCGTCCAGGACGCCAACCTGCTCAACAACGGCGGCCTGCTCGGCATCGACGCCCCGGAGGGCTTCTCCTCCCCGCTCGGCAGCACGGTGCTCAACGGCATCTACGTCTCCGACGACTTCGGCCAGTCCTGGACGGTGATGGCCACCGGCACCACCCTGGCGGCCGACCCGACCACCGGCTCGGCGCTGATCGGCACCGGTACGGCGACGGGCTACCAGCCCGGTGTCCAGGGCTGGTACAACCTGTGGGTCCAGCCGGACCCCTCGCGGGCCACCGCCGCCGGCGTGCCGACCCGCATGGTCTTCGGCCTCGAGGAGCTGTGGGCCAACGACCTGCCTCAGCTCGGTCAGCCGCTCGACGGCACGACGCCGGTGCACTTCGGGGTCATCGGCAAGTACTTCGGCGGCGACTCGTGCCTGCTGCTCAACGTCGGTCTGCCGGCCTGCCCCACCGACCGCGACCCGACCGACGACAACTCCACCACCCACCCCGACCAGCAGGACGGGATCTGGATCCTCGACCCCAAGGCGGACAACGGCGTGCAGCTCGTCGTCGGCAACGACGGCGGCGCCTACCGCTACCGCTTCGAGGAGGACAGCGACGAGGAGCTGGACAACGCCAACTGGGGCCGAGGTGACCAGAACGGCTTCCAGACGCTGCTGCCCTACTGGGCCGCGATGGCCAACGACGGCACGGTCTGGGCCGGTCTGCAGGACAACGGCAACATGAAGATCGACGGGAAGACCCGCAAGCAGTACGAGACCTACGGCGGCGACGGCTTCTTCACCGCGGTCGACCCGTTCGACTCCAACATCTCCTACGAGGAGTACACCAACGGTGACATCTCGGTGACCACCGACGGCGGATCGAGCTGGTCGGGGATGGACCCCGGGCTCACCGCCGCACGGTTCTCCAACCCCTTCGCGATGGACCCGACCAACGCCCAGCACCTGGTCACCGCCGGCCGCGAGGTCGTCGAGACCCTGCTCGGCCCGAGCACCACCTCCGGTTTCACCGAGGCCGCGGACGCCGACGACTCCACGAGCACCTGGGTCAAGGTCTTCGACCTCGGCACCCGCACCGCTCCCGGTGACCCGGCCGCGTCGTCCTCGGCGACCGACCCGGACAACTCGATGACGGCGATCACGACCCGCGGCGACGCGACGTACGTCGGCTTCTGCGGCCAGTGCGACACGCTCAACAAGCTCGTCGACAGCGGCCCGGTCTTCAAGAACGGCCTGGCCACCAACGTCGGCGGCGACAAGCGGCCCAAGGCGGGCACGTCCAACGGGTGGCACGTCGTGAAGGCCAAGGGCCTGCCCAACCGCTACATCACCTCGATCGCGATCGATCCCGACCGGTCCAAGACGATCTACGTCACCGTCGGCGGCTACACCCGGCGCTGGATGCCGCCGGGTGCTGCGGGCGACACCAACAAGGCGATCGGGAAGGGCCACCTCTTCCGCTCGACCAACGGCGGCAAGTCCTTCAAGGACATCACCGGGAACCTGCCCGACAGCCCGGCGACCGCCGTGACCGTCCGCAAGAACCAGCTCCTGGTGGGCACCGACGTCGGCGCCTTCGCCTCCGGGCCGAACGGGAAGAAGGAGTCCAAGCCCCGCTTCGCACGGCTCAAGGGCATGCCCCCGGCGCCGGTCTCGAGCATCCAGCTCAAGCCCGACAACCCCAACCTCGCCGTGCTGGCGCTCTTCGGCCGCGGCGTCTGGACCTACAAGTTCAAGCAGAAGGTCAAGGTCCCGGTCGTCAACACCGGCGACGGCGGCTCCAACGCACCGAAGCTCGACGAGGTCGTGGAGTCCTTCGACTTCGAGGACGGCGCGCAGGGCTGGACCGCCTCGGGGTTCCCGGGTCGCTGGGCCCAGGGCGCACCGGGCCACGGCAAGGGCACCGAGGAGGACCCCGACGGATCCGCCTGGGCCGTCTCGGGTCCGATCGGCTACACCGACCTCGCCGACGTCACGCTGACCTCCCCGGCGGTCGACATGCCCAAGGGCAAGGGCCTGCTGCAGTGGTGGATGCGCCTGGACACCGAGGGCGGCTACGACATCGCCACCCTCGAGGTCAGCCAGGACGGGGGTGACTCGTGGCAGCTGCTCGGGTCCTACTCCGGCGGCAACCCCGACGCACCGGGCTGGTCGAAGTACACCGCGCCCATCGCCGCGGGCGGAGGTGAGGTCATCGTCCGGTTCCACTTCACCGCCGACGAGATCTGCTCCAACCTCGGTGGCCCGATCTGCAGCAGCACCTCGGGCTGGGACGGCGTCCACGTCGACGACCTGGTCCTGGGCACCGCGAAGTAGCGGGCCGGGTCAGGTCCGCGCCGGACGTGGGATCAGGAGAGACCGGCGTAGTCGGTGACCGACACCGCCACCAGCACCTGACCCGGGCACGCCCCGTCGCGCAGGTTCACCCCGAGCAGCTCGCCCGCGTCGTCGCGGGCGAGCAGCTCGGCCTCGAACCCCTCGTCGTCGAGGCTGAAGACCTCCCAGCCCGCCGCGTCCGCGGCTGCCTGGACGGTCGTCAGCAGGTCGGCGGTCGAGGAGTCGGTCGCGACGCCGGAGGCGTTGACCGAGCCGGTGCGTCCCGACGCGACCGACCACGTGACCGAGTCACCGAGGTCGAGCCGCTGCGTCAGCTCCTCCGGTGCGGGTACGCCGGCCTCGACCGCGCAGTCGGCCGACGGCGTACCCCCGGGGGGCCCGGCGTCCCCGCCGTCGTCGCCCGCCCCGCCGCAGGCGGTCAGCGCGCCGCTCAGGGCCAGGCCCGCGGTGAGGGCGCGCAGCAGCGGGGTGCGGGGGCCGGTCGGCGCGAGCATGCCCCAGAGCCTAGGGTCCGCCCATGACCTGGCCCCTGGTGCGGCGCGACCGATGGCGCACGACGGTGCGGGTGCTCGCCGTGCTGGCGCTGCTGGCGCCGCTCGTGCTGCCGCTCGTCCTGCTGGTGCTGGGCGCCCTGGACACCCCGGGGCAGTCACCGCCGCAGACCGCGCGCGACCTGCTGCCCGACCAGCCGGGCCGCGCGGGGCTGGACGCGGCGCTGGCGATGACGCCGCTGTGGCGCCAGCTGGCCAACACCGCGCTGGTGACGGCCGTGGCGGTGCCGGTGACGGTGCTGCTGGCCTCCTCCGCGGGCTTCGCCATCGGTGCCGGCCGCGGCCGGTCGGCGCGCTGGCTGCTGTGGGTGACGGTGCTGCTCGCGCTGGTCCCGCCGCTGTGCCTGTGGGTGCCCCGGGTGGTGCTGCTGCGGTGGCTGGGCCTGGGTGGGGAGACCCTGACGGTCACCTTCACCGCGCTCGCGGCGACCAGCCCGCTGCTGGTGCTGCTCTACGCACTGGCCTACCGCCGGGTGCCGACGAGCACCCTCGACGCCGCGCGGAGCGAGTCCCTCGGGCCGGTGGCCACCTGGTGGTGGGTGGCGATGCCGCAGGTGCCCGGCGCGACCTTCGCGGTCGCCGCCCTCGCCTTCGCTGCCCACTGGGGCAACGTCATGGAGCCCACGCTGCTGCTCACCGACCCGGAGAGGAAGACCGCCGCCCTCGGGGTCCGCACCCTCGCCGGTCTCGAGCCCACGCTCTACCCCGTCTTCCTCAGCGCGGCGCTGGTCGTCACGATCCCGCCGCTGCTGGTCTTCCTGCTCGCCCAACGACGCATCTTCGCGCTCACCACCTCGGAGGAACGATGACCCCCCGCTCCCGACCGGCCCGCTCGCACCGGCCGGTGCGCCTCGCCGGCCTGGCCGTCCTGGGCCTGCTCGCCCCGCTGGCCCTGGCCGCCTGCGGCGCGGGGGACACCGATGCGGGGGAGACCTCCGGCGACGGCGCGGGCGCCGCCCCGCTGACCTTCCAGGTCGCGGGCGACCCCGAGGAGACGGCGGTCTACGAGGCGATCGCGACGGCGTACAACGACACCGAGCCGGCCACCACCGTCGACATCGTCGCGGTGCCGAGCAAGGGCGACCACCTCGCGCTGCTGCAGACCTCCTTCGCCGCCGGCGACGCCCCCGAGGTCTTCCTGCTCAACTACCGCGAGTACGCCCCGTTCGTGCGTCGCGGGGCGCTCACGCCGGTGCAGGGCCTGCTCGAGCGCCGCGACGTCGACCTCGTGGACTACTACGAGCCGCCGGTCGACGCTTTCACCCTCGACGGGGAGCTGCAGTGCATGCCGCAGAACGTCTCCTCGCTGGTGGTCTACGCCAACACCGCCCTCTTCGAGGAGGCCGGCCTCGACCTGCCGACCGACGGGTGGGAGGTCGAGGACTTCGTGGAGGCGGCCGGGACCCTGGCCGACCTCGACGGTGACGTCGACGGGGTCTACGTCGAGCCGTCGGTGATCCGGGTGGCCCCGTTCGCCTGGTCCGACGGGGCCGAGATCACCGACGACCCCGAGGAGCCCACCCGGCTGACCCTCGACGACGAGGACACCCGCGACGTCGTGGACCTGCTGGCCTCGCTGCAGTCCGACGGCCTGATGCCGACCGAGGAGGAGCTCGCGGCCAAGGACGCCGACACCCGCTTCATGGACGGCGAGCTGGCGATGACCCTGTCCTCGCGCAAGAGCGTGCCGCTGTTCCGGGAGGCGCCGACGTTGGACTTCGACGTGCTCCCGCTGCCGGTGCTGGGCGAGGCCGCGACGATCCTGCACTCCGACGCCTACTGCCTCTCCAGCAAGGCCGACGACGCCAGCGCCGCCGCCGACTTCATCGCCTTCGCGGTCGGTCCCCAGGGCCAGTCCATCGCTGCGCTCGGCGGCCGGACCGTGCCGTCGCTGATCTCGGTCGCCGAGTCCGGTGCGTTCCTCAACGACACCGTCGAGCCCGCGCACTCCGAGGTCTTCCTCGAGGCGATCGACGGGATGCGGGCCACGCCGGTGCTTGCCGGGTGGCCGCAGATCGAGGACCTGGCCGAGGAGTACCTCACCCGGATCTGGTACGACGCCACCGACCCCGCCGAGGTCGACGAGCTGCTCGCCGAGCTCGACGAGCGCACCCGCCCGCTGTTCGAGGAGGACTGAGCCGCTCCGTGACTGCTGCTCCTCCCACGCTCGAGCTGCGCGGTGTCGAGGTCTCCCACGGCCGACGCCGGGTGCTGCACGCCCTCTCCCTCGACGTCCGACCCGGCGAGCTCCTGGTCGTCGTCGGCCCCAGCGGCAGCGGCAAGACCACCATGCTGCGCGCCGCGGCCGGGCTCGAGCCCGTCGACGCCGGACGGGTGCTGCTCGACGGCGACGACATCACCGACCTGCCACCGGGGCGGCGCGACCTGGCCATGGTCTTCGCCGACCTGGCGCTGCTGCCGCACCTCGACGTCGCCGCCAACATCGCCTTCGGCGAGCTGGCCCGCGGCGCGCGCCGGCGCGAGGTCCGGGGGAGGGTCAAGGAGGTCGCCGCCGCCTTCGGGATCGCCGACCTGCTCAAGCGTCGGGTCACCCGGCTCTCCGGGGGCGAGCAGCAGCGGGTAGCGCTGGCCCGCGCGGCGCTGCGCCGGCCCGCGGCCCACCTGCTCGACGAGCCGCTCTCCCACCTCGACCCGGTGCTGCGCGAGGAGGCGCGGTCCCAGGTGCAGGTGCTGCGCTCCCGCGACGGGGCGCCGGTGGTCCTGGTGACCCACGACCCGCACGAGGCGCTGGCCATGGCCGACCGGGTCGCCGTGCTGCGCGAGGGCCGCATCGTCCAGGTCGGTACGCCCGAGCAGGTCTACGAGACCCCGGCCGACACCTTCGTGGCCCGGTTCGTCGGCCCGCTGCCGATGAACCTGCTCGCCCGCGACGACGGGCACGTCGGCATCCGCCCCGAGCACGTCCGGCTCGGCGACGACCTCGACGCCCGGGTCGAGCGCGTCGAGCACGCCGGCACCGAGGCGGTCGTCCACACCGTCACCGAGCGCGGACCCGTCGTGCTGCGGCTGCCGTGGGGCGAGCGCCCGGCCGTGGGCGACGACGTGCGACTGGGCTGGGCGCCCGCGCACCTGCACGCCTTCGACCGCGACGGGCGGCGACTGGCCCGATGAGTACCGCCGCACCCGAGACCGAGCCCGAGACGGCTGGGGCCGAGCCCGAGAGGGCTCGGACCGACCCGCCGCAGGACCCGGACGCGCCTCGCGGGCGGGTCGGCGATCCCGGCTACGCCCGGCTCGGGAACCCGTACGCCGTCGGGCTGGTGCTCGTGGTCGGCCTGCCGCTGCTGGCCGGGGTGGCCCTGGGGCTGACCGAGTTCCACGGAGTCGACCGGCCCCGCTTCGTCGGCCTCGACCACGTGCGCGAGGCCCTCGACGACGACGCCCTGCACCGGGCCCTGCGCGCCACCGGGCTCCTCGTCGCGCTGGTCGTCCCGACCCGCCTGCTGCTGGTGCTGCCGCTCGCGCTGCTGCTGGCCGGTCCGCGCCCCGGCCGCCGGTCGCGGCTGACCGGCCGGCTCGCCCGCGGGTGGGGTCGGGTCGCGGCCGTCGCGCCCAGCGTCGTACCCGAGTCGGCGTGGGCGCTGCTGTGGCTGTGGCTGCTCAACCCGGTCAACGGTCCGGTCGCGCTCGCACTGGGCCAGGGCACCGGCCTGCTGACCGAGCCCGGCCCCACCAGGGTCGGGGTCGCGGCGATGCTCGCCCTGCAGCTGGGGGAGTCGTTCATCGTGCTGCTCGCCGCCCGCGCGGCACTGCCCCGCGCGGTGATGGAGGCCGCTGCCGTAGAAGGTGCCTCGTCGTCGTACGTCCTGCGGAGGGTGACCCTGCCGCTGCTCGCGCCGGTGATCGGCTTCCTCGTGCTGCGCGACACGGTGCTGGTCGCGACCGCGGTGTTCGTGCCGATCCTGGTGCTCACCGACGGCGGGCCCCGCGAGGCGACCACCACGCTGCCGGTGCTGCTCTACCGCCAGGGCTTCGTCTACGGCGACCTCGGCTACGTCAGCGCCGTCTCGGTGCTGGTGCTGCTGGCCACCGCCCTCGTCGTCGCGCTGACCGTGGCTCCCGTGCTCCTGCTGCGTCGCCTCCGCCACGGGAAGCGGTGATCTCCCGCCGAGCCGGCGTATCGACACGCCGGTTCGACCTGTCGGGTCGGCCGGGTCCTGCCGAGCCGGCGTATCAGTACGCCGGCTCGATGTGGAGGGCGCCCCGGTGTCGCACATGAGAACCATTCCGATTAGTGTGCGAGGTCCTGACGAAAGGACCTCCCGTGCGACGCCTCCCCCTCCTCACCTGCCTGCTGGCCCCCGTGGTGCTCACCGCCTGCGGCCAGACCTCCGACCGAGCCGCCGAGACCTCCGCCCTCCGCGTGGTCGGCCCCTTCGAGGTGCACAGCCTCGACCCGATCCTCGACGGTGAGATCTTCACCCGCCTCGAGGTCGCCGAGACCCTGGTCACCGCCGACGAGGAGGGCAGGCTGGCCCCCGGGCTGGCGACCTCCTGGGACTCCTCGGACCGCGACACGGTCTGGACCTTCGACCTGCCTGCCGACGCGACCTTCCACGACGGCTCGCCGGTCACCGCGCAGGCCGTGGTCGACTCCCTGGAGCTGGCCGCCCAGCAGGAGGCGAGCCCGCTGGCCGGTGTGCCGGTCCGCGCCGTGCGCGCCGAGGACGAGCAGGTCGTCATCGAGCTCACCGACCCCTACACCCTGCTGCCGGCGGTCCTGACGCACTACAGCGCCCAGGTCCTGGCCCCCGCGGCGTACGCCGAGGACGGCCACGTCGAGGAGGTGATCGGCACCGGCCCCTACCGCGTGGACTCCGTCCAGCTGCCCGCCGAGGTCGAGACGGTCGTGTTCGAGGACTACCGGGGCGAGCGGCCCGAGGTCGAGCAGGTGACCTTCCAGGCCGTCTCCCGCCCCGAGCAGCGGGCGATCATGGCCGCCAGCGGCCAGGCCGACGTCGTGTTCGGTCTCGAGCCGGCCGGCCGTGAGCGGGTCGAGGCGGCCGACGGCGTCGTGATGGCCTCCAGCCTCCAGCCGCGCACCATCCTGCTCAAGGTCAACGCCGAGCACCCGGTGCTCGGGGACGCACGGGTGCGCCGCGCCCTGTCGGCCGCGCTGGACCGCGAGGCGATGGCGCAGGCCGTGCTGCGCGAGTCCGAGCTCGCCGCGACCCAGCTCCTCCCGCCCTCCCTGGGCCAGTGGCAGGCCGACGTCGAGCCGCTGACCCACGACGAGGACGAGGCGCTCTCCCTGTTCGAGGACGCCGGCTGGACCCCCGGGGCCGACGGCGTCCTGGAGCGCGACGGCGAGCCGCTCGAGCTGACCCTGACCACCTACCCCGACCGCCCCGAGCTCCCTGCGCTCGCGACCGCCATCCAGGCCTCGCTGCGCGACGTCGGTGTCGACCTGGCCGTCGACGTCACCAACTCCAGCGAGATCCCCGCCGGTCACGCCGACGGCAGCCTCGAGCTGGGCCTGCTCGCCAAGCACTTCGCCCTGGTCTCCGACCCGCTGATCGACATCGACACCGTGCTGGCCGAGGGCGGCGGCTCGGACTGGGGTGCGATGCGCTGGGAGGACGAGGACGTCCGGGCGGCCCTGGACGCGCTGAAGTCCGGCCTCCCCGAGGACGAGGCGAGCCGGGCGCGCGAGACGGTCGTGCGCACCGTCCAGGAGCAGCTGCCGGTCATCCCCGTCTCCTGGTACCGCATGAACGCCGCCGTGACCGAGGACGTCGACGGCTTCGTCATCGACCCGCTCGAGACCAGCTGGCGCCTGTCCTCCCTGAGCTGGTCGTGATGGCCGCCGCGCTGTCCGTGCCCGACCACCGGCTGGGCCGGGTGCTCGTCCGCCGCGGCCTGCAGGCCGTGGGCGTGGCGCTCGCGGTCTCAGCGGTCTGCTTCTGGGTCGTCCAGCGACTCCCCGGCGACGCGGCCTACCGGATCGCGGCCGGTCGCTACGGCTACGACCTGGTCGACGCCGAGGCGGCGGCCTCGGTCCGTGCCGAGCTGGGGCTGGACCGACCGGCCTGGCAGCAGCTGGGCGACTGGCTGCTGCAGCTGGTGCAGCTCGACCTCGGCCGCTCGCTGGTGACCTCCCAGCCCGTGGCCGAGGAGCTCGCCTACTACCTGACGGGCACGCTCCAGCTCGCGGCCGCCGCACTGGTCGTCGCCGTCGTGGTCGGGGCCGGGCTCGGCGTGCTGGCCGCCCGCCGGCCCGGCGGGGTCGTGGACCGGTTCACGACGGCGTACGTCGCCTCTGTGCGGGCGCTGCCGCCGTTCCTGCTCGGGCTCCTGCTGGTGCTGCTGCTCAGCGCCCAGCTCGGCCTGCTGCCGGCCGTCAGCAGCGGCGGGCCGCGCGCCCTGGTCCTCCCCGCCCTCACGCTGGGGGTCGGGCTGTCCGGCCTGGTGGCGACCGTGACCCGCAGCGCGGTGGTCGAGGTGGCCGCCTCGGAGCAGGTGCGCTTCGCCCGCACCAAGGGGCTCGCCGAGCGCCGGGTGCAGGCCCGGCACGTCGCCCGCAACGCCGCGGTGACGATCGTGCCCTACCTCGGGGTGCAGGCCGTCGTGCTCGTCGAGGGGGTGGTCGTGGTCGAGAGCCTGTTCTCCTGGCAGGGCCTCGGGCACGCCCTCGTGCACGCCGTCTTCTGGCGCGACGTCCCCATGCTGCAGGCGACCGCGCTCGTGCTGGCGCTGCTCGTCGTCGCCGTCAACACCGTCGTCGACCTCGTCGGGCTCTGGCTCGACCCGAGGCCGCGTGCCCTGGAGGGGGTCCGATGAGCACCGCGCTCCACGAGCTGTCCGCGACCCCGGCGCCCACCGGCGCCGCGGTACACCGTCCGCGACGGCGCTCGCGGGCGAGGAGGGCGTGCGCGGCTGCGCTCGCCCTCCTGGTCGGCTTCGCCCTCGTCGGCCCGCTGGTGCTGGGCGACCCGGCCGCGCAGGACCTCTCGCGCTTCCTCGAACCCCCCAGCTGGGGCGAGCCGCTGGGCACCGACGACTACGGCCGCAGCGTGCTCACCAGGCTGGCGCACGCCACCCGACTCTCGCTGGTGCTGGCGGTGCTCTGCGTGGCGACCGCGCTGGTGCTCGGCGCCACCACCGGCGTCCTCGCCGCCTGGCGCGGCGGCTGGGTCGACGCCGTGCTGCGCGGCGTCTCGGAGATCTTCGTGGCGCTCCCGGCCCTGCTCGTCGTCCTCCTCGTGGCGGCACTGGCCAGCGGGGGCAGCCTGGTGGCGATCTACGTCGGCATCGCGCTGGCCCAGTGGGTGGAGTACTTCCGCGTCGTCCGGGCGCGGGCCGGGCTGGTGCTCGGCTCCCCGGCCGTCGAGGCCGCGGGGCTGCTGGGGCTCGGCCGGCTCCACGTCGTACGCCGCCACCTGCTGCCGGACCTGCGTCCGCTGCTGACCACCCTGGCGTCGCTGGGCATGGTCACCTCGGTGCTCGCGATGTCGACCCTCGGGTTCGTCAAGGTCGGCCTCGAGCCGCCCCGCGCGGAGCTCGGACTGATGATCACCGAGTCCTTCCCCTTCTACGACGTCGCGCCCTGGATGGTGCTCGGTCCGGTGGGCGTGCTGTTCGTCCTCACGGTGAGCCTGCTGGGACTGCGCGACGGAGAGGACGCCGCATGAGCACACGCACCCCCGCACCCACCGGGACGACGGGTCGGCTGCGCGCCGACCTGGCCGCCACCGACGTCGTCGTCCGCCACTTCGGCCGCACCCTGGTCGACGTGCCGCGGCTCCACCTGCAGCCGCACCGCCCCCTGACCGTCGTGGGCGAGAGCGGCTCGGGCAAGTCGCTGCTCGCGCACGCCCTGATGGGCACCCTCGCGCCCGAGCTGGAGGTGACCGGCGCGATGCGGGTCGGGGAGGCGTCCTTCGACCTGGCCGACCGGCGCGGCCGTCGGCGGCTCTGGGGGCGCGAGCTGGCGCTGCTGCCGCAGGAGCCCGTCCTGGCGCTCGACCCGACGATGCGGGTCCGGCAGCAGGTGGCCGAGGGAGCGGCCGGCTGGCCCGCGGACCGTCGGGGCGCGCTGCGCGGCGCCGACGAGCGCCTCGACGGGCTCGGGCTGGCGCACGCCGCCGGCGCCTACCCGCACAGGCTCTCGGGCGGGATGGCGCAGCGCGTGGCCTACGCCGCGGCGACCATCGGCGGTGCCCACGTGCTGGTCGTCGACGAGCCGTCCAAGGCCCTGGACCGGCCGGCGGTCGACCGGCTCGCCGACCTGCTCCTGGCCCACGCCGCAGCCGGCGGCCTGCTGCTGACCATCACCCACGACCTGCGCCTCGCGCGCGCCCTGGGCGGGGACGCCTGGGTGATGCGGGACGCCGCCGTGGTCGAGGCCGGCCCGGTCGAGGAGGTCCTCGAGCGTCCATCCACCGACTACGCCCGTGCGCTGACGGGCGCCGACCCGGCCCGGTGGTCGCGCCGGTGGCCCACCGTGCACCCTGCGGGGACCGGGCCTAGCGGGCCCGGGGTCGAGCCCGGGGTCGAGCCCGGGGTCGAGCCCGTGGTCGAGGGCCGCGACCTGCGCAAGGCCTACGGCGACCAGTGCCTCTTCGCGGGGCTCGACGTCACCATCCGGGCCGGGGAGCGGTGGGCCCTCACCGGGCCCAGCGGCGCCGGCAAGACCACGCTCGGCGACGTCCTCCTCGGCCTCACACCCGCCGACGGTGGCCGGCTGCGGCGCGCGGACCGGGCGGCCGGCCGGCTGCAGAAGCTCTACCAGGACCCGGCGCTGTCGTTCCCGCGGCGGGTGCCCGTCGCGCTCTCGGTGGACGACACCGCCCGCCGGCACGGGGTGGACCCCGCACGCGTCGCGATGCTCGTCGAGCAGGTGGGGCTCTCCCCGGACCTGCTGGGCCGCCGGCCCGACCAGGTGTCGGGCGGGGAGCTGCAGCGGGTGGCGGTGGTCCGCGCCATGCTGACCCGACCGGTCCTGCTGCTGGCCGACGAGGCGACCTCGCGACTGGACCTGCTCACCCAGCAGGTGACGGTCGAGGCGCTGATGGGCCAGGTGGTCGAGGACGGCTGCGGGCTGATCGTGGTCACTCACGACGAGGCGCTGGCCGGGGCGCTCACCGAGCACCGGATCACGCTCGGCGACGACCCCCGGCGGTAGGCGGCACTAGCCGCAGTCGGCGCACAGGCCGAAGATCTCCAGGGTGTGGGAGACGTCGGTGAACCCATGCTTGTCGGCGGAGTCCTTCGCCCACTTCTCGACCGTGGGGCCGGTCAGCTCGACGGCCTTGCCGCAGGAGCGGCACACGAGGTGGTGGTGGTGCTTGGGGCTGCACTGGCGGTAGAGCACCTCGCCGGCCTCGTTGCGGACGCTGTCGACCTCGCCGTCCTCGGTGAGCGCCTGGAGGTTGCGGTAGACCGTGGAGAGACCGACGCTCTCCCCGCGGGAGCGCAGGAGCTGGTGGATGTCCTGCGCGCTGCTGAGGGTGTCGAGCTCGGCCACGAGCTCGCGGACGACCGTCCGCTGGCGGGTGGAACGTCGCACGACACCGGTCTGAGCCATGGTCACGATGCTACCGAGTGGTCACTCGTAGGTCTGGCGCGGCGCGTCGATCTCCACGACCTCGGTGGCGTCGAGCTCGACCTCGTACGGCGGCTCCACGCCGGTGCCGGTGACGTGCACGCCGGTCACCTCCACCCACTGGTCGCGGGGAGGCCGCTCGGCCCCGTTGACGAGCACCCGGTAGGCCATGGCGTCGGCGGCGCAGCAGCCGATCTGCATCCGGGTGACGTACCAGTCGTCGCCGGCGCCCCAGCTGACGAAGCCGGTCATCACGACCGGCTGGCCCTCCAACGCGGGCTCGCCGGACTGCGCGAGGAAGAGCATCTCCTCGAGCGCGAGCTCGACCGGCCCGTCCCCGCCCAGCGTCGTGATGGACGTCGGGGCGCTGACGGTGACCAGGTCGTTGGCGCGACGCTCGGCGAGGTAGGACCCCAGCTCGGGCGGGCTGATGACGAACGCGATGATGCCCGGGAGCGCGAGCAGCCAGGTCACCGCGGGCACGCCGTGCCCGTGGCCGTCGTGGCCGTCGTGGCCGGTGTCGTGCGCGTGGTCGTCCTCGGCGTGCTCGACGTGGGCGGGGGAGTGCCGCTCCTCGCGGAACAGCGGGCCCAGGGCCATCAGGATCAGCAGGATCCCGCTGGCGAGCAGCGGCCACTTCATCCACGGGACGACGTAGCGCAGGTAGGCGTCGCTCGCGGCCAGGCGCAGCAGGACCGCGCCGAGGAACATCAGCAGCAGGCCCTGGGTCGGGATCCTCACAGCATCCACCATCCCACGACGCAGGCGCTGGCCACCGCCGTGCCGATCACGATCGGCACGAACTGGCGGGCGAAGGCGCCGCCGAAGGTGCCGGCCTCCATGCTGGCCAGCTTCACGTCCATCGCCGGGCCGACCACCATGAAGACGAGCTTGGCGGTGTCGGAGAAGGCGGTGAAGCTCGCGGCCACGAACGCGTCGGACTCCGAGCAGAGGGCCACGACGAAGGCGAACAGCGCCATGGTGAGCACGCCCAGCACCGCCTGGCCGGCGACGGTGTCGATGATCGAGCGCGGGACGAAGGTGTTGACCGCGGCCGCCAGGATCGCGCCCAGCACGAGGAAGCCCGAGGCGTGGACGAAGTCGTGGCGGATGGTCGCGACGAACTTCTGACGCGTGGAGGCGTCGGACTCCGCCACCTGCTCGAGGCGGCGCAGCGGCAATCGGCTGCCGCGCGAGAGGCACCACCACCCGACGAGGACGGCGGTGAGCAGCGAGGCGATGAAGCGTGCCGCCACGATGTCGTACTCACCGGGGAAGGCGACCGCCGTGGAGACGATCACGGCCGGGTTGACCGCCGGTGCGGCCAGCAGGAAGGTCAGCGCGACCGCGGGCGCGATGCCACGGCGGATGAGGCTGCCGGCGATGGGGACCGCGGCGCACTCGCAGCCCGGGAGCCCGACGCCGGCCACGCCGGCGACCGGGACGGCGAGCACGTTGTTGCGTGGGACGACCTTCTGCAGCACGCGCTCGGACAGGACGATCGAGATGATCGCCGAGAGGGCGACGCCCAGCACGAGGAAGGGCGTGGACTGGATGACGATCGCGAGGAAGATCGTGCTCCACGTCGAGAACTGCGGTGAGTCGAGGTACGGCGCGACGAACTGCCCGCCGAAGACCACGACCAGCAGCACGACGGCCACGACCTCCATCTGGCCGAACGCTGCCCGCGGGGCCTTCTGCGCCGTGCTCTGCTGCTCCGGGCTCGTCGTCTCGCCCATGCCTCTCCCTGGTCCGGTGGCGCTCGGGTGCGCACCCTGCCTCCGTAGAACGAGGCCGCCGCGGAGACGGTACGTCCCGACGGCGGCCTCTCGGTGATTTCTCAGGTGGCGGTGGTCACCGGTGTCGGCGCACCCCCGTCACCACGACGACTTCGTGATGCCCGGGAGCTCGCCCCGGTGCGCCATCGTGCGCAGGTTGATGCGAGAGAGCCCGACCTTGCCCACGTAGCCGCGGGGGCGTCCGTCGACCTGGTCGCGGTTGCGGACCCGCACCGGGCTCGCGTCGCGCGGCAGTCGCGACAGCGCCCGGACGGCGGCGTCGCGCTCCTCGGGGGTCGCCGCGGTGCGGATGGTCTCCCTCAGGGCGGCGCGGCGCTCGGCGTACCTCGCGACGACCTGCTGGCGGCGCTCGTTGGCGGCGATCTTGGACCTCTTGGCCATCAGCGCTCCTCCTTGAAGTCGACGTGGCGGCGGACGACGGGGTCGTACTTCCTCATGACCAGCCGGTCCGGGTCGTTGCGGCGGTTCTTCCTGGTGACGTAGGTGTAGCCGGTCCCCGCGGTGGAGCGGAGCTTGATAATCGGCCGGACGTCACTGCCCTTCCCCGCCATCAGACCCTGCCCCCGCGCGCGAGGATGTCGGCGACGACGGCGTCGATGCCGCGCACGTCGACGGTCTTGATGCCGCGGGCGCTCAGCGTGAGCGTGACGTGGCGGCGCAGGCTGGGCACCCAGTAGCGCTTGGACTGGATGTTGACGTCGAAGCGGCGCTTGGTGCGGCGGTGGGAGTGGGAGACGTGGTGGCCGAAACCGGGGGTGGTCCCGGTGACCTGGCAGACGCGTGCCATGGAGTTCCTGGGTTCCTCTCTGGACGGGGGCCGCTCAGCCCTGGCGGGTCTTGAGCCGCGGGTTGCGCTTGTTGATGACGTAGATGCGTCCCCGGCGGCGGACGACCTGGGAGCCGGGCTGGTTCTTGACCGAGCGGATCGAGTTGCGGACCTTCACGGGTCGCTCCTGTTCTGTGGGCTTCGCGGCGGCGCCGCTCAGCGGCTGGTGTAGGGCAGCAGCGCCATCTCGCGGGCGTTCTTGATCGCCCGGGTGACCATCCGCTGCTGCTGAGGGGTGACCCCGGTGATCCGGCGGGAGCGGATCTTCCCGCGGTCGGAGATGAAGGTGCGCAGCAGCGGGACGTCCTTGTGGTCCACGCTGGTCACCTCCGGGCCGAGGAGCGGCTTCTTGCGGGCGCGGGGACGGGCGGGTGCGGTCCGCCGCTCGGGGCTGCTCATCGGCCGGCCCCGGCTGCTGTCCAGGGCGTGACGTAGCCGCGCTGCACGGCGCGGACCAGCCGGCGGGGGACCATGCAGGTCTCTCCGTCGACGACCACGGGCACCAGGCCCGGGGTGCTCGCCTTCCACTGGGACCGGCGGTGCCGGGTGTTGCTGCGAGAGGTGCGGCGCTTGGGGACGGCCACGGGCTCTCCTCCTTCTGGTTCCGGGCAGGCTGGTGCTGCCCATGGCGGGGCGGGTGGGGACTGGCTGGT
>Ga0208056_100038_pt1 | contig 58870 bp, 59 predicted proteins | sample DeeseametaMP2052_FD_184178 | JGI IMG/M metagenome (GOLD analysis project Ga0208056, IMG submission 184178) | Marine microbial communities from the Deep Pacific Ocean - MP2052 (SPAdes) | ecosystem: Environmental > Aquatic > Marine > Oceanic | place: West of Cabo San Lucas, Mexico, North Pacific...
GGTCAAGTCCAGGGGCGTGGTGTACGAGGTTGATCCCTCGGTTGGGAGTGTCGTCAGGCTGTGAGGGCCTGGAGTTCTAGCTCGGTGCTGGTCACCTCCTCGGTCGTGGTGTCGACTGCTTGAGCGCGGGCGAGGACGTCGAGTCCGAGGTAGCGGCGGCCTTCGGCCCACTCGTCGTGTTGCTCGGCGAGCACGGCACCGACGAGCCGGATGATGGACGTGCGGTCTGGGAAGATCCCGACGACGTCGGTGCGGCGGCGGATCTCGCGGTTGAGCCGCTCGTTGGGGTTGTTGGACCAGATCTGACGCCAGATCTCCTTGGGGAACGCGGTGAAGGCAAGGATGTCGGCGCGAGCGGTCTCGAGGTGCTCGGCGACGGCGGGGAGCTTCTCGGTCAGGGCGTCGAGGACCCGGTCGAACTGGGCGTGGACGGCCTCGGCGTCGGGTTGGTCGTAGATCGAGTGCAGCAGCGCCTTGACCCACGGCCATGAGGTCTTCGGGGTCGCGGCCATCAGGTTGGCTGCGTAGTGGGTGCGGCACCGCTGCCAGGCGGCGCCGGGGATGGTGGCGCCGATCGCGGCCACCAGGCCTGCGTGGGCATCGGAGGTGACGAGCTTGACCCCGGTCAGGCCGCGGGCGGTCAGGTCGCGGAAGAAGGCGAGCCAGCCGGCGCCGTCTTCGCTGGTGGTGACTTGGACGCCGAGGATCTCGCGGTGCCCATCCGCGTTGACCCCGGTCGCGACCAGGACGTGGACCGGCACGACGCGGCCGCCTTCGCGGACCTTGAGCACGAGTGCGTCAGCCGCGACGAAGGTGAACGGGCCGGCGTCCTCGAGGCGTCGGGTGCGGAACTCCTCGACGTGCTCGTCGAGCTCTTTGGACATCACGCTGACTTGGGACTTCGACAGGCCGGTGATGCCGAGGGTCTGCACCAGCTTGTCCATCCGGCGGGTTGAGACGCCGAGCAGGTAGCAGGTCGCCACCACGCTGGTTAGGGCGCGTTCGGCTCGCTTGCGGCGCTCGAGCAGCCACTCGGGGTACAGCGACCCTTGCCGGAGCTTGGGGACCGCGACATCGAGGGTGCCGACGCGGGTGTCGAGGTCGCGGTGTCGGTAGCCGTTGCGGGAGTTGACCCGCTCCGAGGAGCGTTCGCCGTAGCCGGCGCCGCACACCGCGTCGGCCTGTGCGGAGAGCAGCGCGTTGACGAAGGTGGTCAGCAGGTCCCGCATCAGATCCGGGGATGCTTGGGACAGCTGCTCGTTCAGGAACTGGGCAGGGTCGATACTGGGCATGGCGGTCATCGGTGTGGTCCTTCTTCGAGTCGGTTTTCGCAGATCACTCGAAGGATCACCCGGTGGCCGTCTCTACGTCGGTAGGGACTCACTCACCGGGGCTGCTCGTACACCACTCTGCTGGACTCCACTTGCCTGCCTGCTCTGTCGTCGCCAGTGGAGCCCGGCGGGGGAACCGCGGTAACTGCTATGCAGAGTAGTAGTTGACCTACGACGCGATGGCGCGCCCCCAGAGGGAGCCCGTGGAGGAGCACTGCCATGAAGAGCCGTCGAGGGGGCCGCGCACGCGCCGCGGCCGTCCTTGTCGTGGCGACCATTGGACTCTCGGCGTGCACGACGGACCCAGGCACGCCGACGGCCACCGACGGCGTTGTCGAGGTCATCTCCGCTGAGGACCGGCGACAGGTCGAGCCGTTTACGGGCCAGCTGCTGGACGGCGGCCGCTTCGACAGCACCGCCCTGGCCGGCAAGGTGGTCGTCTACAACGTCTGGGGCTCCTGGTGCGCGCCGTGTCGGACCGAGGCCCCCGTCCTCAAGCGAGTGTCCGAGGAAACTCAGGATCTCGGGGTGCGGTTCGTCGGGATCAACGTGCGCGACAATGACGACGCCGCTCGGGCGTTCGAGGACAGTTACGGTATCGAGTACCCCAGCATCACCACCGACACCTCGAGCGATGCGGTGCTCGCCTTCGGCCCGGCGCTGCCGCCCAGTGCGGTGCCCAGCACCCTGGTGGTCGACGCCCACGGTCGCCTCGCAGCCAGAATAGTCGGCCCCACGGACTACTCGACGTTGTCGACAATCGTCACCGAGACCGCCGCGGAATCGGACGTGGGACAGTGACTGACGTCAAGACGAAGGCCACGGCGACGGAAGCCACCCAGGCGGGGATGGCGCAGGCGCAGCCGTCCTGAGGGTGGCTGCGCTGGGCATGGCGAAACCTGACCTCGATGCGCACAGCGGTGATCCTGCTCGCGCTACTCGCGCTCGCCGCGATCCCAGGATCCCTGTTTCCGCAGCGCAACGTCGCCAGCGACCCAGCCGCGGTGATCCAGTACACCCACGAGCATCCCCGGCTCGCGCCGTGGCTGGACCGGCTCGGGATGTTCGACGTCTACGCCTCACCCTGGTTCGCAGCCATCTACGTGTTGCTTCTGGTCTCCATGACCGGATGCGTGCTGCCCCGATCCCGTCGACTGTGGCAGTCGGTGCGCAGCGCACCCCCGCCGGCACCGCGCAACTTGGCCCGCCTGGAGGGCCACCGCGCCTGGGAAACCACACGTGAGCCGGCCGAGATCATCGCCACCGCCGCAGGCCACCTGCGCCGTAGACGATTCCGCATGGTCGCTACCGCTGACGAGGTCCGGGCCGAGCGCGGCTATCTTCGCGAGGTCGGCAACCTCGCCTTCCACCTGTCGCTGCTGGTGCTCTTGGTCGGCATCGCCGCGGGCAAGCTGATCGGTTTCGAGGGCCGGGTCGCGGTCACCGAGGGCGCGTCGTTCGCCAACGATCTCTCCCAGTACGACGCCTTCTCTCCCTCGGCGTGGACCGACGTGGACGACCTGGAGCCGTTTTCGTTCCGCCTGGAGGAGTTCGACGTTTCGTACCAGACCAGCGGACCCAACCTTGGTCAACCGACAGAGTTCGCCGCCCGGCTCGCCTACCGTGTCGAGGGCGGTGAAGAGCAGACCGTCACCGTCGAGCCCAACCATCCGCTTGACATCAACGAGACCAAGTTCTTCCTCACCGGCAACGGGTACGCCCCAGTCGTCACCGTGCGCGACGGGCGTGGCAAAGCTGTGTTCACCGGACCGGTGCAGTTCTTGCCGCTGGACACCAGCTACGCCTCCGACGGCGTGATCAAGGTGCCGGACGCCCAGCCAACCCAACTCGCCTTCGAAGGCCTCCTCCTGCCCACCGCCGACGTCGGCCCCCAAGGTCCCTACTCGATGTTCCCCGACACCCTGAACCCCCAGTTGTTCCTCACCGCCTACACCGGCGACCTCGGGTTCGCGGACGGCGTACCGCAGTCGGTGTTCACCCTCGACAAGGACGAACTGACCCAGGTGCGTCGTAACGGGCAACCCTTCAGCCAAGCACTCTCGGTCGGCGAGACCATGAGGCTTCCCGGCGGCCAAGGCACCCTCACTTTCGACGGCGTGTCCCGGTTCGCCAACTTCCAGATCGCCTATGACCCCGGCAAGGAGATCACGCTCGTCGCGGCTGTCGTCCTCCTCGTGGGACTCACCACATCACTGGCCCTTCGCCGCCGCCGGCTATGGCTGCGGGTTCGACCCACCGAGGACGGCGGGTCCCTGGTCGAGGTCGCCGGCTACTCGCTCACCCGTCGCGAACCGCCTCCCGAGGAGATTGCCGACCTCGTCGCCGCGCTGCACGGCCCGCACCACTCCGCCACCGCTAGCAAGGATGCGTCCGCATGATCCTCGACGAGCAGACATTCGCCCAGCTCTCCAACGGCCTGGTGTACTCCGCGATCGCCGTCTATGCGCTGGCCATGCTGGCCTACGCCGCCGAGACCGCCGGTCGAATGGCAGGCGCCCGTGTCGCAGTCACCGGCACGGTGGTCGCGGACTCACCCTCCCGCAGCCGCCTGCCCGGCGCGTTCGGGACGTCGCTGACCGTGCTGGCGTTCCTGCTGAATCTCGGCGGTGTGGTCACCCGGGGTCTCGCGGCAGGGCGGGTGCCGTGGGGCAACATGTATGAGTTCGTCCTCGTGTGCGCACTCGCGGCGGGCGCGGCGTACCTGGCGTTCCTGTCCAGGCGGCCGGTCCGCGCTTTCGGCGTCTGGATCGTGGCTATCGTCCTGCTCGCCCTCGGCCTGGCGGTCACCGTCCTCTACACCCCCGCCGGCGCGCTGGTGCCGGTGCTGGACTCGTACTGGCTGGTGATCCACGTCGCCGCCGCGATCACCGGCGGCGGAGTCTTCACCGTCGGTGCTGTCGCGACCGGCCTGTTCCTGGTGCGCCACCGTCAAGAGCGACGCGGGACGGCACAGGCGCCCAGGGGGCGCTACGCCGCCAGCCTCCCGACTACGCGCACCTTGGAGCAGGTCGCCCACACCGCCCACATCTTCGCCTTCCCGATCTGGACCTTCGCCGTGATCGCCGGCGCCATCTGGGCGGAGAACTCCTGGGGCCGCTACTGGGGCTGGGATCCCAAGGAAACCTGGGCCTTCATCACCTGGGTGTTCTACGCCGCCCACCTGCACGCCCAGGCAACCGCCGGGTGGCGCGGCGTCCGCGCCTCCTGGTTCGCCCTCGCCGGCTACGCCGCGTTCTTGTTCAACTTCTTCGGCGTCAACCTGTGGATCACCGGACTCCACTCCTACGCCGGCGTTTGACGACCACCCGATCCAGCTCGTGGCCTAGATTCGTACAGATCCGCCGCGGACCCCGCAACCCCACCAGGACAGGACCGAAACAATCGTTGTCATGAGCGCCAGCGACCTGGTGATGTCAGGGCCCCTCGTGGTCGCGGCACTGTTGGCGATCGCGGCGGGCCTTGTGTCCTTCCTCTCGCCGTGCTGCCTTCCCCTCGTGCCCGGCTACCTGTCCTACGTCGCTGGAATGTCCGGCGCGGAGCACCGCCAGCCAACCGATGGGTGCGTTGACGAGTCGCCAAACGAAAGGCCTAACGCAACGACGACCGAGGCCCGCCCGTCCACCCAAGCGCCCGGCACGCGACGGGTGGTCCTCGGCGCCTTCCTGTTCGTCGCCGGGTTCGCCGCAGTGTTCACCAGCTACGGCATTCTGTTCGGCACCTTCGGTGCACTGCTGATCGCCCACCAGGAGACGCTGGTCCGCGTCCTAGGCGCGCTCACCATCGTGTTCGGACTGATGTTCACCGGCCTGTTCTGGCGGCTTCCGATCGCTAGCCGCAGCCTCCGGCTTGGATATCGCCCGCGCGCCGGGCTCGCTGGCGCGCCGCTCCTCGGGGTCATGTTCGGACTCGGCTGGACCCCGTGCATCGGCCCCACCCTCGCCGCGGTACTCACCCTGGCAACGAGCAGCGCCGGCGCCGGTCGTGGCGCTTTCCTGTCCTTCGCCTACAGCATCGGACTGGGGATCCCGTTCATCGTGGCAGCGTTCTCGGTCTCGCGGGCCATGACCCGCCTCCAGTGGGCGCGTCGCCACGCATCCACGGTGATGCTGGTCGGAGGGTTGGTGATGGTCGTGCTCGGCGTGCTCCAGGTCAGTGGTCTGTGGCTTGACCTCATGACGCGACTCCAGGGCGTCGTCGCGAACTGGCAGACTCCGATCTGACGGCATCCCTAGGCTGCGCGTCCGAGGCCGCGACCCCTTGAGGGCATGGTGTCTAGACGCTGCTTCACGGTTGGGTTCACCCGCGCCCCGCCACCGCACTACTCCTGTGCCGGTGGAATCGGAGCCGATGAGCCGGCCGATGAACGCGGCGCCGCATCGCCTCCGGCGAGGGTGCCACATGCTGCTCGCACCGGTGGTTGTCACCGCGGTCGAGATGTCCGCAGCCTCTCGCCGCACTGCCCCTGCCTGTGCGGCACTGCGATCTCTACCAGGGGGATCTGACGGCTACTCGAGAAGCCCAGCGCGGCGTCGGAGGTATTCGTCCTCGTCCAGGTCCCCCGCAGCATAACGTCGGCGCAGGATCTCCTTAGGCGACTCTGGCGATGCGGCCTCCGGGGCCGCGCCGAACGTACGCCGAGCGAGCCAGACCCCTCCGAGCGCGGCAAGCGCCACGACCGCAAGGCCGAACAGCCCCCACACCACCATCCACGACGTCATGCCGCCCATGCCGTTCACGCACATGCTGATCACTGAGGGCCTCCTCCCACGAATTCACAACGCTGCATTGCCTACTATTTTCCATAGTAGTTCGACCGTGCCAATGACCAAGCGGGCGAGCCGCCGCCGCCTCAGCGACGGCAACTCTTCGCGAGAACTTTCCCCACTATCCGGAGTCGGTGCGGTCCGTACTGGCCGTTGAGCCGGATGCGAGCTTGCGCGGCGACGCCGAGCGCGCGGCGAGAGACGCCGGCGTCCCGGTCCCGGTCACGGTCGTGGCCGGGCGGGCCGAGGCTCTGCCCGCCCGAGACCGGGAGTACGACGCAGCGGTGCTGTCGCTGGTGCTGTGCTCGATCGACGATCCCGCGCCGGCCCTCGACGAGGTCGCGCGGGCTCTCGTCCCGGGCGGCGTCCTCCGATTCTACGAACATGTCGGCTCTGCCCATCGACCGCTCCGGCTACTCGAGCGACTCGTCAACCTGGTTTGGTCCCGGCTCGCCGGCGGATGCCATCTGGACTGGGACTCGGTCGCGGCCATCCGCGATGCCGGGTTCGAGATCACGACGCTCGAGAGCTTCGCGTTCTCCGGAGTCACCCACGTCCTCGGCGAGGCACGCACACCGGGCGCCCGGTGAATCTGCGGGTTCTACGCCGGCCTACACCCAGGTCTGGGTGCCAGCCATGAGCAGGTCGGCGCGCATCTGCTGTCGGATCTCCAGCAGCGCCACGAGCACGATGATGATCACGATCGCCCACCGCCTCCGGGCCGGGGTCCAGGCGATCGAAATCGTGACCCAGCGGTGGGAGATGAAGCCAACGACCGTGCGCACGATGATCAGCGCCGCGCCGCAGACGATCACAATGCTCAGCGGGTTGTAGCGCCACGCCTCGGAGAGGTTCCCTTGGGCTGTGTAGCGGGCGGCACGGGTGCCGCCGCACAGCGGATCCATGATGCCGAACTTGTGCAGCGGTCCATGAAAATCGACGGGCGGCAGCCCGAGTACGGCCATGGCAACAGCGATGGCGAGTGCGAGCACCGCGAGCGCCGTAAGCCACCGATGCCGGTCTCGGCGCTCGATGTGAAGGCGCACGAACGGACGCCGGTCTGCGACTGTCGTCAATTCGTTCCCCTCGCAGTGGAGTCCGACGGGCCGGGACCAGCGAGTGTGCTGCTTGGGGAGCGGGCGGAGCCGAGCCAATTCACCGCGAAGGAACCATCGCGGCCCGAAGGGATTCGGAGAGGACCAGGTCCGACGCGGCCACGAGTGCCGGCATGCTGGATCATTGTCGGTGCGTGGCGAGCCATTCAACTACTATCTCGCATAGGAGCGCCTCGGGTCGGGTGAGTGACGTCCGGCAGAGTGGTGTACGAGCAGCCCCGGTGAGTGAGTCCCTACCGACGTAGGGACTGCCACCGGGTGACCGGCGCTAACCCTGCAAGCCGGCCCCAGGCCAGCCGCGACGAAGACTTGCGGGCGATTCACTTGCGTGACCAGGGCTTCGTCACAGCTTCGCGTCAAGGTCGCCACGTCGAGAACCACCTTGACGACGACCACATCGGCGAGCTGATCGAACAGGCCCTCAGCCGCGCCGACCACGCGCGGCTCGGCCTCGTCGATCGCGACGACACGAACTCAGGACTCGACGCAAATCCCTGACCCGTCAAGTCATCGCCCCATCAGTGTCGCGTCCACTCCTCGGTCTGGGTGAGTCGCAGCAGGTAGATCAACGGCGGTAACACCAAGACCACGGCGAGTCCCACGGCAACCAGGAGGCCCTGCAAGGTGGCTGACGCGCCGGCGGCGGCACGGATCGTCACATGATCGACGAGCAGCCAGGGGTATTGGGCCACACCCCATCCTGACACCACAGACGCGACGGCGACGACCGCGGGCCATCGCGCCATCGAGTAGCGACGGCGCCACACCAGCACGAGCGTCGCCACGCCTGCCAGCCCGGCCATCACGACGAGTGGAGCCGCGCGCCCGGCGAGGCCGTCGGCCAGCACCGGCGCGTCCATCGAGATCGGCACCAGTGCGGCGAACACGAGCGCACCGGTCACGAGCCCCACTCCGAGCGAGCGCGCCCGAAGGTCCTCCGCCAGCCGTGATCGGCGACTGCGATGTGCATCGGCGGCGAGGAACACGCCGGCCAGGAACGCGCAGGTGCCGACCGCGATGGCCCCACCGAACAGAGACGTCGGGTTGAGCCAGGACGACCAACGGTCGCCATCCTCCTCCATCGGCACCCGACCTGACGCGATTGCCCCGGCGACCGTGCCGAGGAAGAACGGTGTAATGACCGAGGACACGGCGAAGATCACGCCGAACAGCCGCGCCTGGCGCAGGGTGGCGGAGTACTTGCGGAACGCGAAACTGGCGCCGCGCAGCACGATGCCCAGCAGCGCCAGAAGCAACGGCACGACCAGCGTCGACATTGTCGCGGCGAACGACTCCGGGAATCCTGTCCACCAGATCACCAGCACGTAGATCAGCCACACGTGGTTGGCCTCCCACACGGGTCCGATGCTGTGGTCGACCAGGGTTCGCAGCTCGGCGCCACGCCGGCTGCTACCCGCCGTGAGGTCGAAGAATCCCGAGCCGAAGTCCGCGCCGCCCAGCACGGCGTACGCGATGACGCCCGCGAACATCGCCGCTGCGACAGCCACCTCGAGACTCATGACGACGAATCCACGGTCTCGGGCGCGTACGGGCTCGGAAGATCGGTCTCACCGCTGCGCCAGCGCCGGGCCATGGACCTGAGCACGATGACCGCGGCTGCGGTCATCCCGGCATAGATCAACGCACTTATCCCCAGCAACCACCACAGAGCCGAGGTGTAGTCGCCGACCGCGTCCGGGGTGCGCATCACTCCGTACACGACCCAGGGCTGCCGTCCGACCTCGGTCGCCACCCATCCGGCCTCAAGCGCAATCACGGCCAGCGGACCAGCGGCCGCCGCAGCCCTGAGAAACCACCTCTTCGTGAGCAGGTCACGCCCTCTCCAGCGCTGGACCCAGAACCAGGTGACACCTGCCGCGAGCAACGTGCCGACGCCGACCATCGTCTGGAAGGCCAGATGCGTGATGTTGACCGGCGGTCGGTCCTCCTCGGGGATGGTGTCCAGGCCAGGCACAGGGTCGTCGAGCGAGTTCATCGCGATCAGCGAGCCGAGAACAGGAATGTCGATCGCACCCACGACCTCCCCGTCGACCACAACGCCGCCGAGCCGAAGCGGCGACGGGCTCTCGGTCGTCTCCGCCAGCTCGAACGCGGCCAGCTTCGCCGGCTGTCGCTCGTCCAACCCGAACCCGAGCACATGCCCCACGAACGGCTGGGTGACCGCGGCGATGGACGCGAAGACGAAGGGCACCATGAAGCCCAACCGGTGATGTGCGTCGCGGCGCCCGCGCAGCATCCCGGCCGCATAGACCCCCGCAACGCTGAAGCCCGCCACCATATAGGCGCCGACCCACATGTGGGCGAACTGAAGGAAGGCGTGCTGATTGAACAGCACCGCCCAAGGCTGGACGTCCGTGACCTCCCCGCCGACGAGGCGGAAACCGGTCGGCACGTTCATCCAGGCGTTCACCGCGACCACGCAGTAGGCGCCGACGATGCCGGTGATCGCCATCGGCAGGACCATCAGGACGTGCCGCTTCGCCGGCATCCGTCCCCAGCCGTACAGGTAGATGCCAAGGAAGATGGCCTCAAGGAAGAACGCCAGACCCTCGAACGCGAACGGCAGTCCGAGCACGTCCCCGTAAGTCCCCATCAGGCCGGGCCACAACAGACCCATCTCGAAGCTGAGCACCGTGCCGGAGACCGCGCCGATCGCGAAAAGCACTGCCGAGACCTTCGCCCACCTGCGGGCCAACCCCAGGGCGACCGGGTCCTCACGGCGGATCCCGCGCAGGTGCATCACGAAAATCATCGCCGGGAAGGCAACCCCGAAGCACGCCAGCACGATGTGCCATCCCAACGACAGAGCCATCTGCTGACGGGCCGGGAGAAGCCCCGCGGGCTCCGCGGTCCCGGCGAGCTGCAATGCGTCGACGACGAGATCGGGGGTCAGCACGGCACTAACGCTACGCAATAGGTACGAGCCACCCACGGGCTTGTGAAAAGTTTCACTAACAGGTGCGAGGAGTTACCTTCGATGAGGCTCGTAGCGCCGGTGTCGTCGGTGTCGCCCGGAATCGTGCTGCATCCGGTAATGGAGATTCCGGAGCCCGTTGCGACGGCAGCGGCCCGGAACTGAGCGAGCGTGGGTCCGTTCACGGATGGTCCGTATCGGCGATGCGGGACTGCGGATTCGCCGCCTACCTCAGGCGGCAAAGAGCAGGTAAAGGCCACCTGAGGTGAAGGCGACCATGGCCATGAGTAGAGGCAGTTGCCCGAGGATCTGGTGACGAGGGGGCAGCAGTGCGACGGATCGGTCGTGAGACGCGATGGCTGCTACCACGTGGCCGACCACGACCGCTCCCACCTTGATGTTGGCGAGCAGGGTCGGGTGGTAGCTCAGCCAGTAGTTCACTTGCCAATCGCCGGTGCCGAGGTAGTCGGCACCGGTGGTGAGCGGGTCGCTCGCCTTGATCAGGGTGTCCTGGCCGACCTCGAACCAGTAGGACGCGTAGTGGGCCACGATGTACCCGAGGATGATCGGCACGATCGAGTGAGCGAGGATGGCCGGCAGGTCCCGACGACGCAGGTCGGGACCGGTCATGGTCGCCGCGGCGGCACCGGCGAACACGAGGGCTGGTGCGGCGCTGAAGACGAGCAGAGCGAGGGAGTCAGCGATGGTCGAGCCGTTCTCGAGGCCCGCGACGAGCTCGTTGGTCTGAGAAAAGCGCACCCAGAACGGGGAGTCCTTGAAGGAGTCGAACGCGGTGCTGCCGAACAGCACCGAGACGACCGCAAGCAGACCGGCCGTCGGGACCACGGTGCTGAGGTTCGCCAGCGGGGACCGCACCACGATCCTGCCCTCGTGGGTCCCCCAGACTGAGAGCTTGCCGATCAGGGTGGAGTAGACCTCGAACGGGTCGGCCTTCTCGTAGAACCCGTTGCCAAAGATCGCGCCGCCGAGCAGCATCACAGCGACGTACACCGCGCACCACAGCCGCACGGGGCCGAGCTCGGTGGAGTAGGGATAGACCTGCTCGAGCCACACGAAGGCGAACAGCCCCAGGGAAGCTGGCCAGTGGCCGAGTCGCGCCGGGTAGGCCAGCAGTCCCACGTCGGGGTCGGACCCAGAGATCTTCGAGAAGGCGAGGTTGATTGTGCGAACCGGGCTGATCGCCTTCCACACCGGGCCGAGCAGGGCGGAGGCGAAGACCAGGCCGATCCACCACCAGACGTAGAAGATGCCGAAGAACGGGTTGGTCAGCAGGTCCTCACCGAGCACCGCGGCAGCCGCGGAGTACAGAAAGACCACCATCCCTAGGACACGCGCCGCGACGGCGAAGCCGCGTGAGGTCAGGACACCATCCATCCAGTGAGGCACCCGACGGCCGGCCACCGGTCCGTCCGGATTCCCGTCGTACCGCGGTGTCCGCCACGCCAGCGCGAGCACCGAGAACGAGATGACCAGCGCCGCGACGGCACCGGTGATGGCGAGCTGGGGCGAGATGGGAAGGTCCTTGGCGCCGCCGATGCCGTGCATCGGCAGGGGAAGGGGGATCACGTGGCGTCCGATCGGTCGAGGGGCATAGCAGGAGGGGAACCGGCATGTGTGGGTGGGAGGCAGCGGCGGCGGCGGCATGCTCGCCGGTCCTGGGCGAAGGTGACCAGCAGTGCCATCGAGATAATGACCCACGTCAACCGCAACGGTGCGGCGCCGAGTCGGACTGCCCACGTCTGCGACGTGTTGAGAGGCACGTCGAGGACGACCGATCCCGCTACACGCACCGGAAGCCGCTCGAGGACCGACCCGTCGGGTGCGATCGCCCCTGAGATGCCGTTGACCGAGGACACCACGACACTGCGGCCGAGCTCGAGGGCCCGCGCCCTGGACACCTGCCACTGCTGCTCGAGCTGGGCGGTGCCGAGGAACAGCGCGTTGCTGGTCTGGACGCTGACCAGGTCCCCGCCCCGGGCCACCTGTCGACGCAGCACGTCGTCGTAGGCGACGTCGAAGCACAGGGCGGTCGCGACACTGAAGGAGCCGACCCCGATCGGCTCGGGATCCCCGCCAGGCAGCATGTCCCGGGGGATGGCGGCCACCCTCGAGGACAACCGCTCGGCCAGCGGCCTCAGGGGGACGTACTCCCCGAAGGGCACCAGCCGCTGCTTCGTGTAGCTCGCCCGCACTCCCCCGTCGTCCCAGAGCAGCGACTGGTTGAGGGCGTAACGCGGGTCGGGTGCATCTACGACGGCTCCCAGGAGCAGCGGCACCCCGACTGCCTCCACAGCCGCTCGCGCCGCCTGGCCGGCGACCACGTCGGTCGTCGGGTCGACGGCCGTCGCGTTCTCGGGCCACACCACCAGGTCGGGCGCAGGACGCCCGGTGTCCGAGGCCGCGAGCTGCCTCGTCTGCCCGACCAGCACCTCGGTGAGGGCCCGGTGATTCGCCACGACTTCCCGGCCGGAACCCGGCAGCTCCCCCTGCACGATGGCGATCCTGGCCACCGGCCCGGTCGCCTGGTTCGGCGCCACCAGGACCCCACGTGCCATGGCCGGGACCGCCACCAGCGCCACCACTGCTGCTGCGGGGACCAGCCCGCGCAGGCTGCGCCGCGTCGCGTGCTCCACCACCGAAGCGATGAGGCACCCGAGCAGCGCGACCACAGTTCCTGTGGCGGCGACCCCGATGACCGCCACCCAGGCGGACCAGGGCGCATCGACGGCGGAGTACCCGAGCCTTCCCCACGGGACCCCGCCCCAGGGAACTGCCGCCCGTGCCGACTCGGCCGCCGTGAAGACGCCGGCGGCCCACAGCTGCCACCCGTGGAGTCGACGCACGCGCACCATCGCCACACCGGCCAAGGCGCCCCACACGCTCTGCGCAGCGACCATCGCGGCCCAGGCAAAGGGGGAGATGGCCTCGGCCAACCACCACAGCGTCATCCCGAGGAAGACCGCGGCGTGGGCGGCACCGAGGAGTGCCGCTCTGGTGGCTGAGGCCTCACGCAGCGCCAGGACCAGCATCGCCAGGCCCACCGGTGCCAGCCACGGCAGATCGAAGGGCGGGAAGCCGAGCGCCGTCGTGGCTCCGCCGGCAGCGGCGGTCAGGATGATGGGGCGTTCACCAGCCACTCGGGCACCGCTTTCGTCATGGCCTACTATCGCCGATAGTATGAACCACGTGAGGTCGTCCCCCGTCACCGCCGAGTCGGGCCAGAGCCCCCGTGCGGCGACTCCTTCGGATCGTGGGACCGCTGCGCCCGCTCGGGGCTCGATGGGATGGGGCCGCTGGGCCTGGCGGCGACTGACTTCCATGCGCACCGCCGTCGTCCTGCTGATCCTTCTGGCGGTCGCGGCGGTGCCGGGTTCGCTGCTCCCGCAGCGTGGCGTGGCGAGCGACCCCGCGGCTGTCGCGCTGTTCTACCGCGACAACCCCGACCTCGCTCCGTGGTTGGATCGGCTGTACCTCTTCGACGTGTACGCGGCCCCGTGGTTCGCCGCCGTGTACCTGCTGCTGCTGGTCTCCATGACCGGGTGCGTCCTTCCTCGATGCGTCCGCCTGTGGCGCGAGGTCACGGCGCAGCCGCCCGCGGCCCCCCGCAGGCTGGAGCGCGAGGACGCTCACGCTCGCCTCACGGTCGAGGAGGCCTCGGCCTCTCTGACGGCTGCCGCCGCGCACCTGCGGTCTCGGCGCTTCCGGGTGGTGGAGACCGACGGCGAGGTCCGCGCCGAGAAGGGCCACGTCCGGGAGCTCGGGAACCTAGCCTTCCACCTGTCGCTCCTGGTCCTCCTCGTCGGGGTGGCCGGCGGTCGATTGTTCGGCTACGAAGGGCGCGTGGCTGTCGTCGAGGGCTCGACGTTCACCAACATCGCGTCCTCCTACGACGCCCTGACCCGCGCCCCCCTGGCCGATCCCGCGGACCTGGAACCTCTCGAGTTCACCCTGCGCAGCTTCGATGCACAGTTCGAGACCAGCGGACCACGGCTGGGAGAGCCCCGTTCGTTCACGGCGGTCCTGGACTGGGTGACGTCCGACGGCGCGGGAACCACCGAGGTGCGACCGAACCAGCCCTTCGACGCCAACGGGACCAAGTTCTTCCTCACCGGTCACGGGTACGCCCCGCAGATCACGGTCCGCGACGGCCGCGGTGACGTGGCCGCATCCGGTCCTGTCATCTTCCTTCCGCAGGATCAGGCGTTCACCTCCGACGGGGTCGTGAAGGTGCCCGACGCTCGACCGACCCCCGTGGCACTGGAGGGTCTCTTCCTGCCGACCGCGGCCCGAGGGGCGGACGGGATCGACGTGTCGGCATACCCCGGCCTGGTGAATCCGGCGCTCCTGCTCACCGCCTACTCCGGTGACCTCGGACTGGATGACGGCGGGGCTCAGTCGGTCTACACGCTCGACCTGGACGGGCTGGTCGAGGTCACGGGGGACGACGGGGACCGATGGCGGGCCACGCTCGCCCCTGGCGAGACCGTCCGACTGCCCGACGGCCTGGGGACGGTCACCTTCGACGGCGTGACCCGCTTCGCCAACTTCCAGGTGGCCCGAGACCCGGGCAAGGAGATCTCGCTCGTGGCGGCGCTGCTCCTGCTCATGGGCCTGAGCGTCTCGCTCGGCGTGCCGCGGCGGCGCGTCTGGGTCCGCCGCGTCGACGACGCCACGGTCGAGGTCGGGTGGCGCCACCTCGGGCGTCGTCGCTGCGCCGACAGCGACTCGGCGGCCCTGACCGCCGCGCTCGAGCACGATCCCGACAACCACCCGGAGAGCACGACGTGATGCAAGCAGACGAGATGGCACTCTGGTCGGACCGACTGGTCCTCGCCTCGCTGGCTGCCCTGTCCGCCTGTCTGGTGACCTATGCCGTGGCCGCGGCCCTCGCCGCACGGTCCGCTGGCCGTGCACCGGCGCCCATACTCGTGGGTGGTCCCGAGGCCCTCACCGCGAGCCCCGCGCCCGTCACGTCGGGCGACAGGGCGAATGCCCTGCGCCCCGCGGGCACGTGGCTCATGGCTTCGGGTGCTGTGCTCCTCGTGGCAGCCGTGGTCGCACGGGGTCTCGCGGCCAGCAGGGTCCCCTGGGGCAACATGTACGAGTTTGGCCTCACCGCCTCCGCGGCGGTCGCCGTCACCTTCCTCGTGGTCCGTCGCGGTCGCCGGGTCGATGCCGTGGCCCCCTGGGTCGTGGCATTGGTGCTCGTCCTGCTCGGCGTCTCGGTCACCTCCCTCTATACCCCGGTCGACGACCTGGTGCCTGTGCTCGATTCCACCTGGCTCGTGGTCCACGTCGCCGCAGCAATCGTGGCGGGTGCGCTCTTCACTGTGGGGGCGTTGGCGACGCTGGCCCAGATGGTGCTCTCACGCGGTGGTCGCGAGGGGCGCGGGAGCTCCGAGCTCGGCGACCTCGCGCACACCGTCCACCTGGTCGCCTTCCCCATCTGGACCTTTGCCGTGATCGCCGGGGCCGTGTGGGCCGAGAACGCCTGGGGTCGCTATTGGGGGTGGGACCCGAAGGAGACCTGGGCTTTCATCACGTGGGTGCTGTACGCCGCTCATCTGCACGCCCTGGCCACCGGCGGGTGGCGACGTCGGGCTGGGTGGCTCGCCGTGGCCGGGTTCGCGGCCTTCCTCTTCAACTTCTTCGGAGTGAACATCTGGATCCCAGGCCTGCACTCCTACGCGGGGGTGTGACGTCGCATGGGCCAAGACCTCGTCTCGACCCTCGTCATCGGTGCCTTCACGCTGGGGTCGACGCTCGCCATCCTCTACCTCATCGCACGGGGCCGGTCATGACGCGGCGACTCCTCCTCATAGCCACCCTGATCCTCCTGTCCTGGCCGACTCCGCCCGCATCGGCGCACACCGACCTGGTGTCGATCACCCCTGCTGAGGGCAGCCGGGTCGTAGGCGGCTGGCCACCGGAGGTCGTGCTGGCCTTCACCGAGGCCATCGACCCGACGCTCAGCGCCGTCTCGGTCTCGGTCGACGGCCAGGACGGCACCCGGGTCCCTCTCGGGCTTGGCCTCCGCAGCACCGAGGTCGTAGGGGACCTGCGTGCCCTCAAGTCTGTCGATCCCACTACGGACCACCGAGTCCGGATCAGCTACCGCGTGACGTCGGCTGACGGACACCCCGTCGCCGGGACCTCGACCTTCACCATCGCGCCCGACGCAGGCTCGCCTCCGACACCGGGTGCCGCTGAGACAACCACCCCCGAAGCCGCTCCGGTGACTCCGACGCCCCCCTCTCGGACAGCCCCCGCCTCCGATGGGGCGTCCGCAACCGGTCTGGCCACCGGCGCCTGGGTCGCCGCCGGCCTGGTCGCACTGGTCCTTCTCTCCGCCGTCGTCTCCTCGCGCACCGGGCGATCCGAGAGCCGAGCCACCGACGGGAAGGCCGAGCAGTGACCCGGGCCGGGACGCGGTTGCTCGCGTTCGCGGGATGGTGGGTCGCGGTCACCCTGCTGGTGGCGTGGGCGACCGGCGCGCTCGCCCCACTCGGCATCGCCGGGCTGCCCGAGCCAGGGCCGGTCACGAGGATCGGACTACCTGTCGTGCAGGCCCTTCGTGACATGGCTGCGCTGCTCACCGTCGGCCTCCTGGTCGTCGCGGCCACGTGCCTGGCACCCGAGCCAGGCTCGTCGGAGCGCAGCGTGACCGGCGTGCGTCGCCGGGCGGTGCAGCTGGCTCAAGGATTGGCCGCCGCCTGGCTGTCGGGCAACCTCGTGCTGATCGGCCTTGTCTACTCCGACGCCTCAGGGAGCCGGCTCGACGCACCCGGGTTCTGGGAGCAAGCGGCGTTCTTCGCCACCAGCTACGAGCTCGGTCAATACCTCTTGTGGGGGGCCGTGCTTGCCGCCGCCGTGGCCGCCACCTGTGCGCTGGCCTCGAGTGTCGCCTTCCTCGGCGTGGCCGCACTGCTGTCGCTCGCCGGGCTCTGGCCGATGGCGCTCACCGGGCATGCGGCGGGAACGCTGCAGCACATCGACGCAGTCAACCTGCAGATGTTCCACCTCGTCGGCATCGGCGTCTGGGCCGGCGGACTGCTGGCGCTGGTCCTGCTTCGCCCCTACCTGGGCACCGGCGCCGGGGCGGCGATCCGTCACTTCTCCACCCTCGCCACGTGGGGGCTGCTTCTCGTCACGGTCTCCGGTGTCCTCGGCGCAGCGCTACGGCTGCCCTCGCCCGGCGCGATCGTGTCGACGTACGGCGCGCTGCTCGGGCTCAAGCTCGCGGCTGTGGTCGTGCTCGCCGGTCTCGGGCACCGCCAACGACACCGGCTGGCCAGCGAGGCCGATCTGGGCGGGCGCACCCGGTTCTGGAGGGTCCTCGCGCTGGAGGCCGCGATCCTCGTGGGTGCTGCCGGCACGGGCGTGGCGCTGACGCGGACCGCTCCTCCGGCCCCCTCCGGGTCGCCCCGTCCGTTGACCGCCGCCGAGGCGATGCTCGGCTCGTCGCTGCCACCGCCCCTCGACGCCGGGGCGTGGTGGTCCGGCTGGAGCATCGACAGCCTCTTCCTGCCGTTCGGACTCGCGGCCGCCGTCTGGTACGTCCTGGCTGTCCGGAGGCTCGCGACCCGCGGAGTGCGTTGGCCCTGGTGGCGCACGGCGCTGTGGCTGACTGGCTGCGTGCTCTTCCTGTGGGCGACCAACGGGCCTCCCGGGACCTACGGACGGGTCTTGTTCAGCATGCACATGATCCAGCACATGACGATCGCGACCGCTGTGCCTGTCTTCCTGGTGCTCGGGGCACCGGTCACCCTCGCGCTGAGGACCCTGCGCCGGCGCGACGACGGCTCGCGCGGACTTCGGGAGTGGCTGCTGCAGACGGTGCACTCGCTCCCGGCGCAGCTGCTGGGGCACCCGATCGTGGCCTCGGCACTCTTCGTGGTCAGCATGGTCGCGTTCTACTACTCCTCCCTCTTCGAGCTCTCCTTGGAGACCCACACCGGCCACGTGCTGATGACGCTCCACTTCCTGCTCTCGGGGTACCTCTTCGCCGAGTGCCTGGTCGGGATCGATCCCGGGCTCCGCCGCCCGACCTACCCCATCAGGACCCTGTTGGTGATGGTCACCTTCGGCTTCCACGCACTCTTCTCGGTCAGCCTCATGGCCAGCACCCGGGTTCTGGCCGAGGAGTGGTACGCCGCCCTAGGGCGCACCTGGGGCGACTCCCTGGCCGATGACCAGTACCTCGGAGCATCGCTGGGATGGCTGCTCGGGGAGTACCCCCTCGCCGTCATCGCCGTCGCCCTTCTGGTCTCCTGGGTCTCCGCGGACCGGCGCGAGAGACGACGCTTCGACCGCAGCGAGGCGCGTGAGGGCGACCGTCAGCTACACGCTTACAACGCCTACCTGGCAGGTCTGTCCGCCAGGACGGATACGATGCAGCCATCCCAGAGCACGGCGGTCCTTGGGACTGCCGAGGAGGCCGATCGATCATGAGACAGCTGGGTCAGCTCGAGGCCGCGGTCATGGACCGGTTGTGGACGTGGGGCCGGCCAGTCTCGGTGCGTGAGGTGCTCGAGGACCTCGTGAAGGAGCGGCCCCTCGCCTACACGACCGTCATGACGGTGATGGACAAGCTGCACTCAAAGAAACTCGTCCGACGCGAGAAGCACGGCAAGGCCTACTTGTACGCCGCCATCTCCAGTCGCGAGGAGCACACGGCGATGCTGCTCGACGAGGTCCTCGCTGCGAGTGAGGACCGGTCCGCGGCCCTGCTCCATCTGCTGGACCGGATGGACCGCTCGGAGGTGGACGAGCTTCGTGCCGCCCTGCTGGACGACGGTACCGACCGGTGACCGCGGCCGTGCTGCTGCTCACCTGGGCGGTCATCGCCGCCACCTGGGGCGGTCGTCTGATCGATCGCGGGTCCTGGCAGTACCTCTCCCCGCGCAACGGTGTCCTTGCCTGGCAGGCCGTCTCCTTCTCGATCGTGCTCGCCGCCGCCCTGGCGGGAGTCGTCCTCGCTCTGCCCTGGCTACCGCTCGAGGCCTATCTCGCGGACAAGCTCGGTTCCCACTCACCCGTGGTCATCGCGCACTACGAGACCCCGCTCGGGGCATGGCCCGGGATCGTGGGACTGACCGCGGTCGGGATGTTCCTGGGGGCGCTCGGCTTCTCAGTGGTACGCCTGAGCCTGCGTGACAGCGCCCGTCGCCGCCGCCAGCGAGCGCACCTCCAGCTCGTCGGCCATACCCACCCGGACGGGTTCACGATCATCGACACCGACGTACCCCTTGCCTACTGCCTTCCCGGCCGGGCTGGTGCCGTGGTGCTCTCGAGCGCCGCTGTCGACCTCCTGACCGATGCCGAGCGCAGACTGGTGGTCGGACACGAGCACCGACACCTCTCGGCACGCCACCACCTGCCGATCGTCCTGGCCGAGGCGCTGCTGCGCACCTTCCCGGCGGTGCCCCTGTTCCGGCTCGCGGCCGTGCGCGTGCGGGTCCTCGTGGAGATGTCGGCGGACGACAGCGCCAGCACGGCTGCCGAGCGGCGGGACCTGGCCCGCGCCCTGGTCACCATGGGCGCTGGCGCGCGTCCGGAGGTAGCCCTCGGTGCGAGCGACACCGCATCGGTGCAGCGGGTCAGGCGGCTCGCAGCCACCCCGGCACGCAGGTCGTGGACCGGCGTCCTCGTCGCTCCGGCCATCGGCGTGGTGCTCGCCATGCCCATCGCGCTCGCGGCTGCCCCCGGCATCGAGGCCGCGACCCGCGACTGCTGCCGGCTGGACGCCGCAGCGGTCGCCCGTCCCTGACCTGCCCGGACCTCAGCTTCCTCCCACCTCGGCCGGGGACGGCCAGACCGACCGTCGGCACCCCTGCAGCCCGTAGGTCTGTTGCTGCATCACCGGTGCCGGCGATCCCGGCCCCGGACACCGCTGGTGTGGCCGCCCCAGCGCGTGCCCCACCTCGTGATTGACCACGTAGGTGCGATAGCTCGACACTGCGTCGGCGTACCAGGGAACCGCCGAGGCCCAGCGCACGGCATTCAGCACGACCAGCGGGCCGTTGCGACAGGACACGCGCCCCGCTGTGTCGAGCGGAGCGCACAGGGCATCGGTCGTGGCAGGTGTGGCCAGCAGGATGCGTAGACCGGGCCTTGCTTCGACCCGGCGCAGGGTGACTCCCAACCTGCCTCCCCAGCTCCGGGGATCCCTCAACGTGGCCTCGACCTCGCGCGCGACCTCGGCCGGGGTGAAGGGCAGTGGCCGCTCGACCTCGACCGTGTAGGCCACGTCGGCAGAGCCCGGCAGGAGGTCCGGGGCTGCGGCGACCTCGAACTCACCGGAGCCGGCTTCAGGCACCGCTCGCGGCTCCTTCCGCTTCACCACGGCGCCGGGGTGCACGGGCTGGGCCCCCACCAGCCCAGGACCGACCTGCGCGTCGGGTCGACGAGGCTGGTCGACGTCCACGGGTAGCGCACCGCGATCGCTCACACCGGGGAACAGCGGAGCACCAGCCAGGACGCCCCCCGTCGCGAGGACCATGAGCAACAGGCCGGCGAGGGCACTCCGGTACGAACGCGCCGCCCGTCCCGCTCTGTGCCGCGGTCCGTCGGGGTGGGCCCTCAACGATCTCGACCTCACGACCTACCTCGAGGCACCGAGGGCGTCGAGGACCAGGCCGCGCAACGTCGCGGCGTCCACCGGGCCGACGACCCGCGCGGCGACCCGGCCCTGCTCATCGAGCACCACGGTGCTGGGGACCGCCGCCGCGGTCAACGCCCCGTCGAAAGCCAAGATCGCAGTACCGGCGTCGTCCGGATGCACGCTGGGATAGGGGATCTCGAAGGCTCGCTCGAATGCTTGCGCCGACGCCGGGTTGTCACGGACGTTGATCCCCAGGAAGTTCACCCGATCTCCTAGCCGGCGCGCCACCCGGACGAGGTCAGGGGCCTCGGTACGGCAGGGTCCGCACCACGATCCCCACACGTTGACGACGCTCACCGTCCCGATCAGGTCGGACTGGTCGAACCGGCGACCGTCGAGCAGCTCCACAGAGAAGTCCCCGAGAACACGACGCTCCTCCGGTGGGAACTGCTGCACAAGGTCAGTGGACTGACCGCGCCCCCCACCGTCCTCTGCTTGCCGCAACGCCAGGGCCAGCGCCACGGCGCTGGCGAGCACGGTAAGGACGGCGAGGAGCACCACGGCTCGACCCCAGCGGTTCACAGCGGCGCCTGCCAGTCGACGATGAGGCCCTGCAGGGAGGCGACCAGCACCGCCCACACCCCTGCGACCTGGAGCACCCCCAGGACCACCATCATGGAGCCGCCTGCCGCGGCGATGCTGCGTGCGTGCCGTCGTACGCCGGTGAAGACCTTCATAGCCGAGCCGACCGTGAAGGCGGCGACCAGGAACGGCAGGCCGAGGCCCAGCGCGTAGGCGAGCGACAGCACCGCGCCTCGCTCGGCTGAAGCAGCCGAGGTCGAGAGCGTGAGGACTGCGGCCAGGGCGGGTCCCATGCACGGGGTCCAGCCCACCGCGAAGACGGCCCCCAGCACGGGAGCGCCTGCCAGGCCCGCGCGGGGCGCGAAGCGCGGGCGGAAGGTGCGGCGCACCCCCGGCACCCTCGCAGCAGCGCCAGCAAAGAGCAGGCCGAGCACGGTGGTCACCACGCCCGAGACCCGCCACACCGTCTCCTGGTGCTCCAGGAGCAGGGACCCGAGGGAGCCCAGCGCCACGCCGTAGCTGGTGAACACCAGCGCGAAGCCCGCCACGAAGAGTGCCGTGCCCAGCACCAGACGCGCCCGCGGCGGACGCAGGGTCCCGGCCTCGCCGCTCTCCGGACCGAAGCCGGCCATCCCGGCGACGTAGGAGAGGTAGCCCGGCACCAGGGGGAGCGAGCACGGCGTGAAGAAGGAGAGCAGACCGGCCAGCGCGGCCACCGGCAGCGCGAGCACCATGGATCCGTCGAGGATCGCTCCCTGTGCCCCCCCGTTCATCGGACTCCTCCCTGCATGTCGATCACCCGGTCCAGAAGGACCAGAAGCGGACCAGGACGGCAACCATGACCGCGGCGTACGGCAGGAGGGTCACTAGGCCGTGCCACTCCTGGGCGCGGGCCACCACGGGCGACTCCGCGCCCCAGCGCCCCAGCGCCCCGGAGCGCAGATTGCGCAACGTGACGTACCACGCAATCGGCCACACCACGGCCCAGACGACCATGCAGTACGGGCAGAGCGCGCCGATGCGGTAGAGGCTCTGGAACACCAGCCACCCAACCAGCGCCAGCCCTGTGAGCACCCCGACCTGCAGGCCCTGCCAGAACCAGCGCGCGAGCACGGCACCGCTGAGCAGCGCCATCCCTGTCGTGATCACCACAGGGAAGGCTGCCACGCCGATCACCGGGTTGGGGAAGCCCAGGAGTGCGGCCTGCCACGACTCCATGATCGACCCGCAGCTCAGCACCGGGTTCACGCTGCACGAGGGGATGTACGCCGGGTCGTCGGCCAACCGGAATCGCTCGACGAGCAGCACCGCAGCCGCCACCAGGCCCACCCCGCCACCCGCGGCCAGGCCGAGGCCCAGGCGCTGGTCCCCCGTCACGACGACGCCAGCGCCGCGTCGATCGCGGAGGTGAAGTCCTCGTAGGTCCGCGGCTGCAGCGGCTCGCCGTCGACGTAGAACGTCGGTGTCCCCTGCACCCCGAGCTCCAGGCCGTCGTCGACGTCGCGCTGCACCCGGGCGGCCACCTCATCCGAGGCGTAGTCGGCGTCGTACTGCTGCATGTCGAGGCCGATCTCCTCGGCGAAGCCTCGGAAGAGGTCGTCGTGCGGCACCTGCGCCTCGCCCCACTCGGCCTGGGTCTCGTACATCCGCTGGTACATCGCCTCGAGCTCGCCCTGTCGCGCAGCCGACTCCACGGCGCGCGCGGCTCGCTCGGCGTTGAAATGACCCGGCAGCGGGAAATATCGCGCGACGAAGGTGACCTCGCCGGCGTACTCCTGCCGCAGTTGCTCCACGGCCGGGTAGGCGGCGGCGCATGCCTCGCACTCGAAGTCCAAGAACTCCACGACGGTGACTCCGCTGCTGCCCTCCTCCCCGAGGATCCGGCTGTCCTCGCGGACCAGCATCGACTCTTCCGGCGAGCCGGTCGCGACCGGTGCGGGTTGGTCACCTCCGCGGGACTGAACGACCAGCAGCATCGCTACCACCGCGATCGTCACGAGGACGCCGAGCGCGACCGCGGCCTTGTTCTGGTTGGTCATGGGAGTTCCCTTCATGTCTACTATGGACGATAGTAGCCAGTGATCGAACACGGACGAGGGGACGCGTCATGGGAGCCGGGCACGCACACGGACACGCAGGTGCGCGGCACCGCTGGAGGCTCGCGGTCACCTTCGCCATGGTCGCCGCCTTCTTCGTGGTCGAGCTGACCGTCGGAATCCTCACCGGCTCCTTGGCCCTGCTGTCCGACGCCGGTCACATGGCGGCCGACGTGGTCGCCCTAGGCGCGGCCCTGCTGGCCACCGCCATCGCCACCCGTCCAGACCTTTCGGGGCGGCGCACCTACGGCTCGTACCGCGCCGAGGTCCTCGCCTCCGGCTTCACCGTCCTGGTCATGCTCGGGGTCGCCGCCTACATCCTGGTGGAGGCGTGGTCCCGCCGCGGGGAGCCGGTCGAGGTGCAGGCCGGACCCATGCTGGTCGTCGGTGGCCTCGGACTGCTGGTCAACGTTGTCTCCCTCGCGCTTCTCCGGGCCGGCGCTCAGGAGTCGCTCAACGTCAAGGGCGCCTACCTGGAGGTGATGGCCGACGCGCTAGGCAGCGTCGGGGTGCTGGTCGCCGGCGTGCTGGTGCTGACGACCGGGAGCTCCGGCTGGGACGCACTCCTGGCCGTCGCCATCGCCGCCTTCGTCGCTGTGCGCGCGCTCCTGCTCGGGCGCGAGGTCCTGGCCGTGCTAGGACAGCACGCCCCCGCGCAGCTCGACATCGACTCCCTGATCCGCGACCTCGAGTCGCTTCCGGGCGTCCGCGACCTGCACGACCTGCACGTGTGGACACTCACGTCCGGCATGGAGGTCGCCACCGCCCACCTCGTGGTCGAGGCAGGGCCCACGGCCGATGACATCCTCGCGACCGCCCAACGAGTGCTCCAGGAGGACCACGGCATCAGCCACGCCACGCTCCAGGTGGAGGTCGACCCCGACACCGAGTGCCACCGGGCGACGTGGTGACGCACGTCCACTGACCGGCACGGCACGCGGCACCCATCTACTAGTACGTGTAGTAGATCGCCTCAGGCGGCCAGACGATCGACCGAATATGGAGTGCGTGGGCCGGACTGGTCCCACGGGTCGTCACCGGCCCCGATCGCGGACGAAGGGACCCCAGTCATGGCCACGAAGGACTCGACCTCGAGCCCGCCCGACGACGGTGTGGCGAAGACTCGCGGTCGACAGAAGATCCTCGCCCTCGTCGTGCTGCTGCTGGCGTCAGCAGGGGGTGCCTACTGGTTCCTGCTTCGCCCCGCACCCGAGCCTGCGGAGCCGGAGCCGGGAGAGGTCCTGGCCCTGGAGGCGATCCAGGTCAACCTGAAGGCCGGTCACTACCTGCGTATCGGCATCGCCCTGCAGTTGTCAGCAGAGGTGACGGAGGAGGTCGACGGGAGCAAGGCACTCGATGCCCTGATCAACGTCTACACCGGCGAGAAGGTCGAGGGGCTAGCCGAGCCTTCGCGACGTGAAGAACTCCGCGAGGTCCTGGTCGATCGGGTCGTCGAGCTGTACGAGGACGAGGTGCTTGACGTCTACATCACGGAGTTCGTGACTCAATGACGGACCGCGCCCGGTCGGCTCACAACTCGACCCGACACCGGGTCCCGCGAAGTCGCCCGGGTCGTCGCGCCGGGCAGCCCACGCCGGGGCGCCACGCCCAGCGGGCGCCTAGGCACCCCCAAGACGGCCGCTCCGTCGGCGATGGCCAGGCTGGCCAGGCTGGCCAGCAATCGTCCTTCAGCCGCCGGGGCGGCGATGCGCGCAGCGGTCTTTACCGTGGTGCCGCGCCAGACGTCTCTTCGCGGAACGGCGGGGCTGTGGTGAAGCCCTTGCCCGCAGCGCGGGAAAGGCGTCAATCGCCTGGCTCCCACTTCTTGCTCCGATGCGACCTGGCGAGGCGGCCCTCGTCGTGGTTTTCGGGGCCTCAACGCGACACGGTTGGGACTTCTGCACGATCAGGTGACATCTGACGCGAAGACATGCTCGGCCAGGACAGCGCAGACGAGGCGGACGATGGCCTCGCGGGTGGGGAAGATCCCCACGGCGTCGGTGCGGCGACGATCTCGCGGTTGAGTCGCTCGGCGGGGTTGTTGGACCAGATCTGGGTCCACACGTCCTTGGGGAAGTCGGTGAAGGCCAGGATGTCAGCCCGGGCGCCGTCGAGGTGGTCGTGGACCGCTGGGAGCTTTTCGGCGACGTAGTCCAGCAACCGGTCGAACTGGGCGTGCACGGCAGTGGCGTCAGGCTGGTCGTAAACGCTGTGCAGCATCGCCTTGACCGCTGGCCACATCGACTTCGGCGTCACCGACAGCAGGTCGCTGCGTAGTGGGTGCGGCACCGTTGCCAGGCCGCGCCGGGCAGGTTGGCTGCGACCGCGTCGACCAGGCCGGGGTGGGCGTCACTGGTCACGAGCCGGACCCCGGTCAGGCCGCGTACTGTGAGGTCGGCGAAGAATTCGTTCCACGCCGCACCCGTTTCGGATGTGGCTACGCGCATGCCGACGACCTCGCGGTGGCCGTCGCCGTTGACACCGGTCGCCAGCAGCACCACGGCGTTGATGAGCCGTCCGCCCTCGCGGACCTTCATCGTCAGAGCGTCGGCTGCGACGAAGGTGAACGGGCCAGCGGCATCCAGGGGCGGTGACGGAACTGCTCGACGTGCTCGTCGAGCTCAGCGGCCATCCGCGAGACCTGCGACTTCGACAGCGAGTCGATGCCGAGGGTCTTGACCAGCTTGTCCATCCGCCGGGTGGAACCGCCGGCGAGATAGCAGTCCGCGACCGCGGTGATCAACGCGGTCTCTGCCCTCTTGCGGCGCTCGAGCAGCCACTCGGGGAAGTAGGTGCCCTTGCGGAGCTTGGGGATCGCCACATCGATGGTGCCGACCCGGGTGTCGAGGTCGCGATGGCGGTAGCCGTTGCGCTGCGCCATCCGGCCCGGGGAGGGGCGGCCGTACTCGGCGCCGAGGACCGCGTCGGCATCAGCGGACAGCAGGGCGTTGATCATCGTCTGCAGCAGCGATCGCATCAGATCCGGGGACGCTTCGGCGAGGGCTTCGCCGAGCAGGCGCGCAGGGTCGACAATGTGGGCAGCGGTCATCGTGATGACTCCGTTCGAGAGTGCTGTGAGAGGTTCACTCGAAGGATCACGCGGTGGCCGCTGCTTCGTCATCCGTACTCGCCGGTGACGATCTCGGCGACCGCGCTACACCACTATCGGGGACTCAACTCTGCGCAGGAGCATCCTGATGAGGCGTGACTCCGTCCGCGAGCCGCGGATCCAGGAAGGATGCCGCTCAGTCGTACGAGGCCCGGCTTGGCGAGGGACAGGGCTCCCAATGAACCCCGCTGACCTGCGGAGCAGCCGCGTCCCAGGCCAAACGGTGAAGGCTCCTCGAAGACGGCTCAACAACAAAGGCCGCATGGCAGCCCGGCGGGGCGGTCCACGGAAGCGCGAGGCGCCAAGTGAGATCACGCGAGAACTCGAAGGCCACGTCGGCGCTGAGCCTGTTCAGTAGCCGCGCCGCTTCAACTTGTTTCTGGTTGCAGCTGGGAGTGGGGCCGGTGAGCCGCGCAACCAAGAGTGCGCTGAGCAGATGCACCCGCGCAGTTGCGGTGTCCCAGGGAACCGCGAGCTCGACTCGCTAGGTCTGGGGGTTCTCGGGGTAGTAGGGCTGGCCTGCGTAGTGAACGGCAGCGCAGGCGACAGACTCTGCGAACCCGGTCTCCTGCCACCGGGGAATTTCCTGCTGGGGCAACGGAGTGAACGTGCCACCGTCGTCGACGACGAAAACCGGCCCGGACAACAGTTCGACGGTGCGTCGCAGCCGTTCCGCTGCCTCCGACCACGTGATGGGCACGCCGTGGCGTGCAACATTCCGGGCGACCTCCGCCGCGCTCGCGAGCACCCATTCGTCGACGTCGGTGCGAGGGGTGCTCATTGCTGGCCTCCCCACAGCAGGTCGAGGTCGGGTTCGTGGATGACGTCCAGGCGCTTGTCGGGGGCGTAGGCCGCGGGCTCGGGCACGACCAGGCGTCGCAGCTGTCGCTCGGTGGCGCTGTGCTGCGCCGGGGTGGCGTCGTCGTGGTTCATCGCGGTCCTCCTCAGCGGCCCGGGGCCGGGCGGTCGGTGACGGGCTGCGTGCCCGGGATGTCGCGCTGCTGGCCGGGTGGCTTGGGGACGAAGGACTCGTCCAAGTCGGCGGCGATGTCGCGCATCTGGGTCTGGTATCGCTCCCACTCGCGGGGGTGGATGCCGTTCTGCAAGGCCGAGGCGACGATGGCGGCCATGGAGCAGGGCCGGTCGACGGGCACCTGGTCGAGCGCGCACCAGGCCTTGGCACCGTCGCCGTGCAGCCAGCTGGCGAAGCCGAGCATGGAGGCCGGCGCGGCGCGGACCTCGTCCGGGCCGCGGCGGGTCAGGTCGGTCCAGATGGCCATGTGGGAGGTGGAGTTCTTGCGACTCATGTCCTCCCAGAGCGCGTCCCGGGTGCTGATCGTCTCCAGCGCCACCAGCATGCGCGCGCCGTCGACGTCGGAGAGCCGGTTGCCGTCGACGTGGAACTGCTCGAGGCGGCCCAGGGCCCAGTCCCGCTCCGCAGCGGGTTTGCTGGCCGCGGCCGCCGTCCGGGCCGCGGGGAGGAGCTGGGCGATGGGCTCACGGTCGCCGACCATGGAGGCGGCCAGGGACTCGCGGCTGGCGGCCGGCTGGGCGGCGCCGGTGAGCACGGTCGCGGCCGCGATGCGCTCAGCGGTCGACGGGGTCTGCAGCCCGGTCTGGCCGGTGTTGAACTCGCGCCAGCGCTCGCCGTCGGACCACAGCCGGATGTGGGTGTCGACGCCAACGCCCTGCAGACGGTCGGCCAGGTGCTGGCTGGCCAGCTCGGCGCTGCGGCGGTCCTCGGTGACGCAGATGATGGCGAGTCGAGCACCGGGCCGGGCGTGGCGGCTGTACGGCCCGCTGAGGGCGTCCCAGACCTCCTCGCGATCGGCGGCGGTTCTGGGCAGGTCGACGCGGGTGATGGGGAGCCCGGGTCGGAAGGGCACGAGGACGATCGACTCCTCAGGCTTGAAGCCGAGGACGTGCGGCACCGCGGCGAGCAGCTCGTCCGGGGACTGAACGACGAGATCCATCGGAGCGAACCTCCTCAGCTGGCCTGGGCCGCGTGCGGGGCGCGGTCGAAGCGCGCGGACACGTACTTGAGCGAGAGGCCGACCTCGCCGAAGCGGTTGTCGACCACCACGACGTCTTTGGTGGGCTTCTCACCGGTCTCCTTGTCCGGCCAGCTCTCGGTGCGCTCGAGGCCGTGGACGAAGATCGGGTCACCGGATCCGCAGCTGTCGTGTACGTGGGTAGCGGCCGAGCCGAAGATCTTGACGTTGTGGGCGGTGGGCTCGTCGCTGACCCACTCCCCCTGGTCGTTCTGGATCCGGCGGTTGACCAGGACGCGGCAGGTGACGAACGGCTTGTTGTTCTCCCGGGTGTGGTGCAGCTCCGGTGCCTCGGCCAGGTTGCCGGCGAAGGTGACGGTGGTGGACATGGCTTCCTCCTAGGTGACGGCGAGACGTTGATCGGTCCCGCAGTCACCTACGTCTCATCCAGGCCCGGCAGCGATCACATCGGCCGATGTCGTTTCCACCGCTCGCGCTCGGCTGGCCGCCCGCGGGAGATCACCCAGGGCACGCAGAAGCGTCCCGACCGGCTCTCGGGTACCGGATCGGGGCGCTGGGAAGCTGGCTAGGACCAGGTGCCGACACGACTGCCGGCGTCGTCCTCGTCGGCTACCGGGCACGCCGGCGCCGCGGCGGTCGGTTGCTGAGCTTCTGCGGTGGCGGCGGCAGCTCGCGGCCTAGGCGCCGGCGGGCCTCCTCGGCCGCGGCGATCACTGCCTCCTGGGCGAACGCTGAGCGGGCGAGCATCCGACCGAGCTCCTGACGGTCGGCCACGAGCGCGTCTTCGACCGCCTCGATGGTCGAGGCGGGTAGGTCGTGCTTCTTGTTGAAGCTCTTGCGGGTCACGCTGACCAGGGCAGGATGCTTCTCACCCGCGGCCGCGAGCTCGGCCCGCTGCTGCGGTGAGCGCCGGGCGTGCTGATCGAGCGCCTGGGCCAGCCAGCCGACGAACGAGCCGGGTGAGTCGGCGTCGGCGTCCAGGTCTGCGATGTAGGCCGATCGTGCGAGGTCCCACACGCCGGGTTTCCAGTAGATCCCGACCGGGATCGTGGTGTGGCTCGTCACCTGATCACTCCCCTGGTCTCCTCCGCCGGCGTCGAGCTGCAGCGGCTAACACCAACGCCGCTGCATTCCCGGTCGGGGCCCTGCGCAGCCGTTCCCACCCTCGCTCGGTTCCTTCCGTTCCAGCCAGCTACGAGGTGCAGCTGCGCCGCGCCGCCGCAGCGGAGTCCGCGCCCGGTGAGGCCGGGTTTTCCCCACCCTCGCCGGGTGCCCACCTTTCCACAGGTCCGCCCTGTGGCCCGGTAGGCGTCGGCCCCCATTGGGAGACTTAGTGCTTTCAGTTCTTTCTATTCTACTCATGGAGGACAGCCGCATGACCGACACCATCCAAACCCCCGCCGCGACCGCCACCGACGAGGCCTCCGAGGCCGTCCAGGCTGAGGAGTTCCTGTACCTCGCCCCCGCCGAGATCATCATCGGCACGAACGTCCGGACCGACCTGCGCGCCGACCACAAGGAGTTCCGCAAGTCGATCAAGGAACGCGGTGTGCTGGAGGCCGTCACGGTCTACCGCAACGAGGACGGCCAGCACGTCCTGCTGCGTGGCCAGCGCCGGACCGTCACCGCCGCCGAGGTCGGCACCCCCACCGGCTTGCTCCCTGCCCGCGTAGTCCCCCAGCCCGCCGACGCCGACCGGATCGGTGACCAGATGGTCGAGAACATCCACCGCGCCGGGATGCGCGAGGCCGAGATCGTCGCAGGCGTCGAGCAGCTGGCCCTGCTCGGCGTGAGCGCCGCGCAGATCGCCAAGCGCACCAGCATCGACCGCCCGACCGTGAACGCCGCCCTGGTGGTCACCAAGGCCGACCAGAGCCGCAACCGGCTCGACTCCGGTGACCTGACGTTGGAGGAGGCCGCGATCTTCGCCGAGTTCGAGCACGACCCCGAGGCCGTCGAGCGCCTGGAGAATGCCAAGCGGTGGCGTCGCTCGCTCGCGCACGAGGCCCAGCGGCTGCGCGACGAGGCCGCCGAGCGCGAGGCCGACGCCGCCGAGGTCGAGCGGCTGCGCGCCGAGGGTCTGCCGATCCTGAGCGCCGAGGAGGTCGCGGAGGCCGACGAGGTGCTGCGCATCGAGCGGCTGGTCACCGAGGACGGCGAGTCGCTGCCCGAGGAGGAGTGGCCCAACGTTCCCGGCGCTCGCGTCCAGGTCGTCAAGGAGTGGGTCTACCCCGAGGACGAGGACGACGAGGAGCACGAGGACGACGAGCCCGCCGAGCCCTACCAGCAGTACGTGCCGGTGTGGGTCGTCACTGACCTCGACGCGTCCGGCCTGCGTCGTCGCGGCGGCGGGTCCAGCAGCACCGCCAGCGCGGACGAGGGCGGCGAGAGCGAGGAGGAGGCCGAGGCCCGCCGCGAGGAGCGCCGCCGCGTGATCGCCAACAACAAGGCCTGGGCGAGCGCGGAGACGGTGCGCCGGGAGTGGCTGACCGGGTTCGTGGCCCGCAAGACCGCCCCGAAGGGTGCCGAGGCCCTGATCTGCGAGGCCGTCGTCACCGGCCACCACTCGCTGAGCAAGGCCATGGACCACCGGCACCCGATGCTCTTCACCCTGCTCGGGATCGACGTCCCGACCGGCTACTACGGCGCGGGCCACGACGAGTGCCACAAGATCGCGACCAAGGCGAGCGCGCCGAAGGCCGCGACCATGACCACGCTCGCTGCCGTCGTCGCCGCGTGGGAGGCCACGACCGGCAAGCACTCGTGGCGCAACCCGACCGCGTGGGACGCCCGCGTGCTCGGCGCGCTCGTGGAGTGGGGCTACCAGCCCAGCGAGGTCGAGCGGATCCTGCTCGGCGAGGAGCCGCAACCGAGCACCGAGACGGACGGCGACGACAACGCCGGCGAGGCCAGCGACAGCGCCGCCTGATCGGCTCCTCTCCCCTCCCCATCTGAGGGCGGTTCTTCCTGTGGAGAACCGCCCTCAGTGGAATAGAAAACATAGAATGAACTCAGTTCGTTTGATCCGCTACCCGGGAGGACCCCGACATGTCACACGAGATCGAGACCCACGGCACGCAGGCCGCAGCCGTCTTCGCCCGCAAGGACGCCTGGCACCGCCTGGGCACCACCGTCCGCGACCGCGCGTTCACCGCCGAGGAAGCCATGAGGCTCGGCCATTTGGGCGGCTGGGACGTCCGCAAGTTGCCGCTCACCACCGCCGAGGTCAGCGAGGGCGGTGTCCGGCAACATCCGCCTGCGGGAGGCGACAGCTGGGCGTCTGGAACGGCTAATCAGGTCGCAGGACTCCCACAGCCGCCGCAAGAAGACCAAGACGGTCCTCAAGATGATGTTCGACGCCGCGGTCATCGACGACGCACTCCCAGCCAACCCGGTCTCCTCCACATCACGGCTTCGAGGACAGAAGAAGGACGTCCAAGCGCTCTCGGTGGAGGACCTCAACGCCGTCCGCTCTGCCGTGGACTCCTGGATGACCAAGAAGCGGCCGGGCCCAAAGCCGAACCAGGACATGCCCGACATCATTGACCTGCTACTCGCCACGGGCTGCCGGATCGGAGAAGTACTCGCCATCCGATGGACGGACATCGACTTGAGTGCGACGCCACCGACCGTGTCAATCAGCGGCACGATCAAGACGGAGACGGGAAAGGGCACCTACCGCAAGCCCAAGCCGAAGTCCGACGCTTCAAAGCGCACCATCGCCCTGCCGCCGTTCGCAGTCGATGTTCTGATGAGGCGACGTATCGAGCAACGACCGAATCACTACAACGCGGTCTTCGCCACCCGCAACGGCACATGGCACCAAGTCGGCAACATCGAGCGCCGGTGGCGCACGATCCGAGCAGACACAGGCTTCGACTGGGTGACGCCACACACCTTCCGCAAGACCGTCGCGACCTTGATCGACCGCTTAGTCGACTCGGACACCGCAGCCCGCGTTCTCGGCCACTCCTCAGACGCGATCACCAAAGAGTTCTATATCGAGAAGGACAGGACGACACCCGACGTGACGCACATCCTTCAGTCCTTCGCCGGCAAAGCCACGACAACCAAGTCGGACGCCTGACGTCCTCAGGCAGCCGCCTCGAGCGCAGCCCTGGCCCCCAACCCCGGGACCACAGTGGGCCGCCCGCGCGAAGGTTTCCGGGACATAAACGCGACACAAGGCTATGTGACTCAAGAAACCAAGTGGCCCCTGATCTGCGTTTCCGCAGGTCAGGGGCCACTTTCTTGTAGCGGGGGCAGGATTTGAACCTGCGACCTCTGGGTTATGAGCCCAGCGAGCTACCGAGCTGCTCCACCCCGCGTCGGTGAACCCAACGTTACACACCGGCTCCGGACGGGCCAAATCGGGGTCCGCCCGGAGCCGGTGTCACGTCAGTTGCGCAGCTCCAGCGCGCGGCCGATGAGCTCCTGGGCCCGCTCGACCTGGGTCTGGTACTCCGCCAGGTCACCGTCGGCCAGCGCCTGGTCCGCGGCCTCGAAGGCGGCCTCGGCCCGCGTGAGCAGCTGGTCGATCTGCTGGGCGACCGAGCCCTCCAGCGGCTCCTCAGGCTCCTCCGGGTCCTCGGTGCCGGGCTCCGGGTCGGGCTCGGGGTCCGGGGTGGGAGTGACCTCGCCACCGGACTTCTCCAGCAGGTCCTGCAGCGACTCGCGCAGCGTGGAGCCGATGCCGATGTCGTCGCCGTACTTGGTGAGCACGAAGCGCAGGATCGGGAAGGCTGCGTCGGAGAGCTGGCGGGCGGCGTAGACCGGCTGGACGTACATCAGCCCGTCGTTGACCGGCAGCGTCAGCAGGTTGCCGTAGACCGGCCGCGCACCCGAGCGGTCGAACTGCGCCAGCTCGAAGGCCACCTCCTCGTCGGAGGCGAACTGGTTGGCCACCAGGTTCGGGCCCGGCGTCTGCTCGTTGGGCAGCTCCAGCACCCGCATCGTGCCGTAGGTGTCGGACGTCGCGTCGGAGTCGACGGAGACGAACGAGGCCAGGTTGTTCTTCTGGTACGGCACGTAGACGCTGGTCAGCGAGAACGTCTCGTCCTCGCCCTCGACGGTCGGCTCGTCGACGAAGAGGCGGTACGGCGGCTGGAACGTGCGCTGCGCGTACGGGTCCTCGGGGACCTCCCAGCGGTTGTTCGACTGGTACCAGTCACTGGGGTCGGTCACGTGGTAGCGCGCCAGCTGGAAGCGCTGCACCTTGAACAGGTCCTCGGGGTAGCGCAGGTGGTCGGTCAGCTCCTCGGGGATCGACTCCTTGTCCTGGACCGTGCCGGGGAACGCCTTCTTCCACGCCTGCAGCAGCGGGTCCTCGGTGTCCCACTCGTAGAGCGTGACCGTGCCGTCGTAGGCGTCGACGGTCGCCTTCACCGCGTTGCGCATGTAGTTGATCTGGTCGGTGGGAATCGTCTGCAGCCCGCCGGTGGTGTCGGCGAGCGCGTCGTCGATCATGTCGGAGTAGGAGTCCTTCTCCGCCCCGGGGAACCGGTCGGTGGTGGTGTAGCCGTCGAGCACCCACAGGATCCGTCCGTCGACGACGGCGGGGTACGGGTCGGAGTCGACGGTCAGCCACGGCGCGACCTTCTGCAGCCGCATCGTCGGGTCGCGGTCGAAGAGCACCTTGGAGTTGTCGTTGACGCGGCCCGAGAGCAGGAAGTTCGGCTCGCCGAACTTGATCGCGAACATCAGCTTGTTGAAGGTCGAGCCGACGCTCGCGTCGCCCTCACCCTCGAACGTCGTCGTCGAGCCGTTCTCCGAGCCCTGCAGCGGCAGGTTCAGCTCGTAGTCCTCGGCGTCCTCGCTGGGCTTGCCGACGATGGAGTAGTCCGGGCTCTGCTCGCCGTAGTAGACGCGGTCCTCGTAGCCGCCCGTGGCCTCCTGGAGGTCGTCCTCGGAGGCCTGCGTGCCCTGCGCCCACTCCAGTCCGGCGTTCTCGTCGCCGACGGACTCGGTGTCGAGCTGGCTGCGGTCGTCGCGGCCGCGCTGGTTGGCGTACGCCGCGATGATGCCGTTGCCGTGGGTGTAGACGGTCGCGGTGTTGGTCCAGTTCTGGTCCGGGATGCCGTCGACGTTCAGCTCGCGCACGCCGAGCACCAGCGCGCGGTCGGTGCCGTCGATCGGGTAGCGATCCACGTCGAGCACCGGCGCGACGGAGTAGTAGGCACGCACCTGCTGGGTCTGCTCGAAGGCGGCCCGCACGACCTGCGGGTCGACCAGCGGGATCGACTTGGTCTGCCCGTCCAGGGAGGCCAGCGTCGCCCCGATGGACGCGTCGGGCGTGTACGGCTCGATCTCCACGTCGGTCAGGTCGTACGCCGCCCGTGTGGCCTCGATGTTGCGCCCGATGTAGTCGCGCTCCCGGTCCAGCTCGGAGGGCCGGACCTGGAACTGCTGGACGATGCCGGGCCAGATCATGCCCAGCAGCACCGCGGACAGCGCCAGCAGCGCGACGCCGACCGAGGGCAGCATCCAGGTGCGGCGCCACACGTTGAGGAAGAACAGGATCGCGCAGATCACCGCGATGCCGATGAGGATGTTCTTGGCCGGCAGCACCGCGTTGTCGTCGGTGTAGGTGACGCCGGTGATCAGGCTGCCGGTCTCGGTCGGCAGGTCGAAGCGGTCCAGCCAGTAGTCCACGCCCTTGGCGAGCACGAACAGGCCGACCAGCAGCGAGAGCTGCGCCTGCGCGGCGCCGCTCATCCGCTCCCCGGCCGAGGACTGCAGCTGGATGCCGCCGTAGAGGTAGTGCGTCAGCGCCGCGGCGATCACCGAGAGCACCAGCACGGCCATCGCCAGGTCGGTGAGGAAGTGGTACCAGGGCAGGTCGAAGACGAAGAAGCCGATGTCGCGGCCGAAGTAGACGTCCTCGCTGCCGAAGTCACCGCCGTTGCGCCACATCAGGTAGGTGCGCCACTGCCCCGCCCCCGAGGTGCCGGTGAAGACCAGCAGCACCAGGCCGATGCCCAGCACCACCAGGCGGCGGATCGGGGTGACCGCCTCGCGGTAGCGCCCCATCCCGTTGGGGTCGCCCATGCCGACGAAGATCGGCCGCAGCCGGTAGGCCAGCACCACGTTGAGGCACACCACCAGCGCCATCAGCAGGCCGGTGACGACGAAGAGTCCGATCCGGGTCCAGATCAGGGTCGTGAACACCCCGGCGTACCCGCCGGAGACGTACCACAGGCGGTCGGTGTAGAAGCCAGAGAACGTCGTCAGGCCCAAGAAGGCCGCCACCAGCACGACGGCGGTGATGACCAGGGCCCGCGATCGCGGGTTGCGCGCCGCGGGGGGCGGCACGTCGGGGGTCTCGGCGGTGTTGCTCACGTGCGGTCGTTCTCCTCGTGTCCGTCACCGTGCTCGTCGGTGAGCGTGGCGGTCAGCAGCTCCAGCAGGGCGGGCACCAGGTCAGCGCCCCCCACCACCTTCGTGTCGTCGTCGTGGCTGCGGAAGCGCATCGCGCAGTACGTCGCGCCCGCGCGCGTCGCACCGGCGACCATCCGCAGCTCCTGGCGGGCCGGGTGGGCAGCGGCGTACGCCGCGGCCTCGGCCGGGTCCTCGGGGATGTCGCCGTCCGCCTCGGGCGGCAGCACGAAGCGCTCGACCACCGCTGCGCAGCCGGTGACGTCGGCCGGCCAGCTGATCGTCTCCAGCGCCCGCTCCAGCGGCACCGAGGCGCTCAGGCCGTCCTGCTCGACCGGGGTCAGCGATCCCTGGGAGGCGGCGTCGTCGAGGCCCATCGCCGCGGCCAGCGCCGGCTCGCGCTCGACCAGCTGCTTGGTGTCGACGAGCGCGAAGAGCCGCGCCGGGCGGTCCCACCCCTCGGCGGCGACGTGCTGCTCGATCTCGAGCACGGCGGCGGCGAGGGCGGGGTCGACGTCGAGGTCGCCCACCCGCGGGGTCTCGGGGCCGTCCTGCTCGACGTGCGGCTGGTCGTTCACTGGTCCTGCGTCTCCTCACAGCTGGGCAGGTCGGCGTCGCGGTCCTCGCCCCAGGCCTGCACGGACTCGAGCGCGTCGTCGAAGGTGTCGACCCGCACCAGGCGCGGGTCGCCGTCGTCGACGCCCAGGGCGTCGGCGCAGTTGGCGGCGGGCACGAGGAAGAGCTCGGCCCCGTCGCGCTCGGCGCCCGCGATCTTCTGCTGGATGCCGCCGATCGGCCCGACGTTGCCCTCGAGGTCGATCGTGCCGGTGCCGGCCACCGCTCCCCCGCCTGTCAGCGAGCCGCGGGTGAGGGTGTCGTAGATGGCCAGCGAGAAGATCATCCCCGCCGACGGTCCCCCGATGTCGGGGTCGATGTTGACGGCCACGTCGAAGGGGAAGCGGAAGCCCTGGCCCGGGGTGAACCCCACCCGCTTGACCCCGTCGTCCTCCACCCGCGGCTCGATGGTGACGATGCGGCGCTTCCGGTCGCGCTCGACCACCAGCGCGACCGACTCGCCGTCCTTCGTGCGGCGGATCGCCTTCACCAGCATCTCGGCGTCGGTGACCCGCTGCCCGTTGACGCGCAGCAGCACGTCGCGCACCTCCAGCTCGCCGTCGGCCGGGGAGTCCGGGACGACGTAGGCGACCTGCAGCGTCGGCTCGACGTCGTAGTCGAGGGCGCGCAGCGCGTTGGCGATCGCGACGTCCTGGCTGGTCACCATGGACACCGCACCCTCGCGCTGGTCCTCCTCGGCCGTGACGTCCTCGGGGTGGACGTAGTCGTAGGGGTAGACCGCCTCGTCGTCGTCCCACCAGGCCGCGATCAGCTCGGGCAGGGACAGCTTGTTGTCGACACGGCTGACGCTGACCGTGGTCAGGCGCAGCTCGCCGTCGTCGCGGTAGGACTTCACGCCGCGCACCGCGACGGTCTCCGAGCCGCCGGGCTGGTCGAGCACGTCGACGGTCGGGCCGGGGGCGTAGGTCGCGTAGGGCAGGTCGGTGAAGAGCGCGGCCACGAGCAGCGCGAGCACCAGCGGGACCGCCAGGAGCCCGGCGAGGGTGCGCTGCGACATGCGCTCACCCTCTCATCCCGGGCAACCCGGGACGGTCCAGGTCCGGCTCAGGTCCGGCGGGAGCGGCGTACGGCGATGCCGGTGCTGCGGTCGCGCTCGGGCCGCGCGGCGGCGTAGCGCAGCGGCGTCTCGCGGCTCAGGCCCTTCTCCAGGCGCTGCAGCAGCACCTCGCGGTCGGGCTCGCGGCGCTCGCGACCGGCCCAGCCGGCCCAGCACATCGCCATCACCGTCACCACGGCGGCCGGCGCCAGCCAGAGCAGGATCTCCACCTGCTCACGGTAACCCTCAGGGGGTCCCGACCCACTCCTCCACGCCGTCGGTGAAGCGCTGGTGCTTCCAGATCGGCACCTGCGCCTTGAGGGTGTCGATCAGGTCGCGGGAGGCGTCGAACGCCTGCCCGCGGTGGGCGGCGCTGGTCGCGACGACCACGGCGATGTCGCCGATGGCCAGGGCGCCGGTGCGGTGCACGGCCGCCACCGCGCGTACGTCGTGGCGTGCCGCGACCTCCTCGCACACCTCACGCAGGCGGCTCATCGCCGTGGGGTGGGCGGAGTAGTCGAGCGCTGCGACGTCACGACCGCCGTCGTGGTCACGCACCCGCCCGACGAACACCGTCTCTCCCCCGGCGGCCTCGTCGCCGACGGCGTCGAGCACCTCGGCCACGTCGAGGGGGGTGTCACGGATGTCGATCAGGCGCACCCGCGCAACCGTCCCCGAGGTCCTCGGGGCGGTCTCGGGAGCGGTCTCGGTCGAGGTCTCGTCCGGCGTCACCCGGGCAGCGTATCCAGTTGGCCGGACGGCGTACCGTTGGCCGCATGAGCACCGGCGACGACCGCCCCCACGACGGTTCCGGCGAGGGCCCCGACGACGAGTCCCGGGGCGAGCAGCCCAACCCGTTCAAGGGCACGCCCTTCGAGCAGCTCTTCGGCCAGATGGGCGGGGCCGGTGGGATGGGTGGCATGGGCGACCTCGGCGAGCAGCTGAACCGCTTCAGCCAGCAGCTCGGCGGGCAGATGCCCGACCTCACCCAGCTCTTCGGCCAGATCCAGGCGATGATGGCGCCGCACGACGGCCCGCTCAACTGGGACCTCGCCCTCGACACCGCCCGCAAGACCGTCGCGCAGGACCCCGACCCGAGCCCGACGCAGAAGCAGAAGGACGCGGTCGCCGACGCCGTACGACTGGCCGACCACTGGCTCGACGACGCCACCGAGCTGCCCTCGGGCATCACCAGCAGCACCGCCTGGTCCCGTGCCGAGTGGGTCGTCGCCACCTCTGACACCTGGCGCCACCTCGTCGAGCCCATCGCCAAGCAGTCGGTGGAGGCGCTCTCCTCGGCGCTGCCCGAGGAGGCCCGCGCCATGTCCGGTCCGCTGGTCGGCATGCTCGGCAAGGTCATCGGCGGCATGCTCGCCGGCCAGACCGGCTCCGGCATCGGCACCCTGGCCAAGGAGGTGCTCAGCGTCTCCGACGTCGGCGTCCCGCTGGCCCCCGCCGGGAAGGCCGCGCTCGTGCCGGCCAACGTCACCGCCTTCGCCGAGGGCCTCGACGTCACCGAGGACGACGTCCTGCTCTACCTCGCGCTGCGCGAGGCCGCCCACCAGCGGCTCTTCGCGGGCGTCCCGTGGCTGCGCGAGCACGTCGTGGGCGCGGTGACCGACTACGCCCGCGGCATCCAGGTCGACACCGACGCGATCCAGTCGCGCATCGAGGAGCAGATGCGTGGCATCGACCCCTCCGACCCCGCCTCCATGCAGGGCCTGATCGAGGGCGGCATGTTCGAGCTGCCCAAGTCCCCGCTCCAGCAGGCCGCCCTGCAGCGCCTCGAGGTCGTCCTCGCCCTGGTCGAGGGCTGGGTCGACGAGGTCGTCGGCCAGGCCACCGCCACCCGGATGCCCGCGGCCGGCAAGCTGCAGGAAGCCGTACGCCGCCGCCGCGCCGCCGGCGGTCCCGCCGAGGAGACCTTCGCCGCCCTCGTCGGGCTCCAGCTGCGCCCGCGCCGCCTGCGCGACGCCTCCACCCTGTGGGGCTCGCTGCGCAGCCGTCAGGGCATCGAGGGCCGCGACGGCGTGTGGATGCACCCCGACCTGCTGCCCACCGCCGCCGACCTCGACGACCCGCTCGGCTTCCGCGCCGACGCCACCGCCCCCGACACGATGTCGGAGGAGGACTTCGACGCCGGGCTGCGCAGGCTGCTCGGCGGCGAGGACAACACCGACGAGGACAACACCGGGGAGTGAGCCTGCACGCCGACGCGCTGGCGGTCCTCACCGACTGGCACGCACCCACCCCTGCCCAGGAGGCGCTGCGGGTCCGCTACGTCGAGCACCTGCGGGCCGAGCCGGAGGGCACGTGGCGCCACTGCTTCCCCGACCACCTCACCGCCGGGACCCTCGTCGTCGACGCGACCGCAGACCACGTGCTGCTCAACCTGCACCGCAAGGCACGCCGGTGGTTCGCCTTCGGCGGACACTGCGAGCCCGGTGACACCACCCTGGCCGGCGTCGCCCACCGCGAGGCCCTGGAGGAGTCCGGGCTCACCTCCCTGGACTTCGACCCTGTGCCGGCGCACCTCGACGAGCACGCGGTGGCCTTCTGCGACCCGCGCGGGGAGGTGCACCACCTCGACGTCCGCTTCGTCGCCCGGGCACCGATCGCCGCCGAGCCCAGCACCAGTGAGGAGTCCCTGGACGTGCGCTGGTGGCCGGTCGACGGGCTGCCGGACGGCCTGGAGGCCGAGATGCACGACCTGATCGCGATCGCCCGGGCCCGCACCCTCGGCTGACTGCTGCACCGAGTCCGCCGCTCAGTCGATCGACTCCCCCGGCGGGTCGTCCAGCTCCGCGGCCGCCGACCAGCCCAGCAGGTAGCCCTTGGCCTTCTCGGCCTGCGGGTAGCGGTCCACCCACGCCCAGAACCCGTCGTTGTGGTGCGGCTCGATCAGGTGCGCCAGCTCGTGGACCAGGACGTAGTCGGTCACCCAGGTCGGCATCCCCTGCAGCCGCGCCGACAGTCGGATCGTCCGGTCCCCCGGCGTGCACGAGCCCCACCGGGCCGACTGGTTGTCGACCCAGCGCACCGACTCGGGGACGGCGATGCCGCCGAAGTAGCGGTCCGAGAGCGACACCGCGCGCTCCAGCAGCTCCTCGTCGCTGGGGTTGCGGCGTGCCTCGGCCCGCTCGACCCGAGCGACCATCGTCTCCACCCACTCGGCCTCCTCGGCCCGGGTCAGAGTCGCCGGGACGAGCACGACGATGCGGTCGCCGTCGCGGTAGGCGGAGACGGTACGACGGCGGCGCTTGGACCTGCGCACCTCGACCGCCGCCATGCTCGGACCCTAGCCTGCCTCGGCGGGACGACCGGCCCATTCGAGCAGCCGGTCCTTCGGCCAGGTCGTCACGATCCGGTCGGGGTCGATGCCCGCGGCCTCGGCCCGCTCCGCGCCGTACGCCAGGAAGTCCAGCTGCCCGGGGGCGTGGGCGTCGGTGTCGATGGCGAACAGGCAGCCGATGTCGCGCGCCAGCTCCAGCAGCCGCGTCGGCGGGTCGCGACGCTCGGGGCGGGAGTTGATCTCCACCGCGGTCCCCGTCTCCGCGCAGGCCTCGAAGACCGCCCGCGCGTCGAACTCCGACTCCGGTCGCTTCCCGCGCCCGCCCGTGACCAGCCGGCCGGTGCAGTGCCCCAGCACGTCCACCAGCGGGTTGTGCACCGCGGCGACCATCCGCCGCGTCATCGCCGGGGCGTCCATCCGCAGCTTGGAGTGCACGCTGGCCACCCGCACGTCCAGCCGCTCCAGCATCTCCTCGGTCTGGTCCAGCGAGCCGTCGTCGAGGATGTCGACCTCGATGCCCTTGAGCAGGGTGAAGCCGGAGCCGTCGAGCTGGCCGTTGACCGCGTCGATCACGTCGAGCTGGCGGGCCAGCCGCTCGGCCGAGAGCCCGCGCGCGACCTTGAGCCGGGGAGAGTGGTCGGTGAGCACCTGGTACTCCCGGCCCAGCTCCAGCGCCGTGAACGCCATCTCCTCGATCGGCGAGCCGCCGTCTGACCAGTCGGAGTGGGAGTGCAGGTCACCGCGCAGCTGGCCGAGCAGGTCGTGGCCGCCGGCGGTCAGGTCTCCCCCGTGCTCGGCCTCGAGCCGGGACAGCCTCTCGGGCATCCGGCCGCGGACCGCGTCGGACACCACGGCGGCCGAGCTCGCACCCACGCCCGGGATCGAGGACAGCGTTCCCTGCTCGACGTGGGCCGCGACCTCCTCGGGATCCAGCGGCAGCAGCGCCGCGGCGGCTCCCCGGAACGCCTTGACCTTGTAGGTGTCCTCGCGACCGCGCTCGAGCAGGAAGGCGATGCGGCGCAGCGCCGCGATCGGCCCGTCGTCGTACGCCGGTGAGGTCATCTCTCTCGCTCCTGTCCACCGCTCGTCCCCAGCGTGCCACGGCGTTCTCCACCGCTCCCGGCGACTCTCCACACCGCTGTCCCCACCCTGTCCACAGATCTCTCCACAGGGTGGGGAGACGGATCAGCGACCCTCGAAGCGCGCCGGTCGACGCTCGGTCGCGGCGCGGATGCCCTCCTGCAGGTCGGCGGTGGCCAGGGTGACCGGCTGGGCCAGCCCCTCCCACTGCAGCGCCGCCTCGAAGTCGGCGTGACCGCCGTCCTGCAGGGCCAGCTTGGTGAGCCGGCTGGGGATCGGCGCGGTGCCCGCGATGCCCTCCGCCGTCTCCTGGACGATGTCGACGAAGGTCGCCTCGGGCAGGACCCGCGAGACCAGGCCCAGGTGCACCGCCTCCTCGTCCTGCACCACCCGGCCGGTCAGCAGCAGGTCACGCGCCGCCGCCAGGCCCACGGCCTGCGGCAACAGGTGGGTGCCGGCCATGCCGGGGTGCATGCCGAGCTTCACGAACGGCACCCCCATCCGCGCCCCCTGCTGGGCGTAACGGATGTCGCAGGCCAGCGCCAGGCACAGCCCCGCCCCGATGGCCGGACCGTTGATGGCGGCGATGGTCGGCACCTCGAGCCGTCGGATCGAGAGCCACGCACGGTAGAAGGCCATCATCCGCGTCCGCAGCCGGTCGACGCCGGCGTCGGGCTCGCTGGCGATCCACGAGGTGTTGCCGCCGGAGCAGAAGGCCGTGCCCTCGCCGGTCACGACGACGACGCGCACGCTCTCGTCGACCGCCAGCGCGTCGATGGCCGCGACCCACGAGGCCGTCATCTCGTCCGACATCGCGTTGCGCATGTCGGGGTTGTCCAGGACCAGCCGGACCACGCCCTCGGCGGGACGCTCCAGGCGCAGGTGGGTGAGCTCGAGGTCGTCGGTCGAGTGGGTCGCGGAGGAGGTCATGGTCGTGTAGTCAACCAGCGGGCCCCGACGGCCTCCCCACCCGACCCGCGACCCGCGGGATGGGGTGCCTGTCACGCCTGAGCGTGAGCGTGCCGTAGGGTCGAGTCGGCCCACCGGCAGACGGCGGGCCACCGATGCGAAGACCTAGAGGCAAGGAGGCCGTCATGGCGGAGACCTGGAGCGGCGAGTTCTACTGCGTGAAGTGCAAGGAGAAGCGCGAGGCCGAGGGCGAGATCAAGGTCAACGACAAGGGCACCCGCATGGCGAAGGCCGTGTGCCCGGTCTGCTCGACCAACCTCAACCGGATCCTCGGCAAGGCCTGAGCGGCCCCACCGCAGATTCCTCATCGGACCGGCACCTGCCCCTCGGGGCGGGTGCCGGTCCGGTGCTTTCCGGGGCATCCCTGCCTGTGGAGAACTCCCCGGGGCACGGACCGGCAGCGGGTAGACCTGACCCATGCCCCTCGTCCCCGCCCTGCCCCAGCACCCACGGCTGCTCCCCGGGCTCAGCGTCCTGCGCCGCGACGCCGACCACCTGCAGGTGGGGGTGGGGTCACGCGCGGTGGTGCTGCCCGACCACCCCGACGTACGCCGGCTGCTGACCCGGCTCGCCGCCGGCGGCCCCGACGCGGCCACGGACCGACCCGCCCCCGACTCGCCCGCGGGCCGAGCGCTGGCGCGACTCGTCGGTGCCGCTCTGCTGGTCGACGGCGCCGCCCTGCACGCGGCCTCCCCGCGGGCCGAGGTGGACCCGGTGGCAGAACGCGCGGTCGCCGCGGCGTGGTGCGCCGACCCGCGCTCCGCACCCCGCCGGTGGGCGGCCCGGCGTGACGTCGGCGTGCACCTCGACGTGCCGGCCGGCGACCGTCCGGGGTTGACGCGACTGATCGGCGCGAGCGGCGTACCCCTCGTCGACGGGGTGCGGGAGCGCTCCCCCGACACCCCGGTGCTCGTCGTGCGCGACCGGGAGCCCCTGCGCGAGGAGCTCGACGTCCTCCAACGCGACGACGTGCCCCACCTGCTGGTGCGGCCGGCCCTCGACCGGGTGGTGCTGGGCCCGTTCGTGGCGCCCGGGCGCACCGCCTGCCTGCGCTGCCTCGACGCGCACGCCACCGAGCTGGATCCCCGGTGGCCGCTGCTGGTCGAGCAGCTGGCCCGCTCCACCGTGGTCTCGCCCTGCGACCCGACGTTGTGGCAGGTCGCGACGGGGTGGGCGGTCCACGACCTGGTGCGCTGGCTGGACGGCGAGCAGCCGAGCACCTGGTCCACGACGATCACCCTGGGCCCCGGCCTCGCCCCGGAGGTGCGGGTCCACCGTCGGCACCCGCGGTGCGGTTGCGGATGGGCCGAGCTGGGCGGCCGGCACGACGGGCCGGCCCCGGGTCACCAGAAGTCGGAGTCGAGCTTGCCCTCCATCGAGCGGAGGTTCTCCCGCGAGCAGGTGTCGCAGTAGGTCTGGCGGCGTCCGCGCTCGACCGCCGTGCTCCACGTGAGCGTCGCGGCGTCGTCCTCCTCGGTGCGGCCGCAGAAGTCGCAGGTGCGCATGTCCCGACCCTACGCAGAAATGCCGAGGAGCCGGGGTCCGACGGACTCTCCGTCATGACCCCGGCTCCCCGGGTGACGCCCGCGATCAGGCGTCGGGTGGTGTGGTGCCTGGCGCAGCGAGGCTCACAGAGCCCGGGCGAGGGCCAGCCTCGCCTGCTGAGCAGCCGCCTCGGCCTTGCGGCCGAAACGCTTGGCACGGGCCAGCTGGTGGCCCCGTCGCAGCTCGTGCGCCTCTCCCAGGCGCGCGGACATTTGCGCGCGGGCCAGGTTCTCGTGCATCAGATTCATGGTGGTGCTCCGGTTCGGGTCGTGGTTCATGGTGGTGATCAGTTCTTCTTCGTGTCGGGCGCTCAGAGCGCGCGGGCGAGGGCGAGGCGGGCCTGCACGGCGGCGTGCTCGGCGCGCCGGCTGAAGCGGTGGGCCCGAGCGAGCTCGTGGCCCTGGCGCCGACGCTGTGCCTCTCCCAGGCGGGCGCTGATCTGCGCGCGAGCCAGGGACTCGGTCTGGTGGGACATGGTGGGTCTTCTTCCGGTGGTGGGTGGAGGTGCTGCTGGGGTGGTGCTGGGGGTGGTGCTGGGTGGTGCGGTGGCTCAGGCGGCCACGGGGTTCTTGCGCGGACGGCCACGGGGGCGCTTGCGCGGGATGACGACGCCTTGGAGGAACAGCTCGCCGCCCCAGACACCCCAGGGCTCACGACGCTCCAGGGCACCCGAGAGGCACAGGCTGCGCACGGGGCAGTCCACGCACAGGGCCTTGGCCCTCTCGACGTCGGCGGGCGACTCGGCGAACCACAGCTCGGGGTTGTTGACCCGGCAGGGCATCGACTCGTCGTCGGTCTTGTCCAGCTCGTCGTGGAGCTCGAGGACGCTGACAGTCATCGGTCTCATTCACCTCCTCTCGATGGATCGGTCACGGATGGCGGTCCGGGAAACACGAAGGCCGCGGATCCCGGTTCGGGTTCCGCGGCCTGGAGAGGTGCCGATGACTGTTGGTCTCAACAGATCGGCGGTCTCCAGGCGGAGTCACCCGGGGCGGCTGCAAAGGCCGCGATGGCGGTCTTGGCGCCGCGATCGCGCACGACGCCGGTGCCGACGACGACACCGGAGATCGAGCCCTGGACGGAGGTCCAGAGGTGGCCGTACGCGGGCATGGCGAGGCGCGACGGGTTCAGGACCGTCGTCTGGCGCGTGATGTTCTCCATGGGGGCCACCTCCTTCAGGTGTCTGGCGCCGGTCTTGTCAGGACCGTGGTGCGCGGGTCAACAGGGCGTGAGCAGGAAGTTACTGCCTGCCGCGTGTAAGGGGCAAACCATTTATTGACTATTTCTCGATTTTCTTCTGGCAGCCTCTGGCCACCGGCCCACAAGGGCGTCCGGGACTCACTCGGCGAGCAGGGAGAGGACCTCGTCGCCGTACTTGTCGAGCTTGGAGCGGCCGATCCCGCTGATGCGCAGCAGCGAGGTCTCGTCGGTGGGGCGGACCTCGGCGATCATCTGCAGCGTCGCGTCGCTGAAGACCACGAACGCGGGCACCTTCTCCTCCTCCGCGCGCGCCTTGCGCCACTCGCGCAGCCGCTCGAACAGCGCCTCGTCGTAGGAGGCCGGGCAGTCCTCGCAACGGGCGCGCTTCTTCTCGACGGGCGTCGTGAGCGGGCGACCGCACTCGCGGCAGGTCATGGCCCCGCGACGCCGGGTCGACGGCTCGGCGGGGCGGGCGGAGTCGGGCAGGACGGGCTCGAGGAAGCGGGACGGCTTGCGGCTGCCGCGGCCGCCGGGGTTGCGGGCGGCCGACCAGCTCAACCGCAGCTCGCGGCGCGCCCGGGTGACGCCGACGTAGAGCAGGCGGCGCTCCTCCTCGACCTGCGCAGGGGTCTCGGCGTAGGTGATGGGCAGGGTGCCGTCCTGCAGGCCGACGCAGAACACCGCGTCCCACTCCAGCCCCTTGGCCGCGTGGAACGTCGCCAGCGTGACCCCGTCGGCGACCGGTGCGTGCTGCTCGGCCGCGCGGCGGTCGAGGTCGTCGACGAAGGCGTTGAGCGGGTCGTCGTGGCCGGTGCCGTCACCGGCGGCGAACTCCTCGGCCTGGTCGACCAGGGCCTGCCAGGACTCCCAGCGATCCCGCGTCTGACCGCGCGCGGTGGGCGGCACCGAGGTCCAGCCCATGCCGGCGAGCGTGGAGCGGACGGTCTCGACGAGGTCCTCCCCCGGCGCGCTGCGGGCGGCGCCCCGGATCCGGGTCACGGCCTCACGGACCTCGGGTCGCTCGAAGAAGCGCCCGGCGCCGCGCACGACGTAGGGGATCTTGCGAGCGGTCAGGGCCTCCTCGAAGGCCTCGGACTGGGCGTTGATGCGGAACAGCACGGCGATCTCCCCGAGCGGGTGGCCGGCCTTCTTCAGCTCCAGGATGCGCGCGGCGGTGGCCTCGGCCTCGGCGACCTCGTCGGGCTGCGGCGCGAAGTCCACCGGGGAGCCGGCCGGCTGCTGGGAGCGAAGCGCCACGCCCTGGCTGGGCGTGCCCGCCAGCAGCGTGGAGGCGGTCTGCACGATCTCCGGGGTGGAGCGGTAGTTGCGCACCAGCTCGACCGAGGTCGTGCCGGCGAACTTGCGGGGGAAGTCGCGCAGGTAGTCGGCGTTGGCACCGGCGAAGGAGTAGATCGTCTGCGCCGGGTCGCCCACGACGCAGATCTCGTCGCGGCCGCCGAGCCAGAGGTCCAGCAGCGCGGACTGCAACGGCGAGACGTCCTGGAACTCGTCGACGACGAACCACTTGTACTGGCGGCGTACCTGCGCCGCGACCCGCTCGTCCTCGGCCAGCAACCCGGCGGTCAGCAGCAGGACGTCCTCCATGTCCATGCGGCCCTCGGCGCGCTTGACGTCCTCGTAGGCGCCGAAGACCCGCCCGACGGTCTCGGCGTCCAGGCCGGTCACCTCGCGCCGGCGGGCGGTGGCGATGCGGGCGTAGTCGTCGGGCCCGACGTTGGAGACCTTGGCCCACTCGACCTCCGAGGCCAGGTCGCGCAGCTGCGCCTGGTCGGCGCGCAGCCGCTGGCGGCGGCAGGCGCCGGCGAGCATGCCGAGCTTGGACTCGGTCAGCGTCGGCAGGTCGCTGCCGTGGACGTGGGGCCAGAAGTAGCGCAGCTGGCGCAGCGCCGCAGAGTGGAACGTGCGGGCCTGGACACCCCCGGCGCCCAGGGAGCGCAGCCGCTGCCGCATCTCGCCCGCCGCGCGGGTCGTGAAGGTCACCGCCAGCACCTCGGTGGGTGCGTAGACCCCGGTCGCGACGCCGTGGGCGATGCGGTGGGTGATGGCCCGGGTCTTGCCCGTGCCGGCACCGGCGAGCACGCGCACCGGGCCGCGCAGGGCCTCGGCCACGGCCCGCTGCTCGGGGTCGAGGGCGTCGAGCAGGGAGGCGGCGGGAGCCGTCGGTGGGGTCAACGCGGGAACATCTCCGGGGGGTCGCTGGTTGGCTGAGGGACCAGCCTAGGACCAGGAGGGGACAGTCCCTGATGAGTGCCACCGAGACCGTCGCGAGCGTCACGATGTACAGCACCCCGTGGTGCGGTTACTGCCACCGGCTCAAGAGCCAGATGGACCGTGAGGGCATCGCGTACGCCGTCGTCGACATCGAGCAGGACCCCGACGCCGCGTTCGTCGTGGAGCAGGTCAACGGCGGCAACCAGACCGTGCCCACGCTCGTCTACTCCGACGGCTCGGCCCAGACCAACCCGTCGCTCGCCCAGGTCAAGGACAAGCTCGCCTCCCTGGCCTGATCACATCCGCTGACTCGTCTGTGATCACCACTGACCGGGGAGCGGCCCGCCGTACCAGTGCTCGATGAGTGAGCGGCTGATCGAGACGCCGCCGGGGAGCACCAGCGAGCCGGCCTCGGCCTGCTCGCGCATCTCGGCGCGGGTGAACCACCGGGCGTCCTCGAGCTCCTCGCGGTCGACCTCGATCGCCGTGCTCTCGGCGCGCGCGACGAAGCCGAGCATCAGGCTGGCCGGCAGCGGCCACGGCTGGTTGCCGAAGTAGTCGACCGCGCCGACGTGGACGCCGGTCTCCTCGAGCACCTCGCGGCGCACGGCGTCCTCGAGCGTCTCGCCGGGCTCACAGAAGCCGGCGAGCGTGGAGAACCGGCCCTCGGGCCAGATCGCCTGACGGCCGAGCAGGCAGCGCTCGTCGTCACTGCCGGGCTCGCCGGAGGTGACGACCATGATCACCGCCGGGTCGGTGCGCGGGAACTGCGGCTTGCCGCACTGCGTGCACACCAGCTCGTGGCCGCTGCGACGCGGCTCCAGCTCGCCGGCGCAGCGCGGGCAGTAGCGGGTGACGAAGAGCCACTCGGCCAGGCCGAGGGCGTGGAAGACCAGCGGGGCGTAGGCCAGCGCGTCGTCGGCCAGCGCCGGCAGCAGGCCGCGCAGCGGCAGCCAGCCCTCGCCGCTGCGCGAGAGACCCGCGTCGGTGACGACCGCGAACCACGCGCGACCCTGCCACTCCCCCAGCAGCACCCGGAGCCCGTCGGGGGCGTCGGCCGGCGAGACCCACTCGACCTTCCCGTCGGCGGGTCGGATGCGGGTGCCGGAGACGACGAGCACCCGGCTCTCGGGGTCGGCCCAGCGCTGCGCCAACCACGCATCATCGGTACGACGCAGGGCGGCCCGGTCGTGCGGGTCGGCGGCCATCTGCAGGTGGGCGAAGTCAGGCGACGTGCTCACGGGTAGCTCACCTCCGCGCGCCACTCGTGGGGGTCCTGCCGGGTCGCGGCGAGGATCGCGGCGGCCACCTTGTCGGGGGTGAAGGTGCCCTCCGAGGACAGCGCCCCGCGGACGGTGACCGAGACCGCGCGGATGCCGTCGGCCTCCAGCGTCCGGTCGAGCGAGATCACGAGGTTGCGCAGCCCGGCCTTCTGCACGCCCAGCGAGGCGGCCCGGTGCCACGGCTCGTCGGCGGCCATCGACCCGGTCGCGCTGATCCGGGCACCCGCGGACATCCACGGGTGCGCGGCCTGCACCGCGATCAGGAGCGCACCCACGCCGACCGCCACGTCGTCGAGCAGGTCCTGCAGGCCCAGCCGCAGCGGGTCGGCCTCACGGAAGACGCTGGGGTTGACGTGCAGCACGTCGACCCGCCCGAGCCGCTCGGCGAGGTCCTCGACGGCCTGGCCGCCCGTCACCGGGTCGGCCACGTCGGCCACCCGGCGCTCGACCCGCACCCCGTGCAGGCTCGCGGCGAGGTCGGCCAGCGCCGCCTCGTCGTTGCCCACCAGACCGACCGACCAACCCTCCGCGGCGTAGAGCCGGGCGAGGGAGCCGCTGACCCCCGGGCCCGCGCCGACCACGATCACAGCGCTCATGGGGTCGAGCCTACGGAGCGGGCGCATCCCCCCGCAGGATCGCCTCGAGCTCGTCGCGACCGGGCAGGTCCGTGGGCTCGACGACCCGGCCGGTCCGCACGTAGTAGAACGCCGTGCGCACCTCCTCGGGCGCCAGGTCGTGCAGCTCGGCCCAAGCGAGCCGGTAGAGGGCGAGCTGCAGCGCGTCGGCGTCGGCGCTGCGGTTGGTCTTCCAGTCCACGAGCAGGAAGGTGCCGTCGGCCTCGCGGTAGACCGCGTCGATGCGCCCGCGCACCACCTGGCCGCCGAGCACCAGCGAGAACGGCGCCTCCACCTGGTGCGGCACCCGCGAGCCGAACGGCCCCTCCTCGAAGGCGGCCACGAGGTCCTTGAGGTCGGCCTCGTCCTCGATGCCGGCGTCGCCGCGACCAGGGAGGTCGTCGGCGTCGAAGAGGTCCTGCTGCCCGAAGCGGGCCTCCACCCACGCGTGGAAGCGGGTGCCGAAGCGGGCCGCCGAGGACGGCGGTCGCGGCATCGGGCGGGCCAGCTCGCGGGCGAAGGCCTCCGGGTCCTCACGCAGTCGGGCGACGGCGGTGGCCGACAGGCTGCTGGGCAGGCGCACCTCGAGGTGGGTGGCGCGGTCGCGGCGGGCCTCGGCGAGCAGCCGGTCGAGCTCGGTGTCCCAGTCGGCGACCACGGCCGCCTCGAGCATGTCGAGGCCCTCGTCGGGGGCAGCCGGGTCGGCGGCGCGCACCCGGGCCGCGGCGTCCAGGCGCAGCGCGGCCTCGCGGCCGGTCTCGGTCGAGGGCCAGGGGCGGGACGGGTCGACGGCGTCGTACGGGTTGGGGTCGCCCTTCGCGGGCTTCTCGCGCCAGCCCGGCACCTCCAGGCCCCACTCCTCCAGCTGCTCCTTGAGGGTGCGTTGGTACTCCGAGGGGCCGAAGGGGGTGGCGCGCTCGGACCAGCAGTAGGAGGTCACGGCGAGGCGGTGCGCGGCGCGGGTGACGGCGACGTAGCCCAGCCGCAGCTCCTCCTCCGCGTCGTGGGCACGGGTGGCCTGCCGGTAGGCGTCGAGCGCGGGCTTGTCGTGGCCCTGCAGCTGCGGGAGGTCGGCGGCGTCGCCGCGCAGCGGGGCGGGCAACACCGCGGGCGAGGAGGTCCACAGGGTGCGCGAGCGGTTGCTGGGGAAGCGGGTCTCGCAGGTGCCCACCAGGAAGACCGTGCCCCACTCCAGGCCCTTGGAGCGGTGGACGGTGAGCAGCTTGACGGAGTCGGCGAGCGTCGGGGTCGCCAGGTCCAGGCCGTTGCCCTGGTCGTCCTCGGCGGTGAGGTAGGCCAGCAGCGCGGGCAGGGTCACCGCGCCGTCGACGGCCTGGAAGTCCGCCACCGCCTTCACGAACAGGTCGAGGTTGTCGCGTCGCGCCTCGGCCGCAGGACTGACGGCCGAGGCCAGCTCCACGTCGGCGCCGGTGGTGTCGATGATGCGGCGCACCACGTCGAGCAGCGGCTCCCCGACCGACGAGCGCAGCGAGCGCAGCTCACCGGCGAGCAGGCCGAAGCGCTCGCGCGCCTCGTCGGAGTAGGGCAGGTCGCCGGGGTCGGACAGGGCGTCGTCGAGGGAGGGCACCTCGGCCGGGTCGACACCGTCGGCGATGGAGACGAGGTGGTCGAGGACCGTCGCGTGCTCGACCCGGGTCGAGACGCCGGCGATCTGGCGGGCGCGTTCGGCCAGCAGCCGCAGGTCGCGTGGCCCGATCGCCCAGCGGGGACCGGTGAGCAGGGTCAGCAGCGCGTCGTTGGCGGTGACGTCGTGGAGCAGCGTCAGCACCGCGACGACCTCGGCCACCTCGGGCAGCCGCAGCAGTCCGGAGAGGCCGACGATCTCGACGGGAACGCCGGCGGCGGTGAGCGCGTCGAAGACGTCGGCGGCGTGCTGGTTGTCACGGACCAGCACGCCGATCTCGGACCACGACTGGCCGCCCTCGTGGACCGCGCGCACCTGCTCGGTCAGCCAGGTCAGCTCGTCTGCGTGGGTCTCGTGGACCGCCACCTCGACCGTGCCGTCGTCGGCCTCGGGCTTGGCCTCCAGCGGCTCGACCTGCGGGTAGGCGTCCAGCAGCGGGCCGGCCAAACGGTTGGCGGCGTCGAGGATGCGGCGGTCGCTGCGCCGGTTGACCGTCAGCGGGTAGGTCGGCACCGTCTCCCCCGCGGCGGCGGGGAAGGTGTGCTCGAAGCCGAGGATGTTGGAGACCGAGGCACCGCGCCAGCCGTAGATCGCCTGGTTCGGGTCACCGACCGCGGTGACGGCGTGCCCGAGCCCGGTCTCGGGCGTCGGGCCGGAGAAGAGGCGGCCGAGCATCACGGCCTGCGCGACCGAGGTGTCCTGGTACTCGTCGAGGAGCACGACCTTGAACTTCCCGCGCTCGACCGCCCCCACCGACGACTGCTCGGAGGCGAGCCGGGCGCCGAGCTCGATCTGGTCGGAGAAGTCCATCAGCCCGAGGTCGGCCTTGAGCCGCCGGTAGCCGCCGACCAGGCCGAGCAGCTCCTGGCGGCGGGCGATCGCGTGCAGCGCCTTCTCGATCGGCTCGCGCCAGGTCTTGCGGTTCTTGCCGGCCTCCTCCTCGGCCAGCGCCCGGCGGAACGACTCGGCCGCCTCGGCGTCGACCCGCTCGACGTCGGCCGGGGAGACGAGGTGCTCGCTCATCGCGCTGTCGAGGGCCAGGAGGTTCTGGATGACCGTGGGCGGGTGGTCCGACAGCGAGCGCACGTCGCCGGTCCAGCTGTCGACCACGCGGGCTCCGAGCTGGTAGCGGGCGGCGTCGGTGATGACGCGGGTGTCGGGCTCGTGGCCGATGAGCAGGCCGTGCTCGCTGAGCAGGTTGGCGGCGTAGGCGTGGTAGGTCAGCACGGTCGGCTCGAGCGCGTCGTCGGGCGCCTCCTCCTCGAGCGGGCGCTGCTGCACGTCGAGCACGCCGGCCGCGCGCAGCGCGTCGCGGATGCGCGAGCGCAGCTCGCTGGCGGCCTTGGTGGTGAACGTCAGGCCCAGCACCTCGTCGGGACGCACCTGCCCGGTGAGCACGAGGTGCACGACGCGCGCGGCCATCAGCGTGGTCTTGCCCGACCCGGCACCGGCGACCACGACCGCCGGGGCGAGGGGCGCGGAGATCGCCCGCCACTGCTGGGGGCTCGCGGCGTAGGGGGTGCCCATCGCGGCCTGGAGCTGCTCGGGCGTGCGGATGTCCAGCGGCTTGTGCTCGGTCACTGGCTCACCACCGGCCCGGCGGACTTGATCGGGCACAACGGCACGAACGGGCAGTCGCGGCAGTGCTGGCCCGCGATGGCCGGGAAGCTCTCCTGGCGCAGCATCACCGCGGCGGTCTGCAGCCGCCGGCGCAGCTCCTGGCGCGCCTGGCCGTCCTCGGGCTGGACGTCCTGCGGCTGCACCTTGGCGGTGTCGCTGCCGTCCTCCAGCCCGAGCTGGACCAGCTCGGCGCCGCCCGCCACGCCCGGCCCGCCGGTCAGCGGGGTGACGATCTGGTCGAGGGCGCCGCGGTCGACGGCGTACTGGTAGAGGCCGAGCTGCAGGTGGGACTGCACGGAGGTCTGGCTCGGGGCGCTGCGCCCGGTCTTGAGGTCGACGACGACCACCCGGCCGTCGTGGTCGAGCTCGACGCGGTCGGCGTAGCCGACCAGCCGCACCCGCTCGCCGTCGGGCAGCTCGACCTCGGTGGTGAAGCGGGACTCGGTGCCGACCAGGCGTCTGCGGTTGTCGTGGTGCCAGCGGAGGAAGCGCGCCAGGGCGACCTGGATGCGCTCGTGCTCGCGGGCGCGCGACCACGGCGTGCGGAACTCCAGGCGGCTCCACACCGCGTCGACCTGCTCCATCAGCAGGGCGAGTCCCTCGACGTCGGGACCCGCGTCGAGCTCACCGGCGGAGACGCGCTCGGCGATCGCGTGCACCATCTGGCCGAGGTTGGCCGACTGGTGGGCGCGGACGATGCCGCCCGCCTCGTCGGCGAGGAACCACCGGGTCGGGCAGATGCCGAGCGCGTCGAGCACCGAGGCGGAGATCGACACGGGCTGCTCGGGGTCGCGCAGCGGCTGCGCCGACAACGAGGCCGAGCGGGTGCCCCACCAGGACGCCGGGTCGGCCTGCGGCACCAGCTGGCGGGTGTGGGAGCCGGAGCCGACGTGCTCGCCGGCCAGCCGCCGCAACCGGACCGCTGCCGCCTGCCGCAGCGGTTCGCTGGTCGCGGGGTCGGCCAGGGTGCGGCGCAGCTCGGCGACCAGGCCGTCCATCGACAGCGGTCGCCTGGGTCGGCCGATGATCGGCTCGATGCTCACCCCGAGCTCCTCGAGGAAGCGCGAGGGCTGCTCGCCCTCGTCGTCGGGCGAGGCGACCGCGGTGACGACGAGCCGCTCGCGGGCGCGGGTGGCGGCGACGTAGAAGAGCCGACGCTCCTCCAGCAGCAGCTCGCGGCGCGAGACCGGCGGCACCAGCTCCCCGGCGCCGATGCGGTCGGCCTGCAGCAACGTGGAGCGGCGGCGCAGGTCGGGCCAGGCCTCGGCCTGCACGTGGGCGATGACGACCAGCCGCCACTCCAGGCCCTTGGAGCGGTGCGCGGTGAGCAGGCGTACGGCGGCGCCGCGCGCTCCCCGCTCGGCGAGCGTGTCGGCGGGGATCTGCTGGGCGACCAGTGTGTCGAGGAAGGCGCGCACGCCGAGGTGGTCGCGCTGCTCCTCGGCCCGCGCGGCGATCTCGAACAGCGCGCAGATGGAGTCCAGGTCGCGGTGGGCGCGGCGGGCGGCTCCCCCGCCCAGCTCGACCGAGCGGCGCAGCCGCTCGGGCCAACCGGTGCCCGACCACAGCCGCCACAGCAGCTCCTCGGCGGACTCGCCGGCCTCGAGGGCCGCCCGGGTGCCGGCCAGCAGGTCCGCGACCGCGCGTGCACGGTCGACGTCGGGCGCCTCGGCGCCGGTCGGCAGCCCCTCCAGCGCCGCGGGGTCGAGCACGGCCTCGCGGAGCAGGTCGCGCGAGGGTCGCGGGGTGCGCTCCTCGGCGTGGGCGCGCTCCTTCTCGCGTGCGCGGAGGCGGCGCGCGAGCCGGCGTACGTCACCGGCGTCGAGGCCACCCAGCGGGCCGGTCAGCAGCGCCTCGGCGCGTGCGGGACCGACGTGGTCGGGGTGGGCGGGATCCTCCTCGTGGAGGTGGACCACGGCGCGCAGGGCGTCGAGCAGCGGCAGCACCGCGGGGTCGCGCACCAGCGGGAGCTCGTCGCTGGCCACCTCGACGGGCACGCCGGCCGCACCCAGCGCGCGACGCAGCGGCGGGATGGAGCTGCGGCCCGAGCGCACCAGCACCGCCATCTCGTCCCAGCCGATGCCGTCCTCGAGGTGGGCGCGGCGCAGCAGGTCGGCGAGGTGCTCGGCCTCGGCACGTTCGGTGTCGAAGGTCCGCACCACCACGCGCCCCTCGACCGGGGCCTCCGAGCGCGGCATGAGGAACGCCTCGCGGGCTGACTCGTCGATCGTGCCGGGCAGTCCGAGCCGGCCGGCGACGCGTTGGGCGGCCACGAGCAGTCGCGGCCCGAAGCGGCGGGTGGTGCGCAGCGCGACGACCGGCGCAGGGCTGCCGTCGGCCTGCGGGAACTGCGTGGGGAACTCCAGGATGCCGCGCACCTCGGCGCCGCGGAACGCGTAGATCGACTGGTGCGGGTCGCCGACGACCACCAGGTCGCGACCGTCGCCCGCGAGCGCGCGCAGCAGGGCGACCTGGCCGGGGTCGGTGTCCTGGTACTCGTCGACGAAGACGTGCCGCAGCCGCGCGCGCAGCTCGGCACGGTGCACCTCGGCCTCGAGCGTCGCGCGCCGGATCAGGTCGGGGTAGTCGGTGGCGCCCTGGGCGTCGAGGTTGGTGAGGTAGGAGTCGAGGAAGAGGCCGGCCGCGACCAGCTCGGGGGCGTCGTGGTCGCGGCCCAGCTGCGCCAGCTCGGGCCCCTCCAGCCCCTTCTCCCGGGCGCGGGAGAGCACAGCGTGCACCTCCTTGGCGAAGCCGCGGGTGCCGAGCGCGTGGTCGAGGGAGGAGGGCCAGCGCACGGACTCCGGCGTGTGGGCCAGCAGCTCGCGCAGCACCACGTCGCTCTCGGGAGCCGAGAGCAGCCGCAGCGGCGCCTCGTAGAGCTCGGCCGGCGCGAACTCGCGGATCAGGCCGTAGGCGAAGGAGTGGAACGTCGAGGCCAGCGGCGTGCTCATCGTGCGCCCCAGGCGCGCGGTCACCCGGTCGCGCAGCTGCTCGGCGGCCTTGCGCGAGAACGTCAGCGCCAGGACCTGCTCGGGGCGGGCCCCGTCCTCGATGCGGCGCGCGATCGCCTCGACCAGCGTCGTCGTCTTGCCCGTGCCGGGCCCGGCGAGCACCAGCATCGGCCCGCCGGCGTGGTCGACGACGCGCTGCTGGTCCTCGTCGAGCGTCGGCACCGAGGCCCGCGTGGCCTCCGGGCGCACCAGGACGTACGACGTGTGGTCGCTGCTGCGCGACGTCGCTCGATCAGGCACCGGGTCATCAGACCATCCGGCGCCGACACCGACGTTGTCCGGGCCGCCGGCAGGGGCGTTCACCCGCCGGTCCCCCACCCCTCACCGACACCACACCTGCGCCACACGCCCCGTCCCCCGCCGCTCGACAGCGTGTCGCCCGTGCCCGTCCCGCACGTGCCGATGACCCGGCGCACCGTGCTGACCACCGGTCTGGCGACCGGGGTGCTGGTCGTGGGGGCTCCTCCCCTGGCCGACACCGCCGGCGCCAGCGACCGGCAGGACCCGTTCACCCTGGGCGTCGCCTCCGGGGACCCGTGGCCCACCGGCGTGGTCATCTGGACCCGCCTGGCCCGTGAGCCGCTGGCGCCCGACGGCTTCGGGGGGATGCCGCGGATGGACGTCGCGGTGCAGTGGCAGGTCGCCGAGGACGAGCGGTTCCGGCGGGTCGTGCGACGTGGCCGGTCGGTCGCCCGGGCCCGCGATGCGCACACCGTCCACGTCGAGGTCGACGGGCTGCGACCGGGCCGGGAGTACCACTACCGGTTCCGGACCGGCCCGCACCGCTCGGTCGTGGGGCGCACGCACACGGCACCGGCGTACGGCTCGTCACCGGCGGCGCTACGGATGGCCGTCGCCTCCTGTGCCCAGCTCGAGCACGGCTTCTTCTCGGCCTACCGCGACATGGCCGAGCAGCGGCCGGACCTGGTGGTGCACCTCGGGGACTACTTCTACGAGTACGAGAAGGGCGGCTACGACCTGCTCCAGCTCCCGCGACGCATCCGTGACCACGCGGGACCGGAGGCCAGGACGCTGGCGGGCTACCGGATGCGGCACGCTCAGTACCGCGCCGACCCCGACCTGCAGGCCGCGCACGCCGCCGCGCCCTGGGTGATGGTGTGGGACGACCACGAGGTCGACAACAACTGGGCCGGCGACGTCCCCGAGGAGCTCGAGGGGCCGCAGCCGGACTGGGCCGAGCGCCGCGCGGCCGCCTTCCGTGCGTACTACGAGCACATGCCGCTGCGCCGCTCCACCCGACCGCGGTCCGGCGAGGGGATGCGGATCTACCGCCGCCAGCAGTGGGGCGACCTGCTCACCCTGCACCTGCTCGACACCCGCCAGTTCCGCTCCGACCAGGCCTGCGGCGACCTGCGCCGGGTCGGGTGCGCCGAGGCCCTCGACCCGACACGCACCATGCTCGGGGACGACCAGCAGCGCTGGCTCGAGCGCGGCCTCTCGACGTCCGCCTCGACCTGGGACCTGCTCGGCCAGCAGGTCCCCTTCGCGCGTCGCGACGTCGACCCGGGGCAGGACCTGGAGCTGGTGATGGACTCCTGGGACGGCTACCCCGCCGCGCGTACGGCGGTGACAGCCGCCCTGGGGCGCGTCACGAACCCGGTGGTGCTCACCGGCGACGTCCACCGCCACTACGCCGCCGACGTGCTGGTCGACTTCGACGACCCGGCCTCCCCCGTCGTCGCGTCGGAGATCGTCACCACCTCGATCACCAGTGGCGGCGACGGGTCCGACCGCCACCGGCACGCCGAGAGCGAGCTGCGCACCAACCCGCACCTGCGGTGGACCAGCAACCGGCGCGGCTACGTGATGGCGACCCTCACGCTCGACACGCTGACCGCCGACTTCCGCACCCTGCCGTTCGTCGAGAGGCCCGGCGCCACCGCGTCCACGGCCGCCACCTGGGTGGTCGAGTCCGGTCGACCCGGACTGGTGCCGTCCTGAGCGATCTGCCCTAGCGTCGGACCATGCAGACAGAGGTCCTCTACTCGCCCGCCTACGCCACCGCGAAGCTGACCCTCGCCGCAGGCGAGGCCGTCCGTGCGGAGTCCGGCGCGATGCTCGCGATGTCACCCGGCATCGCCATGGAGACCTCCACCCAGGGCGGGGTCCTCAAGGGCCTCAAGCGCGCCGTGCTGGGCGGGGAGTCCTTCTTCATGAACACCTTCACCGCCCAGGTCGACGGCGCCGAGATGTACGTCGCGCCCTCGCTCCCCGGCGACGTCGTCGCCTGGCCGCTCAACGGTCAGCTGTTCGTGACCTCCGGCTCCTACCTCGCCTCCTCCGCAGGCATCGAGGTGGACACCCAGTGGGGCGGCGGCAAGACGTTCTTCTCCAGCGAGGGGCTCTTCATGCTGCGCGTCGCAGGCCAGGGCGAGCTGGTGCTCTCCTCCTACGGCGCGATCCACCACATCGACCTGCAGCCCGGCCAGACCTACACCGTCGACACCGGCCACATGGTCGCCTGGACCGACGGCGTGCAGTACGCCGTGCGCCGCGTCGGCGGCTGGAAGTCGACCTTCCTCTCCGGCGAGGGCCTGGTCTGCGACCTCACCGGGCCGGGACGGATCTACCTCCAGACCCGCTCGCAGGACGCCTTCCTCTCCTGGCTGATCCCGCAGCTGCCCAAGCCGTCCTCGAGCTGACCCTCCCGCTGCTCGAGCAGGCGAGCGGCAGCGAGCCGTCGTCGAGACCCCGCCCTGTCCGCTGGTTGAGGTGCGAGGAGCG